>MRWG01000268.1_pt1 | contig 82046 bp, 76 predicted proteins | sample 1013341 | NCBI WGS metagenome assembly MRWG01 (sample SAMN06117577, study PRJNA244670) | biofilm metagenome | biome: Water; feature: Cathode Biofilm; material: Biofilm; isolation source: microbial consortium enriched at the cathode of a solar microbial fuel cell | place: USA: District of Columbia ...
GACAAGGGGTGGGTCTGATGAATACACCACTGTCCACGCGCGCCGTGGTCGCCGCGTTCATGGAGGATTTTATCGACGCGACGGAACGCCTGCGGGGATTTCTCGCCGCAGACGCTCAACCGCCATCGTGACGGGCGCGCCAGCCGAGCGCTTCAGGCCTGGGTTTGCGACGCCGGCAAGGTGCCGAGTTCAGCGAGCCAGGGCAGGGCGGAGCGATGCCAGATCTGCTTTTTCGGAATCAGTTCCGCGCGCTGTGTGATCGTGCCCGTGCGCAGGCCGTACACTTTCGGTCCCTCACCGACGGACGTTGCATAGATCGCCGAGCCACACTCGCCACAGAATCCCTGCGCGCGCGGGGTGCCGCTGTCGGCCGACGTTTTGACATACACCTTGAGCGTGCCGCTGAGGGTTTCGAACGCATCCGGCTCGGTAAACGCGACCGTGCGAAACGCCGATCCGGACAGGGACTGACAGTCGGTACAGTGACACACGACGATGCGTTCGGGGTCGATCGTGGCGCGATAGGTAATGTTGCCGCAATGGCAGTGGCCGTCAATTTCCACAGGCTTCTCCGCTCGACTGAAATTCACGTATTATGGCCGGGATTGAGGTTCTGGGGAGGACTCCGGTGAAAGTTGGACTCATGCCGCTGTTCGGCGGTGCAACGGCGCAGGCGGACTATGTCGCCCGCATCGGGAAAAAGATCGAGACGCTCGGGTTCCATTCCGTGTGGGCCGTCGATCACATTCTGATCCCGAAGATCATCAAGTCAAATTACCCCTACCAGAAAGACGGATCGTTTCCCGTGGACCCGACCCTGCTCGGCCTCGAACCGTTCACGCTGCTGGCCTATATCGCGGCCCACACGACGAACTTGCGTCTCGGTACCGGGGTCGTCGTTTTGCCGCAGCGCAACGCGGCACTGACAGCGAAACAGGCCGCCGACGTCGATGTACTGTCCGGCGGTCGCTTTGATTTTGGCATCGGGGTCGGCTGGCTGGCCGAGGAATTCGAGGCGCTCGGGATGCCGTTCGAGCGCCGTGGCGCGCGGGCCGACGATTTTCTGCGCCTGATGCAGGCGCTGTGGCAGAATCACGAGTCGAGCTACGACGGTGAATTTGTCAGTTTGCCGCCGTCGATGCAGTACCCGAAGCCGGTACAGCAACCGCACCCGCCGCTGTACTTCGGTGGCGAAGGCAAATTTGCCCTGCGCCGGGTTGCGCGCTTCGGACACTGGTACGGGGTCGATGTCATGCCGGAAGACGTGCCGGCAAAAATCGCCGAGCTGAAAATCCACTGCGACCGCGAGGGACGCGATGTCAATGACGTGAAAATCGCCTTGTCACCGTATGCCAATCCCTGCGATCGCGACACGCTGAAGCGTTACGAAGACGCCGGCGTCGATCAGGTGATCATGGCGGCATTCGTGCCGGGCCAGGACGAGATGGAAGCCGCGATCGAAGCAATCGCAGAGCGGTTGATCGCATAACCCTGCGTCGTTTTCGTCGTGCTCCATACGGCGTGAAGGGACGTTAATAACACCATGCCAGACACTGGAGGCAACTGTTTATGAAGTGGAAAGTTGGAGACACGACCATCACAAAGATCCAGGAGATCGTCTACCCGGAATTTTCCGACGTCATTCCGGCCGCGACCCCCGAGGTCGTGAAGCAGGTGAAATGGCTGTTCCCGCATTTCGTGACCGAGGAAGGACATTTAAGTCTCAGCATCCACTCGCTCATCATCGACACACCCGGAGCGAAACTGATCGTCGATACCTGCATCGGCAACGACCGCGACCGCAACCCGTTCGAAGTGATGCACATGCTGTCGACGTCGTACATGGAAGACATGATTGCCTCGGGTTATCACCCCGACGGGATCGATTACGTCCTGTGCACGCACCTGCATCTCGATCACGTCGGCTGGAATACGCGCATGGTCGATGGCAAGTGGGTACCGACGTTCCCGAACGCCTCGTACCTGATGGGCAAGAAAGACCTCGAATTCTGGGGATCGATCGACAAGGACGCGCAGGATGACTTCCTGCAGATCCAGCGCCGCGTGTTCGACGACTCGCTGCAACCGGTGCTCGATGCCGGGCTGGCAAAACCGGTCGAGGGGCCGGCCGAAGTGTGCGAGGGCGTGCGCCTGATCCCGACCCCGGGCCATACTCCGGGACATTGTTCCGTGCTGATCGAATCGGCCGGCGAAACGGCGATGATCACGGGTGATTTCATCCATCATCCGATCCAGTTCAACGATCCCGCGCTCGTCAGTCCGTTCGATGTCGACAACGACACCGCCGTGGCCACGCGACGCAAGATGTTCGGCGAATATGCGGACACGCCGACGCTGATCATCGGCACGCACTTCGCGGGACCGACCGCCGGCAGACTCGTGACGGACGGCGATACCTACCGCCTCGATGTTTGAGATCACCGGGTACGTGGAGCATGCCGGGTAACGTAACGCGGCTGCCGTCGGAGCCGCGCTACATCACCCCGGTGCTGGCTGCGATCGGCGCCCAGGCGGCCGCCGCCGACGCATCGCGATCGGTCGATCCCGCCGTCATCGCGGCGATCAAGTCGAATGACGTGATGCGTCTGTCCGCGAGCCCGGAACTGTCCGGGCTCAACGAATCGGTCGTCGTTATCGCCGACGAACTGCGCGCCGTTGCCCCGCGCTGCACGTCCACCGCCTGGTGCCTGTGGAACCACCTGTGTACGTTCCATTTGTTCTGTGGCGTACTCGGCCCGGAGCAGGCGGAATTCCTGCGCGGCATCACGCAACGGCGCGAATGGGTGTGCTTCCCGGCCGGCGCGTCGTCTTCCGTCGAATACCGCCATGACGGTGATGAAATCGTCCTCAATGGCAGCGCAGCGTTCGGTTCCGGCGCGCGTTACGCAGATTGGGCCGGGGTCATCCTGAAACCCGGTGCGGGGGCGCCGGAAGATCGCTTTATCCTGGCGGATCTGCATGACCCGAACGTCCGCATCGACCCCACGTGGGAAGCGATGAGCGTACGCGCATCCGCTACCGACCATATCTACTACGAAGAGGTCCGCGTTGCGGCCGGCCGGGTCGTACCGTTTCCGGTGCCCACCCGCATTGCATTCCGCGAGCCCGATACGCCGGTCGTGCATCCGCGCTATCGCGAGGACTGGGTGGCATTATCGGTGTTGTGGCTGGGTGCGATGGCGTGCGGGCTTGCGGACACCTCGCTCGAGGAAACGGCCGCGAGTATCCGCGAGCGGATCGCGATCTTCGGGACGAAAATGGTCGAAAGACCCACGATCCACGTGAATCTCGGTCGCGCCCGCGCGCTCATCAGTGCCGCTACGGACACGGTGTATGCCGCGTGTGCTGAAACGGATGCGCGCATTAACAGCACGACGCCACCCGGTGAATCCGATTACCTGCGCCAGTGCGCGGCCGGCATGCAGGCGGTACTCCTGTGCGAAGAGGCGATGAAACTGATCCTGCGCGTGCTCGGCGGCAACGGTTTGCGCGAAGGCACGGATTTCGAGCGTCGCTACCGCGACTTCCAGGCGATGCCGCTGCACATCAACGGCCACATCGACCGCATCACCGAGCAGGTCGGGCGCCATGCCGTCGGTCTCGAGACGCTGAATCCGATCTGAGCGCGCGCGGTTCGCGGCCGGCGATCGCGGGACCGGACGCGCCCGGCCATGCGGGAAACCGCGATGCAGGAGGACGTATGGATCTTGAGCTGCTGCAGTTTCCGTATTCGACGTTCAACGAGAAAGTTCGCTGGGCACTGGATTTCAAGGGGCTGCATTACACCCGTCGCAATCTGTTACCCGGGCCGCATATCGCGCGCCTGAAACGCCTCACGGGTAATACCACGACGCCGGTGCTGCGGATCGGTGAGCGTTACATCGATGATTCGGCGCGCATAATCGCTGAACTCGAGCGGCGATTCCCGCAACCCACCCTGTATCCGCAAGACGCTGACGAGCGGGCGGAAGCACTGCGCATCCAGTCATGGATCGATACCGACATCGGTCCGCGCACCCGCCGCGGTATCCTGCACCGGATCATTGCGGATGCGCGCTATACCGCTGAACTGTTCGGCGAAGGCCAGCCGCGAATGATCCGGCGCTTGTACGCCGTGACGTTTCCACTGGCCAGGGGTTTGATCCGCCGCGGCAACGGGATTACCGGGCCGGCGTCGGTTGCCGACGGTGACGAGGCGATGGTCGCCGCGCTCGAGTTTGCCGCGGACCGGACCGCGGCGACGGGGTTTTGCGTCGGCGGCGCGTTCTCCGTCGCCGATCTCGCGCTCGCATCGATCCTTGCCGGCGGCGCGAACCCGCCGGGTAGCACGATGGACCGGCCGCGGCCGCGCCCGGCGGCGCTGGAACAGTGGACCGCCCGCTGGGCCACGCACCCCGGGATGGCATGGGTACTGCGCATGTACGCGGAATTTCGGCCGGCATACCGCCCCGCCGGGTGATATTTGCCGCGACCCGTGCGCCCGGTTATGCTCCGCATCCACCGCGAGAGCCGACCTTGGTGGTCGCAAAACCGTGAGGAAGGAACAATGCCGCTATACGATTATCAATGCCGTGCGAACGGCGTTCAGATCGAGGTTCACCACTCGATGAAAGACGTGATCAAAACCTGGGGCGAGCTGTGCGAGCGCAGCGGTCATGAACCCGGTGACACGTCCCCGGACGAGCCGGTCGAGAAAATGGTCGGCGCGGGTAACCCGACCCAACCGGCACCGAACTGGGATATCAAAAAAGACCAGACGCCGTTCAAGGGCACCGCCATGGCGCCGATGCGCACGAACAAATTCTGACGCCGCGCGCTACGCGCAGCTAGAGTTTCGCCACGCACTTGATTTCAATCAGCAGGCCCGGCATCGCCAGTGCGGTGACGCCAATGCCCGTCCACGCCGGGAAGTCGCGCGTGATGTAGCGGTTTTTGATCGGAATAAAATTCGCGAGGTCGGAAATGTCGACGTGGTAGGTCACCATGTCGACCACGTTCGTAAAGTCGGCGCCGGCCGCGCTCAGCACCTTCCCCACGTTCTCGAACGCCTGTACGTATTGTGCCTCGGCGCCTTCGAGTACGTTCAAATCCGCATCACGGCCAACCTGGCCGGCGATATACAGCGTGTCGCCGACAACCACGCCGGGGTTGTAGCCGAAACGGTCGCGGATGATTTCCATCCCTTTCGGCACGATAAAGCGTCGTTCCATTGCGGGTCTCCTGAAGTTCTGCGGGTAACAATTTTTTTCGATCGAGCACGCGAAATGCCGAGTCGCGCAATGCGGCCCGGCGCCAAACCACGATAATCGACCACGTCAGTCAATGTTAACAAGGAATTCAAGCATGGCATCGATCGCCCCCGTCGTGGAACCCTTATTCGACGAACCGGCACTCATCACGCTGCAAACTCACATGCTCGACACGGAACGCACGACCCCCGATTCCGATGGCGCGTTGTCCTGGATCGTGTCGGCGCTGTCGATTTCCGCGAAGACGATTTCGGCCCGCCTCAAGCGCGCCCGCCTCGAGGACGTACTCGGAGATGTCGGCAACCGGAACGTCCAGGGCGAGGCCCAGCAAAAGCTCGACGTCATCGCGAACAACGTCATGATGCAGGTTTTACGCGGGCGCGACGGGGTCGCGGTGCTCGGCTCGGAGGAAGACGATGAACTGCTGTGCTTCAATACGGGCAATGCGAGCGGTGTTCGTTACGCGGTGATGTTCGACCCGCTGGACGGCTCCTCGAACCTCGATGTTGCCGGCAGTGTCGGCACGATATTTTCGATCTTCAAAGTTGATCCGGCGCGCACGGAAAAACTGCAGCCCGGACGCAGACAGGTTGCGGCCGGCTATGTCCTGTACGGCTCGTCAACCGTATTCGTACTGACCACCGGCGCCGGGGTCCACATGTTCGTGCTCGATCCCGCTGTCGGCGCGTTCATACGCGTCGCCGAGTCGATCCAGATCCCGGAGTTCGCGCCGTCGTATTCCGTGAATGAAGCGAATGCGAATTCGTTTCCGCGCGGCTACCGGCGCTACCTGCGACAGTGTCACGACGAGAATTTCAGCATGCGTTATGCCGGCGCGATGGTGGCCGACGTCCACCGGGTGCTGCTGCAAGGCGGCATTTTCATGTACCCGCCAACCGAGAAGGCGCCGGCCGGCAAGCTCAGACTCATGTATGAAGCGAACCCGATGGCCATGCTCATCGAGCAGGCCGGCGGGGTCGCGACGACCGGGCAGGAGAATATTCTCGACGTCGTGCCCGGCGATCTGCATCAGCGCGTTCCGGTCGTTCTTGGCAGCCGCGACAATATTGCCGATTTGCTGTGCTGTCTCGCTGAATGATCCACCCGCGTACCCGGACCGCGGCTTTCGCGGTTCGGGTACGCCCGCGGAGGAGCCGAACGTCAGTTCCACCGGTGAACCGCTCAGCGCTTTGCGGAAGTTAACAGTCTCTGTTGATTCGTAACAATTCACCTCTGTGATTCCGCCGACCCAGGCGCGAAGATATCGCTCAAACCAGAACAACAAACAGCCCGCGACAGTAAGGTCAGGCCAGCGTTCAACGTTCAAGCAGGAGACAGTGATGTCCGAGTTGGAACTCGTGTGGATTCGGGAGTGCGAGATTTGCGGCAGGGAACACCAGCAGTGTGAAACCCATGATATTCGTTCCGTCGACGAAATAGAGGCTGAGTCGAAGGCGTTCAAACAGCGTTGCGAGGACTGGTACAGCGCACATATCCGGGTGTTGCTCGAAGGCCAGCCGGCGGCGCCGACCCCGCTCACCGATTAAGGTACGGCTCCGCCGGCCGCCGTGACTTCACGCGTACCGTCCGAGAATTGCTTCACGGTAACGGCAAGCCCGGTGCCGACCACCGCCTGAGCACCCGGTGCGAATACGCGCGCGCGACCCCCGTCGGGTAATTCGACCACGACGATCGCGACGCCGGACGGCTCCGTCGCGCGACCACCCGGCCCCACAATGACGTCAACGACGGTTGCGTTGACGCGTTGTTCGCCGGTCTGCTCCACCCCGTGCGGCACGAACAGCAGCCAGGCAATCCCGAAGGCTGCCGCGAGTCCCGCGGACACGGCCAGCCGGTTCTTACCGGCGCGCTGCGATAATCTCCCCACTGATGATCACCCGGTGCCTGTCACGACGTAGTCTCGTTGTGCGTGCCGGCGATTGCAATTCGTCGCCGGCAACCCGGTTCCGGCGCCACCGGGTCTACGGTAGACTGCCGGGTTCGTCGTCACGCCGCGCAGCCGAGCCCTGATCGACCCTGTTCCGTATCGATCCCGAACGGGTGGAAGGCCTCGATCCTGTCCGGGCAGGCGGCGGACGACCTGGGCCGTATCGTGCCGGCAAAGCCGATACGGCGGACATGAACTCGGGAGACGTCCTATGAATATTTACGCAGATAATTCCCAATCGATAGGCAACACGCCGCTCGTGCAGCTGAACCGGGTTGTTGCTGGCGGGGTACGCGTACTGGCGAAAATTGAAGGGCGCAACCCCGCCTACTCGGTCAAGTGCCGGATTGGCGCAGCGATGATCTGGGACGCCGAACAAAGCGGCGTACTGAAACCGGGCATGGAAGTCGTGGAACCCACGAGCGGCAATACCGGCATCGCGCTCGCTTTCGTCTGCGCGGCGCGCGGCTACCCGCTGACCCTGACGATGCCCGAGACCATGAGCCTCGAACGCCGCAAAGTGCTCAAGGCCTTCGGCGCGAAACTCGTATTGACGGAAGGCGCGAAGGGTATGCCCGGTGCCATCGCGGCGGCACAAGCGCTCGCGGCACAGGATACGGCGCGCTACTACATGCCGCAGCAATTCTCGAATCCGTCGAACCCGGCGATCCACGAAAAAACCACGGGACCCGAAATCTGGAACGACACCGACGGCATCGTCGATGCGATCGTCGCCGGGGTCGGCACGGGCGGCACGATCACGGGCGTTGCGCGCTATTTCAAGCAAACCCAGGGCAAGTCGATTCTCACCGTTGCCGTGGAACCGACGGCGAGCCCGGTCATCACCCAGACCATGGCCGGTGAAACGCCGCAACCCGGACCGCACAAGATCCAGGGGATCGGCGCCGGCTTCGTGCCGGACAACCTCGACGTTTCACTGATCGACCGGGTCGAACAGGTGTCGAACGAAGATGCGGTCGCGTTCGCGCGCCGACTCGCCACCGAAGAAGGCATTTTGTGTGGCATTTCCTGCGGTGCCGCCGGGGTCGCGGCGGCGCGACTCGCGGCCGAACCGGACATGCAGGGCAAAACGATCGTCGTGATCCTGCCGGACGCGGGCGAGCGTTATCTGTCGAGCGTATTGTTCGAGGACATCGAGGCGTAAGCGGCGCTGTCACCCGGTTGAAAAACGCTGCGAACGCTGGCGCCTCGGATGCCGCCGCAGCGCGGGATGCCGGGTGCGGCAGTTTCGCGGCAGCGGGCCGGATACGTGCTCCGGATGATGCAACACCGACCTTGATGGACCGGGTACCGTTCCCCGCAAATCGAGGGGGAGTGACAGCGATGGGGTGCAGACAGTGGTTCCGATCCCGAAGCCTCAGTGTCCCGGATTTACGCAGACCTGTTTAATTAGTACTCCTGCAGCCACTGGAGATACAGGATCAGCTCGAGGATCCGTCCACGCACGAGCGTTTCACTGCCGTCGGCGACGGACTGCTTGTAGCGGTCGCCCCAAATGGGCATCCCTTCGCGGCCGTGTGCGAGCGGGAGGTTGCGGCCATCGATCGCGTTGTAGATGTCGGTGAACGGGAAATAACCGTTATTGCGCTTCGTCAGCACCGTCAGGTCGGGAGGCACCACGTTCAACAGTTCCGAGAACGCCCCCATGCCCTTGCCGTCGAGACCGTGGCAGATGCCGCAGTTATCCTCGAATCGCTGCCGGCCCGCTTCGAACGCGGCATTGATATCCGATTCGGCGACCGCCGATGCGCACGCGAGCCACGCGCCGATGAGCATGAATATCCTGCTACGCGCGCCGCAACGGTCCATCACGACTGCTTTTTAATCGCGTCGCGGATACGCACGTAGCCTTCGGCGAGTTCGTTGCCGAGCAGTTGCGCCGCGGCACCGATTTCGTGTGAAGCGTCAACCGCCGTGTTGCCGACATCCTGGGCCTTTTCGTGGAACCGCTGCCACACCGGCTCGAGCCGCTCCCACTCGTCACGCGCCTCGGCTTCCGCGAGGTGAATTTTAAGTTTCAGCTCGTCGCGTTCGGTTTTCAGCGTTTGCATGAGGCTGTCGACTTCCTGCCTGATCGCATCGAGTTTCGAATTTGCCATAGGACCTCCGTCGAATCGTGCAGCAGTGTGTGCGTGCCTTCGAAGCGTAGCACGCGCCGCGCCCGAAGGAAGCGCCGGACCGTTGCCTTCGTCGGGAAACTTGACCCGTATCAAGCGCGCCGGATGCCGGCGCGACACTGTTAGGCTACACTGATCTGAAAACTGTACCGGAGTCGACCATGAAGTATTTCACCTGCCCCTGGCGCACGATCGCGGGATTGTTCGCGGCGGCGATTATCGCCAGCGCGCTCGGCGGCTGCGATCGGGGTCCGGAACCGGTCGAGGGCTTCGTGTTGCCGGAAGGCGATCCCGAGCTCGGACAGCAGGTCTTTGCGGAAGTCGGGTGCCGCTACTGCCACAGGATCGCGGATCTGGACCTGCCACCGTTCGAAGCCGAACCGGTGCTCGATATCACGCTCGGCGGCAAGGTGCTGAAGGTCAAGAATTACGGCGACCTGCTGAACTCGATCGTGAATCCGAACCACACGGTCGAACTCAGTTACAAGCTGAAGCTCGACAAGGATGAACGCAAGGACGCCGAATCGCCGATGCCGGTATTCAATGACGTACTCACGGTGACGGAATTGATCGATCTGGTAGCGTTTCTGCATTCGCGCTATAAATTGCTCGGCCCCGAATACCGCGGTTACATGTACGTCCCCTGACGCCTGCACGAGGAGCACAGCATGCCCGGCAAAATCGAAAAAATCCTGCTTGCCACCGACGGATCCGAAGGCGCGCTGCACGCGGCGAAATTCGCCGCAACGATGGCAGGCGCGCTTGGTGCGTCGATCACGATCCTGACCGTACACGACGAAGACGTGTTGCTGCTGAACGTGATGGGGCCGGCGGTGTGGCCCGCAGCCGTGCCGGACGCCTCGGTAAACGTCGAGGAAATCAAGGTAGCGACCGAGAAACGCGCGCTCGAAACGACGCTCGCCGACACGCGTGCGGCACTCGGCGATCTGCCGAATGTCGAACTCGCACAGATCTGGGGCCATACGGCGGAAGCCATCTGCGATTATGCCGAGGCCAACGCGATTGATTTGCTCGTGATCGGTTCACGCGGGCGTTCCGCCGTCGCACGTCTGCTCCTCGGCAGCGTCAGTACCCAGGTCGCCCACCATTCTCCGTGTCCGGTTACGATAGTCCACTAGCCGTCCTGGCCCGCGCGCCCGGCGCGCTCATTTAGAAGGAATAAGTATGCAGTTGCAGCACGTCCGCGCGAGCCGGAAATTCGTCTTCCTGTTCGTCCTCGCATTTTCCCTGACGCCAGGCACGCTGAACGCCGAAGAATCCACCGCATCCATCATGCGCCAGGTGTACGACGCGATCGCCTACCTGTTGCCCCTGAGCCTGCGCGACGAGACTGCCACCGACGTGTGGGATCAGGAGCTCATCGAGCAGAAACTCGCGACCCTGAAAACGGCGTCGGCCGCGCTGAAAGCCCACACGGCGGGGGACCCGGGCGAGTTGCGTTATATCGCGCGTTCGTTTGATGAAATGACGTCCGATGTGACGAAGGCATTCTCGAATGAATGGCCTGAATTTGCTTACTTCTCCGTCATGGACCTCGTGCAGCACTGCGTCGCCTGTCACTCGCGCGTTGAAGCGCCATCGCAGGCGTTGTTCGGCGAGCGTTTGATCGCGCGCATGGACACCCGCGAAATCCCGCCGGGCGACGTGATCAAGTTGTACGTGGCGACGCGCCAGTTCGACGCCGCCACGCGGACGATCGAGAAAATGCTGATGGCGCCGGACCGCCATCCAATCGAAGCGGACTACTCGAGCCTCATGGTCGATTACCTGCAGATCGCGCTGGCCGCCCGCCGCTCACCCGCGATGGCGGAGCAGTTTCTGCGTCGTTATCTGACGCGCCCGGACATGCCGTACTACCTGAAACGGCGCTACGAGTTCTGGATCGAGGCGCTGCAGCGGTTCGCGCCGGATATCGCTGCGCCAGCGGATTTCGCCCGTGCGCTCGAAATCTTTCACGCCGGGGACGACGTGAGCCCGGGACCGGGCAATCGGATGGCGGCGGTCCATGACGTGACCGCGGCGAGTATCCTGCGTCGCTTCCTCGACGCCGGGGAACAACGCAGCCAGGCGCAGCTGCATGAAGCGTATTTCACGCTCGGCGTAATCGCGCTACGCACACTCGAGCCGAAATCCGCGGTACCGGAAATGGAAATGCTCCTCGCGACGTCAATCAGAGCGGCGCCCGAGGGCAAGTACGCGCTCGAGGCGTATGCCCTGATCGAAGAGTACGGTTACGTGCACGAAGAGCATCTCGCGGCGCCACAAGCCGGGCAAACGCTGCTCGATATGAACGAGCTGCGGCAACTGCTCGCGCCGCGCCTGTAGGCGCGATTAATCACGGGCGTGCGGGGAATCCCGTAAGCGGCGCACGAGCGCCGGTTACGGAACGGAAGTCGAAGGCCGGGTCAGTGTTCCGAACTGCATTTCCCGGCAGCGGACTTGCGCAGGACGTTCGCTACGGTGTAGGTGAGCGTATCGTTGATCAGCGGTTTCTCGACGATCCGATCCGCACCGAATCGAACCGCCTGGCGGTGCATCGCGGGTTCGTGTGCGTTCGTCAGGATAATGATCGGCAGGTCGACGCCGTCAGACCGCAACTGGCGCAACAACGCGAGCCCGCCCTGGCCGGGCAACTTCACCTCGATCATGATGCAGCCGTCGTTCACGTTCCCGTCCGCATGGAATTCGAGAAACGTCTCCGCATCGAGGAACGTCCGGACGTCCAGATCGTAAGTACCGAGCAGGGTTGCTATTGCCTCGGTGATCGCCGAATCCGGGTCGACGACGTAAACGGTGTGCGCAACATCAAACAAGATAAGCCGGCCGCCAAAAAATTTTTACGTGCGGCGAAGTATCCGTCGTGTCGTCGCGTTGCGCTATTGTGACTACCACGTAGTGCAATGCGGCTATGCCGGGGGTCGAGCCGCGGCGTTCAGTTCTCGTCAGGGCGATCGGATTCGAGCTTCAGGCGGACGAGTTGCGCGAGTGTGCGCGCTTCGAGTTTCTTCATGACATGCGAGCGATGGACTTCGACGGTCCGTTCACTGATCCCGAGGTCGAGCGCGATCACCTTGTTCATTTTGCCTTCGGCGACACATTCGAAAACTTCCCGTTCGCGGTCGGATAACGACGCGATCCGATCGCGCAGTTGTTGCCGGTCGTGCATCTGACGGCGCTTTCCGGCATCGACTTCGAGCGCTTCATTGATCCGGTCGAGCAAATCCTGCTCGCGAAACGGCTTGCGGATAAAATCGAGCGCGCCACGCCGCATCGCCTCGACGGCCATGGGAATGTCGCCGTGCCCCGTGATAAAAATGATCGGAAGCGTCGAACCCTGCTCCAGCAGATGTGCCTGCAAATCGAGACCGGTCATTCGGGGCATGCGAATATCCAGCACGAGACATCCGCCCTGTCCGGGGTCGAAGGCATCGAGGAATTCGACCGCGGATTCGAATAACTCGCACGGCTGACCCACGGTTTCGAGCAGCAGGCTCAAGCCTTCGCGAATACCCTCGTCATCATCGACGATGAAGACGGTCGGTTTTTGTTTCATAGTTACAGATCTTCCCGCGTCGGCGGCAGGGTGAAATAAAACGTCGCGCCAGCGTCCGCGTTGTTGCGGAAATCGAGTTGTCCGCCATGCGCCATGATGATGGTCCGCGACAGCGAAAGCCCCATCCCCATGCCGGAATCCTTCGTCGTGGAAAACGGCGTGAACAGGCGTTCGGCGATGTCGCCCGCAACCCCGCAACCGCTGTCGATGACCCGGATTTCTACGTCGCCATTGTCGCGCAAACCGGTGGTCACCGTGATTATATTGCCATGTGCGCAGTCGACGGCGCGCATCGCTTCCATGCCGTTGCGCAGAAGGTTCAGCGCGACCTGCTGGATCTGCACGGCATCGACATCGACGGGTGGCAGGCCGTGCGCGGTCGAAACCGCGATTTCGATGTCGCGCAGGCGCGCTTCGGCCTCCGCGAGATCCGCGATCTCCGTGATCAAGGCGTTGCAGTCGACGGTATTGCGCGCGTTCTCGCCGTGTTTCGCCATCGTCTGCATGCGTTCGATAATCGCCCCGGCGCGCTCCGCATGTTGCGACAGTTTGTCGAAGATATCCGGCAGACGCTCGACGTTACCCGCGTCGAGCAAGCGCTTCCCGGCCTGCGAGAACAGGGAGATGGCCGTGAGTGGCTGGTTGATTTCATGGGCGATGCCGGTTGCCATTTCACCGAGCATGTTCAGACGATCGACATGCGCGAGTTGCTCGAGATGTTCGCGTGCGGCGCGTTCCGCCGCGTGTTGCCGCGACATGTCACGGATCAGCCCGACGAACTTGCGTTCCGGGTGCAGCGCGACTTCGCTCACCGACAAGTGAATCGGGAATATCGTGCCGTCCTTGCGGCGCGCCCGTACTTCCCGCCCGGTGCCGATGATCCGAGGTATGTGCGTGTCGAGATAATTGCGGATGTAGCCGTCGTGTTCCGAGGCGTACGGATCGGGCATGAGCATGCTGACATTGCGTCCGGCGACCTCGAAAAACCGATACCCGAACATGTCCTGCGCGGAGCGATTGAACGTTTCAATGCATCCGAGCGTATCGATCGTGATCACCGCCTCGACGGCGCTGTCGACGACGGCCTCGGAGAACGCACGGGCGTCGGCAAGCGCCTGCTCCGTGCTCTTGCGACTCGTGACATCGGTTACGATCCCCTCGAGCCGCGTAATCCCGTCCGGCGTGAAATCACTGCGCTGTCCACGCTCCCAGACCCATCGCTGCGTACCTGCCCGGGTCGTGATGCGGTATTCGAATTCGTACGGGCCGTCATTCGCCACCGCGTCCTGCGTCGCGGCCCAGACGTGTTCGCGATCCTGCGGATGGATGATGTCGCCCCAGAAAACTTCCCGGTTCTCGAGTTCCGAGCGTGTGTAACCGCACAACTCGAGACAGCCGTCGCTCGCCACCTCAGTCGGCCACCCCGGCTGGTTCAGGACCCGATACAGCATCCCGGGAATACTCCGAAACAGCGCCGAATGCGCCGGTTCCCGTGCCTTGTCGTTGCGAGTCATGAACTGTGAAAGCGCGCGTTGTTTCAGTGGGTGCGGGATTGTTGCCTGCGGCCGGCTGCCCTTGCCTGCGCCAGATCGCAGATTACCGCAACCGGGCAATGATTCGCATAGGGGATTACCACAATTACTGCCGGTGTGTCACCGCCGCGGGGCCGGCGGTAAGTAGTAACCACAATTCCTTACGCACATCTTCGAATTATCTCGCCCGGCCCATTTGCCTATAAATAAGTATAAGTAACTGCTAATAGAAGGGGTCCCGATCATGCGTATGAATATTATCGACTTCCCTGCCGTCACCCAGTCCTGCGGGGATTGTGATTGGGCCGATTGCTGTGTCAACCGGGGCGTTCACGCCGACAGTATCGCAGGCGGGGACGGCAATCGCACCGCGGCCCTGCGGCGCAATGTGACCCTGTTTCGCCAGGGTGATATGCTCGATAGCCTGTATTTTCTGCGGTCGGGTTCCGCGAAAACATTGATCAGCACACGCGAGGGGTATGAACAAATCGTCACGTTCCACTTCCCGGGCGACCTGATCGGATTCGACGGCATTACGAGCGGGCGCCATCAGAGCACGACCGTAACGCTGGAAACCTCCGGTATCTGCCGGATACCGCTGGCGAAGCTGAAGGCCGAGTCGATTAACAATTCGGGTTTGTGGGACGAGGTGATCCGCACGGTTGCCGCGGAGATCGCCGAGAAGCAAAATTACGCCGTGTTGCTGGGTCAGAAATCCGTTCATGCCCGTTTCGCGAACTTCCTGTGCTATCTGTCGGGCAAGTTTGCGAGCCGCGGATGCTCCGGTGCAGAATTCAACCTGAGCATGTCGCGCCAGGACATCGCGAATTATCTGTCGATGGCGGTGGAAACCCTGAGTCGACTCGTGAGCGATTTCCAGCGCAAGGGGCTGGTCACGGTCGACCGCCGGTTTGTGCGCATCAACGATGTGAAGAAGCTAAGCCAGATCGCGCACGATAGTATGGACTCGCGAGTGTCCCTCGCCTGAAGGAAACGACGAGCATGAGCGCTATTCTCGAACAATTGCATCACGACCACCGCAACATGGTGCGCTTGCTCGATCTGCTCGATGAACACACCCATGCAATCGCTGCCGGGACGGAAGATAATTTTCGTCTCGTGGCGGAGATCATCAAATACTTCAATCACTATCCAACCTCATCCCATCATCCGTACGAGGACAAGATCTTCAACTGGGCCTGCGGCGAACGTCCTGAACTGGCCGAAGCAGTCGAGGACTTGCGCGCGGAACACGTATCGCAGGCCAAACTCGGTGAGGAAGTGGCGACATCCCTCCAGGGTGTGTTGTCGGGTCACCTCGTGCCGCGGCAGAAAATCGTCGACACACTGAGCGCTTTCAGCGCGGTGCAGCGGGGCCATATCAACAAGGAAGAAGGGCATCTGCTGAAAGAAACGGAAGAACTGCTGCGCGAGAAGCAACTCGATGAAATTCCGATTGCGCGCCACGAAGTCATCGACCCCGTGTTCGGCGCCGAAATCGATGACGAATATTCAGATCTGATCGACGCCCTGCAGCGCTAGGAGCCCGTCGATCCCGGGAGCAACCTGCTACGCCGGCCGGACAGCGGCCAGATAATGCGCGCTTTTTCGTCACGCGGAACAATTCTGCTCGTCAAAATCGCGAATATTTGACTCGCTCTCACACCCGGCTCGCCAAGATTGCCTGAGTCCGCCTAGGGCGAGGCGATACGCTTCGTCAGGCGCCAGTCCTTCGTGCCGATATCCACATACCATTGCCCCGCCGGCAGCGCGACGTTCGCGGCCCGGTACATCGTGTCGCCGACACGAATGAGGTGCAGGGTCTGGTCGAGACCTTCGCGTGTGGCGTGTGCCAGCACGCCGTCGATTTCAGACGGATAGACAAACTCCGGATCCGCGGTGAGTGTCACGAGCAGGGCACCCGCATCGGCGACGAGGTCTACTTCCATCGCGAGACCGGCGTCAACCGCATTTTGTTCGCGACCCAACAGGCGATTTATTTCGAGGCCGTGCTTGTAGTAGTCGTCGACGACGAGTCCGTCATCGGATACCACGGCGAGGTATATCGTCACGATGCCGGCAAGGACGGCGGTCGCCGGAAACGCGATAACCATCCAGACAAACGGTTCACGCTGCCACGGACGAGCCGCCGGGTCGGGCTTCGTCATCGCAGCGGACCGAGGAATTTCGCATCTTCGGTGACGCGGAGTTCCGGTGCGTCGCTCGCTTCGATCGAAAATTCGATCGGCGTGCTGCGGCCAGCGAGGTCCGCTTCATCCGCACGCAGACGCACCGGCACGTTCTTCACGGAACCCGCATCCACGTCGATGCGCGGCGTATCAAGAATGAATTCCACGTTCGGGATTCCATCCACGGACAGTTCATAGGTATGCGCATGATTGTCCATATTGATGATCTTCAGCGTGTACACGTTTTCGATCTTGCCCAGCGTTTCCCGGTACAGTTGGTTACGATCGCGGATGACATCGAGTTCGACAGGCTTGCGCTGCGCCAGCGAGTAGATGAACAGGCCCGTCAGCGTCATCAGGATCAGGCCGTAAATGATCACCCGCGGCCTGAGTATGTGCGTCGGCTTGCCGTCGACGGCGTTCTGCGTCGTGTAGCGGATCAGACCTTTCGGGTAATCCATTTTTTGCATGACGTCGTCGCAGACGTCGATGCAGGCGGAACAGCCGATACATTCGTACTGCAGACCGTCGCGGATATCGATGCCCGTCGGGCACACCTGCACGCACATCGTGCAGTTGATGCAGTCGCCGAGGCCCGCGGCGCGATAATCGGTTCCCGCCTTGCGTGAACCTCGTGGCTCCCCGCGTTCCTCGTCGTAGGAAATTATCAGCGTGTCGCGATCGAACATTGCGCTTTGAAAGCGCGCATACGGGCACATGTACTTGCACACCTGTTCGCGCATGAAACCGGCGTTGCCATACGTCGCGAAACCGTAGAACAGGGTCCAGAACGTCGCCCACGGACCCGCTTCAAAATGCACGAGCGAGCGGGCGAGTTCGCCTGCCGGGACAAAGTAGGCGACGAACGTAAAGCCCGTATACAGCGACAGCGCGATCCAGATCGCGTGTTTCGTCGCCTTGATGCGGAATTTCCTCGCGGACATGGGCGCCTGGTCCAGCTTCATCTGGCGCGAACGATTGCCTTCGACCTTGCGTTCGATGGCGAGAAACAGCTCCGTCCACACGGTTTGCGGGCAGGCGTAGCCGCAGAACAGGCGCCCGGCAATCGTGGTGAAGAAAAACAGCGCGAACGCCGCGAGCATGAGCATGAACGTGAGGTAGATGAAATCCTGTGGCCACAGGGTCCAGCCAAAGATATAGAACTTGCGTGCGGGCAGGTCGAACAAAACGGCCTGGCGTCCGTCCCACGGGATCCAGCAAACAAGGTAAAACAGGCCGAGCAGTACAACGACGGCGCTCGTACGCAACCAGGCGAACACGCCGTGCACTTCGCGCGGGTAGATCTTCGCGCTTTTTTCAAACAGCGCGGCGCTGACGTCGCCGGCGGTACGCGCTTTGGATGGTTCGGAAGACATAGGGGTTTTCTGCCGGGGTTTGGCCGGGGTCAGTCGTTTCTCGTCGGATAGACGAAGAACACGGCGAGCAGCGAGGAACTGGCGGTCAGCAGCCAGAATAACAGGAACCCGACCGTGTAGGCGCCCATGCGGCTGACTTCAGGGAACGTGACGCAATACTGCAGCGCGAGCGGGTCGATCGCCGAGAAGAACACCCCGGTGGCCACGATCGCCATGAGAAACGAAATCCACAACACGGCGCCGATCCGTTGCGGAACCGGCATGTGGCGGACTTTATCGATCAACGGCATGCGCGACTTCCGGCCCGGTCGCCGCTATTCGCGGAACGTGTAGACGTAGGTCGCGAGCAGGTGGATCTTTGCCGGCCCGAGAAACTCGCCGTGCGCCGGCATGATGCCGTTGCGACCGCTGACGATCGATTCCGTAATTTTCGTCGTCGACCCGCCATGCAGCCAGATATCGTCGGTCAGGTTCGGCGCGCCCAGCATCTGGTTGCCGGCGCCGTCGGGCGCGTGACACGCAATGCAGTTCACGTCGTATACCGCCTTACCCTGTTTCGCGATCGCAGCGTCGGCCGCGCGCCCCGACAGTTGTTCCACGTAGGCCGTCACGGCGGTGATCTGTTCTTTGGAAAGGATCGCACCCCACGCCGGCATCAGGCCGTTGCGGCCGTGCATCAGCGTTGCCGTCAGGTCTTCCGGTTTCGAACCGTAAAGCCAGTCGTCGTCACGCAGGTTCGGAAATCCGCGGGCGCCGCGCGCGTCTGAGCCGTGGCACGTCGTGCAATACGTTGCGAACAGGCGCTCGCCCATTTTCACCGCTTCTTCGTTGCCGGCAAGTTCCGGGATCGGAACCTGCGAGTACTGTTCGAACAGCGGGCCGAACTGTGCTTCCGCCGCGGCGACTTCTTCTTCGTACTGTCCGACCTGTGACCAGCCGAGGAGGCCTTTGTACGCACCGAGTCCGGGATACAGCAGCAGGTACAGCAGGCCCCCGGCCAATGTGATGTAGAACAGGTTCAGCCACCAGCTCGGCATCGGGTTGTTGTACTCTTCGAGGTTCTCGTCCCACACGTGGCCCATCGTTTCGACGGGTTTTTCGGGGTCGTCGTCTTTCGAGCCGGTCGTTACGATCCGCACGCCGATGAAAACACCGACGATGCTGACGATCGTGGTCAGCCCGATGATCCAGCTCCAGATACCGCTCGTGAAATCAGCCATCGTGGGTCTTCTCGTCGTTGTCCAAATCGAGCGCGAGACGCGCCGTGGCTTCGAATTCGGCCTTGCGCTGCGAACTCCAGGCCCATGCGACGATGGCAAGGAAAATGACGCAGACGACTACGGTCCAAATCGAAAAAATAAGACTCATCCCGGCTACCTCCTGATCTTCACGGTGGTACCGAGGCCCTGCAGATAAGCAACCACCGCATCGAGTTCGGTCTTCCCGGCGAGCGCGGCTTCGGCCCCGGCGATTTCCTCATCCGTGTACGGTGCGCCGAGGTCGCGCAGGACGGTCATCTTTTGCTTGATGTCGCCGTCGTCGATCGCGGTCGATTCGAGCCACGGGTAGCCGGGCATGATTGATTCCGGGACCACGTCGCGCGGATTGACGAGATGCACGCGATGCCATTCGTCGCTGTAGCGTCCGCCAACCCGGTGCAGATCCGGGCCGGTGCGCTTCGAGCCCCACTGGAACGGGCGATCGTAGACGAACTCGCCGGCGAGCGAGTAATGGCCGTAACGCTCCGTTTCCGCGCGAAACGGCCGGATCATCTGCGAATGGCACAGATAGCAGCCTTCGCGAACGTAAATATCGCGACCGGTCAGGGTCAGCGGGGAGTACGGCAGCAGCCCTTCGACCGGTTCCGTCGTTGAGTGCATGAAAAACAGCGGCACGATCTGAACCAGACCGCCGACGCTGATCACGACGATGATCAGCACCATCATGAAACCGATGTTCTTTTCGACGGATTCGTGTTTCAGCGCCATCGTTCTTATCCCGCCATCGCCGGTGCGAGCACCGGCGCGTCCACAGGTTTGGCACCGGCGACGGTGCGATAGATGTTGTAACACATGACAATCGAACCGATCAGGAACAGGGCGCCGCCGAGGAAGCGAATGATATAGAACGGATGCATCGCCTGAACGGATTCGACGAAGCTGTAGGTGAGCGTGCCGTCATCATTGACCGCCCGCCACATCAAGCCCTGCATGATCCCCGCCACCCACATCGCGGTGATATAGAACACGATACCGATGGTCGAAACCCAGAAATGCACTTCGACGAGCTTCAGACTGTACAACTCGCGTCCGTACAGCCGCGGGAACATGTGGTAGAGGCAACCCTGGGAAATGAACGCGACCCAGCCGAGCGCGCCCGAGTGCACGTGACCGATGGTCCAGTCCGTGTAGTGCGACAGCGCGTTGACCGTCTTGATCGACATCATCGGGCCTTCGAACGTCGACATGCCGTAAAACGAGATCGACACGATCATGAGGCGCAGCACGGGGTCGGTGCGCAGTTTGTGCCAGGCGCCGGACAGCGTCATGACCCCGTTGATCATGCCGCCCCAGGACGGTGCCAGCAGGATCAGCGACATGACCATACCGAGCGACTGCGTCCATTCCGGTAACGCCGTGTAATGCAAATGGTGCGGACCGGCCCAGATGTACGTGAACACGAGCGCCCAGAAATGCACGATCGACAGGCGATACGAGTATACGGGGCGGTTTACCTGTTTCGGCACGAAGTAGTACATCATGCCGAGAAAGCCCGCGGTCAGGAAAAAGCCGACCGCGTTGTGGCCGTACCACCATTGCACCATCGCGTCCTGGACACCGGCGTACATCGAGTAGGATTTCAGCAGGGTAACCGGTACCGCCATGCTGTTGACGATGTGCAGCACGGCGATCGTGATGATGAACGCGGCGTAAAACCAGTTCGCAACGTAGATGTGTTTGACTTTTCGCTTCGCGATCGTGCCGAAGAACACGTACGCATAGGCAACCCAAACGACCGTGATGAGGATGTCGATCGGCCATTCGAGTTCCGCGTACTCCTTCGACTGCGTGATCCCGAGCGGCAGGGTAATCGCGGCGGCGACAATGACGAGCTGCCAGCCCCAGAACGTGAACGCGGCCAGCCGGTCGTCTATCAGGCGCGTGTGGCACGTGCGCTGAACGACGTAATAGGAACTCGCGAACAGCGCGCTGCCGCCGAACGCGAAGATCACGGCGTTCGTGTGCAGGGGCCGGAGGCGGCCGAACGTCAGCCAGGGAATATCGAAATTCAGCGCTGGCCACGCGAGTTGGGCGGCAATGAGGACGCCGACGGCCATGCCGACGACGCCCCAGACGAGCGTCATCACGGCGAACTGGCGGACGACGCGATAGTTATAGGTCGTTGAATCGCTCATGGAATCGTTGCATCTTCGCTGGCGGGTTATCGGGGTGGAAAAAGTAACACAAATCGTGCGTGCCACGCATTTTGCCGCTGTGCACAATTTCGCCCATGATCTGGATCAACTTTACAAAATCGCCATCGTCGATGATCACACGCCGCAGCGTTTTGCTGGGCGGCCAAGGGAGAGTTACGCGTGAGCGCGAATGGATCGGTAAGAACCGCGGCGGACGCCGGCGTGTGTTTTCATTGTGGCGCCGCTATCGGCCCGAATGCCGCGCGGGTCGTCGTGATCGACGGCGCCGAACAACTGACGTGTTCCGCGCGCTGCGCGGACGTCGCGGCGACGATCGATGCAGCCGGGTTCGCGTCGTTCTACCGCCAGCGTCGCGGTGACCGGCATCTGCCGGTCGAGTTCGAGACCGGGCTCGCCGATCACCTCGATGTGTACGACGACCCCGGACTGCAGCAACGTTTCGCCGAAACCGGCGCCGACGGGATACGCAACGCAACCCTGTTGGTCGAGGGCATCACGTGCGCGGCCTGCGTCCGGCTCGTCGAATCGCGACTGGCCGGGCTCGACGGCGTGCGCGCTTTTTCCCTGAATGCCTCGACCCACCGGGCGCAACTCGCGTGGGATGAACGCAAGGTGCGCTTAAGCCGGATCATGCGGGTGATCTACGACCTCGGTTATGCCGCCTATCCGTTCGATGGTCGCCGCCGCCAGCGACTGCTCGCCGAGGAGCGGAAAACACTGCTCAAACGCCTCGCGCTGAGCGTGCTGCTCGGCATGCAGCTGATGATGTTCACGCTCGCGCTGTACGGCGGCGCCTGGTCCGGCATGTCGGCCGGGATCGAACAATTGCTGCGCTGGGCCAGCCTCGTCCTCGTCGTCCCGATCCTCGGCTATTGCGCCGTGCCGTTTTTTCACGGCGCGCGGCGGGCGCTCGGCAACCGCGAACTCGGCATGGATGTGCCGGTTTCGCTCGCGCTCGTGCTCGCGTTCGTGGCGAGCGCCTGGGCGACGCTTGCCGGCAGCGGCGAGGTGTATTTCGAGTCGATCGCGATGTTCGTCACCTTGCTGCTCGCGGGGCGTTACTTTGAGCTCGGCGCCCGGATCAGGGCGACCCGGCAGTTCGACGAACTCGCGAAAGTCATTCCGCAGACCGTCTCTGTCGTCGACCCCTCGGGAGCGCTCAGGAGCGCGCCGGCGACGGAACTCAGGCTTGATGACGTTGTGTTGGTGAAAGCCGGCGAAGTGATCCCCGTCGACGGGGACGTCATCGCCGGCACCAGCGCGGTCGACGAGTCGGTGCTGAGCGGCGAGAGCGAGGCGATCGCGAAAACGCGCGGGGCGGCGGTGCTCGGGGGCACTCTCAACCTGGATTCGCCGTTACAGATCCGTGTGCGGCGTCTCATCAACGACAGCCTCATGGCGGAAATCAGCCGCCTTGCGCAGGATGCGCAGGCATGTAAACCCCGGCTCACCGTGCTCGCCGACCGCATTGCGAGCAAATTTATCCTTGGCGTATTGCTCATCGCCGCATGCGTTGCGGCGTACTGGAGCATGGTTGACCCCTCCCGGGTGATGGCGACCACGATCGCGGTGCTCGTGATCTCATGTCCCTGCGCGCTCGCGCTCGCAACCCCGGCCGCCATGATCGCGGCCAGCGGCGCGATGATGCGCAACGGCATCGCCGCATTGAATCCCGGGGTGATCGAAACGCTCGCGGCGGCGCGCGCTTTCGTGTTCGACAAGACCGGCACGTTGACCACCGGGCGCCTGCAACTCGCCGCCGTCCATGCGGGCCCGGGCATGGATGAAGCCGCCGCGCTCGCCACGGCGCAGGCCCTCGGCGCCCATTCCGAGCACACGATTGGGCGCGCGCTCGTGCACGTAGCGACCGCGACGGCACAGCCGGCGGCCGGAGACATCGTCAACGCCCCCGGTGCGGGAATCAGTGGCACGATCGACGGCGAACGCTACTGGCTCGGGTCCGCCGCCTACGTACTCGAACAGGCCGGGGTCGCGGTCGACGATACCGCCGCGGCGCGCGACGGCGCGCATAAAATCGCCTGGCTTGCCCGTCGTGGTGAAGCGCTCGCGCAATTCTGTTTCCTCGACGAGCTGAAGCCGGGGGCGCGCGAACTCGTCGCGGATCTGCGCGCGGCCGGGATCACGACCGTCATGCTCACCGGTGATCGCACCGCCGTCGCGCGCACTATCGCCGACGAACTCGGTATCGATGAGGTCCACGCGGATTTGCGTCCCGCCGCGAAGCTCGCCGAACTCGAGCGCCGGCAAGCCGACGGTGAAGTGAATGTTGTCGTCGGTGACGGGGTCAACGACGCGCCGATGATCGCCCAGGGCTTCGTTTCCGTCGCGGTGGGTAACGCCTGCGATCTGTCGAAACACGAGGCCGACCTCGTGCTGCTGCGCGACAACCTCGACGCACTCGGTTTCGCCTACCGCACGAGCCGCAAGACCCTGCGCGTGATCCGCCAGAACATCACGTGGGCGATCGGCTACAACGCCTGTGCGCTGCCGCTCGCGATCGGCGGTTATGTGCCGCCGTGGCTCGCCGCGCTCGGCATGTCATTGAGCTCGCTGCTCGTCGTCGCGAACGCGACCCGGATCAACCGTTAGCCGTCGGTTCGTCGTGGAAGTCCTGTATTTGCTGATTCCCATCGCGCTCGGGCTCGTCGTCCTGATCGGCGCCGCGGTCGTGTGGGCGATCTCATCCGGCCAGTATGACGACCTCGACCGCGCCGCCGAGGACGTATTGCTCGACGACGACGAACCCGGACCACCTCCGTGATTGCCGCGCCACGAATTCCGGCGCCGGCGCTTCGCGGGCGCCGGATACTCGCGCACGACGTGTAAGAACGGGGCTATACTCCAGCGCCCCCCACGGGATTTTATTGACCCCTCGCGCGCCGCCGCGATTCAAGCATGCAGGTATCCGTTCATGGCTGAAAGCATCAACGTCGTCGGGGTTGGCATGACCCCGTTCAAAACCCCGAAACAAAGCGAATCCTATGTTGCGATGGGCGCCGCCGCGATCCGCGATGCACTCGCCCACGCCGGGCTCGCGTTCGACGCGATCGAACAGGCTTACGCAAGCTACGTCTACGGCGACAGTTGCTGTGGCCACCGCGTCGTCTACGAAGCGGGACTGACGGGAATTCCGATCTTCAACGTCAACAGCAATTGCTCGAGCGGTTCGAGCGGCTTGTTCCTCGCCCGCCAGGCGCTGCTCAGTGGCCAGGCCGAGTGTGTACTCGCCGTTGGTTTCGAACAGATGACTCCGGGCGCGCTCAGCGAACACTGGACCGATCGCCCGACCCCGCTCGAAAAATTCATCGACGTCGCGAACGAGGTACTCGGCGACGAGGACGGTCCGATGGCGCCGAAACTGTTCGGCGCGGCCGGTCGCGAGTATTTCGCGAAGTACGGCATGCAACCGGAAACGCTCGCGAAAATTCCGGTCAAGGCGCGCCGTCACGCGGAACACAATCCGCGCGCCGTGTTTACCGAACAACTCACCGTCGAGGCGGTCATGGCGAGCCCGCGGATCTGCGATCCCCTGACCCGCTTCCAGTGTTGTCCGCCGACGTGCGGCGCGGCCGCGGCGGTGTTGTGTACCGATGCGTTCGCCGCACGGCACGGGCTGAAGCCCGACGTGCGCATACTCGCGCAGTCGCTCGTCACGGACATGAGCAGCAGCTTTGCCGGCAGCGCGATCGCCGCGGTCGGGGGCGACATGGGGCGCAAGGCGGCGGGCGATGTGTATGCGGCAGCGGGGATCGGACCTGAAGATGTCGATGTCGTGGAATTGCACGATTGTTTCAGTATCAATGAAGTGATTGCCTATGAAGGACTTGGCTTGTGCCCGGAAGGCGGCGCCGCCGAGTTCATCGAAAGCGGCGCGAACACGTATGGTGGAAAGGTGGTCACGAATCCTTCCGGCGGGCTGATTTCGAAAGGCCATCCGCTCGGCGCGACGGGTCTGGCGCAATGTTTCGAACTGACCACGCAGTTGCGCGGGCAGGCCGGACGACGTCAGGTCGCGGACGCGCGCATCGCGCTCGCGCACAACATCGGTATTGGCGGCGCGTGTGTCGTGACGATGCTCGGGCGGGCCTGAACCGGGCCCGTCACGACCGCTTGAAACGTTGGTAACATTTCAGTCTAATGGGTACCACGAGGCTCCGACCCGGAACCGCGAAGTCGCCGCTATGAGCGTCACGCGAACGGGCCCCTTCACGACACAAGGAATTTCGGCACCGGCAAACACCTGACCACAGCACTCAATCTTTCGCCGCCCGGGGAGGGCGCAAGCAGTATGGGTATCCTAGTCAATATCGACAATGGCGGTACGTTTACGGACGTCTGCATCAGCGATGGCAAACGCGTGGTCCACGCGAAGTCGCCGACCACAGCGCACGATCTGACCCAATGTTTCATCGACGCACTCACGCGCGGCTCCCGGGAACTCTACGGCGAAGCAGACCTGAGTCAGCTGATCCGCGATATCGATTGCCTGCGCTATTCGACGACCGCCGGCACGAACGCGGTGGTGGAACACAAGGGTACGCCGGTCGCCCTGCTCGTCGAGGCCGGTGAGGAGAGCACGCTGTACGGGGCGCATGCGCTGTTGTCGAGCAACGACCTGTGGCAGGCGATGGTGCCGCACCCGCCGTCCGGTATCCGGGTCGGCGCCGACGGTGCGATCGACGGCGACGAATTGACGAAGATCATCAACGCGATGTTGTCGCGGGGCGCGCTCAGGCTGATTGTGGCGCTGCGTTCCGGGGTCGCTGAACAGAACGTAAAAGCGGAACTGCTCGAACGTTATCCGCGCCACCTGCTCGGCGCGATTCCGTTTCTCATCTCATCCGAACTCGTCCACGACACCGACGACGCACGGCGCATGGTAACCGGGGTCGTCAACTCCTACCTGCACCCCGGCATGGAACATTTCCTCTACGGCGCGGAGACGATTTGCAAGGAAAACCACCTGCGCCGCCCGCTGCTGATCTACCGCAATGACGGTGATTCCGCCCGCGTCGCGAAGACCACCGCGATCAAGACCTGGGGTTCGGGACCGCGCGGCGGTCTCGAGGGCGCGATCGCCTACGCCAGCCTGTACGGCGAAAGCACTTTGCTCGCGGTCGATATCGGCGGTACGACAACGGATATCTCGCTCGTCGTCGATCAAAAAGTCCGCATGCTGCCGTACGGCGAGATCGGTGACATCAATACCTCGCTGGCGATGCCAAACCTGCAGAGTTTCGGCCTCGGCGGCAGTTCCGTGGTTGGCGTGCGTGACGGTGCGGTGACGATCGGACCGGAATCCGTCGGGGCGTCGCCGGGCCCCGCGTGTTTCGCGCGCGGCGGTACGAGTGCGACGCTCACCGATGCGCTGCTCGTCGCGGGCGTGCTCGATGGTGAGAATTACCTCGGCGGTGAATTGAAACTCGATTCCGCGCGTGCCGAACAGGCCCTGCTCGATGCCGTCGCCACACCGCTCGGGCAGGATGTGGAAACCGCCGCGGTGACGACCATCGAAGCATTCGGGGCCGCCGCCGGCAGGAACATCGCGGCGGCGATCGCCGAGAGCGGGCGTGCGCCGGCAGACACCTGCCTCGTCGCATTCGGCGGCGGCGGACCGATGATCATCACCGGGATCGCGGAAGCCGCGGGCGTTCGCCGCATCATCATCCCGCGCCTCGCCTCCGTGTTCAGTGCGTTCGGCATCGGGTTCAGCCATCTCGCCCACGTCTATCATGCGTCGCTCGACGGCAAGGACGCCGGCGCCGTTGCCTCGCTGCTGCGTGAACGCGCGGAACGCGACATGTATGGCGAAGGGGTGCCGCCGGAACAATGCCGTTACGACGTCGGCTTGTGGGGCGCGCAGGACGGCGTCGTCGTCGAAGGCTCGCTGAGCGATGCGGCGCGTTTCGGCAATGGGGTCGACGACGTCAGGGTCAGCCTGAAAGCAGTACATGAATTGCCGACCTCGGACCTCGTCGCGGACGACGGCAAGCGCGGCGCGGCCGCGCGGAAATCCGGTACGGCGTCCGTTAATGTCGGCGGTGGCAAGGTGGATCTCGCTACCTACGACGGCGCGGGGCTCGTGGCAGGCGAAACGCTCGTCGGTCCGGCGCTGTTGCGTGGCGCCTATTTGACGTGCCTGATCCGCGCCGGCTGGTCACTGCGCGTGACGAACAACCTTGACCTGATCATCGAGGCAGACTGATATGGCAGAGCAAAGAGTCGCTATCACCGAATACCTGGAAATCGATCTCGACAGCGAGCGCTGGCACTGCCGTCGCTGCGGTCATGACATCAACGATGCGCGCTCACCGTACAAGGAAGGCCTGCTCGTACATGAGCGCGATCCGCGTGAAATTCACGATTCGATCATCGACGACAAGCGCTACGAGTTTACCTACGCGCCGGATCCGAAATGGTGCCGGATCATCGAATTCTATTGCCCGGGTTGCGGCACGATGATGGAAAACGAATACCTGCCGCCGGGGCTGCCGCTGACCAACGATATCGAACTCGACATCGACAGCCTGAAACAACGCCACGCGAAAAAGGGGACCGCAGATGCGTCGAGTTAGTGTTGATATCGGAGGTACGTTTACCGATTGCTTCCTCGCGTTCGATGGTAACTACATCGAATCGAAGGCGCTGACCACACACCACAATCTTGCCTCGGGATTCATGGAGGCGCTGAACAAGGCGTGCGAGGAACTCGGGCAGGGACTCGGCGAGGTGCTGCAGTCCGTCGATGCGGTGCGTTACGGCACGACGCTCGGGACGAATGCGCTGATCCAGCGCAATGGCCCGCGGGTCGGCATTCTGACCACCGCCGGTTATGAATCCTCGGTGCCGCTGATGCGTGCGCGCGGCTACGGCGACGGCCTCGACTTCGCGGCGCAAACCGATCTGCCGGGCGCGGATCGCCCGGTGCCGCTCGTGCCGCCGCAGTTCATCGTCGGCATCGAGGAACGCATCGACTACAAGGGCGAAGCGTTGCTCAAGGTCGATGAACAGAACGTGCGCGAGCAAATCCGGCGCCTCGTCGACAAGGGCGCGCAGGCGTTCGTCGTCTCGCTCGTGAACGCGGTGGTGAATCCGGCGCACGAAAAGGAAGTCGAACGGATCATCCTGTCGGAATACCCGACGCATGTGCTCGGGGCGATCCCGATCGTGCTGTCACACCGGGTCGCCGGCCGCAAGGCGGAGTACTCGCGCACGATGTCCGCCGTGCTCGACGCCTACCTGCACGACCAGATGTACCACGGTATGTCCTCGCTCGAAGTCGTGCTGCGCGAAAACGGTTACGCCCGCCCGATGCTGCTCGTGCACAACACGTCCGGCATGGCGCAGATGAACTCGACGCACGCACTGCAGACGATACATTCGGGCCCGGTTGCCGGCCTCGAGGCAACGTCGTATCTGTCCGCGCAGTTCAAGGAACCGAACGTGATCGCGACCGATATGGGCGGCACGAGTTTCGATATCGGACTCGTCACCGCCGATGGCGTGAAGTTCTACGACTTCAACCCGGTCATCGACCGCTGGCTCGTCAGTACGCCGATGACTTACCTGCACACGCTTGGCGCCGGTGGCGGTTCCATCGCGCGCTACGACCGGCTGTGGGAAGCGGTGGAGGTCGGGCCGGAAAGCGCGGGCTCCGATCCGGGACCGGCGTGCTACGGCCGCGGCGGCAAGCTGCCGACGACGACGGATGCGAACCTCGTACTCGGCTATCTCGATCCCGACAACTATGCCGGTGGCACGATCAAGGTGAACATGCGCCGCGCGGAACGTGCCATCGAGGAGCACATCGCGAAGCCGACGGGCTTGTCGATGATCGAAGCGGCGAAAGCCGTCAAGCGCAAAGTCGATGCGAACATGGCGTCGGCGATTTTCAAGGAAGTCGCGGTGAAGGGTTACAACCCGAAGAACTTCGTCATCCTGAGCTACGGTGGCGGCGGGCCGATCCACGCCTGCGGTTATGCCTCGAAGATCGGCATCTCGCGGATCCTGATCCCGCCTTTCAGCTCCGTGTTCTCCGCGCTCGGGGCGGGCAACATGGATCAGCTGCATATCCACGAGAAATCGCTGTACCTGATGCTCTACGACGCGACGAAGCGCCACGTCCTCGATGATTACACCACGATCAATGAAACGATCGAGGAACTCGAGGGCCGCGGCCGCGAGGACCTCGTGCGCCAGGGCGCGGATCCCGCCGACATCAGGATGCGCGTCGAGTTCGACATGCGTTACGGCAACCAGCTTGCGCAAATCGGCATCGCGAGCCCGATCAACCGGGTCAACGAACCGCAGGACATCATCACGCTGCTCGATATCTTCAGCGAAAACTATGCGCAGCGGTTCGGCGAAGGTTCACAGGCACCGGAAGCCGGGGTGAGGATCAACGTGATCCGGGTCATCGCCTATGTCGAACATGAACGTCTCAATCTGGAACGTTCGCACAACTCGATCGACGATAAGCCGGACCCGCGAACGTCACGCGAGTGTCACTTCCCCGATCTCGAAGCGCCGGTCATGACCCCGGTATTCGATGTCGATGCGGTAAAAGACGGCATGAAGATCGCGGGGCCGGCGTTAATCGAGACGCCGCGCACGACCTATCTCGTCGAACCGGGCTGGACACTGACGATGGGCCTGATGGGTTCGGCCATGATGGTAAAAGATTAGGCGAAATTCGCACACGTCATGACTCGGCATCTTGCGTCACGACGAAAATAATTGAGATTGATTCTCAGAGGGTACGGCTATGGGCGGCGACCAGGAAAAATCAGTAATCGAAAAGTTTCTCGACGATAACGTGCTCTTCCTCGGGCCCGATCCCGAGATCATGAAAGACCACCGGGTCGTGGAAACCTCGCCCCGTGAACAGGCGGCGCTCGACGCATTCGCCGATCCGGATGAAATCAATTTGATCCGCCACAAACTGCAGACCGCCTGTAACGAATCGTTCGACATGGTCGAGCAGATGGGGGCCGCGCCCGGAGCGAAATGGGGCGACCTGATCTCCGGCTTGTGGACGATGCACGGTGACCTCGCGATGGCGAGCATGGGCGGCGTGCTGATTTTCTCCGTACTCACGCAGCATCCGGTGAAGTTCATCCTGAAATACTGGAAAGACGATCCGACCGTCGGGCTCAAGGACGGCGACGTGTTCATGCACAACGATGCGCGCTACGGCAATATCCACAACACGGATCAAAGTCTCGTGATCCCGGTGTTTCACGAGGGCGAGTTGATTTGCTTTACCGGCGCCATCGTCCACGAAGGCGAAAACGGCGCGACGGAGCCGGGCGGCATGCCGTCGGCGGCGGAGTCGCCGTTCGACGAAGGTCTGAAGATGTCGCCGATCCTGGTCGGCGAAAATTACGAATTCCGCCGCGACATCATGACGTTTCTGCAAAACTCCGTGCGCGAGCCGAAGCTGCAGCTCGAAGGCATGAAGTCGAAACTGTTCGCCGCGATGCGCATGAAGGCGCGCGTTGACGACGCGATCGCGGAATACGGTGTCGATGCCGTCATCGCAACGCTGCGCAAGACGCTCACGGACACGGAAACGGAAGTACGCCGCAAACTGATGTCATGGCCGGACGGCAAGGTCCGCACGAACGTGTTCGCGGACGGTACGCTGCGCGAGAATTGCCTGATCCGGGTGCGTTGCGAACTGCACAAGAAAGACGACGAACTGGTTATCGACTTCCGCGGTTCCTCGCCGGAATTCCTGAACCGCGCGAACAATACCGTGCTTGCGTCGTTGAAAGGTATGCTGGCGCAGGAATTCCTCAGCTTCGTGTGGCCGGATCTGCCGCGCAACCAGGCCGTGTTCGCACCGATGACCGTGCTGACGGACGAGCGTTCGGCGCTGAATTGCTCACCGGATGCACCGAACGCGCAAAGCATGATGACGTTTTTCCCCGGCTTCACCGCGATTCAAATCGGGGTGCCGAAATTCCTCTACAGCGCCGGGGAACGCAGCACGGACGTCATCGCCGGCTGGTACAACATGATCGTGACGTTCCTGTACGGCGGCGTGAACCAGTACGGGGAACTCGTCGGCAACGTGTGCGCGGATCTGAACGGCATGGGCGGCGCGGCGCGCTGGAACCGTGACGGCGAACATTCGCTCGCGCCGATTTTTGCACCGATGGCGGACATCGGTGAACAGGAACTCATCGAGGAAGAAGTACCGCTGATCAAAATCGTGCCGCACAAGCTCATGCGTGATTCGGAAGGTTTCGGCAAGTATCGCGGCGGGCACGGCTACCAGCAGATCGCGACGATGAAGGATTCCTCGATGTGGGGCTACATGTGCTGTTCGATCGGATCGAAATTCCCCACCACCTACGGCATCTTCGGCGGCTATGCGCCGGGGTGTTACCCGCTGTGCAAGGTGAAGGGCGTGAACGTGTTCGAGGTGATGAAGGACTCGCGCGATCTGTTGCGCTACACGATCGAGGAAATCATGAACGAACGTCCGTTCCCGGGCGCAAAATACACGTCACACCACATGGGCCTGCAGCTCGAGTTCGCCGAACCCGGTGAACTGTACATGATCACGCAGGGCTCCGGCGGCGGCTACGGCGATGTGCTCGAACGCGACCCGGAACTCGTTGCGAAAGATTACCTCGACGGACTCATCTCGATGCGCCCCGTGCGCGAGATCTACCACGTCGTGCTGGATGAAAAGACCGGTGCGGTGGACGTCGAGGCAACGAGTAAAGCGCGAGATGCCGAACGCGCGCAGCGCAAGGCGCGCGGCAAGCCGTACAGCGAGTTCGTCAAGGAATGGGAAACCGACAAGCCCGCCGCCGACGTGCCGTTCTACGGCTCGTGGGACGATCGCGGCACGATCTACATGGGCCGCCCGGACAAGACCTGCCCGGCTGATGCGATTCAGTCGGTGATGATGCCGGATCCGAAAGACGTCCGGATCGCGAAACTCGAAGCGGAAATCGAGGCCCTGAAAGGGGCGGGCTGAGCAGACTAACGATGCCGGCACATAATCTGAAGGCCTGGATCGACGGCCGGCGCGAACGCTTGCGCTGGATCGATTTCACGGCTTACGCACACCGGGTATTTGCCGCCGGCAATGACCGCTGGCTCGTCGACCCGCATGTTCATGCGGGCGGACTCGGACAGGCCCAGGGCGTGATCGGCACGGAAGTGCTGAGCATCGATGTGCTCGCCCCGTACTTCGCCGCGCTCGTCCCGAACAGTGAGGCTCCGGCCGCGGCCGCGCAGGCAATGTTCGAACAGTCGGCGCCGTCGGTGTTTATCGGCGAAGTGCTCGACGCACTCGCGCACAGCCTGGGTGGCAAGGTCGATCTCGTCGTGAGAATCCCGTCACCGGCGGACGTGCTGCGGGCGGCCGGGCTCGTCGGGGAGGCCACGTTCGATGATCTCGACGATACCGCGATCGCACTGGCCAACGTGCTGCGTGCGTATGCCGAGCGACCGTTGAGCGGGATCCTCGTGACCGCGTCGGCGGACCTGGCGGACGATGAGGTCGAAGCACTTGAAACGGTCGTCAGCGCCGCGCGCCATTACGGCTGGTGCGTCGCGATCAGTTTCGACAATGCGACGCAGCCGGCCGTGGACGGTCCGCCGATCGGGGCCGATGTCGCGCTGTATCCGGGCTGTGACTTCGCCGCGCTCGCGGGGATTCGTGACGCGGGCGGCGGGCTCGCTCCCGCGTTCTGGGCCGGTGGTATCGCGCCGCCGGATCAGGGACGCGTACTGGCCTACGGGATCATCCCGGCCGACGCACAGCCGGAGACGGTCGTGCGCTGCGCCGCCGGTCTGAAGCAAGCCTGAGTCGCCCGCTGCAAGCGCGTAGCGATGCGCTGGCGCATCGTCAGTCCTGGTCTCGCGGTGAGGTATCGAGCGCGAACAGCAACATCCGGTAGAACTCGTCGAACGCCTCCGACAGACTCAGATCATTCGCGCGATAAAAATCCGGTTCGCGCAAGCGACTGATTCCGGCAAACACCATTTCCGCGACGAGCGTCGGCGACAGGTCGCGAAACGCGCCGGTCGCGATGCCCGCTTCGAGCAGGTTGCGCAGACCGTCGACGCGCAAACGCATGTGCTCCTGCCACAGCCGTCGCGCCGGCTCCCACTTGTCGATGTCGGCAATGATCACCGGGCCGAGACGCTGCGCGGCGCGCACGCCAACCTGCAGGTACTCGAAAATTTTGTCCGCGGGTTCGCTGCATTGCTCGCTGGCACGGTCCGCGTCTTCGCGCAACGTGGCGAAAAACGTCGCGATCGCATCGAGAACGAGTTCGTTCTTCGTCGGCGCGAGTTCGTAGATCGTGCGTTTCGAACAGCCGAGCCGCTGCGCCATCTCCGACACACTGAGGCGGCTGAATCCGTCCGCGAGGATGATGTCCTGCAGGGTTGCCCGCAGTTCGGCTTCGCGTTTTGTTGCTGAAGATTCGGCCGCGCCGGCAGGCGCGGCGTCATCGGGTGCCACCGGTTCGGTCATACGATTGGGCTGGAGCGTTTGGGTAACCTGGGTACCCCTAGTTTTACCTCAGTACCAGGCCGACGCAAGCTTTGTGGTGACGTCCTGGTGGCAGTGGCGCCACTTCTCCGGACCCGCCGCGCGGAGCCGAAATTCAGTGCCGCATGCGCCGGCGTATTGTTGTGCGACGCAACAAAAACTCCTGAAAAATTCGTAGGTTGACAGGGTTTGGGTGCCCACCTATAGTCGCTTCTCGCTCCGCAAAAGGTAATTTCTGAGTACAAAAAGTACCGCTCGGAGCGAGACGTATCGTTGTCCTCGAGGGTGCCGATCGGACCAAAACTCAATACGAGATAACAATAAATGGGGCGGCGGACCACCATCGGTCGGCCGGCAAGGCGAGGGTGCCCACACGTGATTAATTCGCTGCGATACACCGCGCTCCTGCTCCATTCATTACCCTCTCGCTTTTCAAATTTTTCGCAGGCTGCGCCTGCATGTCCGGAGTTGGCCTAGATGAAAGGTATTCGTTATCGACTCGCTGAACTGACCATGAAGCACCGAACATTTTCGGCCATGGTACTGTTCGGTCTCACCGCGTTTTTCGCCTATGGACTGCAGTTCGTCGAGTTGAAAACGATTTTCTCGGACCTGTTCCCGAAAACCCATCCGTTCGTCCAGACGTTCGCCGACCACCCGAACTTCGGCAACCCGCTCACCGTCACGATGATGCTCAAGCGCACCGACGGTAACGACATCTACAACACCGAGACGATCGAAAAAGTCTGGCGCCTGACCCGCGAAATCGACCTGACTCCCGGGGTCGACCATGATCAGATCCTGTCGATTACGACGGAGAAAGCACGCTACGCGGAAGCGACCCCGTTCGGTATCGACCTGCGTCCGCTCATGGACGACAAACCGCCGGAGACCGCTGAAGATATCGCGGATTTCAAACGGCGCGTCGACAAGGCCGCGAACGTGCGCACGTTCCTGATCTCCGCCGACGAAACCGCAACGATCGTGCAGGCGACGTTCATCGAACAAAAACTCGATTACGGCGTCGTGTTCGAGTTCGTGCAGGAACTCGCCGAGAAGGAACGCGATGCAACGCATGAAATCTACGTCGCGGGGCAGCCGATACTCACCGGCTGGGTGTACTTCTACGAAGGCCAGATGCTCGGCATTTTCGCCATCACGGCCGCCGCACTGCTGCTGTCGCTGATCGTCTACATGCAGAATATCCCGGGCGTCGTAACGCCGATTGCCGTCAGTGTCGTCGCCGCGATCTGGGGGTTCGGTTTCGTCGGCTGGATCGGCGATCCGATCGAACCGCTGATCATGGTCGTGCCACTGCTGCTCGTTGCGCGGTCGTTCAGTCACTGCGTGCAGTTCATCGAACGCTATTACGAGATCTATTACGAGATCAAGGATCGGCGCAAGGCCGCCGAACTGTCGCTCAGCGTCATGATGGCGCCCGGGGTCCTCGGCATCGTGACGGACGCGGCGGGTCTGTTCCTGATCGCGGTCGCACCGATCCCGGTGATGGAACGCTTCGCGGTTTTCTGCGGCTTCTGGGCGCTGATTCTCGTGCCGGCCATTCTGTTCCTGTCGCCGATCATGCTGTCGTGGTTTCCGGCGCCGAAAAACGTCGCGAAGCTGATCGGCAAGGCCGAGGAACGGTCGTGGCACGACGGTATTATCGATCTGCTGCAGGTCGTCGGCCGGGTGAGCCATGGCGCGCAGGCAAAAGTCACGACGGTGGTCGTGCTCGCGCTGCTCATCGGTGGCTTCTCCCTCGCGATGCAGATCAAGGTCGGTAATCCGACCGAGGGCAGCAACCTGCTGTTCCACGATTCCGATTTCAATACGGCGGTGCGTGCCATCAACTCCCACTTCCCGGGCTTGATGACGCTCGAAATCGTCTTCGAAGTGAAAGACGCGGACGCGGAAAGCCGCTTGTTGAGAAAGAAAGAAACGATTCAGACGATGTTCGCGCTGCAGCGTGCGCTCGAGGCGTCCGACAGTCCGCCGGAAGCGACGCTGTCGTTCGCCGACTACCTGCCGGAAGCAAACCGCCTGTTCAGTGGCGGTAATCCGAAGTGGGGGCCGATCGATACGACGGACGAAGCGACGAACGCCGCCGTTGGCGCACTGCTGCTGGGTTCGAGCACGAAAGCGTATTCGCACGTCAGTGATTTCGAACTGGAGAACGGCACCGTGTCGCTCTGGTACAAGGACAACCGTCAGGAAACCGTCGATGTCGCGCTCGAACAGACGCGCGCCGCGCTCGACGAGATCGGCATCGACAAGGAGAACTTCCGCATCCGCCTCGGTACCGGCGCGATTGCACTGCAGCAGTCCGTCAACGATACGGTCGACTATTACCAATGGGTGATCCTCGCGGCACTGAACGCCGTGATTCTGCTGACCTGCAGTTTCGCTTACCGTTCGTTCGCCGCCGGCATTCTGCTGCTGTTGCCGGTGAATTTCTCGAACATGCTGCTCGGCGCCGTCATGGTCCTCATGGGCATCGGCCTCGATGTGAACAGCCTGCCAATCGCGGCGATCGGCATCGGCGTCGGTATCGACTACGGTATCTATCTCCTGAGCCGGATTTGCGAAGAATTCCGTGATAACCAGCACCATGGCGATGCGATCCAGGCCGCAGTGACGACGACGGGTAAGGCCATCTTCTTCACCGCCACGATCGTTTTGATCGGGATCCTGCCGTGGTATTTCCTGTCCGAGCTGAAGTTTCTCGCGGACATGGGCCTGCTGCTGGTCATGATCATGTTGATCAATATGGTCATCGCGCTCGTCGTACTGCCGCTGCTCGTGTATCTGTTCAAGCCCGGCTTTATCGAACGCGAGCATTTGATCATTTCGGAAAGTGCCGACCTTTCCGAACTGCTCGGCGACCACAAATAAGAATCAGAGATATAGGATCTTAATGATGACTAGCCTTTCAAACCGGATTGCGCGCAGCGCGATTGTCCTGCTGCTCGCGGTTTCGTCCGCCGCCGTAACGGCCGAGGAAACGATTTCCGAAGCCATTGAAATCGTGCGCACGGGTATCGCCCATGACGCGTTGTACGCGCTCGACATGAGCGGCGAAAAGGGGATCGCCGTTGGCAACTTCGGCCTGATCCTCGAAACGAAGGACAGCGGCGCCACGTGGACGAAGACGAAGCCGTTTACGGACCAGGCGCTGCTTGGTATCGCGTCGGCCGGCGACCGCCAGGTGATCGTGGGCCAGGCGGGGACGTTCATCACCCGGGTTGGTGATGGCGATTGGGAAATCCTGCCGAACGATATCGGACTGCGGTTGCTCAATGTCGATCTCGACGAAAGCGGACTTGTCGTTGCGGTCGGTGAGTTCGGCGCCATCCGGCGCTCCCGCGACAACGGCAAGACCTGGGACGAAATCGTCATCGACTGGTCGCAGTACAACGACGAAGGCTACGAGCCGCATCTGTACGACGTCGTCGTGAAGGATGCGAACACGGTGGTCGTGATCGGTGAATTCGGACTCATCCTGTGGTCGGAAGACGGCGGCGATACGTTCGTCGCGCGGCACCAGGGCGAGAAGTCGCTGTTCGCGATTCAACTCGACAGTGACGGCACCGGCACCGGCTACGCCGTGGGCCAGGAAGGCGAAGTCCTGCGCAGCCAGGACGCGGGCCTGACCTGGCAGAAGCTCGAAACGGGATCGACGGCCAACCTGCTCGGCGTATGGTCCGGCCAGGGCGAAGTCGTTGTCGTCGGGATCCGTGAATTATTGCGCTCGAGCGACGACGGCGAGACGTGGAAACGCGCGGACGACATCAAGGTCGTACGCACGTGGTATCAGGGTGTTGATGCCGCGGTGGCTGAAATCGAAGCCCCGAATGGCTTCCTCCGAACCCAGGTCGTGTATGTGGCGGGATACAACGCCACTATATCCCGTATTCTCGAGTAGACGGGTAGTGGTCGGGAGCCCGGATAGAGCGTTGCAAATATGAGACAAAAAACGCCGGGCTCGCAAAAAATGTGTGATAAAAACAAAAAAAGCGCTAGTTATTCGGTTGCGATCCGTTATACTGCGTGGTAATCGCCGCTGAACCCGTTGCGAAATATCCGCAGTCGGTCAGGCGTTTGTGACACGGAAACAACATCATAAGAAATCGTTGTTCCATGTCTGGGGTGATAAAAACTAAAGTTCTACCTAGAGGAGAGCGGGAGTGAACAGAACCAAGCTCGCAACGATCGTCACCGCCGTAGTGGCGTCGTTCATCTTACTTGTCCCGAGCATCGCCATGGCCATCGACTGGAGCTTCACCGGCTTCATTCGACAGGAAATCGCGGTCTCGATCACGGATGACGAGAATGAAAACAACGCTTCGACGAAGCCGAACCTGACAAGGGCCGTGCCGACCCAAGGCTTCGGGCAATACAATCCGGGATCGTCGACGACTTCGGCAATCGGAGATAGCGCAACGGTAAATGTGTTGCATCCGGTGGCCCTTCGCGGGGACCCTACGAGGCCATCGCAGGAGTTCGGGGTTTTCTCCGCGTCGCCCACGACGTGTAATTTCTTCGCCGGCATGAACAATTTTGGCTTCGCGCAAAACCCGGCGACCCTCAGAAACGCAACCGCTCTGGGCGTGCCTATAGGCTTACCGACCGCACCCACCGCGAATTTCATTAATAGTGTAGCGGGAGGCGCGATTGACCCTTGCACGGGCCTCGCGCCAGGCGCAAGCCAGATTAACCCGCGTGGAGCCGCGTTCGCCGACGAAAGCAACTTCAACATGTTCAATACTCGCGCCGAATTCGATATCCAGGCGAACAACATTACCGACAGAATCAACGCGTTCGCAAAGATTCGCGTGTATTTCGACGGGACCAGCAATTTTAATGATCAGTTGGTCGGCTCCCATTTCGACAACGACAAGCTCTACGGTGACCGCGGTAACCTAATGGAGTTGAATTCAAACGACGTGATGATCGATATCCCGTCGTTATATTTCGACTACAACAAAGGGCCCTTGTGGTTGCGGGTCGGTCAACAACAAATCGCGTGGGGCGAGGCTTTGTTCTTCCGGGTGTTTGACGTCGCTAATGGTCTTGACCTGCGCCGCCATTTCTTCCTGGACGTCGCGTCCGAGGAATACGCCGACGAACGCGTGGCGAGCCCGGGCGTCCGGCTTAGCTACACGTGGAGTAACGGTATTGAAATTGACGCATTTGTGCAGATGTTCAGCCCTACGGTGCTGATGGGCCAGGACACGGCCTACAACCTCGTGACGAACGGATTTTACTGGGATAACGGGCAGGAACTGGAGGAGGCTCAAAATACGCTGAATTACGGCATGCGTCTGACTTGGCCGGTAACCGACAGTCTCACAGTTCAGGCAATGGCCGTAAACCGGCGCAACCCCGACGGTGTTGTTCGCTGGCATGATGCGCCACAGACATTAAAAAACGGAGCACCAAACCCGTTCTGCGCCGGTCAGGCGATGGCTCAAACGGTGGCCGCCCTCGGCGACCCGAACCTGCCGGATGTGGCGCGCAATTTCGGTGCCGGCGTTGGTGCCGACTTCTCGTCAGTATTCGGATCGCCGTTCGGTGGCAACGTGACCCTAAGTGCACAGGAGATAAGCCTGCTCCGCGGCACAACCGCGTTGAGTCGGACCAAGTATACTGAGAATGGCTGCGGCTCGTTTTTCATGCCGACGAATGTTGGTACAAATTCGGCATCCACTTGGTTTCAGCTTTCCGCAAACACCAGGTTCGACCCCACGGCACTCGCGGCCGCAAGTATTGACCTAACGCAAATCTCCCGATTAGTGGCGCGTCAGGGATTTGGCTTGCCCACGGAAACGAGTCCTGAAGCGATCGCGCGATTCGGCTCAGAAAGGGCAGCCGGTGTACAAACGCTTGATGCCTTTTACTCGAATTTCGGCGCGTTATCCGGATGGATTACCCGCGAATTCAAACGGGAAACTATCCTCGGCGTTGGCGGCAACTACATTTTCACATCGGAAAATGAGATGCTTGATCAGCTCGTGTTACGTGGAGAAATGAGCTATACACCCAATAAGAAATTCACCAACCAGGCCAGTCTCGGAGCAAACTGGATTGAAGCAGACGAATATACTGCCTCAATTATCGCCGAAAAATACCACCGCTGGTCTGACGCGGTGCCGGCGATGTTTATGGTTGCCGAATGGATGATAAAGACTGAATCCGACCTGTTCGGTCGCCACCTAAGCTTCATGGAAACCAATCCCAGCACGGATCTGACAGGCTGTTTGAACGTCGGCGCCGTTGCCGCCCCGAACCGCGCAAACTGCAATAACCGGCCGGAAGGCTCGGATTACTTCAATTCGGTAGTCTTCGCGTTTCAACAACCGTTTCCGGATCTGATTTGGCGATTGGATTTCGCGTTCTTGATGGATCTCGAAGGCGGTTGGTTCATCCAACCAGGTGTCCGTTACCGGCCGAGCGCGAAATTCCAGTTCGACGTCTACGCGAATATCGCACAGGACGGGGGCAATAAGGGCGACGATATTGTCGAGACGTTTGATTACGCAGATGAAATTTTTGCGCGCGCGACATATTTCTTCTAAGCAAATCCTTACAGATTCCTAATGAATCGAAAGCCGGCCTTTGGGCCGGCTTTTTTTTTCCAATGAACGGTCGCACAACCGCGTCCCTTGCGTCCCCCGGGTTCCGCACTCGCTTCAGAGTTGCCGCAAAAAAAGATTTACCAGTTAACGGCGGCCGTGCACCGATCTCTGCCAACAGACAGATTCGATTGCATCTGAAATAGTGCGGAGCTCTCCCATCCTGTCCCCCGGAAATTTGAACGGTTAAAAGCGCAATATAAAATGACGATTTAGGAATTTGTCGAACTCGATACCACGCGTCAAACGCCCGCCGGGCTATGAAAAATTTGCCGTACGGTAGGCTGAAAACTCCGGTTTCTTGCCGGCCGTCGGAACCTGAAATATCGGGGAAACCGGTTGGCAATCTCGCTGTGCTAACCTAACCGGAAAACAACAACAAAACAGAATCTGACGCAGAGAGGGTCGCCCGATGGAAGAGCAGGAAATCAGTCAACTCGGTGGCGATGTGTGGGCATCCGCACAATCGCTGCTCGAACTCGGTGGTCCCGTCGTCGCCGTTCTAATGGTCATCTCCGTATTTGGATTCGCCATCGCGCTGTACAAGTTTTTCCAGTTCTCGTCCCTTAGCCCCGGGCGGTTCAAATCCCTGCACAAGGCGCTCGATGGCTGGGGCATCGACCCGACGTCCACGCTGGAACAACTCGAAAAATCACGTCTCGGTCTTGGCGGGATCATGAAGTTCGGGCTGGAACATCGCGATACGCCTGAAACCGAAGAGCTCAGAGAAGAACTCGCCCGTCGGGCCACGAAGTTCATGCAACCGTACGCCGCCTATCTGCGTCCACTGGAACTCATCTATTATCTCGCCCCGGTGCTGGGCCTCCTTGGCACGGTGCTCGGCATGATCGAAGCGTTTCGGGGCCTCGAAGCGAGCGCGGGCCTCGATAAGGATTCCACCGCGCTGGCCGGCGGCATCTGGGAAGCCCTGTTGACGACCGCCGTCGGGCTGTCCATCGCGATTCCGTTTACCGCGGTGCACGCGTGGCTCGAAACGCGCCTCGATAACGCGACCGCTGAAGTCTCCGATCTGCTCACCCGGGTGATGACGATCAACGTCGGCACGAAAGCGTCGTCGTAGATCCGGATCTGTTTCATGATCACCCTGAATCGCCGGCGCAGTGCCGCGCGCCTGTCGCTGACGCCGCTAATCGACGTCGTTTTCATCCTGTTGATCTTCTTCATGCTTGAAAGCGACTTCCTGCGGCCGTACGTGATGGAACTCGCGCAACAGGGCGGCGGTTCGCGCAACATCGCGGCGAAGTCGACCCCGATACTGATCGAACTTCATGCGGACGCCTCGGTCTGGATCAACAAGGGTCGCTACATGCTCGATACGATCGAGAACGCGATCTACGAACTTAACCCGGCGCCCGACTCTCCGATCGTTGTCGCCTCGGATCCGGGCGTGCCGTTGCAGCGGGCCGTCAGCGTGATCGATATCCTGCAACGCCGCGGCCTCACGAATATTGCACTGACCGAAGCGGAAACCTTCGACTGACCGGCGGGAGATCGAGCATGCTGAATCCGAAAATACGCAAGTTCGGCGCCATCGGCACGGGGCATGTGAGTCCGTCCCGTGAACGCCGTCCCGAGAGCACGGTGCCGATGATCAACATCGTGTTTCTGTTGCTGTTGTATTTCATGGTGGCCGGTAATTTGCACATCGACCTCGAGGTAACACCCCCCGTCTCGTCGGCGACGACGGAACCGCCGGGAAGCGTGTTGCAGATTGCGATCACATCCGCCGGGGTCGTGCAGTACCGTGGCAAATCCATTGCGATTCCCCAAATCGAGCTCGAACTGCAGCGTGATTTCAAGGATCAGGTCGTCCAGTTGTCGGCCGACGGACGGGCGGATGCCGTGCTTGTAGCCCAGGCCGTGGCCGCACTGTCGAAGGTCGGGGTCAAGCAGATCACGCTGCTGACCCTGAGACGATAAGTACACGAGTGAAGCGAACGCGGAGAACCGGCAACGTGCACAGCATCACTGTTATCGCGCATCGCACTGCGCCTTCGCTTTCCCGGCACGGGCAGGGAGAGCGTACATGAAGCGTCCGCTCGCGTGGTTCGCCCTGTTCGTATTTTCCGTCGCGGTGCACGCGATCATTTCCTGGCGCATCGGCCAGGACATCGATAACCCGCTGCCACGCACCGAAGATGTCGAAATTCATATCACGCTCGCCGATCCGCCGAAGCCGAAACCGATCGAGCGACCGCCGCCGGAAGACACCCTCGAATTCGAGGAAGAGTTCGAGGAAGAACCGCCGGACATGCTGATCCAGCCCGAGGCCGTTACCCCCCCGCCGCCCGATGCGCCGCTCGCGTTGCGGGCGGACTCCGGCGGCATGACCGGCTTCGAACTCGCGAACCCGGTGTCCGCGTTACCGCTCGGCGAGGGCTTCGGGACCGCCGGGTTCGGCGCCGGGATCGGCAACGCGCTCGGTAATTCCTCGAACCGTTTCGCGGCTTACGTGTCCGGCTTGCGTAACGCCGGCCTCGATGTCGTATTCGTCATCGATGCGACGGGCTCGATGTCGTGGGCGATCGACGAGGTCAAGTCCCGCATCCACGACATCGTACAGACCGTGCGTACGCTCGTGCCGGCGGCGCGATTCGGACTCGTCGCGTTTCGTGACCGCACGGACCCCGAGTTCGTCGTGCGCTCGCAGCCGCTCACATACAGCACGGCGAAACTGCGTCGTTTCCTCGATCCGCTCGAGGCGAAAGGCGGCGGTGACCAGTACGAAGATATCACCGAGGGGATCGCCGTCGGCATCGAGGAAAGTGGCTGGCGCGCCGGTGCCCGCCGCATCATGATCGTTGTCGGTGATGCGCCGCCGCGACCGGCGAAGCTCGGTGAACTGATCCGCCGGATCGAGAATTTCGCGGCCGTCGGCGGTACCGTCTCGACGCTCGACATCGGCCCACAGGCGAATCCCGGCCTGATCGAAGCGAAGGTTGGTCGCAAGATTTCCCGCGCGCTGTATCGCAATGCACCTCTGTACGAATTCCAGGTGATGGCCGACGCCGGTGGCGGCGACGCGGCAACCCTGGACGGCGACGTCAAAATTACGAAACGCCTGATCACGCTGATCATGGGTGAGCAATTCGCGAACGAAATGCGCGCATTGCTCGAGGTAATCTGATGACCGATTGCGTAGTACGTTACCGCTCCCGAATACTCGCCGTATTGTTGCTTGCATCGGCGCATGTCGCGGTACTCGAAGCCGCCGTACCGTCGAGCCCGGCGGCCGCGATCACGCAGGCCGAGCAACTGCTGTCGTCGTTGACCGATACGGCACCGACGAACCGTTACGTACAGGTAGGGCGGGAGTTCGGTCAGGTTGTCGACGGTGTACGCCAGGGCAGCGCATCGCTCGAGCAATTGATGACGATGCGCGACGTGACGAGACGCCTGCGCGAACGCGCCACCGCGCGCCTGAAGGCCGCCGAAGCACAAGCCGGCGAGAATGAAGGCGCGCTGGAGAGTCTCTACCGTTCAATCGCCTGGGACGATCTCAGTTTCGCGCTTGCCGCATTCCCGTACTGGGGCGCGTGGATCGACCTGGAAATTTCGAAACGCATCAAAAGCGCCGACGAAAAGCGCAAATGGGTGTGGGAAGCAAAAAAGGGTTTCCGCGCGACCTCGGTACAGGTGTTCCGCCCGAGTCTGATCTATGGCGGCTGGCTCGGGCTCGGCTATGTCGCGGCCGCGGAGGGTAACAACGATCGCGCGATCGAGATCTTCGAAAGCCTGCAGCGATCGCTCGGGGACGATCCGAATCACCCGCTGACGGATGTCGTCGCGCTCGAATTGCGCCTGCTGCGCGCGAAGAGCGGCCAGGTGAAGAGCGGGCCGGTTGGCAGCGGTCGCATCGATGAAACGGAAGCGAAGCTGTTGCGCGCGGAAGCGTTTGCGCTGTTCGAGCAGTACCGCACGACGCAGTCGGGTGCCCGTGAAGCTGCCGATCGCCTGCGCCGGGTGATCCAGGCGGGCTACATCGATGACGAACTGATCGCGCTGATCCTGAAATACCGGGTGGAGATCGTGGCGCACGATATCGGTCCCTACACGGCGCTGGCCGGGGCAGAGTATGCGTTCGAGAATGAGCACTACTTCGATGCCGTGCGCAAGTACAAGGAATTCTTCGCGACCGTCGAGTTTCGTGGCAACGTCGATTACGATCGGATCCGCTACCGTCACGCACTCGCGGCTTACAAGGCGAAACTGAACGACGACGCCGCGCTCATCGCCGAAAGTTTGCTGCGCAACAAGAATCTCGATCCCGAGACGAAGAAAGCCGCGGTGAAACTCGCCTACGTCGCGCGCGCCACGCGCAAGGGCAAGCCCACGGCGAGTTCACGCGCTGCAATGCAGAAAGCGGCCGAACGGTTCGTGACGGCATATCCGAACGATCCGGATGCCGATGGCGCGCGTCTGCGCGTCGCGCAGGCGACGACAAGTTCGAGCAAGGCGTTCTATATGCTGAATTCCGTGCAGAAACCCGCGAAACTGCAGGGCAGCGTGCAACAGACGAAGTTCTACATCCTCGCGCGCGACTTCTCGAACGCCATTCGCAAAACCGACGGTGACCCGCCGGTGGCACTTGCCTCGCGCGGCATCGCGGAATTCAGGAAACTGCCAAACAAGCAACAACGCATACCGGAAAACAAGGCGATTGCCATTCAGATGCGCGCGATCGCGGACAGTAAGCCGGCGGAGGTGCTCGCGGAAATCGACGCGGTCGAGCAGGCGGGCGGGCTGAGCATTTCCGCACGCCAGGGCATGTTGTGGGCGCGCCTGAAAACGCTCGAGCGTCTCGGTGACGACAGTGCGTTTCTCGCTTTCCTCGGACAAACCGCGAGCGGTGGACTCGAGGGCTGGCAGCTCGAACAGATCTATCCGACTATCAAGGCCAGCGACAGCGCGGATATTCGCCTCGCCGCGGCCGAAAAGCTGCTCCCGGCCCTCGCGTCCGAACCCGCGATGGAACGCCGGTTTCGCATCGTCCTGGTTGAATCGCTGCTCGAACTCGAACGTTACGCGGAAGCCTACGACGCCGCGAAAGCGTTCCGCGAAGCGTATCCGAAAGCGGGCGATGCGTATCGCCTGTTCGCGCTTGCCGCCGAGAAGACCGAACGTGAACTCGAGGCCGATCGCGCCTGGAAGATCATCACGGAGCGCTCCGACCCGCGGCGTGAGATCTGGTGGGAAGGAATGTTGCGCCGGATCGAAATTCGCGCCGGCTCAACCCGCCCCGAAGCGGCGTGCGACGTCCTCGTCGAGGTCGATTCCCGGGTAGAACTGATGCCGCCTGCGTTGAAACCGCAGGTCGAGGCGTTGCGCGGATCCCTGTCCTGCGGTGACCGCCGCACCGGCTGAAGCGCGGTGGACGTTTGCGTGATTCGCGTCCGCGAACGTTTACAATTGGCGTTCAGCAAACCGCGCACGCGCGGGGTCAACACAGCCGCGGTAACGAGACAGGAGTGGATGATGCGGGTTATCGATTATTTCGACAAAGCAGTACAGGGCGCGCCGGATCGTCCGGCTTTCATCGATCGCTATCGCACGTACACGTACGCGCAAATGCGCGATTTCTCGAATGCGATTGCCGCCGCGCTGCAGACCCGGGGCCTGCGCGACACCGCCGGTGTCGCCGTCTACGCGCCGAACGGCGCCGATGCATTCGCGTGTGTCATCGCGACGTTCCGCGCCGGCGGTACGTGGGTACCGATCAATGCGCGCAACGCGCTCGATGCGAATATCGCATTCATGAATCTGACTCGCTGTGAATGGCTGTTCTACCACAGTACGTTCGCCGACTACGTACCGGAAATTGAAGCGTCCGTCGGGTCGCTGAAGCACATCATCTGTATCGACCGGCCCGGCAAGCCGCATCCCGGCCTCGAAGAATTCATCGCCGGTACGCTCGACGCCGTGCCCGAAGACGTCCCCTATGACGCTCACCGCATGTGTACGATCCTCGGCAGCGGCGGCACGACAGGACGTTCAAAAGGGATCATGTGGGACAACCTGACCTGGGCGACCATGATCGCCGAGACGAGTATTATCATGCCGGGCAAAGAACCGCCGGTGCATCTGTGCGCGGCGCCGATGACGCATGCTGCCGGTATTCTCACGTTCATGCTGACCCCGCAGATTCCGACGAATGTGATCGTCGAGAAGATCGATCCGCTCGAACTGATGCAGACGATCGAGCAACACAGGGTGACGCATGTATTTCTTCCGCCAACGGCGCTATACGCGATGCTGGCACACCCGCGGGTGCGTGAATTCGACTACTCCTCGTTGACGCATTTTCTGATCGCGGCCTCGCCGGTAGCACCCGACAAGCTCGCCGAAGCGATCGACGTGTTCGGCCCGTGCATGTGCCAGTGTTACGGTCAGGCCGAGGCGCCGATGCTGATTACCTACCTGCCGCAGCGCGATCTCGTCGACGCGATCACGCACCCAGACCTGCGCCACCGTCTGAAGAGCTGCGGCAAACCGTGCTCGCAAACCCGCATGGCGATCATGGATGCTCAGGGCAAACTCCTGCCGCGCGGAGAGCGTGGTGAAATCGTGGTACAGGGCAATCTCGTGTCACCATGCTATTACGACAACCCGGAAGCCACCGCCGAAGTGCGCAAGTTTGGCTGGCATCACACGGGGGATGTCGCGTATTGGGATGACGACGGTTACGTCTATATCGTCGACCGCATGAAGGACATGATCATTACCGGTGGCTTCAACGTGTTCTCGGCCGAGGTGGAGAACGCCGTGAACGGACACGCTGCGGTGGAGAATTGCGCCGTGATCGGCACCCCGGACGACAAGTGGGGGGAGGCCGTGACGGCGGTCGTGATGCTGCGCCCGGGCAAGACCGCGACGGCGGAGGAGATTATCGCGTTCGCGAAAGCGAAGATCGGCAGCGTAAAGGCACCGAAACGGGTGGAATTCTGGGACGACATGCCGCGGTCTCCGGTGGGCAAGATCCTCAAGAACGAAATCCGCAAGACGTTCTGGGGCGACGCCGAACGAGCGGTGAACTGAACGCGGCCGGGCGGATGGTAAAAACGCCGGTTACGTTGTTGTGCGGTTTTCTCGGCAGCGGCAAAACGACGCTGCTCGCCCGCGTGCTCGAACAGGAAGCGCTGTCGAACGCCGTCGTGATCATCAACGAGTTCGGCGCGGTCAGCATCGATCACCTGGTCGTCGCCGATCTGGCGGAAAATATCCTCGAACTGCGCAACGGTTGTCTGTGCTGTACGATCCGCGGCGACCTGGCGATGACCCTGCGCGACCTGTATCACCGGCGGTTGCTCGGCGAGATCAAGGCCTTCGATCACGTCGTGATCGAGACCACCGGTCTCGCCGACCCGATACCGCTCGCGCATACCCTGATGGCGAATCCCCCGATCATGTCGGCTTACCGGCTCGATACGATCGTGTGCGTCGTCGATGCCGTGTGTGGGGCGGACACGCTGTCGGCGCACCCGACGGCGGCAAACCAGGTCGCGCTTGCCGACATCATCGTGTTCGCGAAAACGGATATCGCAACGACCGGGGAAATCCGGCGCACCGCTGCCGCGGTCGATGCGATCAACCCCGGGGCCGAACGGCTCGATGTCGTCGCCGGCGCGGTCGACGCGAGCCGCGTATTCGGCCGCGGCCTGTTCGACCCGTCGAACCGGCTGGATTCCGTCGGCTCCTGGCTGCACGGCCATCACGATCACGACGCAGAGGATCACGCAGCACACGAGCACGATCATGGCAGCGGCTACACGACGCATGCGATCGTTCATGCCGGGAGCCTGAGTCTCGCCGGCACGTCCGTGTTTCTGAACCACGCGGTGAACGAGCAGCGCGAGCAGATTCTGCGGATCAAGGGCATCGCCGGATTCAGGGAAAAGGATGGTGCACCGGCGCTGCTGCATGCGGTGCAGGACAAGTTTTATCCGATTGTGTGGCTGGATCGCTGGCCGAGCGACGATCACACGAGCCGCATCGTGTTCATCGGACGCGATCTGGACACCGCTGCGCTCGATGCGAAATTTGCCGCGCTGTGCGTTGAAGCGCCGGCGAAGACGGGCTGATTGCGGCACCGCAGTATTCATCGAGTCGGCGAATCGCACACGGACATGTGTTATTAATGGGTGAAATTGCGCGCGCTGGTGCGGAATTGGCGCGACATCGTACGAATGACCGAGGGTATTGATCATGAGAATTCGAAAATACGATCGCGGGTACAGCCGGCGCCATTTTCTCGAGATGAGTGCGAAGGGCATGTTCGGCGCGGGGGTATTGTTCCCGGTGTGGGATGCCGTGGCGCAGAACGGCGGTTTCGAGGTGAGCTATCCCGATGAGTTGCTTTCGATCGAGGAGTACACGAAAGGTGCGTTGAAGCCGGGCGATACGATCGACGCGAGCAATGTCGATCTCGTGCAGGATCTGCTCGACCCGATCCGTTTCACCCAGATCCAGCAAATGGGCCGCAAACTCGGCATCGTGAAATCCGTGACGGACATGACGCGGCTGAGTCCGCTCGACTACGTCGAAGCGACGTTGCGCAACAAGGGGCGCGCGCGATTCGACGAAAACAACAATGTCGTCACGGACGATGGTCAACCGTGGATCGGCGGCCTGCCGTTCACCTCGCCGACGAACGGACTCGAAGTATTCGTCGGCATCACGCTGTCGTGGGGCCGCCACGACGTGTCGTTCTATCCGGTGAAGGATTTTGAAATCAACCCGACCGGTGATCAGGGCTACTACTACGAAGTTGTCTGGGTCGAGTTTCAGCCGACCGGTCGGGTCACGCTCGACCCGAAACCCTACCTGCCCGGGCACGAAGACATGCTGCGCTATCAGACCGTGCTGTTCACGTATCCGAACGACGCGAAGGGCACGTCATTTCTCAGTTCGTGGTACTACGACCAGCGGAAATTCCCGGAACTCCACGGCTATCTGCCGCAGTTCAAACGCGTCCGGCAGTTCCCCGCGAGCCAGCGTTTCGAACCGTTGATCGCAGGCTCGACCCTGTACCTGTCCGATGCGTGGGCCGCGGGTGATCCGTACCTGACCTGGGGTAACTACAAGATCGTCGATCGCGGACCGTTTCTTTCCGGACTGTCGGAGAACTGGCACAGCGAACACGAGAACTGGGAAGGCGGTACGCACGGCGGACCGAAAGGCGATACGTTCTGGGACACGAATGTCGAGCTGATCCCGGAAGTGATCGTCGTCGAAGCGGAACCCACCGGTTACCCGCGCGCGCCGATCAGCAAGAAGCGGGTCTGGTTCGACGCGCGTACGCTGCTGCCGGTAAACATGGTCAGTTACGATCGCCGCGGTGAGCCGTTCAAATCGTTCGATGGCACGTATTCGATGTATGAGAACGGCGATCAGAAAGTGATGGATGGCAGCCAGCCGTACTGGTCGTGGTGCAACGTACACGCGCACAACGTACAGAGCGATCGCATGACCCGCCTCGTGCAGGTAAAAAATCTGCGCGGTTACGAAATGAAGGTGAACGATCCGTCCATCTTCGACGATTTCCTGACCTTGCAGGCCCTGCGCCGCATGGGGACCTGATCCCGCGGTTTCGTTTACTTGCCGACGATAGTGATACAGGCGACCGCTTCTTCGACGCCGAAGATGCCACCGCCGTTCTGGGCGATAGCGTGGCGTGCGCCCTCGACCTGGCGCGCGCCGGCTTCGCCGCGCAATTGCGTGACGAGTTCGTAGATCTGCCCGAGGCCGGTCGCGCCTATCGGGTGGCCCTTCGATTCGAGCCCGCCGGATACGTTGATCGGAATGCGGCCCCCGAGTGTCGTCTCGCCCCGCTCGGCAATGACACCGCCTTCACCGACGGCACAGAACCCGAGTGCTTCGGATTCGATGACTTCGCCGGTGGCGCTCGCATCGTGAACTTCGGCGACATCGATATCGTCGGGTCCGAGCCCGGCCTGTGCATACGCTTTTTGTGAACCGAGGCGGCTGCAGTGCCGCGACAGGTCCGTGGCCGGCCGCGTGCTCCCCGTCTGGACGACCGTCGCGAGCACCCGCATCGTGCGCGCTTTCGCCGCATTGATTTTCTTCAACCCGGATGCGTTGCAGACGATCGCCGCCGCGGCGCCGTCGCTGATCGGCGAACACATCGGTATCGTCAGCGGGTAGGTGATCGGGGCGCCGTTCAGCACCTCCTCGACGGTGAACGCTTTTTGATACTGCGAGCGCGGATTCATCGTCGAATGACCGTGGTTCTTCGAGGCTATCGTGGCCAGCTGGCGCTGGGTGGTGCCGAACTCGCGCATGTGCATGCGGGAAAAGCCCGCATAGACATCCATGAACACACTGTAGGGGCGCGGCGACTGCGAGCCTTCGGGAACGTCCACACCGTCGCCCATGCTCGTCCATTGCTGCAGGATATTCTCGGTATCGTGCACGTCCCAGGCGCCGTCGAACGCGCTGAACATTTTCGCCTTGTCTTCGGAATACATCTTCTCGGCGCCGATCGCGAGCGCGATATCCGCGGCGCCGGCTTTGACGTAATTCACCGCGAGGTGAAACGCCGTACTCGCTGTCGCGCAGGCGTTTTCGACGTTGATCACCGGGATGCGCTCGACCCCGAGTGAGCGCAGTGCGACTTCGCCGCGGATCATGTCCTGGCCTTCCATGTGCCCCTGGACGCAATTGCCGAAAAACGCGGCTTCGAGCAAATTCCGCTCGCAGCCTGCGTCCTCGAGTACGCCTTCGAGCGCCTCGGCAGTCAGGTCTTTCAGACTGCGATCGAGGTGCTTGCCGAAATGCGTCATGCTGACGCCTGCAATGTAGATTTCGCTCATGTCGTGGTCTCCGAAACGCTGCGGTTCACCCAGCCGAACAGGTGACGCCATGGTAGCGCGAAGCACCGGGACGGTCGATCGGCGGCCCGCCGGGCCGTGGCCGGATCGTGTAGGATCGCCGGGTCTTTTTTCCAGCTGAAGCGGTGCGCCGTTGAACCCGAACGATCACGTAGGCGAAACGATTGCCTGTCCGGTTTGCGGCGGGCGTGATTTCGCGCGCCTGTTCGAGCAAGCCGGCGAATCGTTTGTGCGCTGCGTCAACTGCACGCTCATGCTGATCAACCCGCCACCGTCAGGCGACGACACCGCGGCGACGTATGACGAGCACTACAGCGACGGCTACATCCGCAAGGCCGACAAGAAACTGAAGCGTTGCCGCGGCTGGGTACGCCGGGTACAGCGTCGCTACGCCGCCGACGGCCGCTGGCTCGATGTGGGTTGCTCCGCCGGATTCGTCGTCCGCGCCGCCACGGATGCCGGCTACGACGCGCACGGGGTGGAACTCGAACCGGCCGCGGTGCGTTACGGCCGCGAGCAGCTTGGTCTGACCACGCTGAGCTGCGGCACGCTGGAGGCACAGGACTATCCGGGCGCTTCGTTTGATGTCATTTCAATGTATGACGTGATCGAACACGTGCCGGATCTGAATCAACTCGTCGCCGAGCTGCATCGCCTGCTGCGCGATCGCGGGATCATCGAAATTCGCACGCCGAATGTCGCGCACTGGCGCAATCCGGCGGACCTGTCGACCTGGAAAGAAGTGAAACCGTCAGAGCACCTGTACTACTTCGATGCGCGGACGCTGGAGCGGCTGTTCCACAAGCACGGGTTCGTGCTCGCGCACAAGCGCTTCATGGTGAAACCCGCGCTCGACATGTTCTTCCGCAAACGCCCGGCGGCATAATCGCGCGCCGGGCGGTGCTGCTACGCCGGAAAGCAGATGTCCGCGAGCACCGGATCGGTGCTCACGGCAACCTCGTTATCGATGAGGCGACCGCAGCCCGGGCAGAAGAACTGGCGGAACGCGACCTCGTCATCGATAAACCGATCGGGTGCGCCGATCAGGGCATTCGAATCTGATACCGGGTGATCCTCGCGGATGCAGGCATCCTTGTAATTTGCCGCGGTTTCACCGAGGTCCGCGGAACAGCTCGCGCAGGCCCAGTACTGACCCTGGTCGTCGCGCTGAACGTTCAGACACGTGCCGGCTTCGAACACGAGTTCGCCCGGCCGGATCTTCGCCTGCGCGTCACGCTTCGCGACCCGCGCCGCGCGGATGGCGGCGCGATGTTCCGCCGTCGCCACGGGGTCGACGCGGCCGTCGCCGTTGATGATCGCGCCGTAATGCGTGAGCGCGGATTCCGGGGTGACGGAGTAGTCCTCGAGATCCTGATCGATGTCTTCGGGCGCGCGTTCCATCGGATCACCGAAGCCGCCGCCGCCGGTCCAGCGCACGGCGTAGACATCACTGCCGTGTTGCTCGAAGTTTTCTTCGCGCAACTGCAGCGTGACTGCATCGCCGCGCATTTCCGCGGCGTCGCCGGGCATATCCGACGCCTTCATGCGTTCGAAGATGTCGCTGTTGCGCACGAACGTGTAGGCGTTCGTCGCCGCCGGGTAGCCGCCGAGCATGCCGGACGAGGTCGGCGTTGCGTTACCGGACGACAGCGTGTCCTGCGTAATCATGTCGGTGTTGTGCGGGATGAAGCAGCTTTCCGCCGACAAACCGCCGCGGTACTGCCCGGCGCCGCCGGAATCCGGCAGCTCCTTGCGGTACAGGAACAGCACGGGAAAGCTCTGTTCCGTGTGTTCGATGTTCGGCAACTGGCAGATCGGGGTGCGTGACTGCCCGCCGGTATTGATCCCGTCGGCCATCGAGAACGCACCGATCGCGCCGCCAATCGGATCGATCAGCAGGTAGCCGTAGCGTTCGCCCCACTGGTCGGTGCCGCGAAACAGCGTTGCCGGCCACTGGCTCGTACCGCCGATGCACATGATGTCCTTGCGCATCGTTGCATCCGGGTAAATCATTTTCGACAGCACGTTGTAGGCCGGATACAGCGAGATCTCCATCGACTGGATCGGCGCCGTCGACACGGACGCGGGATAGTTCGCGCAGTTGAACGTACCGGGGGTCGGATCGAATTCGATATGCCGCAGCGCGCCGCCGCAGGCAAAGTACTGGTCCCAGCACAGCAACTCGTTCACCGCGACCATGATCGAACCGCGCCAGCCGGAATACGTCGCGTTCATCGCGCCATCCTGATCGGCCGAACCCTCGTTCGTGAACAGCAGTTTATTGCCTTCCTTGCGCAGGCCGATCATCACCCGGTGGGTGCGCCGATCGCCGGGGCGGCAGGCTTCGACGTACGTGCGGTCCTGCCAGTAGCCGTCCGGAATTTTCGCCATCTTCTCGAGAAAGGATTTTTCCGAATTGTCGATCACCCGCTTCATGACGCCTTTCACGGTGCGCGCGCCATAGCGTTTGATCAGGTCGAGCACGCGTTCGCGCGCTGTCGTATTACCGGCCATCTGGGCGCGAAAATCGAGCGCCACGAGATCCGGCTTGCGTGACGAACGCAGGTAGACCGCTTCGATGTCCTTGCGGATCTCGAAGTTCTCGATGATCTTCAGCGGCGGCAGCAGGATGCCTTCCTCGAACGCGGATTCCGCGGACGGACAGAAACTGCCGGGCGTAATGCCGCCGATATCGTACTGGTGCAGGCAGTTCGTGACCCAGCAGAACAACTCGCCTTCCCAGAACACCGGGCACAGCAGCATCACGTCCTGCTGGTGCGCGGCGCCCACCCAGGGATCGTTCGCGATGAACATATCGCCTTCGTTGATACCGGGGTTGTCGCTGCGGTTCTCGAGCGTCCATTTCACCTGCGTATCCGTGACGCCGGACATGTACTGCATGTACGGTCCGAAATACACGAACTCCGCGTCTTCGGTAAGGATGGACGGGTTCAGGTCGAGCGCGTACATGGCCACGGGAGAGCCCGAGATGCGCTGGATCGTCGCGCCGTGTTCCTCGTTGATCTGCCACAGGTTGTGGCGCACGACTTCGTAGGTGACGGGATCGATATCCGTATCCCAGTCGCTGTGCAGCTTCAGTTTGTCCGAGATCTTCAGTACCGCGGGCGGGACATAGGGCTGGTCGACTCCATTGAAATCGACGTCGGTCATTTCGCTGATTCTTGGCATGGCGGATTTCCTCGTGACAGTGCGTCTAGGCGACGTTCGGATCAATGACAAAATTGCCGAGCGCATCCACTTCTACGGACTGGCCCGGATGGATGACCATCGAGGTGGTGGTGGTCTCGACGACGCAGGGACCGGCAATCGAATTTCCCGGGCGCAGCTTGTAGCCATCATAAATCGGCGTCGCCGACTGCGCTTTTGTTTCCGCCCAGTAGATGTCGCGGGTGCCGCTCTGTGCGCCCGGATCGATTTCGCTCGTCAGCTCCGTCGCTTCGGTGAGCTGCGGTTTGCGCGAGATCGCGCTCGAGCGGCAGCGAAACGTAACGATTTCGAGCCGCGCCCCGGGCAGTGCCGCACCGCGCCCGTACAGGCGTTCATAACGTTCGACGAAGCGCGCGCGCAGACCGTCGATGTCGCCCTCGGTGAGCCTGCCCTCATCGAGATCCACTTCGACTTCGTTGATTTGACCGCGGTGGCGCATATCGAGAGACAGGCTGAACGTGTGCAGCTTCGGGTCGACGCCGTCCGCGACGAGTTCCGCGCGCCCGCGTTCCGTCAGTTCGTCGAGGAGCGCGTTGACCTTGCCGAGATCGAACGGCGAGGACATGATATTGACCTGTTCGTTCACGTGCAGAATATCCGCGGACGCGGCGCCGAAAGCGCACCACACCGCCGCCGTGTCGCCCTGTGGCACGATCACTTTCTGCACCCCGAGTTCGCGCGCGGCCACACCCATATGGACCGGACCCGCGCCGCCGAATGCGAAGACAACGAATTCGCGCGGGTCGAGTCCTTTCTGCACCGTGACCTTGCGGATCAGATCGGCCATCTGGAATTCCGCGATCTGCGCAACCCCGCTCGCGAGTTCGAGCAGCGACATATCGAGTTCGTCGGCGAGCAACTGCAGCGCGGCAGCAGCGGCATCGCGGTCGAGCTGCATCGAGCCGCCGGCGAAGTTGTCCGGATCGAGATACCCGAGTACGAGATCGGCATCGGTCGTCGTCGGCACCGTGCCGCCGCGCCCGTAACACACCGGACCGGGATCCGCGCCGGCGCTGTCGGGGCCGACCCTGAGCGAGCGTGTCGTCTTGTCGATCCAGACCTTGCTGCCGCCGCCCGTGCCGAGCGTCTGTACATCAACTTTCGGCAGGAAGTATTCATACTGGTGCACGATACTGCGGTAGGACACGACCGGCCGCCCTTCGTGGATGACGCCGACATCGAACGACGTACCGCCGAGGTCCGTCGTGATGACATTCGGGTAACCCATGAGGCCGCCGAGGTACAACGACCCCGTCACCCCTGACACCGGACCCGAGTCGAGCGTCAGCAGCGGCGCTTCGCGCGCCTTGTTGACGGAGATCGTACCGCCGGCACATTGCGTGATCTGCAGCGGCGGTTTGTAGCCCATGTCCGTCAACTGTTGATCGAGCCGGGTGATATAGCCGACCGTCGTCGGCCCGATGTAGCCGTTCAGCGCGACCGCGGTCGTGCGTTCGTATTCACCCCATTTCGGCGCGAGTTCGCTCGAGCAGGTGACGTACAAATCCGGCGCCACTTCGGCCGCGATGGCCTTGATGCGCTGTTCGTGGGTCGGGTCGAGGAAACTCCACAGCAGGCAGATCGCGAGCGCTTCGCAGCCCGCGTCGCGCAGTTCCGTGATCGCCTTGCGCGCCTCGTCTTCGTTCAGTTCGACGACGACCTTGCCGAAGCAGTCGACGCGCTCGGACACGCCCCGGATCATGCGCTTCGGGACGATCGGATCGGGTTTGCTGCTTTCCGGAATGTGCACGATCAGCTTGATGTCCTGACCGCTTAAGCCCCGCGAACCGCGCATGATGTGAATCACATCGTTATGGCCTTTCGTCGTGATCAGGCCGACTTTCGCACCGCGTCGCTGGATTACCGCGTTCGTACCGACCGTCGTACCGTGGGCGAGGACGGAGATCGCATCGAGCAGATCGGGCAGCGCAAGGTCGACTTTCGCCGCCGCGCGGGTCACGGCTTCCATGACGCCTTCGGCAAAATTCCCCGGGGTGGACGGTGCTTTCGCGATCGTCAGCGTCCCGCTTTCGTCGATCAGCACGCAGTCGGTGAACGTTCCGCCGATATCGAGTCCGCACAAATAAGATGACATGGTTCGGGGTCTCCCTGGCAGCGCACGGCACGCCGCGCATGATTTGAACGATCGTTCAAACTTAGCCGATCGTCCGACCCTATTCAAGTACCATACAGCCCTCATGACTGACCGTAACGAAGACCTCAGCACCCGCGAGCGCATCCTCAACGCGTCCGAATCGTTGTTCGCGGAACTCGGCTTCGATGGCGTGTCGCTGCGCATGATCACGCAGCGCGCCGGGGTGGAGCTCGCGCTCGCGAACTATCACTTCGGGCCGAAGAAGGAGCTGTTTGCCGCCGTCGTCGAACGGCGCGCGCTCGAGTTGAACGAAGCGCGCCGCACGGCGCTGGAATCGCTGGGTCCGACCCCGGCGCTCGAAGATCTGATCGACGCGTTCACCCGGCCGTTCCTCGAGAAGAGCGCGCGCGGGGGCGCCGGATGGAAGAGTTACGCGCGACTCGTCGCGCAGATCGCGAACTCACCGCGCTGGACCGATACGGTCATGGCGACGCAATTCGATCCGGTTGCGCGCCTGTTTATCGAAAAAGCGCAGCAGGCATTACCGGACAGCGCGATCCCGGACGTCTACTGGGGGTTTCATTTTTTACTCGGTGCCATGACCACCACGTTCGCGGAAACGGGGCGTATTGATCAACTCTCGCACGGTACCTGCCGGTCCGACGATCTCGACACGATTCACGCTAGAATGATCCCGTTTCTGGCGGCCGGTTTCAGGGCTATTTGCCGTCCGGCATCGGATCGAACTCGCGGGAAACGCACATCCGGTAACTGAATAAAGGGGAGCGCATGTCCAACGCGGTCGTATTGTGCGAAATCGATGAACGACGAATTGCGACGGTAACGTTGAATCGGCCGGCGGTGAACAACGCCTATAACGCGGAAGTTGTCGCCGCGCTCCTCGAGACTTTCGGCGCCTTGCGCGAAGACGAGTCCCTGCGCGCGGTCGTGATCCGCGGCAACGGGCCGCATTTCCAGGCCGGTGCGGATTTGCAGTGGCTCGAGGAAATCGGCCGAATGGACCCGGCGGCGAATCTCGAGACCTCCACGCGCACGGCCGCGGCTGTCCGCGGGTTGAACGAGATGCCGATGCCGGTCATCGCGCTCGTGCACGGTGCCTGCATCGGCGGCGGGACCGGGATCATCGCGGCGGCGGATATCGTCATTGCCAGCAGCGACGCGGTATTTGCCATCAGCGAGGCGCGCTGGGGCGTGTTCGCGAGCATCATCTTCCCGCAACTTAACGCGGCAATCGGGGCACGCCAGGTGCGCCGTTATGCCGTAAGCTGCGAGCGCTTCGACGCCGAGCGGGCGCGTACGCTCGGCCTCGTGCACGAAGTGTGCGCGCCGGGGGAACTCGACGAGGCCGCGGCGCCGATCATCGACGGCATCCTGCGCGCCGGCCCGCGTGCCGTGCGGGCGACGAAACGCAGTGTCATGCAGTGCGCCGGACAGTTCATGGACGACCGGCAGTTCGCGGATCTCGTACAGCTTCACGCCGATGTTCGCCAGTCTGCGGAGGCGCGTGAAGGTTTCAGCAGCTTTCGCGAAAAGCGCAATCCGGCCTGGTATCCGGCCGTAAATCCATGATCGGGCGCGCCGCCTGTGCCATGATGCGCCGCGAGAATTCGGGAATGATGGAATGACTACGCTGTTCGAACCCTGCGGTGTGATCACGATCACGACGGACTTTGGACATCGCGGTCCGTTCGTCGGGACGATGAAAGGTGTGATCCTGAATCGCTTCGCCGATGCAAAAATCATCGACCTGACGCACGAAGCCTACGTCCACTGGCCGGCCGAAGCCGGATTCTGGCTCGAGCGTTCGTTCCGCTATTTCCCGCGCGGGACGGTCCACCTCGCGGTTGTCGACCCCGGGGTCGGGACGGAGCGCTCTGTATTGCTCGTGATCGGCGACGGCCACGCATTTCTCGCCCCTGACAACGGTCTGCTCGCCGGGGTGATCGATGCGATCGATGCGACGGTGATCAAGATCGCCGACGACCGCCTCGCGGCGCTGAGTCTCGATCGGATCAGCGCGACGTTTCACGGACGCGACATTTTCGCTCCGATCGCCGGCGCGCTGGCCGCCGGCGCGGTCGATCCCCGGACGCTCGGAAAGCCCACGCTCGATTACATCCCGTCGCTGATCGAACCGCCCGACATGCACGGCGGCGAGCTGCACGGCATCGTGATCACCCCGGACAATTTCGGCAATCTGATCACGAACATCGATGCGAGCGAACTCGAACGTTTTTCACGCCCCCGGGTCAGGGCGGGCGGACACGAGATTGCATTCCGGCGAACGTACGGCGATGTCGCACCGGGCGGGCTGCTCGCGCTTGTCAATTCGCTCGGCGTGGTGGAAATCTCACGCGCGGAACAAAGCGCTGCCGAATTGCTGGGTATCGGTCGCGGCGCCCCCGTGATCATCGCGGAAACCCCGTGACCCCCCGCATGCACAACCCCATGGCCGCCGGCGCAGCGGAAGCGGCCCGATGAGCGTGCTCGCATGGATCATCGCGTTCAGCGTTCTCGGCAGTCTGCTCAGCGTAGCGGCGGCCGGCGCCTACCTGCTGTTGCCCGATGCAGCGCGCGAGAGGACGCTGTCGGGACTCGTCAGCTTCGCGACCGGCGTCCTGCTCGGCGTGGCGTTTCTGCATTTACTGCCCCATGCACTCGAGGACGGCTCGGGGGTCGAGCCCGGGACGATCATGACGACGGTGCTGGTCGGGATTTTCGTGTTCTTCATACTCGAGAAGGCTTTGATCTGGCGGCACGCTCACCACCATGGCCATGACCACGGCGAGGAATTCCATGGCAAACATGCGGCCGGATCGCTGATTATCGTTGGCGACACGTTTCACAACCTGCTCGACGGGATCCTGCTCACGGCGGCGTTTATCACGGATGTGCGGCTCGGCATCGCCACGGGCATTGCGCTCATTGCGCATGAAATTCCCCAGGAGCTCGGCGACTTCGCGATCCTGATCAATGCCGGCTTTACGCGCTGGCGCGCGTTCCTGTTCAACGGCCTTTCGAGCCTCGCGATGCTGTTCGGTGCGCTCGCCGCGTGGTGGGGGATCGAGTATGTGCAAGCGCTGCTGCCTTACATACTTGCGTTTACTGCCGCGAGCTTTATTTACATCGCCGTCGCCGATTTGATCCCGACCCTGCATCGCGGCGTGCACCTGAAAGAATCGGCCGTGCAGCTCACGCTCATCAGCGCCGGGATCGCACTCATCGTGGCGTTCCAGCACGTCTAGCCCGAGCGGCTACCGGGCGCACACGCAGTTCCAATCGGATCGATGACGACGATGAAGCTTGACGAACTCGATATCAATCGCCTGCGCCAGCGCCGCGGGGAGAAGTGGTCGCATTATCCCGCCGACGTACTGCCGGCGTGGGTGGCCGACATGGACTTCGAGATCGCCGCGCCGATCCGCGCTGCCGTCGAGCAACGCGTCGCGCTGTCCGACTGTGGCTATCCGGTCGCCGCGAAGGCGACCGGCTTGCTCGAGGTATTTTGTGAACGGGTGGGCCGCCGTTTCGACTGGCAGGTCGAACCGGGTCAGGTCGAACTGTTCAGCGATGTCGTCCAGGCGATTTATTTCGGCCTGCTCGCGCTCGCTAACGAGGGCGACGGCGTCGTGATCCAGACACCGATTTACCCGCCGTTTCTCGGTTCCACGCAGACGACGGGAAGGCGTCCCGTGCTGGCGCCGCTGCGGGCGGGCGAGCGCGGGTTCGAAATCGATTTCGACGCGTTGCGCGACAGTATCGACCCGGGCACGAAAATATTATTGCTGTGTAATCCGCACAACCCGACCGGGCGCTGTTTTTCCCGCTTCGAACTCGAACAACTCGCGGAAATCGCGCTCACGTTCGACCTGGCGATTATTTCCGATGAAATCCACGCGGACCTCGTGTTTTCCCCGCACCGCCATATCCCGATCGCGAGTCTGTCGCCGGAAGTGGCGGCGCGCACGGTGACCCTGATGTCCGCGAGCAAGGCATTCAACATCGCGGGGATTTGTCTCGCGTTTGCGGTGTTCGGCGGTGAGCGGGTACGCAATGCCTACGCGACCTTGCCAACACACGTTCGCGGCGGGGTCTCGGCGCTGAGTCTCGCCGCGGTGGACGCGGCGTTGCGTGCCGGACAAACGTGGCTCGATGAAGTGCTCGTCTACCTGCAACAGAACCGCGACTATCTCGCGCGCTATGCGCATATGCACTGGCCCGGCGTGCACCACGTGGCGCCGCAGGCAACCTACCTCGCGTGGTTCGATTTCAGGGAGCTTGAACTGCCCGGTGGTCCGTACCGGTTTTTCCTCGATAACGCGAAAGTCGCTCTCGGTGACGGCGCTCGTTTCGGCGAGCCCGGCCGTGGCTGCGCGCGGATTAATTTCGCGACGTCGCGATCCATCCTCGGGCAAATCACCGCGCGCATGACCACGGCGCTGAACGAACGCGCCTGAGCGGAACGCGCGCATCCGCGCTTACTGCTGGTAGATCCAGCGCAGCACCGCGTTTTGAATTTCGATGCCCGAACCCTGGTGCGCGTTCGCGTGATTGATCATGAGCGACAGCGTGTACGTTTTGCCGCTGCTCGCGACGACATAACCCGCGATCGCCGCGACATGATCGAGGCGCCCGGTTTTCAGGTGCATGCGCCCGGCCTCGGGGCGTCCGCGAAAGCGTCGCCGCGTCGTGCCGTCGAGTCCGTTCAGTGACATCGACGAGATAAACTCCGGCATCAGCGGGTGGGCGTAGGCATGCCGCAGCAGATCGTTCATTAACCGGCTCGTGACCCGGGTGTCGCGTGACAGACCCGAGCCGTTGTCGATCACGAGGTCCGAGTCGTCGAAGCCGTTTTCCCGCAGATAGCCGCGCAACACATCGATGCCCTGTTGTTTCGTATACGGCGGTTTGAACTCGGCCGCGGCCAGCGAATACAGCAACAGGCGCGTCATCACGTTATTGCTCCACTTGTTCAGCGGCCGGATGATCTCCGCGAGCGGACGCGAACTCCACACGACGAGCGGCCGGCCTGGCGGCGCCGTGCCCTCGCGCACCCCGCCTTCGATCGTCCCGCCCCAGTGCGCCCACAGCCGTTTGAACGTGCCGTAGGCATACGTACTTGGCCGCAGCAAGGTCCGGTGCATCGTATGCGAGCGACAGGCGGACGGGAAAGCGCCGGAGAAGACCACGTGATCGGCGACCGCAGGCTCCGGCACGCTCATTTCAATGCCGTAGTTGTAACCCGCACACTTGCCCTGTTTTACCGTCAGCCTGTTCGTGATCTTCACGTTCGGCATAGTCGGGTGCATGCGAATGTCGACGTGTTTGCCGTCTTTCGCCTTGAAAAACTGGAACTCGATCGCCTTGAAGTTCACGAGCGCGGCACTCGGCACCACGTTATAGAGCCGGAACGGCTGGCCGTCGAACGCGCCGGGGTCGAGATCGGGAACGTCAAAGTGAGAATCGTCGACGACAAGGTCGCCGGTGATCCGCTGCACACCCCGGGCGCGCAGATCGCCGAGCATTTTCCAGAATTCCTCGACCACGAGGAACGGGTCGCCGTGTCCTTGCAGCACGAGATCGCCGTCGAGCACGCCGTCGCGGATCGGACCGGTGGCGTACAGTTTCGTCGGCCACGTGTACGTCGGGCCGAGTACATCGAGCGCGACGAATGTCGTCAGCAATTTAATCGACGAAGCAGGGTTGCGGGGGATCAACGGATTCAGGTTGATCGCCGGTACGTCGCTCGTGATTTCCTGGACGACGAGACTCATCGCGTCCTGCGGAACCCGGTAAGCGGTGATCGCCTTGTCGATGGCTTCCGGTAACGTCGCGGCAAACACCGCACCGGGCAAGGCGGAAAGAACGAGGATGGCCGCGAGCCAGCGGCGCCGGGTTGGAGTCGACACGTTAACAGTTACACCTCGCGCAGGAGCCGGCGGGTTATTCGATAGTGCGGACCGCTGCGCCGACGGACACGCGCCGCGGGGCGGCACGGGGGCGGGCAGCTGCCGTGAGCGGCGGGAAAGTCCGGTTGCCACATCGCGTTACAGGGCTTTCAGATAGCGATCGAGTTTATGCAGCCGGAACCACGCGTAATCCCAGTCCTCATCCGACAGTCGCTGTACGGCGGCTTCGTCGATCACGTACGTGAACGCTTCGACGTCATTGCCGGCACCATCGCGGGTCGTCACGACGCGGCGCCGGTACATTGCCGATTCGTATGCGTCGAGTTTGTCGAGATCGGCGGGCAATAAGCCACCGATGAGTTCGCCCGCGGTCGTTGCGCCGGGCACCGGCGCGATGGCCGGATAAGGTGCGTGCCGTACGCGGAAGCATGCATAGCCGTCGAGTTCGGCCGGCGTGCCCGCGACGGCGCGACCGAGCAGCGCACGGCGAAGTTCCGGCGCGAGCAGGGTGCCGTAGACGAACAGGGTAGCGGGCATCGGGCGCGGTTTGGGGTTCAGATCACGCCGTCATCGCGCAGTGCCGCCTGTTCCGATGCACTGAGATTCAGGATCTCCGAAAACACTTCGTCGTTGTGCGACCCGAGCTTCGGACCCGGCCAGCGCGTCGTGCCCGGGGTTTCGCTGAGGCGCGGAATGATCGCCGGGATTGTCAGCGGCTCGCCGTCGACGGTCACCTGCTGGAGGAGTCCGCGCGCGCGGTATTGCGGATCGTTGAAGATATCTTCGACGTTGTAAATCGGTCCCGCCGCGACCCCCGCGTCATCGAGCAGAGCGAGCGTTGCGGCCGCCGGTCGGGCCGCGGCCCAGGCGGCGATCCGGCCGTCGATTTCTTCCTGGTGCTCCACCCGCTTCGCATTGTCGGCGAAGCGCGGGTCGTCGGCCATCTCCGGCTGTTCCATCAGTTTCGCCAGCCGTTTGAACATGGAATCCGTATTCGCGCCGATCACGATCAGCTTGCCGTCGCCGCAACGGTACGTGTTCGACGGCACGATCCCCGTCAGGGTCGAACCCGAGGGTTCGCGAATGATGCCGGCACCATCGAATTCGGGGACGACGCCCTCGAGCAGGCTGAACACGCTCTCGAAAATCGCGACATCGACAACCTGCCCGTTGCCACCGTCGGCGCGATTGCGGTTGATATAGGCCAGCAGGATGCCCATCGCCGCATGCAGGCCGGCGAGCGTGTCGCCGATACTGAGGTTCGGGCGCACCGGCGGTTCGCCGGGGAAGCCGTTGACGTAGCGGAATCCGCCGAAGCCTTCGCACACGGACGCGAAGCCGGGTTTCGGCGCGGACGGGCCGGTCTGGCCGTAACCGGAGATGCGGGCGTAGATGAGTCCCGGATTCGACTCCCGGAAAACGTCTGGGCCAAGGCCCCATTTCTCCATCGTTCCGGGTTTGAAATTCTCCACGAGCACATCGGCGCCGTTCATCAGCTCGGCCATCAATTCGCGCCCGCGGGCGCTCTTCAGGTCCAGGGTGACGCATTTCTTGTTGCGTGCGAGGCTCGACCACCACAGCGACTGCCCGTTTTTCAGTTTGCGCCAGCGTCGGATCGGGTCGCCGGTTGCCGGTGGTTCGACCTTGATCACCTCGGCGCCGTAGTAGCCGAGGATCGTGCCGGCCCAGGGGCCGGCGAGCAGTTGCCCGACCTCGATCACGCGCAGGCCGGCGAGTGGTTGTTGTGCGGTTGTGCTGTCAGCCATCGAAATCGTTCTCAACGTTAATCGCAGAGGTGACGCCCGCTATCGGAGTGAAGCGGACGGCGAGCCGGGTGAGCGCACGATTATGCAGCGCGGGTGTGGATCGAGCAACGCGCGTAGCGGCAGTCGGCGGAAATTACTCCGGGCGGTTTGTCGCGACCGTAGCGGGCGCGCGGTCGACGACGAGGCGCGCACCGCCGGCACCGAGCAGGACCCCGAGCGTGTTCGCGAGCACATCGGCAAACGACGCCGTGCGGAACGGCAGCGCGCCCTGGCACAGTTCGAGCGCGACCCCGAGTGCGATCACCGCACCGGCGAGACGCCACCACGATGGACGCGGTGTAATCACGGCAAACCAGCCCATGAGGGTCGCGTAGACGAGGCAGTGCGCAATTTTATCGTCGAACGTGCCGGCGACCGGCGGTACCGTCGGGGCGGGGATGAGCGACAGCACGACGACGACGGCGACGAGGCACCAGCCGACGCCGCGGTGGAAGCGATGGGAAATCAGCGCAGGCACGGGATCGGGAAATACGGGTCCTGGTTCAGCCGGATTGGAGCAGCTTGCGTACGGGGTGTCCGCTAATGCGTCGTTGCGATGATATAGCGAAACAGATCGGATGCCGACAGTACGCCGCACACTTCGCCGTTATCGTCGACGACCGGCAGCCCGCTCACCTTCAGTTGCAACATCGTCTGCGCGGCGAGCCCGAGGCTTGCGCTGCGCGGAATCGTGATCGGATCCGGGGTCATCAGGTCGGCCACGCTGGGTTCCGAAGAGAAACCGCTCATGTCGGCCGCTGCCGACGCTTTCGCCGCGCGCACGTCGCCGAGACTCAGTACCCCGACGAGCTTGCCGTCGTCGATTACCGCGAGGCGTCGGATCCGGCGCTCCGTCAGCAGCGCGTCCGCCTCCTTCAGCGAGGTAGCGGGCGCCACGGCAACAACCTCGGCGGTCATCCATTTTTCCACGATTTCGCCCATTGTTCCTCCATGACGATTGTTCCCGGCCGCCCTGCCGCCGGTCGCGGCCACGTCCGCCGGGTTCGCCGGATCCGCGCGACTGTCCTGTGTTAGCGGCCGGGGAACTGCAGATTTGAGTGCGTCGGGCCGATACCGACGCTATGCACGCGCGCTATTCAACGAAGCGAAACCGGTGGTTCCTCACGCTGGTCATGCTGACGCTGCCGGGTGCGTTCGGCGCACCGGCACGGGCGGCGGATTTCAGTGCCGGCGTAGCGGCCTACAAGCGCAGCGATTTCGCGGCCGCGATTGAACAATTTTCGGCCCTCGCCGCCACCGGCGACGCGCGCGCGCAGTTCGCACTCGGTTTGATGTACGACAACGGTGAGGGTGTCGCCGCGGACCGCGAACTCGCCATCGGGTGGTATACGAAAAGCGCGGAGCAGGGTTATGCGAAGGCCCAGTACAACCTCGCCCTGCTGCTGGAAACCGACGATGACGGCGCCGGGGGTGATCCGCAGGCGGCGCGGGCCTGGTTCATGCGGGCGGCGGAGTCGGGCAATGCGGACGGGGTCGAATGGTTACGCCGGCATGCGGAGTCGGGAGATCCCGAAGGCCAGTATCGCCTCGGGCGCATGTATCTGAAGGCGCGCGGTGTACCCCGCAACGACAAGGAAGGTTATCGCTGGATCGAGCAGGCGGCGGAAAGCGGTTACGTCGACGCGATTTTCGCCACCGGTGTCGCCTATGAGACCGGTCGCGGGGTCGCGCGCTCCTATGTCGCCGCGGCGAGGGCGTACGAACGCGCGGCCGCCGCCGGGTCTGCCGCGGCCGCGTTCAATCTCGCCCGGCTGTGTCGACTCGGACGCGGCGTGACCCGGGATCTGAAGCGTGCGCACAAACTGTACCGCCAGGCGGCGGACGAGGGTCTCGTCGCGGCGCAGCTATCGCTCGCCATGCTGTTCGAAGCGGGGCAGGGTTGGCGTCGCGACCGCGAAATGGCGGCCTACTGGTATCGACGCGCAGCGGCCGGCGGCAACGTCGCGGCACAGATCAATCTCGCGTTCCTGTATGCCGAGGGTGTCGGGGTGGAGAAGGATCTGGTCGAGGCGTATGCCTGGTATGCCGTTGCCGCGAAATCGAACCATCCCGTTGCCGCCGCGAATCTCGACGTGTTGCGCGATGTGCTGTCGCCGACGCAACGGGACACGGCGCAGGCGCGCAGCGTGGAGTTGATTGCTAATGCAACCCGGTCACCGACGGGCCGCAATCTTGCCGCGGCGACGGAATCAAGCGCTCCCTGACAGGGCATAGTGCGCGGCGATGCCGGCGAAGACGCACGCGCCGTACCAGTTATTGTTCATGAAGGCGGCAAAGCATTGCGCCGGGATCCGATCGTGGATCAGCCGTTGCTGGTACCCGGCGAGCGCGGCACAGGCGACGAGACCGGCGCCGTAAGGCCAGCCGAGCTGCGCCGACTGGCCAATCAGCGCAAGACCGGCCAGGAGCATGATCTGGAATGCCGCGATAAACTCGCGGTCGGCATCGCCGAACAGGATCGCGGTTGATTTCACGCCGATTTTCAAATCGTCGTCGCGATCGACCATCGCGTATTGCGTGTCGTAGACCATCGCCCACAACACCGCGGTTGCCATCATCGCCCACGCGACGGGCGGAACCGTGTTCGTTTGCGCGGCGAATGCCATCGGCACGGCCCAACCGAACGCGGCGCCGAGAAATATTTGCGGCACATACGTATAGCGCTTCATGAACGGGTAGATCACCGCGAGCACGATGCCGACGAACGACAGGTAGAGCGTCAGCCGGTTCATCGTCGCCACGAGCGCGGCGGAGACGGCGACGAGCACGCAAAACAGGATGAGTGCCTCGCGTACCGAGACCGCGCCGCGGGCAAACGGGCGCACTTTCGTGCGCGTGACGTGGCCGTCGATATCACGGTCCGCGATGTCGTTGATCACGCAGCCGGCGGAACGCATAAACAGCGTACCGAGAACGAATACGCAGAGCACGTGCAGATCGGGGATGCCTTCCGCCGCGATCCACAGTGCCCACAGCACCGGCCACAGTAACAACAGGGTGCCGATCGGGCGGTGCAGACGCATCAACTGCGCGTAGGCAAGCGCGCGTTGCTTCCAGTTAACCGGGGTCATCGAATTCTCATCGCGAGTGCGGGACCGTCGCACTGATCGCTTCAAACATTGCCGTATTCTACGCGAGTGTTGAGCCAGCGCTCGATGATGCGATCGACGAGCGCGGGTTGTGTGTCGAGCAATTCGTCCGCGGTGCGCTGCACGAGCGGCAGCAATGCATGATCGCGACTCAGATCCGCGATGCGGAATTCCGACGCACCCGTTTGCTTCGTGCCGAGCACTTCGCCGGGACCGCGCAACAGCAGGTCACGCTCGGCGATGACAAACCCGTCATTTGTTTCCCGCATTACCCTGAGGCGCATTTTCGCCGTGTCGCCGAGCGGCATCCGGTACAGCAACAGACAGTCGGCTGCCGCGCTGCCCCGTCCGACCCGCCCGCGCAGCTGGTGTAACTGCGACAGCCCCAGCCGCTCCGCATTCTCGATCACCATGAGGCTCGCATTCGGTACATCGACCCCGACCTCGATGACGGTGGTGGCGACGAGTAAATCGAGTTCGTGCGCGGAGAACTCGCGCATGATGGCGGTCTTTTCCCGGTCCGCAAGGCGGCCGTGCACGAGACCGATGCGCAACTCCGGCAGCGCTTCGCGCAGGCGGGTCAACGTGTCGGTTGCGGCCTGCGCCTCGAGCAGGTCGGATTCGTCGATCAGCGGGCACACCCAGTACGCCTGGCGGCCATTGCGGCAGGCGTGGGCGATCCGCTCGACGATTTCGGCACGGCGCGAATCCGGGATCACGACGGTGCGCACGGGCTGCCGGTTCGGCGGCAGCTCGTCGAGAATCGACACGTCGAGGTCCGCGTAGGCCGTCATCGACAGCGTGCGCGGGATCGGCGTTGCGGTCATGATCAGCTGGTGCGGACGCCGGTCGCCCGCCGCACCCTTGTCCCACAAGGCGAGGCGCTGATGCACCCCGAAGCGGTGCTGTTCATCGACGATCACGAGGCCGAGCCGGGGGTAGCTGACATCGTCCTGAAACAGCGCATGGGTGCCGACCACGAGGCACGGCTCGCCAACGGCAATTTCGGCGATGATCTGACGGCGCGCCTTCGCGGTCAGGCGCCCGGTCAGCAGGTGCACCGGCTGCGATAACGGCGTGTACCACTGCTCGAAATTGCGGCGGTGTTGCTCCGCGAGTAATTCCGTCGGCGCCATGATCGCGACCTGGTGCCGTTTCGCGAGCGCGTTCAACGCAATCGCCGCGGCGACCGCGGTCTTGCCCGCGCCGACATCACCCTGCAACAGTCGCAGCATCGGCAGCGGGGTCGCGAGGTCCGTATCGATCTCGGCGATCACACGCTGCTGTGCGCCGGTGAGCTCGAAACCGAGTCCGCGCAGAAACCGCGTGCGCAAGTCCGCGGCGCGCGGCAGTCGCGGCGCGCGTAGCGAGCGCACTTGCCTGCGCACCCGCTTCAGGCTGAGCTGATGGGCGAGCAGTTCCTCGAACGCAAGCCGCTGTTGCGTCGCATGCGTGCCGTCGAGCAATTCGTTTACCGGCGCGTGCGGCGGCGGTCGATGCAGGTAGCCCAGCGCGAATTCGAGGGACGGCAGCTGCAACTCGTCGCGCAGGGCGGGCGGGATGAAATCCGGTATCGCGACATCGCCGGTCTGCTCGAGCAATGGCAGGCACTGGTCGATCAGTTTACGCAGGCGCCCCTGTTGCAGACCCTCGGTCGTCGGATAAATCGGTGTCAGCCGATCCTCGAGCGCGCTCGGCGCATCGGGGTCGAGCACATGGCATTCGGGATGGACCATCTCGAGTGATTGCGGACCGCGGCGCACCTCGCCATAGCAGCGAAACAGGCGGCCTTGCGCGAAGCGCGTTTGCTGCGAGCGGTTGAAATGAAAGAACCGGAGCAAAATCGCACCGCTGCCGTCGGCGATCCGGACGACGAGCGATCGCCGGCGGCCGAACAGAACCTGCGCGAGTTCCACCGTACCTTCAATGACGACTTCGCTGCGCGGCACGAGCGCACCGATGCGGCTCAGGCGGGTACGGTCCTGGTAGCGCAGTGGCAAATGGAACAGGAGGTCGCGGATCGTGTGGATATGCAGGCGGGTGAGTTTTTCCTGCAGGCTCGGGCCGACACCGCGCAACGCGCTAACCGGCTGTTCCAGCGCGATCGGCACCGGCTTCAGTTACTGGAGTGGGTGCCGGGCGGCTGCATCGGGAGTGCGGCCCGGTTCAGGCTTTCTTGCGCATTACGCGCGCAACGGTTTTGATCGCACGCAGTTTGCGGATCAGATCGGCGAGATGCTTGCGGTCCTTCAGCGCCACGACGAGGCGCATGAGTGAATTGCGTTCGTCGCGCTCGATGATTTCGACTTCTTCGATGTTCGCACCTTCATCCGCCACCGCGGCGGCGATCGTGGCGAGGACGCCGCGCTTGTTGATCACGTCGAGCGACAACTCGACGCTGAACTCCTGCTCGATGCCGCTCGCCCATTCGACGTCGATCCAGTTCGCGTCCCGATCCCTGGCTTCGACGACGTTCGCACACGTGGGCTGGTGGATCACGATCCCGCGGCCGGAAGTCAGGATACCGACGATCGGATCGCCCGGTATCGGGTAACAGCACTTCGGGAAATTCACGACCATGCCTTCCGTGCCGTGGATCATGAGCGGGCTGGGGCGTGCATCACGGCGCAACAGGCGCCGTCGTTTCGGTTTCGGCGATTCGTCCTGTACGCCGGCCAGCACGCGCGCGACGAGCGGCGCGGGGCGCACGCCGAGCCCGATTTCAACGAGCAAATCGTCGATCGATTCGAGCTTGAAATTCGACAGTGCCGCCGTAACGCGCTTCGGCACGAGCGTTGCGAGCGTCAACGAGAAGTTCTCGAGCTCACGCTCGAGCATGCGTTTGCCGAGCGCCTGCGCTTCGTCCGCCTGCAGGTTCTTCAGAAAATGCCGGATCGTCGCCCGCGCCTTGCTCGTGATGACGAACGTCAGCCAGGCCGGATTCGGGCGCGCGCCCGGCGCGGTCACGATTTCGACGGTCTGTCCCGTCTCGAGCGGGGTGCGTAACGGCGCGAGACGGCGGTTGATGCGGCAGGCAACGCAGGAATTGCCGATGTCCGTGTGAACGGCATAGGCGAGGTCGACCGCCGTCGCGCCGCGCGGCAGTTCGAGGATTTCGCCTTTCGGTGTGAAGACATAGACGTCGTTCGGAAACAGATCGACCTTGACGTGTTCGAGGAATTCCTGCGAGTCGCCGGTCTGGCTGTGAATTTCGAGCACGCCGCGCAGCCATTCGCGTGCCCGCTTGTGGGCACTCTTCGCGGCGCTGCCGCCGGATTTGTACAGCCAGTGAGCCGCGATCCCCGCTTCCGCCACCTGGTCCATCTCGTTCGTGCGGATCTGGACTTCGATCGGGACGCCGTAGGGTCCGAACAGTACCGTGTGCAGGGACTGATAGCCGTTCGCTTTCGGAATCGCGATGTAGTCCTTGAACTTGCCCGGCACCGGTTTGTACAGGCCGTGAATCACACCGAGTGCGCGATAGCACGTGTCGACGGAGTCGACGACGATGCGAAATGCATAGACATCGTGGACTTCCGAGAACGGCAAGCGCTTCTCCTGCATCTTGCAGTAAATGCTGTACAGGTGCTTTTCGCGCCCGATCACATGCGCGACGAGGCGCTCTTCCCGCAGGCTCCGTTTCAGGCGGTTGCTGATCTTGGCGACGACTTCCTTGCGGTTGCCGCGGATGCGCTGGACTTCCTTCTTGATAACGCGGTAGCGCATCGGGTAGAGCGCGGAGAAGCCGAGTTCCTCGAGTTCGAGGCGGATCCCGTTGATGCCGAGACGCTGCGCGATCGGCGCGTAGATATCGAGCGTTTCACGTGCGATACGGCGGCGCTTGTCCGGGGCGAGGGCGCCGAGGGTGCGCATATTGTGCAGGCGATCGGCGAGCTTGACGAGGATGACACGGATATCATCCGCCATCGCCATGAGCATTTTCTGAAAATTCGATGCCTGCTTTTCGGCGTGCGATTCGAACTCGATCTGCGTGAGTTTGCTCAGGCCATCGACGATCGTTGCGACCTCGTCGCCAAACTCCGTACTGATTTTTTCCTTGCCGGTTTCCGTGTCTTCGATAACGTCATGCAACATCGCCGCCACGAGCGTGTCGTGGTCCATGTGCATTTCGGCGAGGATGTTCGCGACTTCGAGCGGGTGCTGGATGTACGGTTCGCCGCTCTGGCGCAGTTGCCCGGAATGGGCGTGCGCGCCGAATTCGTAGGCGCGCCGGACTTTTTCTATCTGTTCTTCGGAATAGTACGAACCGACACGGTTGCAGAGGTCGTCAATGGCGAGTAACTGCGTCTCGGCGTGCATGGGCGGGGAGGCACGTTTCGCGGCGGAAACAGTGCCCGGCGCTTACAGCGGGTCGGAGGGCGGCTGCTCGAGCGCCGCGAATTCCGCTGCGAGTTCGAATTCTTCGGCCGCGCGCTCTTTCGCCTCGAGTTCGTCGAGTACGTCGGCATTCATCACGCCGGCGGCGATTTCGCGCAGCGCGACGACCGTGGGTTTGTCGTTGTCTTCGTCGACGAGTGCTTCGGCGCCCTGGGCAAGCTGCCGCGCCCGGCGCGCCGCCGCGAGGACGAGGTCGAAACGATTGTCGATAAACGGCAGGCAGTCTTCTACGGTCAGACGGGCCATGAATAATTAACCTCTTGAAATCCGGGCAAATCGGACCAGACAGTGTATCAAACTGCGTCCGCCGATGCTAACAGATCGGCCACGACCGGACCGAGGCGGGCGTGCCCGACGTTCGTCTTCAGGCGGCTGGCGATAACGATCGCGCGCAAGCCCTCGAGCGCCACGGCGAAATCATCGTTCACGAGCAGATACTCGTATTCCGGGAAGTGCGACATTTCACTCATCGCCTGCTGCATGCGCGCATCGATCGTGGCCGGGTCGTCGCGCCCGCGGCCGACGAGCCGCTCGCGCAGCGTCGCTTCCGACGGCGGCAGAATGAACACGCTCACGGTATCGGGGTAAAGCGCGCGCACGCGGCGGGCACCCTGCCAGTCGATTTCCAGCACGAGGTCGAGACCGGAATCCAGGGTACGGCGGATCTCGGCTTTCGATGTCCCGTACAAATTACCGAACACCTCCGCATGCTCGAGGAATTCGTCGGCGTCGGCCATGCGCGCGAATTCGTCGCGATCGACGAAGAAATAATCCACACCTTCCTGCTCGCCGGGTCGCCGATCGCGGGTCGTGTGGGACACAGACGCGACAATCCCGTCCGTCGCTTCGATCAGCGCATTGACGAGGCTCGTTTTACCCGCGCCGGACGGGGCGGAGACGACAAAGAGCTGGCCGGGCCGTGCGCTCATCGCTTGCTCATTCAATGTTCTGAATCTGTTCGCGCATCTGCTCGATCAACACCTTCAGCTCGACCGAGGCCGAGGAGGAGTCGATATGCGCTGATTTCGAACCGATCGTATTCGCTTCACGGTTCAGTTCCTGCATCAGAAAATCGAGCCGCCGGCCCGCCGGAGACCCTTTCGCCAGCACCCGCCGAACTTCCTGCAGATGCGCCTCGAGCCGGTCGAGTTCTTCGGCGACATCGAGTTTTTGCAGCAACAGCGCGCATTCCTGTTCCACCCGGACCTTGTCCAGGTCCTGGACGTACTCCTTCAGCCGCTGGGTATAGCGTTCGTGCATCAGGGCGATGATTTCGGGGATGCGCGAGCGCAGGTTCGCGATTTGCTCCTCGATGCCGTCGCAGCGTGCCGCAACCATGCCTTTCAGTTTCCCGCCTTCGCGCTCGCGGGTATCGATGAGCACGGCGAGCGCCTCGTCGAAGGCGGTGCAGATGTCGCGTGACATCTGCTCGGCATCGCGGGTACGGGTTTCGAGTATGCCGGGCCAGCGGAGCAATTCCAGCGGATCGGGCGGATTGTCGTTGCCGCTGATGCGCCCGAGTTCGCGCAGGGCCTCGACCACGGCGCGGGCATTCGCATCGTTGACAACGAGGTCGCCGCCGCCGGCATTCTGCTCGATCCGAAGATTGCAATCGATCTTGCCCCGGTTCAACCGCTGCACGAGCCGCGCGCGCAGATCGGATTCAAGCGCGCGAAACTCCTCCGGCATGCGGATGAACACCTCCGCGTAGCGATGATTCACGGAACGTATTTCCCACGTATAGCGCCCCGTCTCCGCCTCGAGGGCGTAACGTGAGAATGCCGTCATACTGGATATCATGCGTGCCTCCGCGAGCGATAACCCGACATCTTAACGGTTAGCGATTGTTCGGCAAACCGGACATTCGCCGGGTAAACACGCGTATAATCGCTGCCCCTGCCAACAGACATTCCCGTACCTCTAAATGACAGATCGCCCGAGCGGCCGCGCACCCGATGAATTGCGCACGGTTAGATTTTCCCGCCACTACACGATGCACGCGGAAGGCTCCGTCCTCGTCGAGTTCGGCAACACGAAAGTGCTGTGTAACGCCACGATCGAAGACCGGGTGCCGGGTTTCCTCAAGGGCAAGGGGGAGGGATGGATCACGGCCGAGTACGGCATGTTGCCGCGGTCGACGAACTCGCGCATGCGACGTGAGGCGGCGCAAGGACGCCAGGGCGGCCGGACCCTGGAGATTCAGCGTTTGATCGGCCGCTCGCTGCGCGCGGTGGTCGATCGCGAAGCGCTCGGGGAACGCACCGTCACGATCGATTGCGACGTGATCCAGGCCGACGGTGGCACGCGCACGGCGGCGATTACCGGTGGCTATATTGCCCTCGTCGATGCGCTGAACAAACGGCTTGCCGACGGTTCGATCAAACGCAATCCGCTGCACGGAGCGGTTGCGTCGGTCTCCGTCGGAATCTACGGGGGGGTGCCGGTGCTCGATCTCGACTACCCGGAAGACTCGACCGCCGAGACGGACATGAACGTCGTCATGAACAACGCCGGACACTTCGTCGAAGTGCAGGGCACGGCGGAGGGGCACGCGTTCCGCCGCGAGGAGCTCAATCGCCTGCTCGATCTCGCCAGTGGCGGGATCGAACATCTGCTGATGCTGCAGGAAAAGGTCCTCGGCGAAACAATCGCAACGCCGGGGGGCTGACGTCTGTCGATGCCGCGTGAAATTGTGCTGGCGAGCGGCAACCGCGGCAAACTCGCGGAGCTCGCGGCGATGCTCGCGACGTGCGACGTAAGCGTTCGTCCGCAAGCCGATTTCGACGTGCCCGAGGCGGACGAGGATGGTTTGACGTTTGTCGAGAACGCGCTGAAAAAGGCGCGTAATGCCGCCCGTTACAGCAACCGCCCGGCGCTGGCCGATGATTCCGGTATCGCGGTCGATGCCTTGTCCGGCGCACCCGGGATTCATTCCGCGCGTTACGCCGGTGCCGGCGCGAGCGACGCGCAGAATCTCGCGAAACTGCTGCACGACATGGTCGACGTCCCGGACGGAGAACGCCAGTGCCGGTTTATTTGCGTCATCGCGTTTCTGCGCCATGCCGATGATCCGACGCCGATCATCTGCCAGGGGGAGTGGGCCGGCGCGGTCCTGCGGGCCCCGCGCGGCCATGCCGGATTCGGTTACGATCCGGTCTTCCACGTCCCCGACCGCGACCGCACGGCGGCGGAGCTCGAACCGGCGGTAAAAAATTCAATCAGCCACCGCGGTCGCGCGCTCGGCGAATTTATCCGTGCGTTTCAGCGCCTGTACGTTCCCGACACGAAATCGCCGCGGTGATCGCGCCGGAGTCGATTCCGCTCGGCCTGTACATCCACCTGCCCTGGTGCCTGAAAAAATGCCCTTACTGCGATTTTAATTCGCACGAGGCAAGCGCAACGCCGTTCGAGCGTTACGTCGACGCGCTGCTTGCCGATCTCGATTCCGAACTCGTCGACACCGCCGCCCGCCACGTACAAACCGTGTTCATCGGTGGCGGCACGCCGAGCCTGTTTCCCGGGCACAGCGTACGCCGTTTGCTCGACGGTATCCGGGCCCGAATAACGCTCGCGAACGACGCGGAAGTGACGCTCGAGGCGAATCCCGGCGCCGCCGATGCGGCGCGCTTCGAGGCGTTTCTTGCTGCCGGCGTGAACCGGTTGTCGATCGGCGTGCAAAGTTTCGCTGACGAGCGGCTGCGCGCTATCGGTCGTGTGCACAGCGCACACGAAGGGATAGCGGCGGTCACCGCCGCGCGCGACGCCGGGTGTGAGCGCATCAACATCGACTTGATGCACGGATTGCCGGGCAGTGGCCGCGGCGATGCGCTGAACGATCTGCGTGTCGCGATCGAACTCGAACCGCAACACGTGTCGTGGTATGAACTCACGCTCGAACCCGGCACCGCGTTCGCGCGCAAACCGCCACCGCTGCCGGACGACGACGCGATCGCGACGGAAACGGAAGCGGGCATCGAGCTGCTTGCCGCGGCCGGTTTCGATCGTTACGAAGTCTCCGCCTATGCGCGTCCCGGGCAACAGTCGCGACACAATCTCAATTACTGGACGTTCGGCGATTACCTCGGCCTCGGCGCGGGTGCACACGGCAAATTGAGCCGACCCGACGGCATTTTTCGTACGACCCGGCGCCGTTCACCGGTGAGTTACATGGCGCAGGCCGGAACGCCCGCGGCGCGTGATGTGAGCGGGCCGGCGTCACCGGCCGATGTCGTCATGGAATTCGCCCTGAACGCGATGCGCCTGCGCCACGGTTTTTCCACCATCCTGTTCCGCGAGCGCACGGGCCTGCCGGCGAGTCTGCTCGATGAGCCCTGTGCGCGCGCGCTCGCGCAGGGCTGGCTCGAGCGCAGCGACGAAAACGTCCGGCCGACAGCATTCGGGTACCGCTTTCTGAACGATCTGCAAAGCCTGTTTCTGGCCCCGTAAGCGCCCTGCGGCGGGGATCGCGGAGGATTTAACCGGCTGAAAAGCCTCGTGTTTACGACGGGGTAGCGGACGATTCGGCGAGCGTGTGAAGTTTCGTGTCGCAATCTCAAGTTTATTTCGCCGTGGGCCGATATTTCTCACGTAAACAAACGTTTTGGCGATGCCAATGGCATTAGATCTCAGTAAACATTCGATTCTTGTCGTCGACGACGTGCGGGAGATGCGGACGTCTTTGCGCGCGCTCGCGAAATCGATGGGCGCTGAATCCGTGTTCCTCGCGAAATCCGGCGCCGAGGCGATTGAACTGTTACAGGCCAACGATATCACTATCGTGCTGTGCGACTACTACCTCGGCGAAGGCCGCGATGGCCAGCAGGTATTCGAGGAAGCGAAAGAGCACGGCATGATCGCACCGACGACGGCGTTCGTGATGATCACGGCGGACAATACAATGGATGTCGTCATGGCGGTCGTCGAGCATCAGCCGGACGGCTACCTGATCAAACCGCTGAACAAATCCGTACTCGAGATGCGTCTCGAGAAAATTCTGCTGCGCAAGCGCGTGTTCAAGGACATCGATGCGACGATGCGCGCGGGAGACTTCACGAAAGCCGCCGCGATTTGCGACATCATGCTCGAAAACCACCCGAAACTGCGTTTCGATCTGCTGCGGCTGAAAGCCGAGGCACTGCTCGCCGCCGGCGAGAACGAGCGGGTGGAAGCCCTGTGCGACAGCATCCTCATCGAGCGCGAGGTACCGTGGGCAACGGTGTATCTTGCCCGCGCGCGTTACCAGGCCGGAAAGGTCGACAGTGCCCACGCCCTGCTCACGGAGCTGGTCGACCATCAGGATGCACCGATGGAAGCGTTCGACTGGCTGACCCGGATCGACCGTGAAGCCGGCGACCTGCATGCCGCACAGCGAACGCTCGAACACGCGGTGAAACGTTCGCCGAAATCGATCGGACGCCAGCAGGTGCTCGCCGATGTCGCTACCGACAACGGCGATTTCGTCACCGCGCGCAAGGCCTTTCAGGCCGCCGTCGATCTTGGCGAGTACTCCGTGTATGCGCGAACCGAAGATGAAGTCGGACTCGTCAACTCCGTCGCTGAAACGGACGGGCCGGAGGAAGCACTGAAGGTTCTCGACGAGATCAATCATGCACGGCGTCCGCATGGCGGAAACAACGCGAGCCCGGGCTGGCGGATAGATTTGACTTACGGCCAGATGCTGCTCGCGAACGAAGAGGCGGCGAAAGCGAAGGCTTCGATCGCGAAGGCGCTGAACGCTTATTCACAGGAGCAGCGCGATTCCGCCGATCCGGCCGGGCTCGCACTGGCGAAATGTTGCTACCGGGTTGGCATGATTCCGGAAGCGAAAGAACTGATGAACCAGATCGTGAAAGAAAACCACGATCGCGCGGATATCATAAAAGCTGTTCGTCAGATGTATGTCGAACTCGGCATGGAAGATCTCGGCGAAGACCTGATCGACAGTGCGCGGCGTGCGGTAGTCGAGATCAACAACCGCGGGGTGTCGCTCGCGAAGGAAGGCAAACTTGACGAAGCGATCACGATGTTGACGAAGGCCTCGGATGAACTGCCGGGGAATCTGACGATTTCCCTGAACGTACTCCAGGCTACGTTGAGTCAGATCCGGTTCGCCGGCTTCACGACGGAGCGGCAGTATCTCGTCGAACAGTACGTAACCCGGGCCGAGCGAATCAACGCGGACCATCCCAAGCTCGTGAAACTGCGCGAGAAAATCGCCCAGCTGCAGCAGGAACACGCCCACGAGATGCGGGCCTGACGATGCGAGCTGAACCCGCGGCAACGGAAGCACCGCTCGATTTCGCAGAAACCCTGGCAAACTGTATTCACGACCTGAAAAACGCCGCCGGCGTGGTGATTCAGGCGGCCGATGCAATCGCCCTGAACAGTGATCAGCCGGTGAGCGATCCCTATGTGACGACCCTGCAAACGGAAGCACGTCAGATCAACCATAACCTGATGCATCTGCTCGGCCTGTACAAGCTCGAACGTTCGGGCTGCGGGATCTCCCGCGACATCGTCGACTGCAATGATCTGATCCTCGAACTGCAGGCCCACAACGACCCCTTGCTCGCCGCGCGGGGCATTTCATTCGCGACGCCGGACGTGGAACCGGTCGAAGGTTATTTCGATCGTGAACTCGTCATCGGCATCCTGAATTCCGCGATCAACAATGCGCAGCGCTACGCGCGCACTACCGTGTGCGTAGTGGCGGGTATCACCGATGGCTATACGGTATTGCGGGTCGACGATGACGGTCCCGGTTACCCGGGCGAAGTCCTCGACGCGCGCGAGCTCGAGTTCGGCAAGACGAGTTACCGCGGCGGCAATACCGGGCTCGGCCTGTTCTTCGCGCGCCGGATCGCGGCGATGCACCGGCACCGCAACCGCATCGGGTATGTGACATTAACGAACGAAGGACCCGGGGGCGGCGCGAGTTTCCGCCTGTGGCTACCGTAAGCAAACTGCCGCGGGGTTGCCGCGGCTGTGTGCTTCAGGGGGTCACGTCCGTGAGTTCGCTTTCGGTCGCGCAACGATTGCGCCCGCCGTGTTTCGCCGCGTACAGTGCGCGGTCGGCGCGCTGGAACACGGTGTCCGCGGATTCGCCGTCGGCGAACCGGGCAATGCCGATCGACACCGTGATCGGAACCCGACGTTTGTCGTAGTAGAAGCCTTTGCCCTCGATCTCCCCGCGCAGTTTTTCCGCGACCACGTACGCCTGCTCCAGCGAGGTTTCGGGCAGCACGAGGACAAACTCCTCGCCCCCGTAACGCGCGAGAAAGTCGCTGGTCCTGACGTTTGACGCGCAGATTTCGGCGACGTTCTTCAGCACCTTGTCCCCGGCCTTGTGGCCGAGGTTGTCGTTGACGGTTTTGAACTTGTCGATGTCGATCACGGCAAGACTGAGTTCGCGCTCGTGCCGGTCGTGGCGTGCCACCTCGACCGCAATTCGTTCGTCGTAAGCCGCCCGGTTCGCGATGCCGGTCAGCGCATCACGTTGCGCCCGGTTGCGCTCGCGCCGGACCTGCGCGCGCAGGCGCGTGGATTCCTCGTCCATGAGTTTCAGTCGTTGTGAAAGGTTGCGCAGACGTTCTTCGCCACGTGCAAGGCGTTCCTGATCCTGGGCCAGGTGATCACGCATACGCGAGCTGATTTCCTGCAGTCCCTCGTCGATGACATGCTTTACCGCATCGAGGTCCTCTTCGCTTTCGATGGTCGTCGCGATTGCCGAAATCTGTTCGGCGACGTCGGTGGCGAGTGTTTCGCGTTCCTGCATGGAGGCACTTTGATCGGCAAACGATTCCTCGATCCCGATCTGGAGTTGCTTCAGCTTGACCGCGATGTTCTTCAGGTAATATTCAACATCGCTCAACTCGGAAGCGAGCTTGCTGTGGAACTGGCTGACGGTGTAGCCGAGATCGCGCAGTATCGGCGACAGCTCGCCATCGGCAGTTGCGTGTTCGAGCTGCGCCTGAATACCTTTCAGATCGTCCTTCACCTGGCTCGGCAGCGTCATCCACTCGATCAGCTCGCGCGTGATGGCGCGCGCCTGCGCCGCGCTGCGCGTGACCTGGTTTTGTTCATCGAGTTCTTCCGTGAGCAGGGCGATGGTGTCGTCGATGACCATGAGGCGTTCGATATCCGATTTGATCCGGGTCGAGCGCTCCTGCAGGGCCGATATTTTTTCGCCGATCGAGCCTGAAAGTGAAATGCGGCCGAGGAAGTCGACGAAGGGGTCGCTGAATCCGTCGCCGGTTTCCGCCGCATCGGCGGGCTCGCGCGCCAGTGCTTCGTTGAGCAATGCGATGATCTTGTCGGTGTTGTCCTGCAGGGCGTCGGTCGGACATTCCGCGATCCGTGACGTCAGGATTTCCACTTCCTTGTCGTACGCTTCCGGCACATCAAGATGCTCGAGCAGTCGCTGCAACGGTGCGCGGGGATCGGCGCGGGCATCCGTGAATCGTTTCGAGCCGGTGAACGTCGTGACATGGCCCGCGATCGAATCGACGAGCCGGGCACGTTCGTCGACACTGATTTTCTTGCGCAGGCTCGCCTGTACGCGTTTCAGCTCCGCATCGAGTTCGGCATCGGCGCCGAGAAACGAGAACGCGATCCGCAGCAAGGATTTTTGCAGCCGCGCCTCCGACTCGCGCCACTCGGTGCGGCGCGAATCGAGTTCACGCACGGAATCGCGATATTTCCGCTTCCAGGAGTCGTCGTCCGCTGCCTTGTTTGCTGTCGTCGCCATTAGCCTTTCGCCCGTGTCGTGCGTGTCGCCCGGATCGGTGTGCCACGTTCCTGATTTATCGGCGGATTTCCGGGCATTCTTTAGATGCCGGGGTTGGTTTCATCGCCATTTCACTCACAGGAACGTCCGCAGCAGCGCCGCGACGGTAAATGCCGAGACGATCGTGCTGAGGACGATCGTTTTCGATACGACCTCGATACGTGCATCGTATTGCCGCGCGAAGATGAACGCATTGATCCCGGTTGGCATCGCCGCGAGCACGACCGCCACATGGGTCCACAGCGCGGGCACCTCGCAGATCGTACAGGCGAGCCACACGAGCGCCGGGTGCACACAGGTCTTCACTACGACGAGGCCGGCGGACGCGCGTACCGCGCCGCGTATCTCGTATTGCGCGAGCCCGAGTCCAAGCGCCGTGAGTGCGCACGCCGGTGCCGCCGCGCCGATCATATCGAGTCCGTGCGCGAGCGCACCCGGCAGCGTGAGGCCGGACAGATTCGTGGCGATGCCAAGCAACAGACTCGCAATCACCGGGTTGACGGCGAGCTTCGCGAGCATCGACAAGGCACTGTGCGCCTGCGCGCCGTCGCTGCGCCCGTAAACCTCGATTACCCACGTTGTTGCCGGAAACATCAGCATGCTCTGCAGTGCGAGCAGGATGAACAGCGGCAACGCACCGGCGTCTCCGAATGCGGTGATCACAAGCGGAAAACCGAGCATCACCATGTTGCTGTAGCCGGCCGCAATACCCGCAATACCCTGATCCCTGCGGGACCAGCCGAGTCCGAAGCGCGCGAATCCGATCCCGAGCGCGAACGCGATAAACGAAGCGCCGTAGAATGCGCCGATGTAGGCCCACGGCACGCTCGCCGGCAGGGTCGTGGTAGCGAGCGTTCGGAACAGCATTGCCGGAACGGCGACGTAGAACATAAACCGGGTCAGGGCTTCGCTCGCCGCGGCGCTGAATACGCCGGTGCGCGCGAGCACGAAGCCGAGCGCCACGATCGCGAAAATCGGCGTGATGATGTTCAACACGGTCTGCACGAGTTTCTGTCCCCAGCGCCCGGTGCCCGACGGGGTTCCCGCGGTGCCCGCAAAGGCGCAGTTTAACGGAGTTTCATTTCACCCCGGTGCCGGGATCCTAGAAGCGGTCTCAAAAATAGAGGGTGTCGCGTTGCACCCTGAAATCGGTGATGACAAGGCGCCGTGCGCAGGGAATGGTGGTTCCAT
>MRWG01000269.1_pt1 | contig 82020 bp, 78 predicted proteins | sample 1013341 | NCBI WGS metagenome assembly MRWG01 (sample SAMN06117577, study PRJNA244670) | biofilm metagenome | biome: Water; feature: Cathode Biofilm; material: Biofilm; isolation source: microbial consortium enriched at the cathode of a solar microbial fuel cell | place: USA: District of Columbia ...
GTCGTCTCCGACTGCGGGGCGGGGGCGGCGCCGAACATCTCCGACGAGCCCGCCTGATAGACTCGCACCTCGTTGCCCGTGTTGTTGCGATAGTCGCGCACGGCTTCCAGCAGGCGCAGCGTGCCGGTGCCGACCACGTCGGCGGTGTATTCCGGCTGGTCGAAGCTGACGCGCACATGGCTCTGGGCGCCCAGATTGTAGAGTTCGTCCGGCTTCACATGCTCGAGCAGCCGCCGCAGCCCCGTGCCGTCGGCCAGATCGCCGTGATGCAATTTCAGGCGCGTGCCGCTCTCATGCGGGTCCTGATAGATGTGGTCGATCCGTTCGGTGTTGAAGGTCGACGCCCGGCGCACGATGCCGTGCACCTCGTAACCCTTCGCCAGCAGGAATTCCGCCAGATAGGAGCCGTCCTGGCCGGTGATGCCGGTGATCAGCGCGCGTTTCATGGGGGACCTACCCTGTTGCCATCTCGGATGGGCTAGGTGGTACGCCACGCCCGGCGCGGGGTCAAGAAAGCGCCGGATTCAACAGGATGGTTCCGGGATCGGGGACGTCGGGGGCGCGCGTCACGCCACCCGCTTGGAGGTCGCCGGCCGCGCGCCAAGCGCGTCGAGATAGGCGCGAACCGCGCCCTCGAACCCCATCCAGAGCGCGTCCGAGGTGAAGGCATGGCCGATCGACACCTCGTCGAGGCGTGGCAGCGCATTCATCAGCGGTGCCACATTCTCCGTCGTCAGATCGTGCCCGGCGTTGACCAAGAGGCCCGCCTTCACGGCGGCTTCCGCCGTGCGGACGTAAGTCCCCAGCACCGCATCGCGCTTGAGGCTTTCGAAGGCGTGGGCGTAGGGGCCGGTATAGAGCTCCACCCGGTCGGCGCCGAGTTCGGCGGCCTTGGCCATGACGTCGTCCGCCTTGGCGGCGTCCTCCTCCGCATTCATGAAGAGGGAGACGCGCGCGCCCGCGTCGTGCAGCGCGGCGATGCGGTCCGCGAGGCGGTCGGCTTCCGCGAAGACGTCCCAGCCGTTGTCGGAGGTGGCGGCCTCCGGGCTGTCGGGCACCAGGGTCGCCTGTTCGGGCCGCACGGCGGCGACGAGGTCCATATAGTCCTCGAACGGGTTGCCCTCGATGTTGAATTCGATGCCGCGGCGCTTCCAGCCCCCGGCCTCCAGCATCTCGGCGATGGCGTGGACGTCGGACTTGCGGATATGCCGCTCGTCGGGGCGAGGATGGACCGTCAGCCCGTGCGCGCCGGCCTTCAGGATGGTGCGCCCGGCCGCGACCGGGTCAGGATAGCCGACGTCGCGCTGGTTGCGCAGCAGCGCCACCTTGTTGAGGTTCACCGAAAGTTTCGTCGTGCCGTAGGCGCTCATCGCCGTCCACCGCCGTGTTATTCGTAATTGGCCTTACAGATAGGGCGTGATCCGGCGGTTGGGTAGGTCCATTTAGGGGGAATACGCTGGACCGATGCGGGACCTAGGGCGCCCGCTTCTCCATCACCACGAAGATCCGGAAGGCCATCCATAGGCCGAGATAGGGCATCAGCCGGTCCTCGAGCCGCAGCAGCGGGGCGGCAAAGCGCTCGGGCAGCAGGCTCCACCCCTTGAAGCCGCCGGAGAGCGGATAGGCGAAGAGGCTGAGCCAGTCGCGCTTCACGGTCCGCAGCGCCGGCACCGCGTCGGAAAGAGCGATGCGGTGCTCTTCGCGCTTGAACAGCAGGGTGGGGATCGCCTGGTTGCTGTCGAACGGGTCCTTGGTTGTGGCGTCCGACGCCGGGGCCAGCGGGTCGGCGCCCATCTCGACCGGCTCGTCATGCAGGAAATTGTAGAACAGCCAGGACACGGGCGTGATGCCGGGGTCCAGCATTGCGACCCGCCCCCCGGGCTTGAGCACCCGCGCCACCTCCTCGAAGAAGCCCACCGGGTCGGCCAGATGGTGCAGCACGTCCAGCATCGCGATGCCGTCGAGGCTCGCGTCCGCGAAGGGCAGATGGTGGGCGTCGCCGACCAGGTCGATCCAGGGGCTTGCCAGGATATCCATGCGCAAGCGCGCGTCGAGCAGGCCCGCGGAATGGCCCGCGCCGGCCCCGATCTCGAGCCAGACGCCGTCGTCCGGCAGGGCGTCGGCCATGCGCCGGTAATAGTCGGCATAGACGGCGCGCAGGCTCGCCTTCTTGTCCCAGAGCCGCCGATGCTCGGCGAGCCGGGGGTCGATGGGCGTGCGCTCGGCGGCCGTCATGGCTTCAGAAAGCCTTCAGCTTGCGCCAGGCGAAGACGACCATCTTCAACAACAGCCAGCCGTCGCGGAAGCGGCTGATCTGCGGCTCCCCATAGGTGCGGTCGGCGTAGCGGATCGGCACCTCGACGATCTTCAGGTTGAGTTTCGCCGCCCCGAAGATCAGGTCAAAGTCGCCGAACGGGTCGAAATCGCCGAAATAGTCGCGTCCCGGGATCAGCGCGGAATAGTCGGTGCGCGTCAGCACCTTGGTGCCGCACAGCGTGTCGGTGAAGCGCTGGTTCAAGAGGAAGGAGAAGATCAGCGCGAAGGTCCGGTTCGCCCAGTAGTTCAGGAAGCGCATCGCCCCCTTCTCCATCGGGTAGACGAGGCGCGTGCCGTTCACGAACTCGCCCTTCCCCTCGGCGATCGCCTGATAGTATTTCGGCAGTTCCTCCGGCGGCATGGTGAGGTCCGCGTCGAGGATCATCAGCACGTCGCCGCGCGCCTGGGCGAAGCCGGTCCAGACCGCATCCGCCTTGCCCTTGCCGGGCTGCTTCAGGACCTTGATGTCCCAGCCGCCGTTCGCCTTCTTGGCATAGTGGTCGCGCACGCGCTCGCACTCCTCGAAGGTCCCGTCGGAGCTGTTGCCCTCGACATAGATCACCTCGATGTCCTTCGCGAAGCGGGGCAGGCGCGTGATCGCGCTTTCGATATTGCCCTTCTCGTTGCGGCAGGGGACGAGCACGGTGGCCGACAGGTTCCGCGGGCGCTCCGCGCGCAGCGAGCGCGCGACCACATAGTGGCGCAGCGCGAGCCGCCGGATCACGGGCAGGGTTCCGATATAGCGGTTGATCAGGGTGCCGATCCCGAAGAGTTTCTTGGGCACGATCTGGCGCCATTCGGCCTTGATCGGCTCGAAGTCGGCAAGATGCAGGATCGCCTCGATATCCTTGGCGCCGAGGAAATTGACCGCCGGCTGAGGCATCTTGAGGCCGGTCATCTCGCCGATCCGCAGGATCGGCTCCCACAGGCTGGAATAGTAGGCGACGACGATGCGCGTCTCCGGTCCGCACAGCGGGTGCAGCGCCTCCAGCGTCGATTGGCAGTCGTCGAGATAGCCCATCGTGTCGCTCAAGACGATGACGTCGAAGGGCTTGCCGCCATTGTGCGCCAGCAGACGCTCATGCAGCCCGTCCATCGCCTCGACGTCGGCGACTTCGAAGGCGAAGTCGGGATGGCGGGTGCGGGCGCGCTCGACCATGCGGGTCGAGAAATCGACGCCGACCCCGGTGCGGGGCTTGAGCGCGGCCAGCAGTTCCCCGTCGCCGCAGCCGAGATCCAGGATCGACCGCCCCTCCGGGATCAGGAAGCGCATATAGGCGCGGTCGTCCTCGTAATAGCCGGCGTTGCGCGCGCGCCAGCCGGCGCGCGCCTCGGCGTTCTCGTCCGCGAAATCGCGGATCGCCAGTTTGCGCTCGGAAAGGGCCGGGACATCGGCCGGCTCGGTTGCCGTCTTCTCGGACATCGTCTGCCCAGCAATTGTCGAAGGAACCGCCGGTGTTTAGCGTCTGAGGCGAGCCGGCGCAAGTCGCGGACGGCCCGAGGGCGGCACGCGATGGGGACGGGATGCGGAGGCGGGTCGCCTCAGGTGACGATATTGACCACCTGGCCCCGGCCGCTCGAGGAGAGCGCCTGGCTCGAGGTCTCGACAGCCTGGGTCACGAGCTGGAGCACGGCCTCGTCGGCGCGCTGCTGCTGCTTGACGGCGGCGATCGCGAAATTCTGCTGGGTCACTGCGGCGGAAAGCGCCACGGCCCCGGAGGCCGAAACGGACATGACCACGTCTTCCTAAGTTCGCGGACCGGATTCTCCGATCCCTCACCGGATCGATCCGGGACGCCGCGTCGCGGCCCTTCGGATCGTGCGGCGTGACGGGCGCCGCATCCCTCGCGCGGGCTTCTCCCACGCACCCTTTAGTATAGGTCAGGCGCGCGCGGCGGGCAAGGGCGCCCAGGCCCTGCGCCGCCGCGCGCCACCCGAAGCCTCACTGGACGTCGGCCATCACCCGCAGGGTCACGATGTGGTCCGGATCGCGAACCGTACCGCTGCCCGGCGCGCCGCGCTTCAGGTCGTCGATATGCTCCATGCCCTCGATCACCTCGCCCCAGACGGTATATTGGCCGTTCAGGTGCGGCGCGCGCTGGAAGACGATGAAGAACTGGCTATTGGCCGAGTTCGGGTCCGGCGTGCGGGCCATCGAGACGGTGCCGCGGACATGCGGGGCGTCGGAGAATTCCTGCTCCAGATCGGGATAGCTTGAGCCGCCGGTGCCCGTCCCGGTCGGGTCGCCGGTCTGCGCCATGAAGCCTTCGATCACCCGGTGGAAGACGACCCCGTCATAGAAGTTCTCGCGGGTCAGCGTCTTGATCCGCTCGACATGGTTGGGGGCTAGGTCGGGGCGCATCGCGATCACGACTTCGCCCGATTCCAGGGTCATGATGAGGGTGTTCTCCGGATCGGGCGTCTGGGCCGGCGCCGCGCCGCCGCCGGCGGCCGAGAGCGTCAGGCCGAGGCCGAGGGCGAGCGCCAGCCGGCGCAGGGGGGAACGCGGGGAAAAGGCCATGGGGTCGGTCTCCGATCCTGTTGGGCGATTGGATTTCGTCACGCATTCGGGTTTAGACGGGCGGGCGCGTGCGGTAAAGCCTCCCCAGCCCGGGAGAAATAAGGTATGGTTCGACCCATGTGGTGGGGATCATTCAGGATAGCCCGCACGGCTCTTCGGTCGTGCGCGCGCTTCGCGCTGGCGCTTGTCGCGCTGGCATTCCTTTCAACGATCGCGGCCGGGCCGGTGCGCGCCAATCCGGTGCCGGTCGACGGCAAGGATCCGAAGGACGGCACCGAGCTCACCGGCTTCCGCGTGCAGTCGGAGGACGGCAAGGCCTTCCTCTACTTCCTGTGCGACGCGGGCGAGAGCAATCCGATGCTCTGGATCTCGCACGCGGAGAAGATCGGCGAGTCGACCAAGCCGTTCCGCACCGCCTATTCGATCGATGGCGGCCCCTTGCAGCAGCATTGGTTCTTCGTGCTGAAGAACCTGAAGTCCGGCGCCTTCTTTCCGCGCTACAACCAGATGTACGAGGCCCGCTTCGGTCCGGCGCCGGAGATGTTCGACAAGCAGGCCGGCAATGTCAGCCAGCAATATGTCGACTGGTACGACAACATCTACAACACGGTCATCGCCGATTTCGGGTTCGGCGGGGAATCGGCGCTGTTCCGGCTCGTCGACACGTCGGGACAGGAGTACAACTATCTTTTCAACCTGATCCCGGTGCGCGATTTCATGTCGCGCCTGACGAACTGCTACGAGCCGCCGCGCAACTACGTGCCGGTCGGGCCGACCGGGTAGGGTAAGCCGAACAGATCGATCGGAGAGGGCCATGAGCGGACCGGCGGTTCGCGGCGCATGCTGGTGTTTCGCGCTCGTAATTCTGATGGTCGCACCGTTCGGCGGGGCGCTCGCGCGCCATGACGCGGACGCGATTTCGGCCGCGCTGCTGCAGCGCGCGGGCGAGGCGCAGCTGGTCGGGCCCGAGCGCGCGGCGAGCCATCCGGCGCTCACCCAGGCGGTGCTCGACGCCTATCGCGACCGCGACTGGCGGCCGGTCTGGTTCGTCTCCGGCAGCGTGGCGGAGGAGGCGGCGGCGCGCGCCCGGCTCGCCGCGGCGCTCGCCGTTCTGGAGGACGCGGCGCGTGAGGGGCTGGGGCCGGAGGATTACGCCGTTGCCGTCCGGGCCGAGGGGCTGCCCGGCTTCGCGGCCCGCGCGACGCCGCAGGGTCTGGCGCCGCTCGACGCGCAGGCCACGGCGGCCATCCTCGCCTATGCCCGCGACGCCGCCACCGGCCGACGCGGCCCGGCGCGCCTCGATTCCAATGTCTTCGCGCCGCCCCGGGATTTCGACGCGGCGGCGATCCTCGAGGCCCTTGCCGATCCCACGCGCGACGCGGGCGCGATGCTGCGCGCGCTCTCGCCCGGCCACACGGAATATCGGGGGCTGCGTCGCGCGCTTTCGCTCTACCGTGCGCTGGCGGAGAAGCCGGAGCCGCCGCCCGTGCCGGACGGGCCCAGCCTGAAGCCCGGGATTCGGGATCCGCGGGTGGCGGCCTTGCGCGCGCGGCTTGCCCATTTCGGCGATATCTCCGTGCCCGAGGCCGAGCCGGATCTTTTCACTCCGGCGCTCGAGATCGCGCTGGCGAGCTTCCAGCGCCGCCATGGGCTGGAGACGGACGGAATCGCCGGCAAGCAGACGCTGGCCGCCCTCAACGTTACCGTGGCCGAGCGCGTCGACCAGATCCTCCTCAACATGGAACGCTGGCGTTGGCTGCCGCACGATCTGGGGCCGCGCTACGTGCTGGCCAACATCGCCGGCTACGAGGTGACGATGGTCGAGGGCACCAGCACCGTCGATCGGATGGTGGCGGTGGTCGGCCGGCCCTACCGCATGACGCCGGTCTTCTCCGACCGCATCAGCTATATCGAGGTGAACCCGACCTGGACCGTGCCGCCGAAGATCGCGCGCGAGGACCTGCTGCCCAAGATCCAGGCCGATCCCGCGTACCTCGAATCCGGCGGTTACGAGGTCTTCAGCGGATGGGACGCGGATGCGGCCCGTCTCGACCCGCAGGCGGTCGACTGGCAGGCGATGACGAAGGAGCGCTTCGGCTTCAAGCTGCGCCAGGCGCCGGGTCCGAAGAATGCGTTGGGGGAGGTGAAGATCATGTTCCCCAACCGCTTCGACATCTATCTCCACGACAGCCCGGCCAAGGATCTGTTCGATCGCCGGGTGCGCGCCTTCTCCTCCGGCTGCATCCGGCTCGCCCGGCCGTTCGATCTGGTCGACTGGTTGATGCGCCAGACCGGCGGACCCGACCGTGCCGCGATCGAGGAAATCCGCCAGAGCCGCGAGACCCGAGTCGTCAAGCTGCCGGAGACCGTGCCCGTCCATCTGATCTACGCGACCGCCTGGGCGGGGGAGGACGGCCAGACCCATTTCCGTGCGGATGTCTATGAGCGCGACCGGCTGCTTGCCCGCGCCCTCGCCGAGGAACGGCAAAAGCCCTAGGGTGATTGCGGCAATTTCGCGGCAGGCCGCGAATTCCAGTTGACGGCGTTAACCGTTTCCCCACCTTTAAGTGATCACATTTCCGTACAACAACAGCCGGACCTTCGCCCCATGGCCCGTTCGCACGATTCCGTCGATCCGCGTATCCCGCAGTTCTCTCGCCGCGGCATCGTCGCCGGGCTCGGCGTGGCCGCCGCCGGCGCCGCCCTGACGGCGGGCCTGCCGATGGGGCACGCGCTCGCCCTCGGCGCCTCCGTGCCGGCGGTTCGAAAGCTTGCCTTCACCAACCTGCATACCGGCGAGGCCTGCCGCGTCGTCTTCCAGGAGAAGGGCGAATTCGATCCGGCCGCGCTGGACGAGATCAATCAGGTGCTGCGCGACCACCGCACGGGCGAGGTGGCATCGATCGACCCGCGGCTGCTGGAACTGCTCGCCGACCTACGCCGGCAGCTCGGCTCGAAGAATCCGGTGCATGTGATCTCCGGCTACCGCTCGCCCAAGACCAACGCGATGCTGGCGGCCAACAGCACGGGCGTGGCGAAGAAAAGCTTCCACATGCGCGGCATGGCGATCGACTGCCGGCTGCCGGACGTGCCGCTCAAGGCGCTGCACAAGGCGGCCTTGAAGGCGCGCCGCGGCGGCGTCGGGCTCTACACCCGCTCCGGCTTCGTCCATCTCGACGTCGGGCCGGTCCGGAGCTGGTAGCGACCCACCACCCGGTCACGGCACGCAGCGGGCCCCGGCGCTAGGCCGCCTGCCACTCCCTGGCGCCGTCGGCGAAATAGTCCCAGAGATACTGCGCGAAGGACCAGCGGATCTGGATGTCGTAGCTGGCGCTGCCGTCGTCCGCCGCATCGGTCTGGGCGATGAAGAGGGCGGCGTGGTGGAAGACCGTCCCGGCGCATTGGCCCGGGCCGAACCGGCGCGGGTGGAGGTCGAGCGGGCAGCCCTTGGCGAGCAAGGCGCGTGCCTTGGCGCCCGAGACGCGGATCACGGTGTAGTAGTCCGAGACGTCGGTGACGGCGGAATGGATGCCGTCGAGCGCCGCCTCCAGCTTGGTCTTGAGCGGCCCCTCCGCGCCTTCCGGCACGTGGATCAGCCAATGGTCGAAGCCGATCCAGTGGATGCGGAAGCCGTCGGCCTCGACGAAGCTGAGCGGCTCGGTCGGCAGATCTGTTCCGAGCGCCTTGGATGCGGCCGTCATGAAGCTCGTGTTCTCCGGGTCGCCGCGCAGGTTCAGCTTGCCGACGAAAGGCCGCTCCTCGAAGGTCACGGGCCCGCCCATCGGGCCGACCGCGCCGGCGAGCGGCGAGCGCTGCACGGCCGCGTCGAGGCCCGGCGGGTCGGACGGGATCGAACCGTCGGGCGGCGGGGCGGCGAAGGCGGCACCGGCCGCGGCAAGGCGCTTGGTCACACCGGGTTCAGCCATTGGTGCGGTTCCCTTCCTTGTCGAAGAAGACGGGCTCGGTCAGCGTCACGCGGTGCACCGTCTTGCCGTCCATCATCGGCGCCTCGAAGGTCTCGCCGATGCGGTTGCGGCCGTCCTTGATCAGGCCGAGCGCGATCGAGCGGCCGACATTCGGGCTCATATAGCTCGACGTCACATGGCCCAGCATCGCGACCGGCGGCTTCGCGGCCTTCTCCACCAGATGGGCGCCCTCGGGCAACACGACGTACGGGTCCTCGGTCAGGATGCCGACCAGCTGCTTGCGCCCCTCGCGCGTCGTGTCGGAGCGGAAGTGCGAGCGCCGGCCGATGAAGTCGCCCTTCTTCTTGGCGACGATCCAATCCATGCCGAGATCCATCGGCGTCACCGTGCCGTCGGTGTCCTGGCCGGCGATGATGAAGCCCTTCTCCGCGCGCAGAACGTGCATGGTTTCGGTGCCGTACTGGACCAAGCCGTGCTTCTGGCCGCGCTCCAGGATCTGGCGCCAGACCGACAGGCCGAAGCGCGCCGGCACGTTGATCTCGTAGGCGAGGTCGCCGGTGAAGCTGATGCGGTAGACGCGCGCCGGCGCGCCGGCGACGGTGCCTTCGCGGTAGGTGAGGAAGGGGAAGCTCTGCGGATCGACGTCGATGTCGTCGGTCAGTTCCTTCATCAGAAGCTTCGCATTCGGGCCGGTGATGGTGCAGACCGCCCATTGCTCGGTGACGGAGGTGCAGTAGACCCGCTTCTCCGGCCATTCGGTCTGCAGCCATTCCTCGAGCCAGCCCATGACGCGCGCGGCCCCGCCGGTCGTCGTCGTCATGTGGAAATGGTTCTCGGCGAGGCGCGTGGTCACCCCGTCGTCGAACACCATGCCGTGCTCGTTCAGCATCAGCCCGTAGCGCGCCTTGCCGACCGCCAGCGTGTCCCAGCGGTTGGTGTAGATCATGTTGAGGAACCAGGCCGCGTCCTCGCCCTGGATGTCGATCTTGCCGAGCGTCGAGGCGTCGAGCAGGCCGCAGGTCTCGCGCGCCTGGCGGCATTCGCGCTGGACGGCCTCCTCCATCGCCTCGCCCGGCTTGGGGAAGTACCAGGGGCGCTTCCAGTCGCCGACATCCTCGAAGACGGCGCCGTTGGCCACATGGGCTTCGTGCATCGGCGTCGTGCGCTTCTGCAGGAACAGTTCGCGCCGGTTCTGTCCGGTGACCGCGCCGAAGGCGACGGGCACGTAGGGCGGGCGGAAGGTGGTGGTGCCGACCTCGGGGATCTGGGCGTTACGGATCTCCGCCATCACCGCCAGCGCGTTGACGTTCGACGTCTTGCCCTGGTCGGTGCCCATGCCGGTCGTGGTGTAGCGCTTCAGATGCTCGACCGAGACGTAGCCCTCGCGTGCGGCCAGATGGATGTCGGCCGCGGTGACGTCGTTCTGGTGGTCGTGGAAATGCTTCTTGCCATGGCCGAGCGGCACGTCGGAGGGCACGATCCAGACCTGCCGGGTCGGGCCTTCCTCGACGATCTCGACCCGCGGCGGCTCGGGCGCCGCGCCGTCGCCGAAGCCGGCGGCCTTCGCGGCGGCCGCGCCCGCTTCCAGCCCCTCGGCCAAGCAGCCGGCGAGGGTGAAGGTGCCGTTTCCGGCCCCGGCGGAACGGGTCGGCCACTGGCAATAATTCGGCACGAAGCACTGCGCCGCGTCGTCCCATTTCAGCTTGCCGCGCGCCTGACTGAAGAGATGCACCGTCGGGTTCCAGCCGCCGGCCACCGCGATGCAGTCGCAGCCGAGCGAGAAGGGATCGCCCGCCAGCGATTTACCGTCCTCGGAGAGCGGCGCGATCTCGCAGCCATGCAGCGCCTTCTTGCCGTGCGTGCCGGTGATGCCGCAGCCGGCATGGATCTCGATTCCCTGGGCCCGCGCCCGGTCGACCAGCGGCCCCTGCGGATCGGGCCGCAGATCGACGATCTCGACCTTGGCCCCGGCCTCGTGCGCGTCGAGCGCCGTCAGATAGGCGCTGTCATTGCCGGTGAAGACCACGATCTCCCGGCCCGGCAGCACGCCGTAGCGGTTGATGTAGGTGCGCGCGGCCGATGCCAGCATCACGCCCGGCCGGTCGTTGTCGGCGAAGAGCAGCGGGCGCTCGATCGCGCCCTGCGCCAGCACGGTCTCTTTGGCGCGGATCTTCCAGAAGCGCTGGCGCGGCACGGCGTCGTCGCGCTGCGGTCCCAGATGGTCGGTCACCCGCTCCAGCGCGGTCAGCAGATTGTGGTCGTAGTAGGCGGTGACCGTGGTGCGCGGGAGCAGCGTCACCTCGTCCATCGCCTCCAGCCGCTGGACCGTCTGGGCGACCCAGTCGGCTGCCGGAATCCCGGCGATCTCGGCCGTGTCGCCGAGCAGGCTGCCGCCGAACTCCGGCCCCTCGTCAGCCAGGATCACGCGCGCCCCGCTCTCGCCGGCGGCGAGCGCCGCGGCCAGGCCCGCCGGTCCGCCGCCCGCGATCAGTACGTCGCAATGGGCGAACTGCTGGGCGTAGCTGTCGGGGTCGGTCGCCATCGGCGACTTGCCCATGCCGGCCGCCTTGCGGATCACCTTCTCATAGACCGGTTCCCACAGTTTCGCCGGCCACATGAAGGTTTTGTAGTAGAAGCCGGCCGGGAAGAAGCGCGAGAGCTTGGCGTTGAGCGCGCCGACGTCGAACTCGACCGACGGCCAGCAGTTCTGCGAGGCGGCGGAAAGATTGTCGTAGAGCTCGGTCACGGTCGCGCGCGTGTTGGGCTCGGTGCGCGCGCCCTCTTCGAGCTGCACGACCGCGTTCGGCTCCTCGGAGCCCGCGGTCATGATGCCGCGCGGCCGATGGTACTTGAAGGAGCGGCCGACCAGCCGCACGCCGTTCGCCAGCAGCGCGGAGGCGAGCGTGTCCCCTACGTAGCCCGTGTAGCTGGCGCCGTTCCAGGTGAAGCGCAGTGGGCGCTCCCGGTTGATCCGGCCCTTGCCTTCGATGCGGTAGCTCTGGCTCATTGGTCGCCCTCGCCGGCCTGGCGTGCCTGGTATTGTTCGCGGGTCTCGGTGCCGTCCCAGTCGTCCGGCACGAACGGCGGCTCCTCGCCCATCTTGTAGACGTCCCAGAAGATGTCGGTCACCGTGTGGCGCACCGCATTGAACCACTTGCCGCAGCCGTGGCTGTGCACCCAGCGCTCATAGTGCGTGCCCTTCGGGTTCCGGCGGACGTAGATGTAGCTGCCCCATTCCTCGTCGGAGAGGGCCTCGGGGTTTTCGGGTCGGGCGATATGGGCCTCGCCGCCGGCGGCGAACTCGATCTGCTCGCGCTCGCCGCACCAGGGACACTTGATCGTCAGCATCGCGTCGTCTCCTCCCGGCCGCTCAGTGCGCGACGGCGGCGGCCGCCGCCTCGTCGATAAGGGCGCCGGTATAGAACCGGTCCATCGAGAAGGGGGCGGCGATGTCGTGCATCTCGCTCTTCGCGATCGAGTGGGCGAAAACATGCCCCGAACCCGGCGTCGCCTTGAAGCCGCCGGTGCCCCATCCGCAGTTGAAGTAGAGGTTCTCGACCGGCGTCTTGGTGATGATGGGGGAACGGTCGACGGTCACGTCGGTGATGCCGCCCCACTGGCGCATCATCCGCACCCGGCTGAAGATCGGGTAGAGCTCGACCACCGGGCCGGCCACATGCTCGATCTGGTCGAAGCTGCCGCGCTGGGAATAGCTCACATAGGGATCGCCGGAGCCGCCGATCACCAGTTCGCCCTTGTCGGACTGGCTGATATAGGCGTGGATCGCGTTCGACATGACGACGACGTCGATCACCGGCTTCAAGGGTTCGGACACGAAGGCCTGCAACGGAAAGCTCTCCAGCGGCATGCGGAAGCCCGCCATCTCCGCCATGACCGAGCTGTGGCCGGCGGTCACCACGCCGACCTTCTTCGCGCCGATCCGCCCACGGCTCGTCTCGACCGCCTTGACGGTGCCCTGGTCGATCTCGAAGCCCGTCACCTCGCAATTCTGGATGATGTCGACACCCATCGCATCGCAGGCCCGCGCATAGCCCCAGGCGACCGCGTCGTGGCGCGCGGTGCCGCCGCGGCGCTGCAAGAGCGCGCCCATCACCGGGTAGCGGCACTCGAGGTTGATGAAGGGCACCAGCTCCTTCACCTGATTCGGCGAGAGGAACTCGCTGTCGATGCCGTTCAGGTAGATCGCATGCCCGCGTCGGCCGATTTCCTGCATGTCGTGGACATTGTGGGCGAGGTGCAGGAGCCCGCGCTGGGAGAACATGACATTGTAGTTCAGGTCCTGGCTCATGGTCTCCCAGAGCTTGACCGAGTGATCGTAGAGCGCCGCCGATTCGTCCCACAGATAGTTGGAGCGCACGATCGTCGTGTTGCGACCGGTGTTGCCGCCGCCGAGCCAGCCCTTCTCGATCACGGCGACATTGGTGATGCCGCATTCCTTGGCGAGGTAGTAGGCCGTCGCCAGCCCGTGGCCGCCGCCGCCGACGATGACGACGTCGTATTCCGGCTTCGGGTCCGGGCTGCGCCAGGCCTTCTGCCAGTTCTCGTGATAGCTGAGCGCGTTTCGGACCAGCGAGAAGATCGAGTATTTCGTCATGGCGCGGTGGTCACCTGTCGGTCGGTCTTGGGGGGCGGCCCGCATCGGCCGGTTCGGGATTGAGGGCGGTCTCGGACGTTTCGTGGCCCCTATCCCCCCGATGGCCGGATGATGTAGGGCAGATCGGAGAGGCTGCCTTTGTACGGCGCGACAGCTATTCTATCGCGCGCGACATCTGTTGTCGCAGGGGCGAGAAGATCGGCGCCAGATGCCCGGTTTTCCGGGCTCTCCAGCTTGTCGCACCCGTGAAATTCATCGGCTCCATCCACGCCCTAACCGATGTTGAAGCATTTGACAAAGGCGTGGGCCGGGCGCATAGAGCGAAATGTCGCTTGAATACAAATGGCGGCGTCGGGGTGGTGGCGGTAAGGTGAGGCAGCTCAATACCTTAGCGTGAAGTCACTGGCCCCAACGATGTCGCGATGGGATAAAAAGCGATCGGCTTGGTCGGTCGGGGCGCTCGGCGGCTTCGACCTCGTGCGGCGAGGTTGGTCGGCATGGTCCAGCGAATGTTCAAGAGCAAGTCGGGGGAGCCGGTTCGGCTCACGCTGGTGCTCATCCCCAATTTCTCGATGATCGCTTTCACGAGCGTGGTCGAGCCGCTTCGGCTCGCCAACTATGTCAGCGGCGAGACGCTCTACGAATGGGAGATCGCGAGCCGGGACGGGGAGTCGGTCCTCGCCTCCAACGGCATCGCGATCGCGGCGACCAAGTCCGTCACCGATTACGAGCGCGCGCCGCCCAACGTCATCCTGTGCTCCGGCGTCGAGGCGCATGTCTACAAGGACAATGCCGTCTTCGGCTGGCTGCGCCGCTGGGCGCGCGAGGGCAGCCATATCGGCGCCATCTGCACCGGCGCGCACGTGCTGGCCCATGCCGGGCTGCTGGCGGGCTATCGTTGCACGCTGCATTGGGAGAATCTCGACAGCTTCCTGGAGGAGTTCCCGGACCTCGACGTCCGCGCCGAACTGTTCGAGATCGATCGCGACCGCTTCACCTGCGCGGGCGGGGTGGCGGCGCTCGACATGATGCTGAGCGAGATCGGTACGGCGCACGGCCCCGACCTCGCCTCCGCCGTTTCCGAGCAGTTTATGCATGAGCGCATGCGCGAGGGCTCCGACGACCAGCGCCTGCCGCTCCAGGCGCGGCTTCGTATCAGCCATCCGAAGCTGATCCGCGCCATCGCGGAGATGGAGAAGAACACCGAGGAAGCGCTCTCGCGCGACGAGATCGCCGAGCGGGTCGGCCTGTCGCGCCGGCAGTTGGAGCGGCTCTTCCGCCGCTATCTCAACACCAGCCCGGCGCGTTATTATCTGAAGCTACGGCTGAACCGCGCGCGCACGCTGCTGACCCAGACCACCATGCCGGTGACCGAGGTTGCCTTTGCCAGCGGCTTCACGTCCGCCTCGCACTTCTCGAAATGCTATCGCGACATGTTCGGCCGCACCCCGCGCGCCGAGCGCCGCGGTCCCGGTGTCTCGGCCGAGGTGCGGGCCGCCGGCGAGGCGGACGAGGAGTACGACGAGGCGGATATCGACAGCGACGAGGAACTCGACGCCTGAGGCCGCTTCAGCCGGCCTCGGTCCAAAGGCTTTCCACCGGCAGTTCCATCCCCGCGACCACGAGCCCGACGAGGGCGGCGAGCGCGAGCGTTCCGGCCGCGCGCAGCGCGATCGCCCGGCCGCCGATGGCAAGCGTCATGCCGCCCTTAACCAGGCTGTTGACGGCGCCGGCCAGCACGATCGCGAAGGAGGCGGCGGCCAGCGCGAGGCCGCTGTCCGCCGTCCGGTTGGCGAGCGTTAGCGTGATCGCGTCGACGTCCGTGATGCCGGAGACGGCGGCGAGCGCCATCACGCCGGCGCCGCCGAAGCCGCGCTCCAGCGCCTCGGCCGCGAGCATGACCAGCGCCAGGATCGCGCCGAAACCGATCGCGGCCTTCAGGTCCAGCGGGTTCTTCAGGCGGGCGCCGCTCTCGATTTCGTCCGCCGGCTTCCGCCGGATCCTGAACCATAGGAAGGCCGCGCCGCCATAGACGACGACCGACATGGCCGCGGCCGGACCGAGCAGCAGGGTGAAGAGTTCGGGATTCAGGAGACTCGCCACCGCCAGCATGCGCGGGAACATCGTGCCGCAGGCGAGCAGGATTCCGGCGGCCAGGATGTCGGATTGGCCCGACCGGTGGCGGGCGAGGCGGGAGAAATGGAGCGTGAGCGCGGTCGAGGAGGCGAGACCCGCCAGCAACCCGGTCAGCGCCGCGCCTTTGCCGGGCCCGGCGAGCCGCATCGCGAAGTAGCCGGCGAAGGAGATGGCGGCGATCAGCACCACCATCCACCAGATCTTGAAGGGGTTGAGCGCCTGCCACGGCCCGTATCCCTGGTCCGGCAGCACCGGCAGCACCACGACCGAGATCAGCAGCAGCTTCAGCCCCGCGCGCAGCTCGTCCTCCTCCAACGCCTGGATCCAGCCATGCATCTGCGGTTTGGAGCCGAGCAGGAAGGCGGTCACGACGGCGGCGGCCGAGGCTTCCGCCATGTAACCGAGGGCCACGGCCGCCCCGAAGGCGAAGGTCAGCAGCGAGGCGATCAGGCTGGTGACGCCGAGATCGCGGGTGCGCTCCACCGCCTGAACGCGCGCGGTGATGAGGGCGGCCGCCAGCCCCAGGAAGACGAGGCCCGGGAAGAACCGCGTCGTCTCCAGCGCGATCAGGCCGCTGATGCCGCCCAAGAGACCGATCAGCCCGTAGGTCCGGACCCCGGCGACCCGCGTGCCATGCTCCATGCCGCGCGACGACCAGCCGCGCTCGAGTCCGATCATCAGGCCGAGCGCGAGCGCGATGCCGAGCGGCAGCAGATGCTGGGAGACCTCCGGCAGGGCGTCCATTCAGACCTGTCCTCGATCGCGCGGCGGTGAAGCGAAGTCGGTCAGACGATACCGCCCGAATCCAGCATGCGCACGATCTCTTCCTCGAGGTTCTTGCGGCGCTGCTCCAGGCGCTCGCGTTCGCCGGGGTCGCCGCCATCGCCCCGGGCGCTCAGCTCGTCGCAGACCTCGTGATGCTCACGCGCGACCTGCTCGAAGCCGGTATTGGTCTCCAGCGCATGTTCGACCTTGTCCTGCAATTCGGGCAGGCGGTCGAGCAGATGTTTGATCATGTCGCTCATCGGACGCGTTCCTCCATCGCTTCATTATCCCCACTATGAATCTGGGAACTGGAGCGCGGTTCCGCCATGATCGAGGTCAAACGAAACGGGCGGCGCCCGCGAAGGCGCCGCCCGTCGTCTCCGCCGCCTCCCGGAGGAAGGGAGGGGTCCGTCAGTGCTCCAGCGCCTTGACGATGTCCTCGCACATCTTCTTGGCGTCGCCGAACAGCATGGTGGTGTTGTCGCGGAAGAACAGCTCGTTCTGCACGCCGGCATAGCCGGGCGACATGGAGCGCTTCACGAACAGCACCTGATCCGCGTCCTCGACATTGAGGATCGGCATGCCGTAGATCGGCGAGGTCTTGTCGGTCTTCGCCGCCGGGTTGGTGACGTCGTTCGCGCCGATCACGAAGACCACGTCGGTGGAGGCGAAATCGCGGTTGATCTCCTCCAGTTCCAGCACGTCGTCGTAATCGACGTTGGCTTCCGCCAGCAGCACGTTCATGTGCCCCGGCATGCGGCCCGCGACCGGATGGATCGCGTAGCGCACCTGGGCGCCGTTCGCTTTCAGCAGCTCCGCCATCTCGCGCAGCGCATGCTGCGCCTGGGCGACCGCCATGCCGTAGCCGGGCACGATGATGACGCTCTCGGCCTGCTTCATCATGAAGGCCGCGTCCTCCGCGCCGCCGGACTTGACCGGCCGGTCGTCCTCGCCGGCCGGGCCGCCGCCGGCGCTTTCGCCGCCGAAGCCGCCCAGAATCACGTTGAAGATCGAGCGGTTCATGCCCTTGCACATGATGTAGCTGAGGATCGCGCCCGACGCGCCGACCAGCGCGCCGGTGATGATCAGCGCCGTGTTCGCCAGCGTGAAGCCGATGCCGCAGGCCGCCCAGCCGGAATAGCTGTTCAGCATCGAGACGACGACCGGCATGTCCGCCCCGCCGATCGGCAGGATCAGCAGCAAGCCGATCGCGAAGGCCAGCAGCACGATCGCCCAGAAGATCCAGGGCTGCTGCGCCGCGCAGAACCAGATGATCAGGATCACCAGCAGCGCGCCCAAGGCCGCGTTCAGCATGTGCTGGCCGGAGAAGACCAGCGGCTTGGAGCCGAAGATCCCCTGCAGCTTGCCGAAGGCGACGATCGAGCCGGTGAAGGTGATCGCGCCGATCGCGGTGCCGAGGCTCATCTCGACCAGCGAGGCGACGGCGATGTCGCCGGCCACTCCGATGTCGTAGGCGCCCGGATTGTAGAAGGCCGCGGCCGCCACGAAGACGGCGGCGAGACCGACCAAGCTGTGGAAGGCCGCCACCAGCTGCGGCAAGGCGGTCATCACGATCTTCTGCGCGATCACCGCGCCGATGGCGCCGCCGATCACGATGCCCAGAATGATCCATTCATAGCTCACCACGTTCGGCATCAGGATCGTGGTGATAACGGCGATGGCCATGCCGACCATGCCGAAACGATTGCCGTTCCGGGCGCTTTCCGGATGGCTCAGGCCGCGCAACGCCATGATGAAGCAGACGGCGGCGACCAGATAGGCGAATCCAGCCCACTGCATGGGTTCACTCCTTCTCTTAGCCGGCTTTCTGCTTCTTCTTGAACATCCCCAGCATCCGGTTGGTGACCAGGAAGCCGCCGAAGATGTTCACGCTGGCGAGCACGATCGCCAGGAAGCCGAAAATCTTGGATATGTCGGTGCCCTCGGGGCCGGCCGCGATCAGCGCGCCGACGATGATCACCGAGGAGATCGCGTTGGTGACGCCCATCAACGGCGAGTGCAGCGCCGGCGTCACCGACCACACGACGTAGTAGCCCACGAAGCAGGCCAGCACGAAGGCGGTGAACAGGACGATGAAGGGCGTGCCGCCGGTCGCGGCCGCGGCGTCCGCCGCGGGGCCGGCCATCTGGGCCGCCTGGGTGGCGAGTTCGGCCGCCTTGTCGGCGAGCGTTCGGGCCTCCTCCTGCAGGCTTTGCGCCTGCTGCAACAGCTGCTGCTTGTCCATCGCCTCAGCCCTCCTGCTTGTTGCCGGCGTCGCCGCTATCGGCGCCGCCACTGTCGCTGTTTGACGTCGTCTCGCCGGCGGCCGCGGGATTGGCCTCGCCCGGCTTGGCCGCCTCGGCTTTCTTGGCCGCCGATTTCTTGGCCGACGCCTTTTTCGCGCCGCCCTTCTTCGCCCCGGCTTTCTTGGCCGCGGCCTTCTTCGCCGATGCCTTCTTGCCGCCGCCGGTCTTCGCCGCCTCGGCGACGCGTTCGTGGACGATCTTGCCGCCCTCGCAGACCAGCGTGCCTTCGACGACCTTGTCCTCCATGTCGACGGTGAGCTTCTTGCTCTCCTTGTCGATCAGCGGCGTCAGGAAGTTGAGCAGGTTGCGCGCGAAGAGCTGGCTCGTCGCCTCTGCCAGACGGCTCGGCACGTTGGGGTGGCCGATCAGCGTCACGCCGTGCTTCTCGACCACCTTGCCGAACTCGGTCAGCGGGCAGTTGCCGCCGCTCTCGGCCGCCAGGTCGACGATCACCGCGCCGGGCTTCATCGACTTCACATGCGCTTCCGTCACCAGCACCGGCGCCTTGCGACCGGGGATCTGGGCGGTGGTGATGACGATGTCCATCTTCTTGATCTGCTCGGCGATCAGTTCCGCCTGCTGCTTCTTGTAGTCGTCGGACATCTCCTTGGCGTAGCCGCCCTCGGACTGCGCCTGCTGGAACTCCTCGTTCTCGACCGCGACGAACTTGCCACCCAGGCTCTCCACCTGCTCCTTGGTGTCGGGTCGCACGTCGGTCGCGAAGACCACGGCGCCGAGACGCTTCGCGGTCGCGATCGCCTGTAGGCCCGCGACGCCGACGCCCATGACGAAGACGTTGGCCGGATTGATGCGGCCGGCCGCCGTCGACATCATCGGCAAGGCCCGCGGGAAATACTGCGTGGCGTCGAGTACCGCCTTGTAGCCGGCGAGGTTCGCCTGGCTGGAAAGGATGTCCATCGACTGGGCGCGGCTGATGCGCGGCACCAGCTCCATCGCGAAGAGCCGCACGCCCTTGTCGGCGAGCTGCTTGACCAGATCCGTCTCGGTCAGCGCGTTCGCCTGGCAGATCAGTGTCTGGCCCTTGGCGAAGAGCGAGAGCTCGTCCTCCGTCGGCCGCTGGATCTTCAGGACCACGTCGGCACCCTTGACGGTGGCCGACGGGCTCTTGGCGATCTCCGCGCCGGACTCCTTGAAGGCGTCGTCATGCAGCGCGGCGCCGTCGCCCGCGCCGCTCTCGATCACGACCGTGCAGCCGAGATCCTTGAATTTCTTGACGCTGTCAGGCGACGCGGCGACCCGCGCTTCATGCGCGCGCCGCTCCTTCAGAATGGCGATCTTCATGGTGCGTTCGCTGCGAGGCTTCGGTGGCGCCCCGTCCCTATTTCGTCGTTGCTTTAGATGCCCCAGTTACGGTGCAAGCCGTGCCGTGCAAACCACTGACGTCGTCGTCACGCACCCGCCGTATCCCCTTCGGCGAGCGTAATAGCTTGGGTGAAAGTAGGGCCTTCCCGTGCCCCTGCCAAGGGGCGTCGGGAAAAATAGCGATCAAGGAGGGCGGCGGAAGCGTACGCCCGGGGCGTACGTCGAGGCGGTTCACCCCTCCAGGCCGGCGCGCGCGACCGCCTTCTTCTGCCGTGCGGCGAGCGCGGCGGCGTCGAAATCGTGGGTCAGCTCGTTGAACATCCGGTACCAGTTGATCTCGGCCTTGAGGTGCATGAAGACCGAGCCCAACCCGATCGCCGCGCGGTCCATCAGCACGAACTCGCGCGGTGGCTCGACCCCGCCGACGCGCTTCAGCTCCTTGTGCACCTTGCCGGCGATCTCCGCACCGTAGCGGCCGGTGTCCTGGTCCTGGATCTTCTGGACCTTGTCCTCCATCAGCGGCTTGTAGAGGAAGCGGGCCCAGATATTGAGCACCTCGAGCAGGTCTTCGTTCAGGTTCTCGAAGCCCCAGAGTTCGTACGCGTACACGGCGCGGTCGCGGTCGTCCTGCTTCAGGGCCTGGTAGAGTTCGATCACCCCTTCGACGAAACTCGGCGGGAAGATGCGGATGCACCCGAAGTCGAGCAGATTGATTCCGAGATCCTCGCGCACCTGGTAATTGCCCATATGCGGGTCGCCGTGGATCACGCCGTAATCGTAAAAGGGCGTGTACCAGGCCTTGAACATCGAAGCGGCGATCGCGTTGCGGGTCTCCAGGTCGGCGTCCCGGAAGTCCATCAGGGGCGTGCCTGATAGCCACTTCATCGTCAGAAGCCGCTTGGTACAGAGATCCGGCACGGTCTGCGGCACCGTCACGGCGTCGACGTCGGCCAGCATGTCGGCATAGAGGTCGATCGCGCGTGCCTCGCGCTCGTAGTCGAGCTCCTCGCGCAGCCGCTCGGAAAGCTCCTCGTAGATCCGGCGGGTCGAAATCGCGTTGTCATAGCGCTGGTAGATCGAGAAGACGAGCTTGAGCTGGCGCAGATCGCTTTCCACCGCCGAGCCCATCTCGGGATATTGCAGCTTGCAAGCCACCGTCTGGCCGTCGTCGAGCGTGGCGCGATGCACCTGGCCGAGGGAGGCGGCGTGCGCCGCATCGCGCTCGAAATCCTTGAACCGCTCCTGCCACTTGTCGCCGAGTTCCGTCTTCATCCGCCGGCGCACGAACGGGAAGCCCATCGGCGGCGCGTTGGTCTGCAGCTGACGCAGCTCGTCGGCATACTCCGTCGGGATCGCGTCCGGGATGGTGGCCAGGATCTGCGCCACCTTCATCACCGGGCCCTTGAGGCCGCCCAGCGCCTGGGTCAGCTCTTCGGCGTATTTCGAGTTGTCGAGCGAGCGGCCGAGATAGCGCGAGGCGGCCAGCCGCCCGCCGATTCCCGCCATCGCGGTGCCGACCCGGGCGTAGCGCTTGGCCTGTCCGTAGAAGCTCTTCTCGTCCGACATGGCGGGTGCCGATCCAGCTTGGGGTGGGGGCGATCTTTTCCGTGCTTCCCAATACGTAAGGCGGTGGTGGCCGGTTCAAAGGGCCCTCGGGCGCCGCCGCGCGATCACGTCCCGCATGAAAAAGCCCGCCGGCAGGGCGGGCTTCCTCTCGGGTGTCCGACAGGGGCGCCGATCAGTTGAGCGGCATCCGCAAGACGAACCGGCCTTCCTCCATGCCCGCGAAATACTCCGCCACGGCCGGGTGGAAGGGGCCTTCCTCGTCTGCGCTCGGCTCCAGATTCTGTTCCGAGACGTAGGCGATATAGGGCGACTGGTCCTCCGGATTGACCGCGAAGAGGTGGTAGAAGGGCTGCTCCTTCTTCGGGCGCACCTCTTCCGGGATCGACTGATACCATTCCTCGGTATTGTCGAACTCGGGGTCGACGTCGAAGATGACGCCCTGGAAGCCGAAGCGACGGTGTTGCACCGGCAGCCCGATCGGGTATTTGGCCACGGCGAAGACCACGCCCGATTCCCGGTTCATGTCCTCCGGCATCATGGGCGGCTTCTGACCATTCTTCGGGCCGGTGTCGGCCTGCGGCTGCGTATCGTTGCGATCATCCATCATATCCAGAAAATCGGGTTTCCCCGGGGGAAAATCAAGGGGGCCGCGACGTTGCCGTCGCCCGCGCCGCCCGCGCGCTTGAGCGGGGGGCGGGCATCCGCTACAACGCGCGCCGTATTCCCTGTCGTTCGCGAAAGCACGAGGAGCCGCAACCGCCATGGCCTATCAGTACGTCTTCGGCATGAACAAGCTGGGCAAGGCCTATCCCGGCGGCAAGGAGGTGCTGAAGGACATCAATCTTCAGTTCCTGCCCGGCGCGAAGATCGGCGTGCTCGGCTACAACGGCGCGGGCAAATCCACGCTGCTGCGCATCATGGCCGGCATCGACACCGAATATACCGGCGAGGCCTGGGCCGCCGACGGCATCAAGATCGGCTATCTGGAACAGGAGCCGCATCTCGACGAGTCGAAAACCGTGGCCGAGAACGCCATGGAGGGGATGAAGGAGTTGAAGGAACTCGTCGAGCGCTTCAACGAGGTCTCCATGAAGCTCGGCGAGGTCACCGACGACGACGAGATGATGACGCTGATCGGCGAGCAGTCGGAGCTGCAGGAGAAGATCGACGCCGCCGACGCCTGGGACCTGGAAGGCCAGGTCGATGTCGCGATGGACGCGCTGCGCTGCCCGCCCGGCGACTGGTCGGTCGACAAGCTCTCGGGCGGGGAGCGGCGCCGCGTCGCGCTCTGTCGGCTGCTCTTGTCCAAGCCCGACATGCTGCTGCTGGACGAGCCGACCAACCACCTCGACGCCGAAAGCGTCGCCTGGCTGCAGAAGTTCCTGGCGGACTATGCCGGCACCGTCGTGATGGTCACCCACGACCGCTACTTCCTCGACAACGTCACAGGCTGGATCCTGGAACTCGACCGCGGTCGCGGCATCCCCTACGAGGGCAACTATTCCAGCTGGTTGGAGCAGAAGGAGAAGCGCCTGCGCCAGGAAGGGCGCGAGCAGGAGGCGCGGCTGCGCACCATTTCGGCCGAGCGCGAATGGGTGAGCGCCTCCGCCCGTGCCCGCCAGACCAAGTCCAAGGCCCGTATCCAGGCCTACGACAAGCTGGTGCAGGAGGCGCAGGAGGCCGAGAAGGCGAACCAGGCGGCCCAGATCGTCATACCGCCGGGCCCGCGCCTCGGCGATCTGGTGATCGAGGCCGAGGGCGTCTCGAAGGCCTATGGCGACAAGCTTCTGTTCGAAGGGCTCGACTTCAAGCTGCCGCCGGGCGGCATCGTCGGGGTGATCGGGCCGAACGGCGCCGGCAAGACGACGCTGTTCCGCATGATCACCGGGCAGGAGGCGCCGGATACCGGCTCGATCCGCGTCGGCGACACGGTCAAGCTCGGCTATGTCGACCAGTCGCGCGACGCGCTCGACCCGAACAAGAACGTCTGGGAGGAGATCTCCGAGGGCGCCGACGTGCTGGAACTGGGAAAACGCAAGGTGCAGAGCCGCGCCTATGTCGGCTCCTTCAACTTCAAGGGCCCGGACCAGCAGAAAAAGGTCGGCCAGCTCTCCGGCGGTGAGCGCAACCGGGTGCATCTGGCGAAGATGCTGAAGTCGGGCGCCAACGTGCTGCTGCTCGACGAGCCGACCAACGATCTCGACGTCGACACCCTGCGCGCACTGGAGGAATCGCTCTCCACCTTCCCCGGCTGCGCGGTGGTGATCAGCCACGATCGCTGGTTCCTCGACCGGCTGGCGACCCACATCCTGGCCTATGAGGGCGACAGCCAAGTGACCTGGTTCGAAGGCAACTACGAGGATTACGAGGCCGATCGCCACCGCCGCCTCGGCGCCGAGGCTGACCAACCGCATCGCATCAAGTACCGCCGGATGACGCGGTGAGCGCACGCGAAGAGCGCCTGCTCGTCCTCTATCCCGAGGCCCACGGCGTCCGCGACATCTTCGAGGGGCGCTTTCCCGATCTGCCGATCCGCTATGTCGAGCGGGCGGCCGACGTGCCGGCGGCGCTCGCCGATTTCCGCCCGACCATCGCCTTCGGCATTCCCACCGGCGGGATCAGCAAGGCGGCGCTTAAGCAGACGCTCGATTTCGAGAGCGTCCGCTGGTTTTCGAACGGCGGCGCGGGGGTCGAGCATCTGATGCCCTGGGACGCGGCCGCCAAGACGGTCACCAACGCGGCCGGGGTCAACGCCGCCTTCCTCGCGGAATACGTCGCCGCCGCTGTCCAGATGATGAATGTCGGCTTCGTCGGCTACATGGCCGATACCCGCGCGAAGCGCTGGCAGGAACGGACCTGGACGGGGATTTCGGGCAAGCGCGCCTGCGTCATCGGGCTCGGCCATGTCGGGCGCGCGGTGGCAGAACGCTTGGCCGCGCTGGGGCTGGAGGTCGTCGGCGTGCGCGCCAACCCGCAGCCGACCCCGCATGTCTCGACGGTCTACGGTGCCGATAAGGTGACGGAGGCGGTGGCCGACTGCGACTTCGTCTGCGTCCACGCCGCGCTGACGGAGACGAGCCGCCACATGGTCGGTGACGCCGTCTTCCGGGCGATGAAACCGGGCGTCCATTTCCTCAACGCCGCGCGCGGGCCGGTGGTGGACGAAGCGGCGCTGATCCAGGCCCTGGAAGCGGGCGGCATCGCCAGCGCCACCCTCGACGTCTTCGAGACGGAACCGCTGCCCGAAACCTCGCCGCTCTGGTCCTTCGAGAACGTCGTCGTCACGCCGCATATCGCCGATCTGGTGGACGACTGGTACCGGCGCATGGCGGTGGCCTTCTGCGACAATCTGGAGCGTGCGCTGAAAGGCGAGGTCCTTTCCAACATCGTCGATCCCGCGCGGGGTTACTAAGACAGAGGAAAGTCACCCATTAGTCTTCTGAAATTATTTGCATGGTGATCCCAGACATAGCTGATACAGCAGATACAGCGCCCCAGTCCCGAGTGGTGAAGAGAACAGAAAGGTTGGACAAAAGAACAACCAGCCCAGAAGCTTTTTTCGGGGGTAGATTCTGAACGCCCTCTTCGATGTCATTTTTTATATTGTTTATTTGTTCTATAATATCGAATTTTATTGTAGGTAAATTTCTTTCTTTGAAAAATCGATCACTAAATTTTATTGCTTGATCGTAGCAAAGGGCCGCCGCGTTCGGATATTTACGTTCAATGATGACACGGAAGAGGAGTTCTTCCATTCGGGCAAACCGCTCTCTCGGTAACTTTTCCACGTGCAGGCGTGAACGTTCGCCCAGTCTTGAAACTAGTTCTGTCCAGCTTTTTCGCCCCCAGAAAAGTGGTTTGCCTCTATGTTTATTGGACCCGCTTAGGTAAACTCTATAAGCGCCGCTCCCATATGAGAAAGTACCTCCAAATATGCTTTCTACAACAAACGCACGTGATGTGAAATTTTCTTCCTTTTTTAGATTTTCCAGTAAAATGGCCAGTTTTTGAGCTGTTTTTTCATCTAGTACAACCTCGCCTTTTTGAAAATTAGAAGTTTCTTTATTTATTGACTCCTCAATATGCTTGCAGAGTAACTCAATAATTTCGTGCTCAGTTTTCGATAGTCGTGGGTCTGGAAGCTTGATGTTCATCGAGTAAACTCATACCGAAGGTTGATCCACTAAACACCGCAACCAAAATAGCAGAATTCCCAATAATATCCGATTCTTATTCGACGCTAGTAGGACTGTTTACTCTCTCGGAATGCTTGCCCTTCCGCGCGCGTCGGCAGCAGGCGGCGGAAGGCGAGGCTCGCCGCCGTCAGCAGCACGAAGGCCAGGCCGAGGGCGAGCGGCAGCGCGTGCGGGCCGGCTTCGCGCATGGCGGTGCCAGCGCCCCAGGGGCCGATGATCGCGCCCGCCCCCCACATGATGGTGAGCGCGGCGCTCGCCGCCGAAAGCTCCGGCCCGCGGAAGCGACGGCCGATCAGCATCAGGCTTACCGTGAAGATCGCGAAGGTGGCCCCACCCCACAACGCCAGCAGCGCGTAGAAGGGAAGGCTCGCCACCGGGAGAAGCGGCAGCAGCAGCCCGCCCAAGGCGCAGACCATGGCGCAGGTCGGCAGCACCTGGCGCGGGCCCCAGCGGTCGGCGAGCCAGCCGACCGGATACTGGAACGCCACCGCCCCCACGGTCAGCACGGTGAGCGGCAGGGCGGCCTTGTCGCCCTCCAGCCCCAGCGCCAGCGCATAGACCGGCATCAGCCCCAAGGTCGCGCCGTCCATCAGCCCGAAGGCGAAGACCGCGCCCAGCATCACCGCGCCGCCGCGGATCACCGGGCCGAAGCGCGCTTCGCGCGGCCCGCCGGCGGCCACCGCCGTGCCGCGCAACGGGTCGAGATGCCGGAAGCCGATCACCGGCAGGATCGAGGCCACGATCACCGCCATCACGACGTAGAAGGCCGTCATGTCCGCGATCCCGATCAGCGGAACCGAGGCCGGCCCGGCCGCGAAGGCCGCGCCCATGACGGTGGTGTAGAGGGCGATGGTGCGCCCCCGCTTCTCCTCGCCCGCGATGGCGTTGATCCAGGCTTCCCCGACCACGTAGAGCCCGTTGATGAAGACGCCCAGGAGGAAGCGTAAGAGCACCCATCCCCAGAAATCGTAGGCGAGGCTCATCGCGCCGAGCGCCAGCACCGCGCCGCCCGCGCCGACGAACAGCATCGCCCAGCCGCCATAGCGCTCCGTCAGGCGCGGCAGGAACAGGGCGCTTACGATGACGCCGACGCCCACCATCGCTGTGTTGAGGCCGATCCGGTCCTCCGACACCCCGCGCGCTTCCAGCATCAGCGCGATCGTGGGGTAGAGCAGCCCCGCCGAATAGGCGAAGCCGCAGACGGTCGCGATCACCGCCGGCAGTTCGTAGCGCGGGCGGAAGGAGGCGGGTTCGGTCATGGCCCGGCTTGGCTAGCACGGCCCGAATGGGCCCGCCAGAGGGCCGTCGCCCCGTCGGTCGACGCCTCCTGCCCACCGCCTTGCCGGGGCGCGGAATCGGGGGCTACATAGGATCGGCGGAGAGGGGACCGTGGCGGCGGGAATGGGCGCGTATCCAGGGATGCGTGGGCCGGATGGGAGCGAGATGACGCGCGACGCGCAGGATGGGCGACAGCGATCCGATCCGGCTTCGGGTCGGGACGTCGCAGCGCTGGCGCCGGAGATCGAGGCCGCGCTGGACGTGCTCGGCGAGGCCTTCGTGATCTATGACAAGGACGGGTTGCTGGTCTACTGCAACCGGCGTTTCCGCGAAATCTACGGCTACAGCGAGGCAGAGGCGCGGCCCGGCGTGCATTTCCGCGAATTGGGTCGAATCGACGTCGCCCGGGGCAATGTCGTCGTCGGCGACGAGTATGGCAGCGACGAGGCCTATCTCGACCGCAAGGCGGAGTACCGCAGGACGCTCAAGGGCTCCTTCACCGTCCGGCTCAAGGACGGGCGCTGGCTGAAGACCACGGACCGGGCGATTCCGGGGGGCGGTTTCGTCAGTGTGCAGGCGGACGTGACCGACCTGAAGCAAGCCGAGATCGACATGGCCGCGGCCAAGGTCGAGGCCGAGCGCAGCAATCTCGCCAAGTCCGAGTTCCTGGCGCGCATGAGCCACGATTTGCGCACGCCGCTCAACTCCATTCTCGGATTTTCGGAGATGATCGCCGCGGAAGGGAATCTCGGTCCGGACGACGAGCGCATCCGCACCTATGCCGACGCCGTGCATATCGCCGGGTCGCACCTCCACGGGCTGATCAACGACATCCTCGATATCGCCAAGGTGGAGGCGGGGAAGCTGGTCCTGGAGGAGGAGCCGATCGACCTCGCCGCCGAGATCGCAGCCTGCATCCGACTGCTGGCCCCGGAGGCGCAGTCGGACGCGATGGCGACCTGCCGGCTGGCGGCGGAGGCCGCGCCGGTGATCCGGGGCGATGTCCGGCGCCTGCGCCAGATCATCGTGAACCTGCTGTCGAACGCGCTCAAATACACGCCGCCGGACGGGCGGATTGAGATCTCGGTGACGATGGAGGCCGACGGCGGCTGCACCCTGCGGGTCAGCGACACCGGTATCGGCATCGCGCCGGACGATATGGAACGGCTCGTCAAACCCTTCGAACAGGGGGTCGGCACGGCGCGCCAAGCCGAGCCAACGGGCAGCAACGGGCCCGGCGGCAGCGGCCTCGGCCTCGCCATCGCGAAATCGCTGGCGGAACTGCACGACGCCACCCTGGCGCTCGCCCCGTCGCCGGAAGGGGGGCTCTCGGTCGCGGTGACCTTCCCCGCGCAGCGGATCGTGCGCGCCAGGCGGGATGAGGCATCCTGAGTGCCGGCGCCCGGCCGCCGGCGGATCACGCCACCCGGATCGCGATCTTTCCGATATAGCGCTTTTCCAGGAACGCCTCCTGCGCGGCGCGTAGATCCTTCAGATCGAAGGTCTCGGCCACCATCGGGGCGATCTCTCCCGATTCGATATAGGCGATCACGTCGGGCAAGATGTTGGCCGGCTGGTAGGTCGACCCGAAGAGGGTGAGATCGCGCAGATAGAGCGTGCGCAGATCGAGCTCGACGATCGGCCCCGCGATCGCGCCCGAGGTAACGTAGCGCCCGCCGGGCCGCAGCCCGTCGAGCAGCGCCGGCCAGCGCGGCCCGCCCACCAGATCGAGGATCGCGTCGAACGCCTGTTCCGGGATCGGATCGTCGCGCCCGATCGTCGCCGCCGCGCCCAGTTGCTTGAGGGCGTCGGCCTTGTCCGGGCTCGTCATCGCGGTGATCTCCGCCCCGCGCCGGCGCAAGAGCTGCACCGCCGCCGAGCCGACGCCGCCGGAGGCGCCGGTGACCAGCACGCGCTCCCCGCCGATGGCGGCGCGCTGGATCATGCCTTCGGCGGTCGAATAGGCGCAGGGGATGGTGGCGAGCTCCAGGTCGGACCAGTCGCTCGCGACCGTCAGCGCGTCGGCCGCGAAGGTCTTGGCGTACTCCGCGAAGCCGCCGTCGCAGTCCGCCCCGAAGGTCCAGATGCCGAGCGGCTCGTTCGTCGCGCCGGTCGCCTGCATCGCCCGGACGATGACGCGCTCTCCGACCCGGTTTTCCGGCACGCCCATGCCGACGGCGACGATCGTCCCGCAGCAATCGGCGCCCTGGATCCGGGGGAAAGCCAGCGCCTGGCCGGACCAGCTGCTGTCGCTGGCGTCGATCTCGCCGATACCGTCGAGGGCGCCGGCGTTGGTGTCGCCGCGCACCGCCTTCGAATACCAGCCGATGCGCGTATTGATGTCGGTGTTGTTGACGGCCGCGGCATGGACGCGGATCAGCACCTCCTCCGGCCCCGGCTCCGGCACCGGCAGGTCGTCGCGCCATTCCAGGCGGTCGAGCCCGCCGTGGCCGGTCAGCACCATGCCCTTCATGCGCGTCGGCAGATCGCTCATCAGCTATTCTCCAGGTCCGTCAGGATCGCCTCGACGAGGGGGCGGGAGGCTTCGGCGGCCGCTTGCGCCCCGCGGCTCACCGAAAGCGCGGTCTGTCCCTCATGCACCAGCAGCAGCGAGTCGGCCGCGGTGGCACGAGTGTCCTCCGCCACCCTCGGAAACGCGCGGGCGAGGACGTTCAAGAAAAGCTTTCGAGTCTCCGCCTTGTGCCGATCGACCGTCTCGCGGATCGCGGCGCTGTGCGGATGGGCGGCGATCGCGCGCATGAAGAGGCAGCCCTGCGGCGACCGTTCCGCCATCCAGATCGCGAGCCGATCGAACAGGTGGCGGATCGGTGCGGCGCCCGCCGTCTCCGGCCGCTCCTCGTCGAGCCAGGCGAGATAGCTGCGGTGGCGGTTGTCGAGCGCGCCGATCACCATCGCCTCGCGCGACGGGAAATGCTTGTAGAGGGTGCGAAGGCTGACCGCGGCGCGTTCGCGCAGCGCATCGACGCCGGGCTCGGTGAAGCCGTCGGCGTCGAACCCCTCCTCCAGGCGCGCGGCGATGGTGTCGGCGGCATCTTTCATGCCGCCGAATGTAAAACGATCGTTTTACCTATTCAAGCGCGCTGGGTGCGTTGGCCGGCCTTGTCGTAATGCTCGCGCGTCCATTCCATGTGGGTGCGCATGGCGGCCTGGGCCCTCGCGGGATCGCGGCTCTCGATCGCGGTGACGATCGCGGCGTGCTGGTCCATCACCGTCTGGTCGTCCGTCGGCGTGCCGAACAGCTCCGTGCGGTGATAATGCAGCATCTCGACCAGCGTCTCGCGAACGACCGAGAGCAGATGGCGATAGACCACGCTGTGCGAGGCCTTGGCGATCGCCATGTGGAAGGCGACGTCGGCGCGCGCCTTGTCTTCCGGCCGGGGGGCGGCGTCGCTGGTCATCAGCGAGTGCGCGTCGCGCAGATCGGCGAGGTCGGCCTCCGAGGCGTAGCGCGCCGCCCGCGCCGCCGCCCAGATCTCCATCTGGGCGCGCAGTTCCATCAGGTCGAGCAGGTTGGTGCGGTCGAGCCGCACCAGCTCCGCCAGCGCCGGGTCCGCGTCGCCCGCGGTCTTCACGACCCGCGTGCCGCCGCCCTGGACGGCGGCGAGGAAGCCCTGCGCCTTCAGCCGCTGCAGGGCCGCGCGCACGGAGACGCGGCTCACCCCCAGCATCTCGGCCAGCCGGCGCTCGGACGGCAGGCGATCGCCCGGCGCGATGTCGCCGGCGGCCAGCATCTTCAGAATATCGGCGGCCACCCGGTCGGAGATGCTCTCCCGACCGTTCGGGCCGACCACCCCGCGGCCGGCCTCGACCGCCGCCTTCATGACAAGGTCATCCATCAGGTTCCCCCGACCCCTCAGCGTTCCAGAATACGCCGGACGCGTTCATAAGCCAAGTCGGGCGGGGAAATGCGGCAGCGGCCGCGACCCGTCGCGGCGGGTCAGCGGATCAGCATCCAGACGCGGGCCACCTCGTTCGTCGTCGCGTCGGCGAGGTCGGCGATGCGGCGGATCGGCACGCCGTCGCGCAGCAGGCCGGCGATCAGGCGGAAGCGGTCGTCGGCCGTCGGCTTGTAGTTGCTGGGTCTGTATCGCGGGTGGTAGCCGTGCCGGCCGGGGAACGGGCGGCTGCCGGCCTCCGGCTTGTAGCCGCGCCGCTCCGCATCGCGCCGCGCCTGTTCGAAGCGCTCCTTCTCGGCGCGTTCGTGGGCGGCGTTCATCCGGGTCTGGCGCGCGGCCCAGGCCTCGAAATCGCGCTTGCGGGCCTCGCGTTCCTCCGCGTCGATCCGGCCGTCGTCGCGCTCCGGATGGGCCTCCAGGATCGCCTCGTCGAGCGTCATGCCGTGGATCGCCGCCATGCGTTCCGCCGCCTGGCGGGCGGCCATGCGCTCGCCCTCGATCGTCGCGCGCTCCATCACGCCGACGATCTTGCGGAATCGTTCCCGATCCTTGGTCTCGAAGGTCTGCATCGCTTCTGGAATCCGTGCTGCCGCGTTCCGACAGGGTCGTGATCACCTTCAAGGTAGCGTTCGATTCGCTAACGGGCCAGATGGCGAAGCGCACCTGGGACGAAGCCGGCGGGCCCCGGGGCTAGGGTCTTTCAAAGCAGCCCGCGATCGCTATAGTCCCGGCCGCCATGACCCGCGCCTCCGGTTCGACCCTACGGGACGAAAGACATCCGCCGCTGCTGCTGGGCCCGGACGACCCGTCGCCCTTCGAGCGCGTCAACGAGTCCGGTACCGCGCCCGCCGTGATCTGCTGCGACCACGCTTCCAACCGGGTGCCGAGATCGCTCGGCGATCTGGGGGCGGTCGCCGCCACGATGAGCCGCCATATCGCCTACGACATCGGGGCCGCCGGGGTCGCCCGGGCGCTGGCCGGACGGCTCGACGCGCCGGCGATGCTCTCCTCCTATTCGCGTCTCGTCATCGACATCAACCGGGATCCGGACGACTTCACCTCGATCCGCGAGATCTACGACGGCACGGTGATCGCCGGGAACCGTCGGCTCGACGCGGTGGAGCGCCGGCAACGCGCGCAACTCATCTTCCACCCGTACCAGGAGGCGCTGGCCCAGGCGCTGGACGACAAGGCGGCGCAGGTCGCCCATCCCGCGCTGATCTCGGTCCACAGCTGCACCGACGTCTACAAGGGCTGGTCGCGACCCTGGCATATCGGCGTTCTCTCCAACCGCGACCGGCGGATGGCCGAGCCGGTGATCGCAGCGCTTCGCACCGCCCATCCGGATCTGACGATCGGCGACAACAAGCCCTATTCCGGGCTCGACGCCTTCGGCTACACGGTCGAGACCCACGCCCTGCCGCAGGGCCGTCCGAACGTGCTGTTCGAAATCCGCCAGGACCTGATCCGCACCGAGGAAGGGCAGCAGCGTTTCGCCGGCATCCTGGCCGACGCGCTGCGGCCGATTCTGGCGGACGAGAGCCTGTTCACCCGCTTCCACGGCTGACGCACCGCCGCGACTCGTCCTAGAGTATTGCGCATCCGCAAAGGCGGACCGAGCGGCACTGAAGGGGCGAGAGGCGATGGCGGGCGAGAAAGCGGCGGACCGGGCAACCCGGAACCCGAGCGACTTCACCATCGGAATCGAGGAGGAGTACCTCCTGGTCGATCCGGCCACCGGGGAACTCGCCGGCCAGACCGAGCTGCAGGAAGCGGTGATCGAGGAGGTCGAGGGCGGGATCGACGAGACGATCGGCATGGTCACGCCCGAGTTCCTCAAGGCGCAGGTCGAGGTCGGGACCGCCGTCTGCCATTCAATCCGGGAAGTGCGCGAGAAGCTCGCCCATCTGCGCAAGGCGGTCACCACGGCCGCGCGCAACCAGGGGCTGGCGGCGATCGCCGCCTCGACCCACCCGACCGCCCATTGGGCCAAGGTCCAGCACACCGACAAGGAACGCTACAACCTGTTGGCCAAGGACCTGCAGGCGGTGGCCCGGCGCCTCGTGATCTGCGGCATGCACGTGCATGTCGGATTCGAGGACGACGAGCACCGCATGGATCTCCTGGGGCAGATCGCCTACTTCCTGCCGCACCTGCTGGCGCTCTCGACCTCCAGCCCGTTCTGGCAGGCGTCGGACACGGGCCTCAAATGCTATCGCCTCGCGGTCTTCGACGAGTTGCCGCGCACCGGCCTGCCGGAGAAGTTCGACAGCTGGAGCGACTATTCCCGCCACGTCCAGGTGCTGGTCGATGCGGGGCTGATGGAGGACGCCTCGAAGATCTGGTGGGACGTGCGCGCCCACTTCAAGTTCCCGACCCTGGAGATGCGCATCCCCGACATCTGCACGCGGCTGGAGGACGGCATCGCGGTGGCGGCGCTCTACGCCTGCATCCTGTCGATGCTGCAGCGACTCCGGCGTTCTAACCAGCGCTGGCGCACCTATTCGAACATGCTGATCCAGGAGAACCGCTGGCGGGCCCAGCGCTACGGCTTCGACGAGGGGCTGGTCGATTTCGGCGTCGGCAAGCTGGGCGCCTTCCCGGACCTGCTGGAGGAGGTGCTGGAACTGACGGCGCCGGACCAGGAGCGGCTCGGCTGCGCGCAGGAATGCGCGCATGCGCGCACCATCTTGGAGCGGGGCACGTCGGCCCACAATCAGCTGCGCGTTTTCTACGAGGCGCTCGAGGCGGGCGCCGACAAGGAGGCCGCCCTCAAGGCCGTCGTCGACTGGCTGATCGAGGAGACGGTGGTCGGCCTCTGAGACCGCCTCGCGAATCGTTCGAAACGGTTCGTTAAGGATTTGTAAGGTATTTTCTTCGCATTCGATTCCGCGAGGAGCGCCAGCAGCCGTGACCACCATCGTCGGATTGTCCCCGGACCGCTTGATCGACAGGCCGCACTTCGACGCCGTGCGGGCGCGCATGGGCGAGTCCGTGTTCGATCCGGCGCTGAAGGAGGTGCTGCGACAGCTCTGGAAGATCGCGCGCACCGTGGCGACGGCCGAGGCGGTGGCGGACGCCCGGCGCGCCGTGAAGCAGATTCTGGTGATCGCTGACCGGTTCGGGCTGAGCGCGGTGCGCGACCGCGCGGAGGCGGTGAAGCGCGCGCTCGCCGGCTTCCCGCGCGAGGGCACACCGCCGCCGGAAGCCGAGGCGCTGTGGGAAAAGCTGCGCGACGCCCTCTGGGAGACGCAGGCGCTGATCGAATCCGGCTCGCTCTACCAGCGCGGTTCGAAGCGGGCTGCCTGACGGCACATCCACGCCGCCAGGGTCAATCGATCCCGCTCTGGTGCAGGCTCAGCACGAAATCGTAGAACGGCTCCAGCTTGACGACCCCCAGACGCGGGCGACGTCCGCCGTTGGTCAACACACCGTAGGCGTTGCTGACATGGCCGAAGCGGCCGATGTTGACGCCCAGCCCCTGGAACAGCTTCGGCGCGGCGATCAGGAAACGCTGGAAGGGTTTCGGGTCCTGCCGGTCGGTCAGCGCCTCGTACGCCTCCTCGTAGCGTTGCAGCAGCCCGGCACAGCGCAGATAGCTCTGGCGGGTCGCCTGGATCGCGGTCTTCCGCTTCGCCGTCAGCGCGCGCAGCCGGTCGGGCTCGAGCTGGTGGGCGTCGCGCGGCAGCGACTCCTTGCTGCCCAGCCAGCGGAAGAAGTCCTCATGCTCCTTCAACAGCCCGTCGAACAGATACTCGTAGTAGCTGATGCCCTTCCAGGCGAAGAGCCCGCGCTCCATGTCGCCGGCGGGGATCCGGAACCCCGCCAGCAGCGCCTTGGTCTGCGCGTCGATGCGGCTCGTCCAGATGGCGTCGGCGAGCGACAGCGTGACCGAGCGCTGGCGGGAGACCGACGGCCCGTCGCCGACCTCGATGCTGTCATCCGCCGATTCCAGCGCCCTCGTCGTCCCCTCCATGCTGAGCGCCAGCTTGACCAGTCGGCTGGCGCGCCGCTCGATCACCCGGTGTACGCCTTCCGAGGTGGCGCGATCGACATCGAAATAGGCGGGGTGGATCGCGCGGGCGCGTTCCAGGTCCGGCCGGAAGGCGAGCAGGATGAAGGGGTCGAAGGTCGGCACCCGGCAGAGCGCCTCCAGGACCGTGCGGTCATGATCGCTGACCTCGATCTGGCCCATGCCGCCGTACCATTTCGCGAGCGCCGGGATCAGCGTTTCCGGATGCGCCGGGCTGGAGACGCCGCCCTGCAGCGGGTCCTTCTCGTCGAAGGAGAGCATGACCCGCGTCGAGGTCTCGATCTCGTCATCTTCGTCGACCGCCGCTTCCTTGAAGAAGACGGCCTGCTGCAGCAACGCCAGATCGAACAGCGCGGGTCCCGGCCCGTCCGGGCCGCGCGACGCCTTCGCGCCTTCCTTGGGCGCGAGCGCGCTCGGCTTGAAGATCAGGAACTTGCCCGACGACAGAAGGGTGTTGAGGTCGTCCTTGTCCATGCGCTCCCCCGCGCCCTTGCCGGTCCCGCGCCTCCCCCATCGCCCGGTGCCGCAGCTTAGCCGAAGATGGCTTCGGTGCCAGCCTTGCAATCGACCGGGGCAATCGACCGGCGCTCTTGGCGCCCGGCGCCCTGTCGCTTATCTCTGGGGAGTGACGAGAGCGCGACAGCAGGGAGAGTGAGACGCGATGAGCGATATCGAGCGCAACCTGGACGACCAGACCCGCCTGGAGCTGGAGGCCGCCGCCTTCCGCCGCCTGCGCGACCATCTGCGCGAGCGCACCGACGTGCAGAACATCGACCTGATGAATCTCTCCGGCTTCTGCCGCAACTGCCTGAGCCGCTGGTACGGCGAGGCGGCGGAAGAGAAGGGGATCGAAATTTCCAAGGACGAGGCGCGCGAGATCGTCTACGGCATGCCCTATGCCGAATGGAAGGCGAAGCATCAGAGCGAGGCGACGCCCGAGCAGGAAGCCCAGTTTGCCGGCTCCTTCAAGGACAACCACTAGGGCACGGCGCTACACCGCGCTGGAGTGCTTGGGGCCGATCCCCGCGGCGGGCGCGAAATAGCGGTCGAAACAAGCCGCGATCTGCCGGACATAGGGCCGGCCAGCCGCGGTCATGGCCAGGCGCTCGCCGCCATCGAGCGTGGCGAGCCCGTCGGCGACGAGCGGGGCGAGCCGCGCCCGCGCCCGGTCGAAGGCGTCCGGCGCGGCGCCCATCTCGCGCGCCAGCGCCGCCAGATCGACCGCGAAGTCGCACATCACCCGTTCGATCGCCGCGCCCATCAGCCTGTCGTCCCCCTCGAACGCCTTGCCGCGCGCGACGGCGAGGCGACCGTCGCGGATCGCCTTGGCGTAGCGTCCGGTCGCGGGGTCGTTCTGGACGTAGCCCTGCGGCAGCCGGCCGATCGCCGAGGCGCCGACGCCGATCAGCGCGCCCGCATCGTCGGTCGTATAGCCCTGGAAGTTGCGCCTGAGTCGCCCTTCGCGGAGCGCGATCGCCATCGGATCGTCCGGCTTCGCGAAGTGGTCGAGGCCGATGCGCTGATAGCCGGCCGCCGCCAGCGCCGCCGAGGCCGCCTCCGCCTGTGCGTAGCGGGCTTCCGAATCCGGCAGCGCGGCTTCCGGGATCATCTTCTGGTGCGTCTTCATCCAAGGCACATGGGCGTAGCCGAAGAGCGCGATCCGGTCGGGCGCGAGCGCCAGCGCGGCCTCGACCGAGGCCAGCACGTGCGCGACCGTTTGGTGCGGCAGCCCGTACATCAGATCGAGATTGAGCTCCCGTACGCCGGCGGCGCGCAGCCGGTCGGCCAGCCGCGCGGTCTCGTCCATCGGCTGGATGCGGTTGATCGCGGCCTGCACCTCCGGATCGATGTCCTGCAGGCCGAGGCTCGCGCGGGTGACGCCGGCGTCGGCCAGCGCGGCGACGTCCGCCGCCGTCATCTCCCGCGGGTCGATCTCGACTGCGAAGACGCAATCCTCGGTGCGGGCGAAATCGGCGTCGATCGCCCGGGCCAGGCGGCGGATGTCGTCGGGCCGCAGCATGGTGGGCGAGCCGCCGCCCCAATGGATATGGCTGAGCGGCAGCGCGCGCCCGCCATGGGCGGCGCGAACCAGCGAAATCTCCCGCTCCAGCGTCTCCAGATAGCTGGCGACGGGCGCGTAGCGTCGGGTGATCTTGGTTTGGCAGCCGCAGAACCAGCACAGCGTGTCGCAGAAGGGGATATGGCAGTAGAGCGAGACCGGCTTGTCGTCCGGCAGGGCGGCCAGCCAGTCCGCATAGCGCGCCTCGTCCACGTCGGCCGTGAAGTGCGGCGCGGTCGGGTAGCTGGTATAGCGCGGCACGGCCCCGCCATAGCGCGCGAGCAGCGTCGCGGCGTCGGGCGCCTGCGGGGCGGGCGCGCGCGGCGCGGCGAGGGTCGGGGCGTCGTCCGGTGTCATGGACGGATGCTGCGACGCGAAGAAGCGGCCCGCCTTGATCGAAATCAACGGCCGGCGCGGTCGCGGCCCAGCTTCGCGGCTTGATGATCGGGGGCCGGCTCGCTACTGTCCCGCCGCCCCGAAACGGGCCCGCCACCCCGCATCGATCCGAGGAGAGCCCTCCCATGTCCGAGACCGCCGGTTTGCCGAACGCCGATCCGAAGGAGCAGGATTCCGACACCCCCGTCTCCGAGACGCCGACCGGTCAGCGCCTGCGCAGCTTCATCGAGCGCGTCGAGCGCCTGGAGGAGGACAAGAAGGCGATCGCGGACGACATCAAGGAGGTCTACGCCGAGGCCAAGGGCCAGGGCTTCGACGTGAAGACCATGCGCAAGATCATCAGCCTTCGGAAGAAGGACCCGGACGACCGGGCCGAGGAGGACGCGCTCCTCGACACCTACATGTCCGCCCTGGGGATGCGCTGAGGGCGATGCGCTGAAAAATCAGTCCGCCGCCAGCAGGGTGCGGAGGTTCCGGCCGCGCCGGTCGCCGCCGGGCAGGTCGGCGAGCGAGCGGTCGATCTCCGCATAGAGCAGCGGCGCCCAGCGGGGCAGATCGCCCGCGCGGGTGGCCCGTTCGATCGCCGCATGGTCGAGCGGGCTGAACCGGAAGTCGGCCGGCGCGATCAGGATGTCGGCATCGAGGCGTCGGCCGTCGGCCTCCGCCTCGGCGCGGGCGTCGGCGACGAGCGTGAAGAGCTCCTCCATCTCCGCGTCGGTGAGGGCGAGGCACCCCTCGGTGCCCAAGGGCGCGCCGCCATGCAGCATGATGTCGTCGCCGAGCGTCGCGGGATCGCGCCCGGCCTCGGCCGCGCGGGCGCGGTCGAACCGGTTCGGATAGCCGATCTTGATCGAGACGTGCTCGACCGAATTCGGGTTGAGATAGTCAAGCCGATAGAGCCCTTCCGGCACGCGCCGGTCGCCCTCCGCCCGCTTGGGGCCGAGCGTCGCATCGCGCGCCGGCTGCGGCCCGGCGATCAGCGCATAGCTCTTGATGAAGCGCAGATCCTCGCCCGCGCCGGCGAAGAGATCGAGCCGCGCCTCGCGCTTGAAGGCGGCAAGCCGCATCCGCGGCGGCGGATAGGGCACGCCGGCCCGCGCGAAGGGCGCGGATAGCCGGGCGCGGGCGCGCGGCCCGAAATCGTCGAGCCGGCTCGCCACCGTCTCGAACGTGCGCGGCTCGACCGTCGGGCGCAGCGCGTCATAGAGCGCGAGCGGCCCCGCGACGGCGAGGACGAGCAGCGAGGTCATCACACAGGTTCGTATCATCATGGCGGCCGCGAGGCTGGCGGGCGACCGTGGCGGCTTCGCGGAGGGATTTCGGCTTTTTCGGGGCGCGGGCGCCCGGTGATGCCGAGCGGTCAGGCGGTCTTCAGCGCCGGATGGTGGAGAATCTCGAACGAGCCCGGCGCATGGTCGCGCCGCGCGAAATCGCCGACCACCTCCGGATCGCGCGGACGTTCGGCCTTCGCGTCCTCCAGCCAGCGGCGCACCAGCGGGTCGGCGATCAGCGCGTCGACATAGGAGGCCACATCGAGCGAGACCGGCACCTGGTAGGTGTAGAAGCGCATCGCGATCGGCGCGAAGAAGGCGTCCACGATGCCGAATCGTCCGAAGAGATAGGGCCCCTCGCCCGCGCTGCGCGGCGCCATGAAGCGCGGGCGCCACATCGCTTCCAGCTGCGCCACGTCCTCCAGCACCGCGCCGGGCAGCTTGCGGGCCTTGAAGCGCTGGCTGACATTCATCGGACAGGCCTCGCGCAGCGCCTGGAAACCGGTCGCCATGCGGGTCGCCATCATGCGGGCGAGCGCACGCTCGTGCGGATCCTCCGGCCAGAGCCCGGCCTCGGGCGCGCATTCCGCGATATATTCCGCGATCGCCAGCGTCTCGGACAGGACGAGCTTGCCGTCATGCAGGGCCGGCACCGTGGCGCCGGGCGAGATGTTGGCGAGCTTCTCCTTGAAGCCCGGCTCGCGTAGCCGGATCACCTCCTCCGCGAAGGGGAGGCCGGAGGCGGCCAGCACCAGCCAGGCCCGCATCGACCAGGAGGACGAGGTGCGGTTGCCGAGATAAAGCGTCAGATCGCGGCTGGGCGTCGGCATGCGGGCGGTCATGGCGAAACAACTCGACAATGTCGGACGGCGAACCGACCGCGGTAGGAGGGGCCGAAAATACGCCCGGGCGGTCCCGTTGTCGAGCGGGAGAGGCGGGGTCAGCGCGTCTTCTTGGCCTTCGCCGGGGCGGGGTTCTTCTCGCAGAGATCCTCGAGGAAGCAGGCGGTACAGTGCGGCGTGCGCGAGCGGCAGATCCGCTTGCCGTGTTCCAGCAGCCAGATATGCGCGCCGAAACGGTAGCGTTCGGGCACCCGCGGCTCCAGCGACCGGGCCGTTTGTTCTTCCGTCTTGCCGTGCGCGAGGCCGAGACGGTTGCAGACCCGGTGCACATGGGTGTCGACGGCGACCACGCCCTCCCCGAAGGTGAAGCGCTGCATGATGTCGGCCGACTTGCGGCCGACACCGGGCAGCGCCATCAGCGCCTGCCGGTCCTTCGGCACGATGCCGTCATGCTCCGCCAGCAGCGCCCGGCACATGAGATGCAGGTTCCGGGCCTTCATGTTGTAGAGCCCGCAGGGCTTGATCAGCCGGGCGAGTTCGTCCTGCGGCAGGGCGAGGATGGCTTGCGGAGTCGAGGCGTGCGCGAACAGGGCGTCGCGCGCCTTCGCCGTCATCGCGTCGCGCGACTGGGCGGAGAGCATGACCGAGACCAGGCTGCGGAACGGATCCTTCTGGACCTTGGCCGGCGCGCGGTTCGAATCCGGAAACCGTTCCTCGAAGCGCGCGAACAGGGTCTCGACGGCCGTATCGCTCAGCACCGCTGGGTCCTCTCCCGGCTGTTGCGGACTGCGGGAAAGATGGCGCATGAAAAGCCCGGGTCAAATCCGACAGCGGCCGATGCGGCGTGTCGGGTTCGGTCCCGGGCTTTCATGTGGTCGGTTTTGATTTTCTGAGCGGCTTCGCGGCCGCCTCTTAACGATGCTTCCCGCGCGAAGCGGATCGATGGCGTTTCGTTACGCCGCCAGCGAGGAATCGTTCCAGGCGCTCGTCTGCTTGCAGTTCGAGCAAACGCGCTCGCCCGGCCAGGTGCTCTTGAACTCACCCTGGCACATCAGGCACTTGCGCGTCTTCGCCTCGTACTGGCGATCCGACTCGGGCTTTTTGTTCTTGCTTGAATCGCTCATGGGTTCGGATCCGTCTCCATTGCTTTCCTGGGCGAACGGGACCGGTGAGTCAAAGCGGCCCCATCCCTGACTTTTAACCGTTTCTTAACTGACACAGATATGTCACACCACTTCCTATTCCGCAGGGCCTTCTTGCAGAAAATGCATAGCGGACCGGCTAGCCGCGCGGTGTTCGCATACCTGATCGCCCCCCAGGATCAAGGCCCCGCGCATTCTGCGCGCCATATAATCGGGCCTCCCCGTGGGGAACGATGAATATAAGGACCGTCCGCGCGCTTGACTAGGGGCATTATCGCCCAAAATGAGCCGATTCCGGGGCTTTTGGGGAATTCTTTCGGGATTCGAACGAGGTTTTGGATGGAATCGTAAGCGCTTCGCCGCCGTTCCGCCCTACCAGTAGCGCATTGCTCCGCGGAACAGCTCCTCCAACTCCGCCTCATGGACCGCCCTCGGCGCGTTGTCGAGGAGACGCCGTTGCGGCGCCGCCTTGGAGACCAGCGCCGCCAGGTCCCCGTCGTCGTAGCCGACGCCCGAGAGCCCGTTCGGCATGCCGGTCGCGCGCATCATCTCGATGATCCGGTCGGCGAGCGCGTCGCCCGCCTGCTCCGGCGCGAGGCCCGAGACGTCCGCGCCCATCGCCTTCGCGCCCATCAGATGGCGCTCCGGACAGGCGGCGCCGGTGTAGCGGAAGACCGCCGGCGCGTTGACGATGACGGAGATGCCATGCGGCACCATCGGCTCGTTGGTGGCCCAGCCTTCGGGCACGTAATCCTCGACCAGGCCGGCCACCGCGTAGCTCATCGCGTGCGGCACATGGCAGCCGGCATTGCCGAAGCCGATGCCAGCCAGCATGCCGGCGAACATCAACGCCTCGTAATCCTCCGGCTCGGGGTCGTTGACCGCGCCCACCAGATGCCCGCCGACGAGGCGGATCGCCTCCTGGCAGGCGAGGTCGGAATAGGGGTTGGCCCCTTGGCTGAGCGGGCGTTTCTGCGGGTCGTCCGCCTTCGGGCGATGGGAGTAGGGGCGCGCCGTCAGGCTCTCGAAGGCGTGGCTGAAGACATCGAAACCGTTGGCCGCGATCACCGGGGCGGGCAGGCTTTCCAGCACGCTCGGGTCGAGCACGCCCAGCGCGGGCCTGAGTCGCGGGCTCGCGATCCCGGTCTTCGCCTCCATTTCGAGCAAGTCGAAGATCGCGATGCCGGTGCATTCGCTGGCCGTGCCGAAGGTGGTCGGGCAGGCGATGTGCGGCTTGAGAGGTCCGGGAACCGGCTTCGCCGCGCCGATCGGCGCGTTCACATAGGCGAGGAAGTCGTCCGGATAGCTGGCATAGAGGTTGGCCGCCTTGCAGGTATCCATGGTCGAGCCACCGCCGAGCGATATGTAGCCGTCGAACCCGCCCTCGACCGCGAAGTCGGCCGCTGCCTTGAAGGATCGGTCGGTCGGTTCGACTTCCAGCTCCTTGTAGACGGTCACAGCGATGCCGGCCGCCTTCAGCGCGTCCTCGACCGTCCTGCGCGCCGGCAGTTCCGCCGTCTTCGGATCGCAGAAGAGCGCGACCTTCGTCATGCCGAGCGCCTTGGCGTCCGAGCCCACCTCCGCGAGCGAGCCGTAGCCGAACTTGATCTTCGGGGCCTCCACCGTGAAGGCGGTATCGCCGCCGTCCGCCGGCATGAAATAGGGGTTGAGGGCCATGGCGTCGCGGTCTCCCTGTTCTTCGGCGTCTTTAGTCTTGTCGCGTCGGCGGATGATTCCACGCGCTTTCCGCCCCTGCAATGCGCCGCCCTTGACGGCATATATTTTAAGCTTAAAATAATTATCGACCACGGGCCGGACGCGGAGGTGTAGCCCCATGAAGATCGTATGCATCGGCGGCGGGCCGGCGGGCCTCTATTTCGCGATCCTGATGAAGCTGCAGGACGCGGGCCACGACATCACGGTGGTCGAGCGCAACCGGCCCTATGACACCTTCGGCTGGGGCGTCGTGCTCTCCGACGAGACGATGGAGAATTTGCGCGACAACGATCCGGTCAGCGCCGAGACGATCCTCGGCGAGTTCGCCCATTGGGACGATATCGACGTCCACTTCAAGGGCAGTTGCATCACCTCCGGCGGACACGGCTTCTCCGGCATCGGGCGCAAGCGGCTCCTCAACATCCTGCAGGAGCGGGCCGAGGATCTCGGCATCACGCTCGAGTTCGAGACCGAAGTCGACGGGCTGGAATCCTATCAGGACGCGGACCTGATCATCGCCTCCGACGGCATCAACTCGAAGATCCGTAACCAGTTCGCGGACGTGTTCGAGCCGGACATCGACGTGCGCCGCAACAAGTTCGTTTGGCTCGGCACGCACAAGGTCTTCGACGCCTTCACCTTCATCTTCGAGAAGACCGAGGCCGGCTGGATCTGGGCGCACGCCTACAAGTTCGATGGCGAGACCTCGACCTTCATCGTCGAATGCGCGCCCGAGACCTGGGAGAAGCTGGGTCTCGACAAGGCCGATCAGGACGAGACGATCCGGCTGTGCGAGGAGATCTTCGGCGCCTATCTCGACGGCCACGGGCTGATGAGCAACGCGCGCCACCTGCGCGGCTCCGCCTGGCTCAACTTCCAGCGGGTCTCCTGCAAGCGCTGGCGCCACGGCAACATCGTGCTGATGGGCGACGCGGCGCACACGGCCCACTTCTCGATCGGCTCGGGCACCAAGCTCGCGATGGAGGATGCGATCGACCTCGCCGCCATGCTGAAGGACGGCGTAATCGAGGGGAACCGCCCGCTCGACGACGTGCTGCAGGACTATCAGGAGGCGCGACGGCTGGAGGTGCTGAAGATCCAGTCGGCGGCGCGCAACTCGACCGAATGGTTCGAGGATATCGAGCGCTATTTCGACTACGAGCCGATCCAGTTCGCCTATTCGTTGCTGACCCGCTCGCAGCGGGTGAGCCACGAAAACCTGCGACTGCGCGATCGGGCATGGCTGGAAGGCGCGGAGCGCTGGTTCGTCGGCCAGGCGGCCGGCCGCGAGACGCAGCAGCAGATCCCGCCGATGTTCGCGCCCTTCCGGCTGCGCGACATGGAGCTCGTCAACCGGGTCGCCGTCTCGCCGATGTCGATGTATTCGGCCGAGGACGGGCTGATCAACGATTTCCACATCGTCCACTACGGCGCGCGCGCTCAGGGCGGGGCGGGTCTGATCTTCACCGAGATGACCGATGTCAGCGCCGATGCGCGCATCACGCCGGGCTGTGCGGGGATCTATACCGACGCGCACGAGGCCGCCTGGAAGCGCATCGTCGATCTCGTCCATGGGCAGGGCGCGGCGAAGATCTGCCTGCAGCTCGGCCATGCCGGGCCGAAGGGCTCGACCCAGGTCGGGTGGGAGAGAATGGACGCCCCGCTGCCCGAAGGGAACTGGGAGATCATTGCGCCGTCGGCCGTGCCCTGGTCGCCCGAGAACCAGGTGCCGCGCGCCATGACGCGGGCCGACATGGACCGGGTGAAGGCGGACTATGTCGCGGCGGCCGAGCGGGCGGAGCGTGCCGGCTTCGACATGCTGGAGCTGCACTATGCTCACGGCTACCTGATGAGCGCCTTCATCACGCCGCTCATGAACAAGCGGGACGACGACTACGGCGGCAGCCTGGAGAACCGCATGCGCTATCCGCTGGAGGTCTTCCAGGCGGTGCGCGCGGTCTGGCCGGAGGCGAAGCCGATCTCGGTGCGCATTTCCTCCAACGATTGGGTCGGCGATCTCGGCATCACGCCGGAGGAATCGGTGGAGATCGCGCGGATGCTGAAGCAGGCGGGCGTCGACATCGTCGACGTTTCGGCCGGGCAGACCTCGCCCGACGCCAAGCCGGTCTACGGGCGCATGTTCCAGACGCCCTTCTCGGACCGCATCCGCAACGAGGTCGATATCCCGACCATGGCGGTCGGCAACATCTACGAGATCGACCATGTGAATTCGATCCTTATGGCGGGGCGCGCCGACATTTGCTGCCTGGCGCGCCCGCATCTGTGGGATCCGTTCTGGACGCTACGCGCCGCCGCGCAGCAGGGCTATGGCGAGGTCGCCTGGCCGAAGCAGTACCTGACGGGCAAGGGCCAGCTCGAGCGGCTGATGGAAAAGCAGCAGCAGAGCGAGACCGCCTTCAGCGTCTGACGGCGCAAAGCGGGGGAAGGACGAAAGCGGATCATGCAGGCGCTTCAGGGCAAGCACGCGGTCGTCACCGGCGGCTACAAGGGGATCGGGGCCGCGATCGCCCGCCGGCTTGTTGATCTCGGCGCGCGGGTCAGCATCCTGGCCCGCGACGAGGCGGCGGCGCGCGCCTTCGCGGACGGGCTGCCCGAGGCTTGCGCCATCGCCTGCGACGTGACCGACGAGGCGGCCGTCGAGCGCGCCTTCGCCGCCGCGCGCGACTTCTTCGGGCCCGTCGACATCCTGGTCGCCAATGCCGGCGGGACGGTCGCCAAGCCGCTCGCTGAGGAGACGGTGGAGGGCTTTCGCCAGGGGCTGGAGGTCAATCTGGTCGGCGTCTTCGCCTGTCTGCGGGCCGTCCTGCCGGCGATGACGGACCGCGGCGCGGGCCGTATCGTGGTGGTGGCCAGCACGGCGGGCTTGAAGGCCTATCCGGGTGTCGCCGCCTATGTCGCGGCGAAGCACGGGGCCCTCGGCCTCGTCCGCGCGGCGGCGTTGGAGACGGCGCGCACCGGCGTCACCGTCAACGCGGTCTGCCCCGGCTATACCGAGACCGACCTGGCCGGCCAGGCGATCGCCGCGCTCAAGGAACGGGGCAAGAGCGAGGCGGAGGCGCGCGAGACGCTGGCCCGCACCAACCCGATGCGCCGGTTGATCGATCCCGACGAGGTGGCCAACGCCGTCGAGTGGCTGATCTGTCCCGGCAGCGAGGCGATCACGGGCCAGGCGATCGCGGTTGCCGGCGGGGAGGTGATGGGATGAGCGAGCGGCCACCGGCACTGGGTCCGAAGGGCGCGGCCGCAGAGGCCATCGGCGACCGGGACGTGAGTCGCCTGCGGCTTTGGCTGCGGATTCTGGACACCTCCAACCTGGTGCAGCGCGAATTGCGCGGGCGCTTGCGCGAGGAATTCAACGTGACCCTGCCGCGCTTCGACCTGATGGCGGCGCTCGACCGGGCGGGTGAGGGGGGCATGACGATGGGCCAGCTCTCCCGCCGGCTGCGCGTCTCCGGCGGAAACGTGACGGCGGTGGTCGACCGGCTGGTGAAGGAGGGCGCGGTCCAGCGCCGCTCCCCGCCGGAGGATCGGCGGACAAGCTTCATCGCCCTCACCGACGAGGGGCGGCGCCAGTTCGTGGCGATGGCGACGGCCCATCTCGGCTGGGTCGACGAGGTGCTGGGCGGTCTGGAGCCGGACGAGGTCGCCGCCCTAACGCGGTTGATGGACAAGGCGCGCGAGACCGCCGCGGGCCGCGCGCGCGACGAAGAGGAACGCCGGAATGGCTGAGACGACCGGAACCATGGCGGACTACCGTCCGACCCATTTCGAGCTGGAGATGCGGGGCGACATCGCGCTGGTGACGCTGAACCGGTCGGAGAAGAAGAACCCGCTCACCTTCGACAGCTATGCGGAGCTGCGCGACTATTTCCGGGCGTTGCGTGACGCGGAGGACGTGCAGGGCGTCGTGATCCGCGGCGCCGGGGGCAACTTCTGCTCCGGCGGGGACGTGTTCGAGATCATCGAGCCGCTGACCAAGCGCGACATGAAGGGCCTGCTGCAGTTCACCCGCATGACCGGCGACCTGGTGCTGGCGATCCGCAACTGCCGCCAGCCGGTGATCGCGGCGGTCGAGGGCGTGTGCGCCGGCGCCGGCGCGATGATCGCGTTGGCAAGCGACCTGCGGATCGGCGCGCCGGACGCCAAGACGGCCTTCCTCTTCACCCGCGTCGGTCTGGCCGGCTGCGACATGGGCGCCTGCGCCTTGTTGCCGCGCATGATCGGCCAGGGCCGGGCGAGCGACCTGCTCTTCACCGGCCGGTCGATGAGCGCGGAGGAGGGCGAGCGCTGGGGCTTCTTCAATCGCCTGGTCGAGAAGGAGGCGCTCGCCGACGAGGCGCTGGCGCTGGCCCAGAGCCTCGCCCAAGGCCCCAACTTCGCGCACATGATGACCAAGACCATGCTGAATCGCGAATGGGACATGAGCCTCGAAGGGGCGATCGAGGCGGAAGCCCAGGCCCAGGCGATCTGCATGCAGACCCAGGACTTCACCCGCGCCTTCGAGGCCTTCGCCGCGAAGCAGAAGCCGGTGTTCGAGGGGGATTGAGGATGTTGGGACGGAGTGCCTTTTTCCCCTTCCCCCTTCATGGGGGGAGGACGGGAGGGGGGAGCCTGCGGCGCGCATACGCGCGTGCCGTGGCCGCCCCCTCACCCCGACCCTCTCCCACGAGGGGAGAGGGTGTAGGGTGTGGGGAGGGGCGTCATGCCTGACTGCCGTTTCCTCGACTGGCCCTTCTTCGCGGACGGTCACCGCGCCTTCGCCGGCGGTATCGCCGCCTTCGCGGACGATCTCGGCGAGTTGGCGCACGCCCACGACGATATCGACGCCACCTGCCGGGAGATCGTGCGCCGGCTGGGCGCGGAGGGCTGGATCGCGCCGGCGGTGGGCGACGGCATCGACGTGCGCACGCTCTGTCTCGCGCGCGAGACGCTGGCCTATCGCGGCGGCCTCGCCGATTTCGCCTTCGCCATGCAAGGGTTGGGCTCGGGCCCGCTCTCGCTTTTTGGAACGAACGGTCAAAAACAGGCGTGGCTGCCCAGGGTCGCGGCGGGCGAGGCTATCGCCGCCTTCGCGCTGAGCGAGCCGGAGGCGGGTTCCGACGTCGCCGCGCTGGCGACCACGGCGGTGGAGGAGGGGAACGGCTATCGTCTCGACGGCGAGAAGACCTGGATCTCGAACGGCGGGATCGCGGATTTCTACTGCGTCTTCGCCCGCACGGGCGAGGCGCCGGGTGCCAAGGGGTTGAGCTGCTTCCTGGTGCCGGCCGACACACCCGGCCTCGAGGTGGTGGAGCGGATCGAGGTCTCCGCCCCGCATCCGCTGGCGCGGCTCAGCTTCGATGGCGTCAAAATGCCGGCGGATGCGCTGATCGGCGAGCGTGGCCAGGGCTTCAAGATCGCCATGTCGGTGCTCGACATTTTCCGCTCGACCGTCGGGGCCGCCGCGCTGGGGTTCGCCCGCCGGGCCCTCGATGAGGCGTCGGCACGGGCTGCCGACCGGCGGCTCTTCGGCGGCGCCTTGGGCGAGTTGCAGATGGTGCAGGCGATGCTGGCCGATATGGCGACGGAGGTCGAGGCGTCGGCCCTGATGATCTACCGCGCCGCCTGGACCAAGGACCGGGGCGCGGCGCGCGTCACCCGCGAGGCCGCGATGGCGAAGCTCTACGCGACCGAGGCCGCGCAACGCATCGTCGACCAGGCCGTTCAGATCATGGGCGGGCACGGCGTCGTCGCCGGCAATCCGGTCGAGCGGCTCTATCGCGACGTGCGTGCGCTGCGCATCTACGAGGGGGCGAGCGAGATCCAGAAGGTCGTGATCGCCCGTCAGCATCTGGCCGATTTCGCCGCCGAACGCGGCGCGGGAGGGGATGAGCGATGAGCGCCGAGACCGCCCATATCGACACCTTCGCACGCGACAACCTGCCGCCGGCCGAAGAGTGGCCGACCTTCCTGTTCGACCGGCCGGAGTTCCAGTATCCGGAGCGCCTCAATTGCGCGGTCGAGCTCCTGGACCGGATGGTGGAGCAGGGGCACGGCGACAGCCCCTGCTTCCTCGGCGCCAACGGCCAGCGCTGGACCTATCGCGACGTGCTGGAGAAATCGAACCGCATCGCCCGCGTGCTGACCGAGGATCTGGGGTTCGTCCCCGGCAACCGGGTGATGATCCGCGGCGCCAACAACCCGACCTTCATGGCCTGCTGGCTGGGCATCGCGAAGGCCGGCGGCATCGTGGTCGCGACGATGCCGCTGCTGCGCGGCAAGGAACTGGCGGTGATCGCCGAGAAGGCGGACATCGAACTCGCGCTTTGCGACGAGCGGCTGAAGGAGGAGATGGACTCGGCGCAGGCCCAGGCCCAGTGCCTGAAGCGCGTCGTCACCTTCAACGGCTCCGGAGAGAAGGGGGCGCATGGCGAGCTCGAGGACCGGATGGCGAGCAAGCCCGACGGCTTCGAGAATGTGGATACTGCCGCTGACGACACGGTGCTGATCGCCTTCACCAGCGGCACCACGGGCAAGCCCAAGGGCACGATGCATTTCCACCGCGACGTGATGGCGATCTGCGACGCCTTCCCGAAATCGGTGCTGAAGCCGACGGCAGACGACGTCTTCATCGGCAGCCCGCCCTTGGCCTTCACCTTCGGTCTCGGCGGGCTCGCGACCTTCCCGATGCGGGTCGGCGCCTCCTCGGTGCTGCTCGAGAGGCTGCCGCCGGAGGAACTCGCCAAGGCGATCGAGAAGCACCGCGCCACCGTTTGCTTCACCGCGCCGACCGCCTATCGCGCGATGCTGAACCATATCGAGCGCTATCCGATGAAGAGCCTGCGGAAATGCGTCTCCGCCGGCGAGACCCTGCCGAAGCCGACCTTCGTCGCCTGGCGCGAGGCGACCGGCATCCGAATCATCGACGGCATCGGCGCGACCGAGATGCTGCATATCTTCATCTCGGCCGCCGAGGACGCGATCAAGCCGGGTGCGACCGGCAAGCCGATCCCGGGTTACGAGGCCCGCGTCGTCGACGACGACATGCAGGAGCTGCCGCCGGGCGAGGTCGGGCGACTCGCCGTGCGCGGACCGACGGGTTGCCGCTATCTCGCCGATCCGCGCCAGCGCGACTATGTGCGCGACGGCTGGAACCTGACGGGCGATGCCTATCGGATGGACGCGGAGGGCTATTTCCACTTCCAGGCCCGGGCCGACGACATGATCGTCTCCGCCGGCTACAACATCTCCGGGCCGGAGGTGGAGGAGGCGCTGATGAGCCATCCGGCGGTCGCGGAATGCGCCGTCGTCGGGGCGCCGGACGAGGATCGGGGCACAATCGTGAAGGCCTTCGTGCTGCTGGCGGAGGACAGGACCGGCGGCGACGCCCTGGTGAAGGAGCTGCAGGACCACGTGAAGAAGACCATCGCCCCCTACAAATATCCGCGCGCGATCGAGTTCGTGACCGCGCTGCCCAAGACCGAGACCGGCAAGGTCCAGCGCTTCAAGCTGCGACGCATGGAAGAGGAGCGTGCGCGCTGATGGGCCAGGTTTTCGAGACCTGGATCACCGTGCGTTTCCAGCACTGCGATCCGGCCGGCATCGTCTTCTTCCCGCGCTGGTACGAAATGCTGAACGAGGCGGTCGAGGCCTGGTTCGACGAGGGGCTGGGGTGCGACTTCCACGATCTGCACATGGAGCGCCACTGCGGCATCCCGGCGATCCGCACCGAGGCCGATTACAGAAGCCCGGGCATGCTGGGCGAACATATCCTGTGGCGGCTGTGGATCGTGAAGCTGGGCGGCAGTTCGATCGCGTTGCGCGTCGAGGCGGTCGGGCCGGACCAGAAGATTCGCGTCGCCTTCGACCACACCGTCATCTTCGCCGCCATGGGGCCGCCGCCGAAGGCCAAACGCGTGCCCGACGATCTGCGGAAGCGGATGGAGAACTTCGTCGTTGCCGGGCCGACGACCGCCAAAGACACATGAGGTTGCGCCGTCGTTCCCGCGAAAGCGGGAACCCAGAGCAGCAGGCATCGGAATGGAAGAACGCCCTGGATTCCCGCTTTCGCGGGAATGACGGGGCGACCCTTGGAGAAGGAACCGAACAATGCCCGTCGAACATCTGAACCCCGAAGGCTGGCCGCGGCCCAGCGGCTATTCGAACGGTACCGCCGCCGCGGGCCGCATGGTCTTCGTCGCCGGCCAGGTCGGCTGGCATCCGGTCAAGGGGTGGGAGAGCGACGACTTCGTCCATCAGGTCCGCCAATGCCTGGAGAACACCCGCGCGGTGCTGGAGGCCGGCGGCGCCAGGCCGGAGCATATCGTGCGCATGACCTGGTACGTGACCGACAAGCAGGAGTATCTCGCCAACCTGAAGGGCGTCGGCGAGGCCTATCGCGCGGTGCTGGGCAAGGTGTTTCCGGCGATGGCGCTGGTTCAGGTCGCGGCCCTCGTCGAGGATCGCGCCAAGGTCGAGATCGAGACGACGGCTATCGTCGGCTAGGGGTGGGTCACTCCGCGGCCTCGGCCTTCGCGTCCGGCATCTCGCCGCGGATGACGTAGGCCAGCGCCTGGACCACCTGCTCCGGCTCGCGTGCCATGGCGAGCGCCGCGGCGTCGACCTCCTTCAACGCGTGGTCGTGCTCCGGCGGGTGCAGCGTGATGATCGGCTTGCCCATGGCGGCGGCGAAGCCGGCGTCGAAGGCCGCGTTCCACTGCTTGTACTTCTCGCCGAAGCGCACGACGACGACGTCGGCGTCCTGGATCAGGGTCTGGGTGCGGATCGCGTTCAGGCTGGCCCCCTTGCGGTCGTGCCAGAACTTGTCCGGCTCGGCGCCGAAGATGGCGACCCCGCAATCGTCGGAATCCGCATGCACCGTGACCGGTGCCGAGATGTCGACCGGCAGGCCGGCCGCCTTGATCCCGCTCTCGATCCGCTCGCGCCAGTCGCTGTGGATTTCGCCCGACAGATAGACGCTCCAACGCCGTTCGCTCATGGCTCGCTTCCCTTCCTCTCGCTTCGTCGCTGCATCAGATATGGGACGATCCGGCGGACCGCCAAGCCCGTGGGCGCTAGCCCCGCCGCCGGCGGCGGCGCCGCCCGCCATCCTCCGAGCCCGCCTCGCCCGCGCCGCCGGCATGCACGTGCGCCGGCCGGTCGGTGACGCCGGCCAAGGGCCCCAGCTTCTCGACGATCGTCTCCATCGTCGGGACCGCGCCCGGTTCGTAGCCGTCGAGCGCGTCGCGGATCGCCTTCAGCACCGTGCCGTCGGTGCCGCAGCAGCCGCCGATGATGCGCGCGCCGGCGTCGCGTGCGAGACGCGCATAGTCCGCCATCAGCTCCGGCGTGCCGGTATAGCGGAACTGGCCGCCCTTGAATTCCGGCACGCCGCAATTGGCCTTGGCGACGACCACGGCTTGCGAATCGACGACGCCGTGCATCTGCACGATCGAGAGCACGTTTTCCGTCGCGCCCAGCCCACAATTGGCGCCGATCGCGGCCGGCCGGATGGGCAGGGTCGAGAGGTGGGAATAGGCATCCTCCGGCGACAGGCCCATCATGGTCTTGCCGGCGGTGTCGAAGGTCATGGTGCTGACGATCGGCTTGCCGGTCCGGGCCGCGCCCTCGACGGCCGCCGCCGCCTCCTCCCGGCTCGACATGGTCTCGATCCACAGGATGTCGGCGCCGCCGTCGACGAGGCCCCGCGCCTGTTCGGCGAAGGCTTCGACGCCATCTTCGTGGCTGAGCGCGCCGACCGGCTGGAACAGCTCGCCCGTCGGGCCCATCGAGCCGGCGACGATCACCGGTCGGCTGGATTCGTCCGCCACTTTGCGGGCCACCTGGGCCGCTGCCTTGGCGAGCGCATAGGCCCGGTCCTGCGCGTCGTGCAGCTTGAGCCGGTAGGCGTTGCCGCCGAAGCTGTTGGTCAGGATGATGTCGGCGCCGGCCTCGACGAATTCCCGGTGCACGCTCTCCACCCGGTCGGGATGGTCGAGGTTCCAGAATTCCGGGGCGTCGCCGCTCTCGAGCCCGCGAGCGAAGAGGTTGGTCCCCATCGCCCCGTCGGCGATCAGATGGGGGCGCTCGGCGAGCAGTTTGACGAAGGGGTTGTCGGCGGTCTCGGCCATCGGTCGTTCCAGTTCGGGAATAGCGGCGAGGGACGCATCCCTCCGGTCCTAGCCAAGCGCGCGGTCTAGATCCTCGATCAGATCCGCCGCGGTCTCCAGCCCGATCGAGAGGCGCACCAGCTCCGGCCCGGCGCCTGCGGCGCGCTGCTGCTCGGGCGACAGCTGATTATGGGTTGTCGAGGCGGGATGCAACACCAGCGATTTGGCGTCGCCGATATTGGCGAGGTGGCTGAAGAGCTCGACCCGCTCGACCAGGCGCTTCGCCGCCTCGAAGCCGCCCTCCAGCTCGATCGTGAAGACGGAGCCGGCGCCCTTCGGCAGGTATTTCCGGGCCAGATCGTGATAGGGCGAGCTCTTCAGGCCGGCGTAGTTGACCCGCGCGACCGCCTTGTGCCCTTCGAGGAATTCGGCGACCGCCACCGCGTTGGCGCAGTGCCGGTCCATGCGCAAGGGCAGCGTCTCGATGCCGAGCAGCGTCAGGAAGGCGTTCATCGGCTGCTGCGTCGGGCCCAGGTCCCGCAGTCCCACCGCCTGGCCGTACATGGTGTAGGCGAGGTCGCCGAAGGTCTCGCAGAAGATCAGGTCGTGATATTCCGGCGCCGGCTTGGCGAGCGCCGGGAACTTGTCGGGCTTCGCGAAATCGTAGCGTCCGCTGTCGACGACCGCGCCGCCCAGCGCCACGCCCTGGCCCTGCAGGAACTTGGTGGTTGAGTAGGTGGCGAGGCTCGCCCCCCAATCGAACGGCCGGCAGAGATAGGGCGTCGCCATCGTATTGTCGACGATCAGGGGCACGTCGGCCTCGGCGGCCACCTCGGCGATTTTCTCCAGGTCGACCACCACCCCGCCCGGGTTCGCCAGGCACTCGACGAAGAGCGCCTTGGTGCGCGGGGTCAGCGCCTTGCGGAAGGCGTCCGGGTCGGTCGCGTCGACGAAATCGACGTGCCAGTCCCATTTCTTGAAGGTGTGGCCCATCTGGTTGATCGAGCCGCCATAGAGCTTGTCGGCCGCGACGATATGGTCGCCCGGCATCATCAGCGGCAGGAGCGCCAGGATCTGCGCCGAATGACCCGAGGCCGTGACCACCGCGCCGATCCCGTCGTCGAGCGCGGCCAGCCGTTCCGCCAGAACCGAGATCGTCGGATTGGTCAGCCGCGAATAGATGAAGCCCGGCTCCTGCAGATTGAAGAGCGAGGCCGCGTGCTCCGCCGACTCGAAGACGTAGGAGGTGTTCTGATAGATCGGCGTCGCCCGCGCGCCGGTGGCGCTGTCGGGCGCCGCGCCCGCATGCAGCGCCAGCGTCTCGAAACCGTAGCGTTTCTCCGCCATGCCCATCGCTCCCCGCCGTTAGCCGTGCTTCTGCTTTAGCGGAGAGCGCGGGACGGGTCGAGGGGGTGTTGGGAACGTGCCTCTCGCACGGCTCGATCGAGCGCGCGCCGTCGAACTTCCATGTCAGCGGATCATGCGTCCGGCATTGCGGACGGCACGGCAAATGCGATCCGGAATCCGGGGAGGCACGGCATCGGCGGTGCCGTCGCTCTGGATTGCCGCTTTCGCGGCAATGACCGGAATCCTAAAGAAAGCGGTGACAGGCGTTGGAGGTGCCGCGATACCCGGCTGGGAGAAGCTCAGCCCTTCACCATGGCGAGGAATTCGCGCCGCGTCTCGGGGTCGGTGCGGAAGGCGCCGGTCATGTGGCTGGTGACCGTGCTGACGCCGCGCTTGCGCACGCCGCGGGTCGTCATGCACTGGTGCTCGGCGTCGATCACGACGGCGACGCCGCGCGGTTTCAGCACGCGCTCGATCGTCTCGGCGATCTGCACCGTCATGGTCTCCTGCGTCTGCAGGCGCTTGGCGAAGATTTCCAGCACGCGGGCGAGCTTGGAGATGCCCACCACCCGGTTGGCCGGCAGATAGGCGATCGAGGCGGTGCCGATGATCGGGACCATGTGATGCTCGCAATGACTCTCGAAATCGATGCCGCGTAGCATCACCATCTCGTCGTACCCCTCGGTCTCCTCGAAGGTGCGGCGCAGTTCCTCCTCGGGATCGATGGCGTAGCCGGCGTAGAATTCCTCATAGGCACGCACCACGCGGCTCGGCGTATCGACCAGACCTTCGCGCGCCGGATCGTCGCCGAGATAGGCGATCAGGGTGCGAACCGCCTCCTCGGCCTCTTCCCGGGCCGGGCGTTCGGCGACGACGGTGGGCTTCTTCGCGATATCGTGCATGGACGACTTCCTGCCTGCTGGTGCGTCTCGGGGACGGGTGCCTCGCACCCTTCCACCATATAGTGCCGAAACGCGATCCGCCAAAAGCGACCGACCGCCGCACGCCGGCGACATGTCCCGGCCGCGTCGGCGCGCGTATATTGTTGTAACGAAGGGGGGAGTCAACAATATCACAGGGAAACTAGGCCTAACTTCCCCGTGATGATGCCGTGTGCGAGTGAGGCGATGAGCGACGCGCTCTACAATGAGAAGATCCTGGAGGCGGCGCGCGGTCTCGACCCGGACGACCGCCTCTCCGACCCGCAGGCGAGCGTGCAGCTCACCAGTCCGCTCTGTGGCAGCCGCATCCGCGTCGACCTCCGGCTCGACGGCGGCCGGGTCGCCGACTACGGCCAGGAGGTTCGGGCCTGTGCGCTCGGCCAGTCCTCGGCCGCGATCATGAAGCGGCACGTGGTTGGCATGACGCGGGACGAGCTGGTCGATCTGCGCGACCGGGTGGAGGCGATGTTGAAGCGCGGCGGCGATCCGCCCGGCGGCGATTGGTCGGAGCTGGAGATCCTGCTGCCCGCGCGCGCCCACAAGTCCCGCCACGCCTCGATCATGCTGCCCTTCAAGGCGGCGGTGAAGGCCTTCGACGCGGCCGAGGGGCACGGGCAGGGCGCCGAGACGGCATGACGGCCGGGCCCCACCCACGGCCGCTCAATCCGGCACAGCGCTTGGCGCTCGGCCTCGTTTTCCTCTATCGGGTGACGCTTTCCAGCGTGATGGGCCGGCAGTGCCGGTTCCTGCCCACCTGCTCGGAATACGCCGCCGAGGCGATCCGCGCCCATGGCGCGCTGCGCGGCACCTGGCTCGCGCTGAAACGCGTCGCCCGCTGCCATCCCTGGGGCGGCGACGGCTACGACCCCGTCCCCCCGCGCAAGGGTCCCTGACCCCCGCATGTCCGCGCTGGACCGCTCGAAGCGCGCGGTCTAGAAGGCGGCTATGGCATTCTTTCGGTTCGGGGCCGCCGGGCGGCCGGCGCTCAGCGACAACATGGCGGGCGCGTTCCTGATGATGGGCTCGATGGCGGGCTTCGGATTCAACGACGCGCTGATCAAGCTCGCCTCGGCCGAGATGGGCCTCTTCCAGGTGATCCTGCTGCGCGGCATCGGCGCGAGCCTGCTGATAGCCCTGCTCGCCTGGCGGCTCGGCGCCTATCGGCGGATGCCGGCGAAGCGCGACTGGGGCGTCCTTGCGCTACGCACCGCGGGCGAGGTGGGGGCGACGCTCTGCTTCCTGACGGCGCTCTTCAACATGCCGATCGCGAACGCGACCGCGATCCTGCAGGCGCTGCCGCTGGCGGTGACGTTGGCCGGGGCGCTGTTGCTGCGCGAGCCGGTGGGCTGGCGGCGCTATCTCGCGATCGCGGCCGGATTCACCGGGGTGATGATCATCGTCCGGCCGGGGGCGGAAGGGTTCAACAGCTACTCCCTCTACGCCCTGGCCGCGGTCGGGTTCGTCACCCTACGCGATCTGTCGACGCGGGCCTTGTCGCACGAGGTGCCCTCGATGCTGGCGGCCAGCCTGACGGCGGTCACCATCACCATCGTGGGCGGTCTCGGTGCGGCCGTCACCGGTGATTGGGCGCCGGTCACGGCCGGCGGGACGGCGGCGCTCGCCGGCGCCGTCCTCTTCATCTTCGCGGGCTACCTCTTCTCGATCATGACCATGCGCCGGGGCGAGGTCGGCTTCATCGCGCCCTTCCGCTACACCAACCTGATCTGGGCGATCCTGCTCGGCTTGTTCATCTTCGGCGAGGTGCCGGACGTCTGGATGCTGACCGGGGGCGCGATCGTGGTCGGAACCGGGCTCTACGCCTTCCATCGCGAGCGGATCCGTGCGCGCACGCTCGCCCTCGCCTCCAGCCGTCGCGGCGGGTAGACTGGCGCCTATGCCAAGCGACGCGCGCGCCCCGAAGCTCGATTCGATCGATCTGAAGATCCTGGCTGCCCTGCAACGGGACGGTCGGATGACGAAGCTCGCGCTGGCCGAGGAGGTGGGGTTGAGCCCCAGCCCGGCGCACGAGCGGGTGAAGCGCCTGGAAGCCGCCGGCTACATCACCGGCTATCGCGCGATCCTGGATATCGACCGGCTGGTCGCGACCGCGCTGGTCTTCGTCGAGATCACGCTCGGCCGGCACGGCGCGGTCGATTTCGAGCGCTTCGAGGAAGCGATGCGCAAGACGCCCGAGATTCTCTCCTGCTACGCGATCGGCGGGGGCGTCGATTATATCGCGCTCGTGGCCGCGCCCTCGATCGCCGCCTACCAGCGGCTGGTCGAGCGGCTGCTGAACGACGATTTGGGGATCGAGAAGTACTTCACCTATATCGTGACCAAGCCGGTGAAGACGCCGGCCGGCTGGCCGCTCGAAGCCCTGCTGGCGGCGAAGCGCCAGCCGGTCTGAGGGGCGCTCAGGCCCGGCATTTGCATGGGCGGAAAAGCGGGCCGGCGTCCAGCCCCCGCATCCCGCAGTCCGACCGCCGGAGGCCCCAGGCCGCGTGCCGAATCCATCCCGCTCCCCGTCCGCTCCGCCTTTCCGAAGCCCCGACCCGCTCGCGCTCGGCATCGTGATCCCGACGCTGAACGCGGCGGACGCCCTGCGCGATACGCTCGCGGCCCTCGCCGTCCCGACGCCGGGGATCGAGCTCGACGTGGTGGTGGTCGATGGCGGGTCGGAGGACGCGACGCTCGATATCGCCCAGCGTTTCGGCGCCCGCATCGCCGCCGCCGAGGGCGGGCGTGGCCCGCAGCTGGCGGAGGGCGCGCGGGTCGTCTTCGGCGAATGGCTGTTCTTCCTGCATGCCGACACGCTGCCGCCGCCCGATTGGGTCGATCAGGTGCGCGGCTTCGCCGCAAGACCCGACGCCGACCGACGGGCCGGCTATTTCCGCTTCGCGCTCGACGATCGCGAGGGGCCGGCGCCGCGCCGGGTGGAGCGGTTCGTCGCCTGGCGGTCGCGCGTCCTCGGGCTGCCCTATGGCGACCAGGGGTTGCTGCTGTCCCGGGCGCGCTACGAGCGCGCGGGCGGCTATCCGCCGGTACCGCTGATGGAGGATGTCGCCCTTGTGCGCCGCATCGGTCGGCGCGATCTGGTCGCGCTCGACGGGGTTGCGCTCACCAGTTCCGCGCGCTACCGCAGGCGAGGCTATCTCCGGCGCGGGGCGCGCAATCTGATCTGCCTCGCGCTCTATTTCGTCGGCCTGTCGCCGCATCTGATCCGGCGGCTCTACGGCTAGGCGACCACACGATGGGACGAAGGCGTACGCGTGCAGGGACTTCCCCATCATCTGGTGATCTTCGCGCGTGAACCGCGCCTCGGCCGGGTCAAGCGCCGGCTCGCCCGCGATATCGGCGATCATGCGGCCTTCGCTTTCTACCGCGATCAGCTGCGCGGCCTGCTGCGCGCGCTCGGCCGCGATCCGCGCTGGACGACCTGGCTCGCCGTGACCCCGGACGCGGCGGCCGCGCGCCCGATCTGGCCGCCCCGGATTCCGGTGTTCGGCCAGGGCGAGGGCGATCTCGGCCAGCGCATGGCGCGGGTCTTCGCGAGCCTGCCGCCCGGCCCCGCCCTGATCGTCGGCAGCGACATCCCGCGCATCGGCCGCGGCGATGTCGCGCGCGCCTTCCGAAGCCTCGGTCGCGCCGAAGCCACCCTCGGACCGTCCGGAGACGGCGGCTACTGGCTCGTCGGGCTGCGCCGGTTGCGGCCGCAGCCGCCAGACCTCTTCGCCGGCGTGCGTTGGTCCGGTCCGTACGCGTACGACGATACGCTGGCGACCCTTCCGGCCGGTTGGCGGATCGGGCAGGAACCGGTGCTTGAAGATGTCGATACGGGCGGCGACTATCACCGGCTGATGGGAACGCTGGCGGCGAGAGAGGTGCGCTCGTGAGGCGAGAACAGGACAAGGGGCTGGACGAGCAGCTGGGCGCGCTGTGCGGCCCGCTGGGCCTGATACCGACCTTCGCCGGCATCCAGCCGGAAGCGCTGGAGCGGCTGCCGACGACCGGCTTGGCGCACGATCATGTACGCATCCTTGGGACGGGGCGGTTGCTGCGGATCCCGAGGCAGAGCCAGATGCGGCTCGACGCGCGCAGCAATCTCGACTATCAGGCCGCCTGCTTCGACCGGGCGAGCGCCGGCGGCCATGCGCCCGCCTATTTCGGGCAGCTTCGCCCCAGCCCGGCCTTGCCGATGGGTGCCTTGATCGTGGAAGAGATCGAGGGCGCGCCGGTCGCGCTGCCGGAAGACCTGCCGGCCGTCGCCCGGTCGCTCGCCTCGATCCACGCGCTGCCGGTGCCGGCGCCCGACGATCGCCCGCCGCTCGCCGATCCGGGCGATCCCTATGCCGCCACGCTGGAGGAGGTCACCCGCCAGGCCGATCATCTGCCCGCGGCCGCGCTCGACGAGGACGCGCAGGCCATGATCACGGCGGAGATCGAGGCGGCCCGACGCCATGCCGCGGCGCTTGAGGAGCCGCCGCCGGTCACGTTGATCTCCTTCGACGCCCATCCGGGCAACTTCCTGAAAGAGGCCGGCAGCGGCCGTGCCGTCCTGGTGGATCTCGAGAAGGCGCGCTACGGCGCGGCCGGCTTCGATCTGGCGCACGCCACGCTCTACACCTCCACCACCTGGGACGTCGCGACCCATTCCGAGCCGGACCAGGCGGCGATCGCCGACTTCTACGACACCTATCTCGAGGGCTTGCCGCGGGACCTAGCCGCAGCCCAGCGGCCGCATCTGATGGCGCTCCGGCGGTTGATGTGGCTCTGGTCGATCACCTGGTGCGCCAAATGGCGGGTCGAGAGCGCGGGGGAACGCCGTGCCGACAAGCACAAGGCCGAGAGTGCCGAGGATTGGTCGGCCGAGAACAGCGACGCGGCGCTGATCGAACATGTGCGCGGGCGGGTCGAGCATTATCTCGCGCCGGAGACGGTTGAGCGGGTGCGCGCCGACTGGCGCGGGCGCAATCCGCTGACCGACAGGTTGGGCGCATTGGCCTGAACCCGCGGACGCAGCGGTCAGCCCGCCGCGAAGGCGCCCGCCAGCTTCGGCCGCCCATAGGCGGAGGCGCGGATCTCGCTCTCGATGAAGACCTCGAAGCTGCCGGCGACGGTCGCGGTGCGGTCGGCGCGGGTGACTTCCACCCGGATCTCGCCGGCGCCGGCCTCGCGCGCCTTGCGGTGCGCGGCGTCCCGGGCCAGCCGCTCGGCGCGCGCGGCGGCCTCCGACAGGTCGAGGAAATCCTCCGGCCCGCGCTCGGTATGCAGGCGGTAGCGGCCCTCCTCCGGGGAGGTGATCAGGATCGTCTCGCTCTGGCTCACCCCACCGGCGACCGCGCCGACCGCGTTGCAGACGTCGGCGTTCGGCGGCACCGCGAGGCGCGTGTTGAGGCGCGCGGCGATCTCCGGATAGTAGGTCGCGGCCGGCGCGCCGATGCCGATCAGCGGGCGGTTGAGGGTGACGGAGAAGGTGACGAGCTCGGTATCGTCCGGCTGGTGGCGCTCGGCCAGCGCGACGTCGAGGAAGCGCCGCGTGCCCGCGCCGATGCCGGGCCGGGCGTGCCCGTGCCGGCGGTCCTCCTCGGCGAGCGCGGTTTCCAGGATCGCCTCGCCCGACTGGCGGACCAGCCGGTCGTGGACCATCCGCGCGAGCGTGGTGCCGTCCGCCGCGAGCGGTTGGCCCGGCCGCGGCTCGCTGCGCGCGCAGAGCGTGGCGCCGAGGCTCGCGGCTTCCGCATTCCAGTCGTTCTGCAGCCCCAGCACATGCGCGGCATCCGAGGGCGTGAAGCCGGAGAGGATGACGAGGCCGCGGTCGACCAGGCGCTGCAGCGGCTGTTCCGACGAGCGTCCGGCGAACAGTGCCTCGAGCGACAGGGGGCCATGCTCCAGCCGCTCCCACAGCACGGTCTCGTTCCGTGACAGCTTGCCGGCGCCGAGCGGGCGCAGCCGCATCGCGAAGCGCCCGTCGGTCACCTTCGGCCAGGCGCGCGTCGCCTGCTCCGTGAGCGCGTCGAGCGCCTTCGGCCAGTCGCGGGCCAGCAGGCTGAGCGGCACGACCCGGCGCGGGCCGACGGTCAGCCGCTTCTCCCCGTCGAGCCGAATCTCGCTGTCGCCGCCGAGTCCGAGCGTGCGCACCGCCACCGCCTCCACCATGGTGCGGAAGCCGCCGACGGAGGCGCCGTCCGGGTCCATCACCGGCCGGCCGCCGACGAGCACGGCGATATCGGTCGTCGTGCCGCCGATGTCGGAGACGAGGCAATCCTCCTCGCCGGCGAGCGCGCGCGCGCCGACGACGCTTGCCGCCGGGCCGGAGAGGATCGTCTCGACCGGACGCATCAGCGCCGTTTCCGCCGCGATCAGCGACCCGTCGCCCTTCACCACCATCAGCGGGGCCTCGATGCCGCGCCTCGCCAGATGGTCGCGGACCGCGAGTATGAGCTGTTGCAGCAATGGGATAAGCCGTGCGTTGAGAAGCGCCGTCAACGCGCGGCGCGGCGCGTCGAGGGCGTTCGCCAGCTCGTGCCCGCAGGTGACGGGCATGCCGGTCTCGCGCCGGATCAGGTCGCGGGCGCGGCGCTCGTGGTCGGGATTGCGTACGGCGAAATAGCTGCTGACGGCGAGCGCTGCGGCTTTCTCCCGGAGCGTCGGCAGCGCCTCGCGCAGCGCATCCTCGTCGAAGGGCGCGCGTTCGCGCCCGTCGGCCTCGTGCCCGCCCGCGACGAGCAACAGCGGATCGCTGCCGAGCGCGTGCGCGAGGCCGGCGCGGTCCAAGGCCGCCCGCGACTGTCCGATCAGCACGAGACCCACCGGGAAGCCGTGCTGCTCGACGATCGCGTTGGTGGCGAGCGTGGTGGACAGCGACACGAGGCCGATGCGGCGCGCCGCGTCCGACGGGCCGGCGGCCAGCGCCCGGTCGATCGCGTCGCCGACGCACAGTGACAGATCATGCTTTGTGGTGAGCGACTTGGCCGAGGCGACGACCGCGCGGCTTTCTTCCTCGAACAGAACGGAATCGGTATAGGTGCCGCCGGTGTCGATGCCGAGCAAAAGGGTCATGGCCGCCGCCGTCGTCAGAGGGAGCGGGCGCGTGGCCGCGCCGCATTCCCCGGCTTTACGACAGATCGCGCGCCGTCGCCATAGGCAAAAGAACGAAGGGGACGGTCCGTCCCAGGAGCGGACCGTCCCCTTTGCGTGGGCCGGGGCCTTTCTGGCGTCCGACCGCCACTACATCGCGCGGATATCCTCCAGGAAGTGATCGACCTGGCTGGAGAGCGTCTCCGCCTGCTTGCTGAGCTCGCCCGCGGCGGACAGCGTCTCCGAGGCGGCATGGCCGGTCTCGCCCGAAGCCTGGCTGACGCCGGCGATATTGGAGGTCACCTCCTGCGTCGCCGCGCCCTGCTCCTCGACCGCGGACGAGATCGCCGTCGAAATCTCGCTGATCTGGTCGATCACCTGCGCGATCGAGCCGATCGCGGCGACCGCGCCATCCGTGGCGCCCTGGATGCTCTTGATCTGGTTGCCGATATCCTCGGTCGCCTTGGCGGTCTGGTTGGCGAGGCTCTTCACCTCGCTGGCGACCACGGCGAAGCCCTTGCCGGCCTCGCCCGCCCGCGCCGCCTCGATCGTGGCGTTGAGGGCGAGCAGGTTGGTCTGGCTCGCGATGTCGTTGATCAGTTGAACCACCTCGCCGATCTTGCTGGCCGCTTCGGCGAGGCCCTTGACCTGGGCGTTCGATTCCCGCGCCTGTTCGACCGCGTGGCCGGCGATTTCGGAGGAGCGGGCGACCTGGCTGCTGATTTCCTCGATCGACTTGGCGAGCTGCTCCGAGGCTGCGGCCACGGTGGCGGCCTGGCTGTTGGTCTCCTCCGCGCCGGCAGCCATCGTCTCGGAGGTGGCCTGCATCTCAGACGCGGCCGCGGAGACGCCGTCGACCACGGATTTCACGTCGCGCTCGAAATCGTCGGCCATCTTGACGTTACGGGTGACCACGGACCAGGTGAGCAGCGCCGCGATATACTCGCCCTTCGCGTTCTCCATGGCGGAGATGCGCAGATCCAAGACTTCGTCGCCGAGCTTGATCTTGGCGTGGTGCGGCAGGTTCTTGCGGTCGCCCAGCAGGCGATGCTGCATCGTCGGGTTCTTGTGGAAAACGTCGATCGAACTGCCGACGAGGTCCTCCGGCGCGATCGGCATCAGATGCCGCAGCTTGCCCAAGGTCTCGAAGGTGGCGTGGTTGGCGTAGGTGATCGTGAAGGTCTCGGCGTCGCACATCATGGCGTTGATGGGCATCTGGTCGAGCATCTGCTGCTGCAGTTTGGCGTCCTGCTCCAGCTTCAGCTTTTCGGTCACGAGCGACCAGGTCACCATCGGCGCGACGTAGCATCCGCCGGCATCGTGCAGCGCGCTGACCATGAGGTCGAGCTTCTCGCCGCCAATCTCGATGATCGCCCGGTGCGGCAGGTTGCGTTCATCGCGCAGCATTTCGCGCTGGTGTTCGGGCAGCTTGTGGAAGATGTCGATCGAACTGCCGATCAGCTCGTCCGCCATGATCGGAAGGACATGTTCGATCTTGCGCAGCGTCTCGATCGTCGCGACATTCGCGTAGTCGATTTCGAAATTGTCCAGGCGGCAGGTCATGACGTTGATCGGCATGTCGTCGACCATCGCCTTGAAGACCGCGAGGTCCTGACCCTTGTGCGAGGTTTTCGGCGGCTTCGCCGTCGGCAGACCATCGCCTTTCGCTTTTCCCCACATGATTTGCGTCCCTTTCGAAAGCGGATCGACGAATCGACCGTCGATATCGCCTAGAGGCGTCTTATGCCTCGAAGGTATCCGGATGGATCGACCTATTGGGGAAAAATAAGCTTAAAGTACTAATAAAATATGATCAAAGCGGGAGACGGAGTACGTAGCACCACTTATTATACACATACCCAAAATCAAATGTGTAAGTTCCGCATTTTCGCGCAACTAAATAACTCTCAGAATCATCCTTTTGGCCGAATTTTCAGAGACTTATTGGTAATTGGAAATGGTTCGGCTCTACTCCGCGGCCAGGCGGGCCGCCATGTCGGGGCGGGGCGTGCCCAGCATGGCCTCCGCCGCCCAGACGTGGAAGCAGCGGGTCGGCGGATCCATCACCGGCGTGAAGACACCGCCGTCGAAACCCGGCGAGGCGCGGCCCTTCTGCATGCCCTCGACGGCGAAGACATCCTCCTGGAAGACCTGCGCCCAGGTGCGCTGGTTGGTGGCCCGTAGCTCGGCATAATCGGGGTCGCGCACCGCCTCGTCGAAATAGTAGAGCGAGAGGCGCTCGCGGCAGCGGGTCGGCCCGTCGGGCAGCACCACGATCGCGAAGCTGTGGTCGCGGTGCACGCCCAGCATGACGTTGGGATAAAGCGAGACGTACTCTGCCCCGGTTTCCCACATCTGCGAAAGACCGTGGTGCGGCGGGAACTTCCGCCCATCGGCGGAGAGAAGCGGATTGTAGACGGTCGATCCCTGGCCGGAGAAGTTGCCCGGCTCGACGATGTTGTAGTGATCCTCGATCCGCGAATAGCTGTTCAGCGCCGGATGCACCCAGGGCAGGTGATAGGCCTCGCAATAGTTCTCGATCGCGAGCTTCCAGTTGGTCGCAAGCTCGAACTGCAGACGGCAGTCGTCCCCGGTATGGACGAGGGTGACGTCCGCGAACTCGCGCCAACGCTCCAGGATCTTGGCGTTGGCTTCCTCGAAGGGCGGAGCCGCCCCGTCGAGATTGATCCAGACGACGCCCAGCCACTCGTGCGCCCGCACCTCCTTGAGGCCGTAGCAGCCGGGATCGAAATCCGGGTGGGTGTCCTGCTTCGCGCCGCCGACATAGGGCGTGCGCTTGAGCGTGCCGTCCAGATCGTAGGCCCAGCTGTGATAGCGGCAGCGCAGCACGCCCTTGCTGGGACCCGGCTTCTCGACCAGCAGCATGCCGCGATGGCGGCAGACATTGTGGAAGACGCGCGCCCGGCCCCGTTTGTCGCGCACCATCAGCAGCGGTTGGCCGAGGAAGTCGATCGGATGGCAGTCGCCCGGCTTCGCGATGTCCGCGGTGAAGCCGAGCCCGGCCCAATGCTTGGCGAACACCGTGTCGCGCTCCAGCGCGGTGGCGTCCGCATCGGTGTAGCAGGCGTTGGGCAGGCCGATCGTGCTGTCGGCGCCGGCGACCGCTTCCAAGGCGTATTGAAGTGAGTTCAGCTTGTCCGTCACGCGCTCCGCGCCGAGTGCCGAAAGATCCGTCATGGTCGCTGAACCTCCCAGTATTCTTGACAAAGCGCGGCCTCGCTCCCGATGGCGCGACTTTCGTACGGAATCGGCTTTCGCGTAAAGCTGACAAATTTGCACCTTTCAGGTAACTTGAGGTAATGCAACAAAGCCCCCACGACCTGCCGCCGCTGAGCGCCGTCGCCGCCTTCGAGGCGGCCGCCCGCCGGCTCAGCTTCAAGCAGGCGGCCGGCGAGCTGAACGTGACCCCGGCCGCGATCAGCCGCCAGGTGCGCCGGCTGGAGGAATGGTTCGAACGCCCGCTCTTCCATCGCCTCCACCGACGGGTCGAACTGACGGAGGAGGGGGAGGCCTTCTACGACGCGGTGGCCGCCGCCTTCGCCGGCATGGCGGGCGCGGCGCGCGCCTTGCGGGACACCACGGCGGAGCAGGTGACGATCGGCTCCACCGCCGCCGTCGCGCGCTTCTGGCTGGTGCCGCGGCTGCATGATTTCTGGCGGCGCTATCCGAACCTGAAGCTGCATCACGTGATCAGCGACCTGGCGATCGACCTGACCAAGCAACGGGTCGACCTCGCCGTGCGCTTCGGCCAGGGGCAGTGGCCGGGGCTGGAGAGCCAGATGCTGTTCGCCGACCGGATCTATCCGGTGGCCGCGCCCTCCTTCGTCGAGGAGTTCGGGCCGCTCCCGGATCTCGAGGCGCTGGCCGCCGTGCCGCTGATCGATATCGGCGGCGTGCATGAGGAAGGATGGCTCGGCTGGCCGGAATGGATGCGCGGGGCCGGCGCCCCGGCGCGGCCGCTGCGGCTCAACCGCATCAACAGCTATGCGATCGCGATCGAGGCCGCGCTCGACGGGCGCGGCGCGCTGCTGGGCTGGCATTCGATGATCCGCGGTCTCGTCGCGGACGGTAAGCTCGTGCGCGTGGGTGGGGCGGAGACCGCGTCGCCCGGCGCCTATTTCCTGGTCCGCCGGGCGGACCGGCCGCTCGGCGCGGAGGCGCAGCTCCTGAGCGACTGGCTGCTGGCCGTCGGCGGCGAGGCGGCGGTCGGCTGATCGACGCCGGCGCAGCGCTCAGAGCAGCAGCCCCTCGACCCCGTCCCAGCAGAGCTTCAGCCCGGTCAGCATCAACAGGATGTAGGCGATGCGGTAGAACAGCTGCTGACTGACCAGCCCGTGCAGCTTGACGCCCGTCCAGATGCCGATCGGGGCGAGCGGCAGCAGCACCAGCGCGGTATCGAGATTCTCCGCCGAGAACAGTCCCAGCATGCCGTACGGCACGAGCTTCACGTAGTTGACCGCGAAGAAGAACCAGACCGTGGTGCCGACATAGAGGGTTTTGTCGATCCGCTGCGGCAGCAGGTAGAACTGCACCGGCGGCCCTCCCGCATGGGCGACGAAGCTGGTGAAGCCGGCGACCGCGCCCCAGGCGCCGCCCTTCGCGAAGCTCGGCCCGGGCGGCCCGCCGTCCGAGCGCGCCGGCCCGACGCCGGTCCAGCTGTGCAGCGTGAAGAGGACGGCGATCAGCCCGATCGTGAGCCGCACCGCGTCCGCGTCCAGCAATCCGAAGGTCAGCGTGCCGATCGCGATGCCGAGGAAGGCGCCCGGCAGCAACCGCATGAGGTTGCGCCAGTCCGCCGTCCGCCGATAGGCGGCCAGCCCGAAGAGATCCATCGTGCACAGGATCGGCAGCATGATCGCCGCCGCCTCGACCGGGCCGATCACCAGCGCCATCAGCGGTACCGCGACGAGGCCCAGCCCGCCGCCGAACCCGCCCTTCGAGATGCCGGCGATCAGCACCGCGGGAATGGCGGCCAGATAGAACAGCGGGTCCGCGATCGGTGTGATCACGCCACCACCTCGCCGACGCCGCCGCGCCGCGGGTCGCCGGCGGCATCGAACCGGCCGGCCGCGTCCCGCTCGACCGCATGCACGCCGCCGAAGAAGACGTTGCGGTCGGGCCAGCGGCGGTGGTCGGGCCAGCGCGCCGCCAGATGCGCGACGATCGCGTCGGGCGTGCCGCCCTCGATCTCGAGCTGAGCGCCCTCGACATGCAGGCGCGGGGCGTCGACCGCGGCCTCCAGCGGCAAATCCTCCGCCAGGAGGCGGCTCGCCGTGTGGAAGATGGCGGAGCGGATGCGGTTCGACCCGCCGGTGCCGAGCCCGATGCGCCGCCCGTCGCCCGTCAGCAGGGCCGTCGGCGCCATCATCGAGGCGATGCGGCTTCCCTCCCGCCATTCGAAGAAGCCGCGCGGGTTCAGATCCTCCTCGCCCAGCATGTTGTTCATCATCTGCTCGGTGCCCGGAATGATATCGCCGTTCCCCTCGCCGTTGGAGATCGAGAGCGCGGCGAGGTCGCCTTCCGCGTCGACGACGGAGATATGGGTCGTGCCGCCGATCTTGCGCGCGCGGCCCGCCATCCGGTCGAGCGCGAGCGGGTCGAGCAGGCGCGCCGTCGCCGCCTCGATGCCGTCCGCATCCTCCGCCTCGGCGAGGCCGCTCGTCCGGCGACCCTCGACCGCGACGCCCATGGCGGCGGCGATGGCGGCGGCGAAGGGCTCCGGCCCGTCCAGGCCGGGCGCGAGCCGGTCGAGCACGGCGAGCTGCGCCGCGATCAGCGCGCCGCCGGCCGACGGGGCCGGGTTGGTCAGCACCCGGGACCCGAGGGCCTCGAGCGTGAGCGGCGCGCGCGCCGCGACACGGTAGTCGCCGAGGTCGCGGTCCGTCAGCAGCCCGCCCGCGCGGGCCTGCGCCGCCAGCCCTTGGGCCGGCGGGCCTTCGTAGAAATAGCGCGGCCCCTCCTCGACCATCGCCTCCAGCGTCTCGGCGAAAGCGGGCAGCCGGCGGAGCGTGCCGGCGGGGGCCGGACGCTCGGGATCGGCGGGGTCGGCCATCAGCGCGCGGCTCTCCGCGCTCGCCATCATGATCGGCGCCACGATCCGCATCAGCAGCGCCTGGAAGTCGCCGATCGGGTGTCCGGCGCGGGCGAGCGCGATGGCCGGCCGCGCGACCTCGGCCAGCGGCAGCCGCCCGCGCGCAGCATGCACCGCGAAGAGGCCGGCCGGCAGGCCCGGCACCGCCGCGGCCGCCCGGCCGATATGGAAATCCTGGGTGGCGGCGCCGAAATCGACGGTCACGCGCCGGAAATCCGGATCGCGGCCGTCGGCCGGGCGCTTGCGTCCGGGGGTCTGGCTGAAGAAGTCGAAGATCCGCGGCGGTTCGCCGTCCGCCGGCACCGACAGGAGGAACCCGCCGCCCCCGAGCGAGCAGAGCACCGGCTCCGCGACGCAGGCCGCCAGCATGCCGGCGAGCGCGGCGTCGCAGGCGCTGCCGCCGGCGGCCAGCAGCTCCGCCGCCGCGCGCGCGGTCGCCGGATCGCCGGCGGCGACCGCGCCCTTCGTCCCTGCCGTCCGTCGGCCCATCGCGCGTCCCCTTGCGCCGCCCCCTTGCGCCTCCCTGGCGCGCGGGCATATTGCTGGCGCAACGGTCCCGAGACAATCGAGAGGTTCACCCCATGCCCCGCCGGACGGAATGCCTGGCTTTGGTCTCGCCCACGCCGGGCGTCGCGCGCGAACTGGTCGTCCATCGCTATGGCGAGCCCGGGGCGCGGCCGAAGATCTACCTGCAGGCGGCGCTGCATGCCGACGAGTGGCCGGGCCTGATGGCGCTGCATCATCTGCTGCCGCATCTGGACGCGGCCGATGCGGCGGGCGCCATCCGGGGCGAGGTGGTGGTGGTGCCCTACGCCAACCCGCTCGGCATGGACCATCGGGTGGGCGGCACGATCTCGGGCCGCTTCGCCTATGACGGCTCGGGCAACTACAACCGCGACTGGCCGGATTTCGCGCCGCTCGTGGCCGAGCGGCTGAACGGGCCGCTGAGCGGCAATGCGGAGGCCGACGTCGAGCGCGTGCGCGCGACCTTGCGCGAGGTGGTGGCGGAGCTGCCGGCGCGCACGCCGGTGATGCAGCTGCGCCAGGCGCTGGTTTCCCTCTCGGTCGATGCGGACGCGATCCTGGACCTGCATTGCGACGGGGAATCGGAACTGCATCTCTACGCCAACCAGCGCCGGGCGGAGACGGCGACGGGTCTCGCCGAGGATCTGGGGATCGAGGTCGTGCTGCTGGAGGAGGAGGCCGGCGGCGGCGCCTTCGACACGGCGCCGGTGGAGCTCTGGTGGAAGCTCGCCGAACTCGGCGTCGACGGGGCGGCGGGCCTGCCCGTCGCCTGCTTCGGCGCGACCGTGGAACTACGCGGCAAGACCGACATCTCCGACGCGCTCGGCGCGCGGGACGCGGCCGGGCTGCTGCGCTTCCTGGTGCGCATGGGGGCGGTCGACGCCTCGGCCGGCGAAGCGGCCGGCCCGGCGCCGCGCGCCGAGGTCACGGCCTACCGCCTGGATGCGGTCGACACCATCAACGCGCCGATCGCGGGGCTCTACGCGATCAGCCATCCGCTCGGCACCCATGTCGAGAAGGGCGAGACCGTGGCCGTGCTGATCGACCCGGCCAAGCCGCCCGGCGCGAACCGCATCGAGGTCGCGAGCGGCCAGACCGGCCGCCTGTTCGCGATCAACGAGCACCACCTGGTCCAGCCCGGCGACCGCATCGCCAAGGTGGCGGGCGCGGAACCCTTGAGTTATCGGAAGCCAGGAAAACTGCTGGAAGATTGATCGCGTCGACCGCCGAGAGTGCGCCGGGAAAGCCCGCTAGCCGGAATCCGATCTCGGCGCGTCTCCGCCTTTCCGGGAATTTTGGGGGCGGCTGGCGACGTCATGCCCTGCCGTAGCGCCTTCGATCGAGCTTAACCCTGGTTAAGTCATGCCGGTCCCGTTCGGATTATGATGATGGGGTCCGAATTGCGCGGGCGAACGCCGCACCCGCGACGACGGCGAGACAAGCCTCGCTTTGATTCACATCCCAGGATCCACATCCATGAAAGACGTAAGCGTAGGCACCACGCATTGCCGCACCGATTCACGCTCCGACGCGCCAAATGCTCCCGACCAGGCGGGGCTCCGAGAACGCATTGCGCCATTTCAATCGGCGCATGTCCCGACCAGTGTGCTGCAAGCCGCGACCACGATCGGTGGTTATCTGGGAACCTGCGCGGCCATCTATTGGGCGCTCGACGTCTCGTATTGGTTGGCGGGCGGGCTTGTGCCCGTCGCGATCGGTCTTTTGGTGCGCAGCTTCATCATCCAGCATGATTGCGGCCATGGTGCCTATTTCCCGAAGCGGAAGTGGAACGATGCGCTGGGGATGCTCTGCAGCGTCCTGACCTTCACGCCCTATCTTTCGTGGAAGCGCCAGCATGCCGGTCATCACGGCACGTGGAACAATCTCGACGCGCGCGACGCGGCGGGGGTGGACATTTATTCGACCTGTCTGACCGTCGAGGAGTATCAGGCCTTTGGGCCGCTCGCGCGGTCTCGGTTCCGGGTGACGCGCCATCCGATCGTCGCGAACATCATTCTGCCGCCCTTGGTATTCCTGATGCTCTATCGCGTTCCCTTCGACATGCCCGCGCATTGGGTGGCGGAGCGTCGGGGAGTCTATCTGACGGACGGCGCCCTTCTTGCCGTCTACGGCGGGCTCGCCCTTGTCGTTGGCATCGGGCCGATGTTGATCGTCCAGGGCGCGATCATGGTCGGCGCGTCGATCGTCGGCGTTTGGTTGTTCACGGTGCAGCACAGGTCGCCCGATGTGCGTTGGATCCGGCGCGAGGCATGGTCGGCCGGGTCGGCGGCGCTGACCGGCTCGACCTATTTCTGTCTACCCTCCTTGCTTCAATGGTTCACCGGCAACATCGGTCTGCACCACATTCATCATCTGAATGCGCGGATTCCGAACTATCGGTTGCAGGAATGCCTCGATGCGGTTCCGGAGCTTCGCGAGGTCCCGACGGTGACCCTCGGCTCGAGCTTCCATGCCGTTCGCTTCGTGTTGTGGGATGAGCGCGCTGGACGGATGACCACTCTTAAGGCCGTGGCCGCAGGCTAGAGAGTTTCGCCGATGCCTGTGGGGCCGGGGCAAAAGGTCGGATTCCCGGTAAGGCGCCTGCGGCGCTAGATGCGACCCATCAGCAAGAGGATCAGGACGACGACCAACACGATGCCCAGCAGACCGCTGGGAAAATAGCCCCAGCCGCGGCTGTGCGGCCAGGTCGGGACGACACCGATCAGCATCAGCAGCAACAGAATGATCAGGATGGTGCCGAGGCTCATGTCACTCTCCATTCGCGCCCGTGGGGGCATGGGGGTCGGGGTGTCGTTCGTCCGGTTCGCAATCCCCCTCCGCCCCCGACGCGCGGCCGACCGACTGGGGCCGTGCCGCGCGAGCGCTCGATACCGTGGGTGGTGTCAGGGACGGTTCCCCGCGGCACTTCCCAGATGGGTCGGGATCGGTGCCGCGGGACGAGGGGCCGTCGTTCAGCTCGTCGGCATCATCTTCTCGACGATGATCTCGACGCGCCGGTTCTGCGGTTCGCGCACGCCGTCGCCGGTCACGACCAAGGGGTCGCCTTCACCGACCCAGCGGCTGGCGATCGAGTTGGCCGGAACCCCGCTCGACACGAGGGTCTGCTTCACCATCTCGGCACGCCGTTGCGACAGGCCTGAATTGTAGGCGGTGGTGCCGGATGCGTCGGCATGCCCGACGAGGCTCACGCTCTGTCCGGTTTCACGGGTTCTCTGGACCGCCGCGGCAAGCACGGATTGCGCGCCTTCCGAAAGCGCCGTCGAATCCCAGTCGAAGAACACGAAGTAGTTCTGCGCCGGAATGACCGCCGCGATGGTGGTGGGCTTCGGCTTTTCCGTCGCCGCCACCGCCGCTGGGGCCGGCATCATCGCCAGGTCGGTCGCCTTCATCGCGCGCTCGAAGCCATCGCGGCAGGCGGCGATATGTTCGGTCTGCCACCCTTCTTCCTGCTGTTCGACCCAGCAGTCGAAGTTTGCTTGGGCCTTCGCGGCATTGTCGGGCGCGGCGGTCTTGGCGCCGGTCGACAAGGCGAGGATCAGACGGCGATGCGCATTCTGCAGGGCGGCGAGATTGTCGGCGCCCTCGATGTTGCGATCGGTCAGATCGTCCGGCTGCGGCGTGTTGCCGGCGGCGGCCGCCAACGACTTGTCCGCATAGACCACCGCGTCGGACCAATCGTGCATCTCGTAGGCCTCGAAGTTCGAGAAGATCTTGTACTCACGGGCGAGGTGATGATTGAAGTCGCCGCCCGTCATCTTGGTTTCATTCATTTCGGGGACGCGCTGAGCCGCGCAGGCACCGAGCAGCAGGATCGAGAGCGTGACGACGCCAAGTGGCGCCATTCGTGTGGGCGTGATCATCGGATGCTCCTTTCAGGATGCAATCGAACGGGTTCGGTTCTCTTCGCAAAGGCGCGTACGACGAAGGGAGAGAGGGTAGGGGCGTCGATCGCGGTCTATCGCACGCGCTGGAGTCGCGCGCCGATTCCACGGACGCCGGCTCCCTGACAGAGGGTGCGGACTTTGGCGAACCGTCGGCGGGTCGCATGTGAAGGGGGCGATCGGGGCCTCGTGAAGCCGCTATCGATCCTGGCAGATTTTGCGGAAACCGCCGATTCCGGTTCGCAACATCCTTAGATTAGCGCGGGAAATCATATGCTCTCTTAACCTGCGTTAAGGTTCCTTCCGAATAGTAGGCGAAGAATTCAGCTGTAGATTCAGCTTCCCGGGCCCAGCCTGTGCGGCCTATTGAAGGGACCGAAAGATGTCCAACCAATGCGGCCCGTTCACTCGGGCGACCGAAACGACATGGCAGGGGCCACTCGCGCGCGCGGAACCGCGGGAAGGCGACGTCACCGAGACCGTTGCCGTGTTGGACGCGCCGGTTCGATCTGCCGGCGATCGTTCGGCACAGCGCGCCTACGTGCATGCGCCACCTGGCCTGTTGACCTTGCCAAGGTCCCCGAAGGCGCTGATCCTCTTCATTCGCAGCCGCGCCACGGACGAAGCGCAACGCGCCATCGATCTGGCGCTGTCGAACCGTCTGACGCAGGCTGGATATGCGACCATGCATCTCGCGTTCTCGACAACCAGTTCCGGACGGTCCGGCACGGACAACTCGGGCGGGCGATCTTTGAGCGATCGGCTCGAATCGGTGATCGATTGGGTCAAGCGCGATCGGGACACGCAGCATCTATCGCTTGGCCTGTTGGCGTTCGACGATGCCGTTCCCGCCGTCTTGGTCGCGGCAGCCAGCGCGCCGGCGGATGTGTCCGCGGTCGTCACCCATGGCGGCCGGCCGGATCATGCCGGCGCCGCCTTGGGGATGGTGACGACGCCGACACTCATGATCGTGGACAGGATGAACCTCGAAGCGGTCAAGCTCGCGGAAGGCGCACTCGATCGTTTGGCGGGCGCCCGCCATTTGGTTCTGGCGCCGAGTGACGAAGAGGTCGGCCTCGTCGATACGATCTTCGACTATGTCCGACAGTGGTCCGACGTCTATCTGACCAACCGCTTCGTCTGACCGACGAAGCGGACGCGCCCGGCTTGAGGGGCAAGGGGGGCTGGATGTACTCTCGGCATGGCCGGGGCAGGGGATCGGCTGAGTACGTCGTGCGCGCGTCCGAACGGCATCGCGCCAAGCGCCTCACCGTCGACGGACGGAGTTCCCGCCCGCAATAATCTGATTGATCAATGCGGCGACCGCTTCGTGCATTTCGGAACTTTCGTCCGACCCGACCGCGTTCGAGTGCGTCGTCGCGGCGTCCCTTAGAATGCCCAGAATCTCGCTTTCTGGAAGGACATTGTGATCGTTCATGGCGAGCAAGAGGGATTCGCAGATGGACAGTGCCGCAATTCCGGAAAATTCATCATGTTGGGACATGTCGGAGAACTCCTTTGGGAGGCGGCCGAGTCCGACTCGCATGAGCGGACTTGCAACGGCAAGGTGGGCGCCGATCCCTATGCTATTCTTGCACGGTGCGCGCTCGGTAGGACTGATCGAAAGCAATCACGGGTGGAGTTATTTCAGGCACGGTTGATCGCATCGCCGCGTTGTCCGGAGCGGAGATTCCGATGAATGCCATTATCCATAGTCCCCTCGCCCGGAAACTCGGCGCCTTTGTCGCGTTGTCCGATAGCGAGCTTTCCGTCTTGTCGCGGCTTCACCAGCGTCGCAGGACGTTCGTGCCGGGTCGTGACCTCGTTTATCAAGGCCAGTCCGAGCAAGCCGCCTACATTCTGGCCGACGGCTGGGTCTGCTCGCACAAGACCCTGCCGGACGGATCCCGTCAGATCGTCGACTTTCAGATACCCGGGGACTTTCTCGGACTGCGCAGCGTGCTTCTTCACACCTCCGACCACAATATCGAGCCGATCACCAAGATCGGGGTTTGCGAGGTATTCGCCAGCGACCTTTTCGAAGCGTTCGACAGGATGCCGCGGCTTGCCGCGGCAATTCTCTGGGCAGCGTCACGCGACGAAGCGATGGTGGTCGAACATCTCATCAATATCGGTCGGCGGGACGCGGCGCAGCGTGTGGCCCATTTTCTTCTGGAACTGGGCGCGCGGCTGACGTTGGTCGAGCTGGGCGGCAAGGATGGATACGCCTGTCCCCTGACGCAGACTCTGTTGGCCGATGCGCTGGGGTTGAGCGCGATCCACGTCAATCGTGTTCTCAGGCACTTGCGTGAAGCGGGGCTTATGACATTCCGCGATGGGCGGGTGGTGTTTCTCGACTACGAAGGCCTGATTAAGTTGGCCGAGTTCGATCCCAGCTATCTGGATCAACAGGGCCCGATCCTACGATAAACGGCCATTCGGCCCGGGCTTCCGGAGGGCGGAGCGTCGTTCCGTACGGGCGGGGGGCGTCGTCAGGCCGGCGCTATTGCGCTGGGGCTGGCGCCGGCTTGCCGCCGCTCTTTCCGGGCCCGTCGCTTTCGCGCGGGCGGAGATGTCCGAGGTAGCGGTGCTCCAGCGCCTTGAAGCCCTTGCTGATGCCCCAGACCAGCAGCGCGTAGAGCACGGCCGCCCCGATGAAGCCCTCATAGGCGAGGTAGAACTTGCCGTTCAGCGTCCAGCCGACGCCGAGGATGTCCTGCACCGTCACCGTCGAGGCGACGACGGAGCCGTGCAGCATGAAGATCACCTCGTTGGAATATTGCGGGAGCGCCCGGCGCGCGGCGCTGGGGAGGATGATGCGCCGGACACGCGTCCAGGGCGACATGCCGGCCGCCTTCGCGGCCTCGACCTCGCCCCAGGGGGTGGCGTCGATGGCGCCGCGCAGGATTTCCGCCTGATAGGCCACCGTGTTGAGCACGAAGGCGAACAGCGTGCACCACCAGGCGTCGCGGAGGATCGGCCAGAGGATGCTGTCGCGCACGAACTCGAACTGCCCCAGCCCGTAATAGATCAGATAGAGCTGCAGCAGTAGCGGCGTGCCGCGGAAGGTGTAGGTGAAGACCCAGACGACCGGATTGAAGATCGGGTGCCTGTAGGCCCGGGCCAGCGCCAGCGGGATCGACAGCACGCCGCCGATGGCGAGCGCGAGGCCGACCAGCACGACGGTCTGCACCATGCCCATCAGGAACAGGTCGCCGTGGGTGAGGATCACCCAGAAGTCGAGCGGCGAGGTCTCGGCCGAGAACTTCTCGATCGCGTCCAGGATGCCGCCGGTCTGCTCCTCCGCCATGGCTCAGGCCCTCCGAACGCCGCGGCTGTAGCGCCGGTCGAGCCAGCGCAGCCCCGATTCCGAGATCGCCGTCAGGATCAGGTAGATCAACAGCGCGACGAAGATGAAGGTGAAGAGCTGGCGGGTGGACCGGCCGGCGATGAAACTTTCGCGCACCAACTCGTTGAGGCCCAGCACGGAGACGAGCGCGGTTTCCTTGATATGGACCAGCCAGTTGTTCGTGAAGCCCGGCAGGGCGAAGCGCACGAGTTGCGGCCAGATGATGTGCCGGAAGATGAGCGACGGCGGCATGCCGCAGGCGATGGCGGCCTCGATCTGCCCGCGCGGGATCGAGAGATAGGCGCCGCGGAAGGTCTCGGTGTAGTAGGCCCCCATGACGAAGCCGACGACGAAGACGCCCGAGACGAAATGATTGATTTCGATATAGCCCCAGAGGCCCGTCGCCTCGCCGGCTTTGTTCAGAAGCGTCTGGCCGCCGTAGAACAGCAGCAGCATCAGCACGAGCGAGGGGACGCCCCGGATCAGCGTGGTGTAGAGCCCGCCGACCCGGCTGGCGGCGGGATTGCCGGAAAGCTTGGCCCAGGCGCCCAGGAGGCCGAGGACGACCGCCAGCACGAGCGAGCAGACGGCGAGCGCGATGGTGACGAGCGTGCCGTCGATGATGCTCGGCAGGTAGGCGACGACCTCATCCATCGAGGAGGCTCCCGCTCGTCGGACCCCTTACGCGTCGGGGAGGAGGCGAGAAGACCGACCGGGCGCCCATGGGCGCCCGGCCGTCCTTCAGCGTGGCGAATTCGCCGTCCGATCAGCTTCCGGCGTCGGAGCCGTAGACGTCGAAGTCGAAGTACTTGTCGTTGATCTCGGCGTAGGTGCCGTTCTCGCGCAGCGCCTTGATCGCGGCGTTGAACTCCTTGCGGAGCTCGTCGTCGCCCTTGCGCACCGCGATGCCGGCGCCCTCGCCGTGGCACTCGAGGTCGTACTGGACGCCGCCCAGGAACTCGAAACCCTTGCCTTCGTCCTTGTCGAGGAAGCCTTCCTTCGCCTGGATCGAGTCCGAGATCTGCGCGTCGATCCGGCCGTTCGCCAGATCGAGGAAGACCTCCTCCTGCGTGCCGTAGAGGTTCAGCTCCACGTTCGGGAAAGCCTTCTCCATGTAGCACTGGTGGATCGTGCCGCGCTGCACGCCGACGACCTTACCCTCGAGACCTTCCTGGGTCGCCTCGAAGTTCGCGTCGGCCGGGGCCACGAACTTGGCCGGCGTGTTGTAGTACTTTTCGGTGAAGTCGACGCGCTTCTTGCGCTCCTCGGTGATCGACATGGAGGCGACGATAGCGTCGTACTTCTTGGCCAGCAGCGCCGGGATGATGCCGTCCCAATCCTGCGGGACGAGCTCGCATTCGCGGCCCATCTGCTCGCACAGCGCGCGCGCCATGTCGATGTCGAAGCCCTTCAGCGTGCCGTCGGGCTCGGTCCAGGAGAACGGGGGATAGGCCCCCTCGACGCCGATGCGCAGCGTGTCTTCCGCCTGCGCCGTGCCGAGGCCGAAGGCGAAGGCGCCCGCGGCCACGATCGCTGTCAGTTTCCCAAAACGCATGTCCTTACTCTCCCTGTTTCTTGCGGACCGTCCCGCCCCCCTGTTCGAAGTTGCGGGCTGTCGTTGTCGTCCGCGGTTTCATCCGCTCCGAAGCCGATCGCTTTCGCGCGACATGTTGCGGGCCCTATTCTCGCGTGCGGGCCAGGAACTGCCTGAAGCGCTCGGAGCGCGGATTGCTGAAGACCTCCCCAGGCGGTCCCTTCTCCTCGATCTGGCCCTGGTGGAGGAACACCACCTCGCTGGCCACATCGCGGGCGAACCCCATTTCGTGCGTCACCACGATCATCGTTCGTCCTTCATCCGCCAGATCGCGCATCACCGTCAAGACCTCGCCGACCAGTTCGGGGTCGAGCGCCGAGGTCGGCTCGTCGAACAGCAGCACGTCCGGGTTCATCGCGAGCGCCCGGGCGATCGCCGCGCGCTGCTGCTGTCCGCCCGACATGTGGGCGGGGTAGTAGGAGCGCCGCTCCCAGATGCCGACCTTGTTGAGCAGCGCCTCGGCGCGCTGCAGCGCCTCCTTGCGGTCGAGGCCGAGGACATGGATCGGCGCCTCGATCACGTTCTCCAGCACCGTCATGTGGGACCAGAGATTGAAGCTCTGGAAGACCATGGCGAGGCGCGTGCGGATACGCTCGACCTGCGCGCGGTCGGCCGGCACGGGATTGCCGTGCTTCTCGGTCATCCGGATGGTCTCGCCCTGCACGGTCACCTTGCCGGCGTTCGGAATCTCCAAGAGGTTGAGGCAGCGGAGAAAGGTGCTCTTGCCCGAGCCGGAGGAGCCGAGCATGGCGATCACGTCGCCGCGCTCCGCGGTCAGCGAGATCCCCTTCAGCACCTCGATCTCGCCGAAGCTCTTGTGCAGGTCGTCCACGACCAGGACGGCTTCGGCGCCCGTCATGGCCGCGGGCTTCCCTGTCGGACCGCTGTCCGCGCCGCTCCGCGCGGAGCGCGCGTCGCGCGGGCATCGCGCATGGCGCCGTGTCGCAAGATCGTGCCCCCTAGCCCCCGTCGGGCGGTTCCCCAACTCCGGTCCCTTCCGGGCCGGAGCGGACCGCTCCATCATCTTCTCGGGAAACCGTAGAGACATGCCGTTTGCGGTGCAAGAAGCTTGCGCGTCCGGTACCCGGTGCCGAACGGACGCGTTCCGGGGTACCGCGCGCGCTTCCTTCGCGCCCCCATTGCATGGCCAAACCCCATGTGTTGGCGTGGTTTTCCCTGGCAAAGATATGGTATCCTATACTATATCTTGTTATCGAGAGGGTGAGTGCGCGTTCTATGGGGGTGAGTCTGGATCGGCCAGATCCTTGCCGCCGAGCGCGCCGGACTGAATGGCAAGCGCGGGATAGGTCCGAACAACTCGTGGGCGAGGATCGTCATCATAGGATGGGGCGCGCGCGAAGGCGCAGGTGTCGCCCCCCTGCCGCGCGGTGGAGGACCGTCGCGGCCGGGGCGTCGGTGGCCGTGCTGTGTCTCGCCGACCCGGGCGGCCCGTTGGCCGTCGAACTCGGCGATGCCGTGCGCAGCGCGCTGCAGACCAACCCGGATGTCGGCATCGTGGCCGAGAACAAGCGCGCCGTGGAATACGAGCTCGATCAGGCCGAGGGCGGCTACTACCCGACGCTCGATTTCTCCGCCGGCGGCGGTCTGGAGATGACCGACGACGCCTCGACCCGCAACCGCGACAAGGCGGGCGGCGATGCCGACCATGTGCGCATGCCGACCTATGACGCGAGCCTCACGCTGACGCAGCCGCTGTTCGATGGGTTCGCCACCGATGCCGATGTCTCGCGCCAGGAAAGCCGCGTCGTCTCGGCGACGCGCCGCGTGCGCGAGACCTCGGAGTTCGTCGGGCTGGATGCGATCGAGGCCTATCTGGAATCGCTGCGCCAGCGCGAGCTGGTGGCGATCACCCAGGACAATGTGCGCAGCCACGAGCAGACGCTCGAACTCGTGGAAGCGAAGGCGGCCGGGGGTGCCGCGACGGTCGCCGACATCCAGCAGGCGGAATCGCGCCTGGCCGCCGCCGAGTCGACGCTGACCGAGGCGGAGGCTCGGCTGCGCGACGCGGACGCGACCTATGTGCGGATCATCGGCGAGAGCCCTTCCGAGCTGTTCCGGCCGCAGCCGCCGCTCTGGGCGTTGCCCAAGAGCCTGGACGGCGCGGTCGAGATCGCGCTGCGCAACAACCCGACCATCGCGGTGACCCGCGCCGACGTCGACACCGCGCGCGAGGAATACAAGGCGAGCAAGTCGGCCTTCCTGCCGACCGTCGATCTGGAGCTGACGACCGACACGGCGCGTAACGCCGACGGCACGCGCGGATCGGACTACGGCGCGTCGGCACTGGTGCGGCTGAGCTACAATTTCTTCAACGGCGGCCGCGACGCCTACCGTCGCCAGGAGCTGATCCACCGCGTCGCCGAAGCGCGGCAGCGGCACAATCGCGCGATGCGGCTCACCGAGGAGGAGATGCGGCTCGCCTGGAACGCGCTGACCGCCGCGCGCGACCGCCTGCGCGCCCAGCGCCGCGAGGTCGAGGCGAACGACCGCGTGCGCCAGACCTACCGCCAGCAGTTCGATCTGGGCGGGCGCAATCTGCTCGAACTCCTGGATGCGGAGAACGAGTACTTCCTGGCCCGCGGCAATCTGGTCAGCTCGGAATTCACCGAACTGTTCTCCGTCTACCGCATCCTGGCCACCGGCGGCATTCTGCTGGCGGCGCTCGACGTGCCGCAGCTGGGTGACGCCCGGACCGAGCTCGATCCCACGCCGCCCGATCAGATCAATCTGGAGCGTCAGTTCGAGGCCGGCCTCGGGGAGGGCGGCACGGGCGGCGCCGGCGATCCGACGCTGTCGCCGGAGGCGCGCCAGGGGGTGCCGGCGCCCGGCGTCTTCACCGAGCCCGGCGACGGCGCCCTGATCGATCCCGACGCACCGCTCGACCCGGGCGCCCCGCTGGACCCGAGCGCGCCGCTCGATCCGAGTGCCCCGCTCGACCCCTCGGCGCCGACGGGGACGCAAGGCGAGCTGGACCCGAACGCGCCGCTCGACCCCAACGCCCCCTTGGATCCGAATGCGCCTTTGGACCCGAATGCACCCTTGGACCCGAGCGCGCCCTTGGATCCGAATGCGCCGCTCGATCCCAACGCCCCGTTGGATTCGCGCGCGCCGACCGAGCGGGGAACGCAGGATGCCGGTGCCTTTCCCGACGTCGCGCCGGTGCGGCGCGTGAGCGAGGCCGAGGGCGAGGGCGAGGCGCGCCTCGCCGAGATCGAAGGCGGGAATTTCACCGCCGAAGGGATCGGCGCGCCCCCGGCGGCCGCCGGGCGGTCCGGCGGCGATCGGGCGCTGGATGGCCGGGCCGTCGAGGAGCGGGCCGTGGGCGACCCGCAGCCGCTCGCGACCTGGGGGCTCGGCTCGCCAAGCGAGGCCGGGCGGGATGCGGGCCGCACCGCGCCGGTCCGTCAGACGCCGGCCACGCCCTACGGGCTCTTCTCCGAATAGCGCCGGCGGTGCCGCCGGCCCACTGTCCCCGCTTCGGCGTGCGCGGCTTGCGCGCGCACCCTCCCGTTCGCATGCCGTTGCCGTCCGCGTCGGCGCGGTCCCTTCGGATGCTCGCCGTTGGCGCTTTCGGCGCGGGAGCCCGTCACGCATCGGTTCCCGCGCCTGATCGAAGGGTGCGCAACCTGATTAATAATATTTTGGTTTTGCTACCAAAAATCTATATATAAACAATTTTATTAAAATAATATAAGGAATTTATCATTTTTTTCTGGAAATTCAGCTCACCGCTCGACTATTGTTAGGGCGGGTGAGAACGGGCGGAGTGCGTCCGTTCTTCAAGACGCGGGTTAGCGGATGACGATGCCGGATGACGGTCGAGGACCGAAGGGTCGACGGGCCGGGGCATCGGAGGAAGGCCGAACGGGCAGGTTCGGTGACCGCGTGAACGCCCCGGGGGATGACCCCCCGAGAATGATGATCGGCTCGCTTCCCCGCTTGGGAGGGTCGGCGGCGCTGAGACGAGAGCTGAAAGGCGTAAGCCATGGCGGTTGACGGTCAGATTCCGAGCCTCGGGTATCAGAACGGGGCGGACGACGCCTTCGATTTCATCCCGGAGAGCCATGAGGTCGCGGGTACCGCGATCACGATCACCGCGCCGCTCGGCGGCAGCGAGGAGATTCCGGTCGCGCCCGGCCAGCCGTTGCGCCTCGATTTCGATGCTGACGAGGTGACGGTCACCGCGTCGGGCGACAATGTCGTCATGACCTTCGCGGACGGCAGCCAGATCACGCTGGTCGCGACCGAGCCCGGCGCCTTCGCCGAGAACCCGCCGCTGCTGCTGACGCCGGATTCCGACTATGACGCGGCGCGCCAGCAGGCTGAGACGAACGCCGAGGGCGATCAGTCGACCGAGTTCACCCAGTCCAGCGATTCCCCCTTCCAGTTCGCCGCCGGCGACGAGGAGCTCGAGGGGCGCGCGATTGACGTGCCGCGGCCGGGCCCGGGCGAATCGGTGGAGATGCTGATCGAGCCGGGTCAGCCGCTGAAGCTCGATTTCGACCTGGAAGAGGTCGAGGTCATCCAGACCGACAACGACATCGTGCTGAGCTTCGCCGACGGCGGGCAGATTTCCTTCAGCTCGCTGGTCGACGCGGCCTTCTCCGACGCGCCGCCGGTGCTGCTGCTGCCGGACGGAAGCCTGATGTCGTCGCAGGAACTCGTCGACATGGGTTCCAACATCGACGCGCTGGCAGACGCGCTGGCGGGCGTCGAGAC
>MRWG01000270.1_pt1 | contig 81733 bp, 79 predicted proteins | sample 1013341 | NCBI WGS metagenome assembly MRWG01 (sample SAMN06117577, study PRJNA244670) | biofilm metagenome | biome: Water; feature: Cathode Biofilm; material: Biofilm; isolation source: microbial consortium enriched at the cathode of a solar microbial fuel cell | place: USA: District of Columbia ...
CGCGCTTGCCAAGCCCGAGACCGACGATTACCAAAACCAAACCCGCAGACTCTCCTCATGAACGAGGGACCAGCGGGGGGCAGGTCACAACCTCGATGCTTCACGATGCATTAGGGCAAAGCAAGGAACAGGCAGCACAGGCAAAATCTGCACTCAAACGCCAGATAAAGGAGCTGGATAAGCAGCAAGATGCGCTAGTCGAGCGTCTTGTTGACACCTCGAATCCAAAGGTCATTACCGCGCTAGAGGCTAAGGTCGCCAAGCTGGAAAACGACAAGCTTGTGCTGAACGACAAACTGTCTCAGGAGACACAATCGGTCTTCCCCCTAGGTGAAATTATCGAACTCTTGAGAGACTTCCTGTCAAACCCTTGGAATATCTACGAAAAAGGTTCGCTCTTGGTACGCAAAACCATCCTGAAAGCAGCCTTCAAAGCACCATTGACTTACGACCGAAAAAACGGCTATCGAACTCTGCAAGTGTCTGAAATTTTTGAATTTTTAGGGATATTCACATCAAAATGTGAAATGGTGCGGTCGAGAAGACTCGAACTTCCACTCCGGTTAAGGAACAGCGACCTCAACGCTGCGCGTCTACCAATTCCGCCACGACCGCACTGTCTTAGGCTTGGTGTAGGGGCGTATAGACCAGCGCGGAAGCGATGTGAAGACGAAAATCGCCTTTTCGCCGCAGAATGTTCGCCGCCGCCGCGCGCCCCGCCTAAGTGCAGGAAAACAGCCGTATAACCGGGCCGCGTTTGCTGTTCTCCGGGGCCCCGCCGCCGGTCAATTGGCCTTGGCAGCCGACTCGCGGCGCAGACCTTTCTCTCCGGGTGAGCGGCCGCAAGAGGCCGGCAGCGGGCCATGATTCACCAGTGGCACAGCTGCCGGCCTTTCGCGCTGCGAAGGCAGGACGCCTCCCCGCCTCAATCAGAGGAGAAGGAGGGCAGCGCCGCCGCGCCGCTGGAGGCCTGGACCGGCTGCACCCGGCCGCCCGCCAGCTTGGCCGATGCCGCCTTGATCAGCTCTGGTCGTCCGGGCTGTCCAGGGGCAAACACCGGCGCGGTGCCGTCTTCCAGCGAGATCACCGCCATGCTGTACCACTCCTGCGCCTTTTCGGCTGCGTTCGGGGCGCCGAAGCCCAGCGCCAGGTGGTGGCCGATCAGCTCCGCGTAGGGGCGCTTGCCGATGCCGGTCAGGATCAATGCCGCTCCCAGCGCCACTTCCATGTCATCGCGGCGGTAGCCGGAGAACAGGCAGATCCCGGCTGTATTGGCCAGCTGCTCCAGCGACATGCCGGATTGCAGCACGAATTTCTGCACATCGCCCATCACCTCGCCGCTGCCTGCGGTACCAAGCTTGGCCAGGAACGGCTGCACCGCCGGGCCGAAGGCATCGCACTGGCTGTCGATCTGCGCTTGGGTCACGCCCTTGACCTTGCCGGCCTGAGTCTCCCCTGCGTTGATGGCATAGGTCCGGGCCAGGCAGAACTGCTCGCCCAGCGCCAGTTCCGGGTCGGTCATGCTGTCCGCCGTCATGAAGCCGCCGTTGGAGCTGGTCAGCAGGCTGACCTTGCTGCAATAGCTGGTCAGCGAGGCACTTTCCTTGGGCTGATCAAACAGGGTGATCCCGCCCAGCGGCACGCTTGGCTGTGCGGCAGCGGCGGTCACCGTGCTGCGGGTCTCCTGCGCGGCCTGCACCGGGGCTTCGGTGCCGGCATCCAGGATGCGGCAGGTGCCCTGGTGGCAGGCAAAGCTGGCGGGCGTCACGCCGCGCGCCAGGAAGTCGTTGCGCTGATACCCCTGCGGGGTCGAGGCAAAGACCATCACCGAACAGTTGGAGGCACCGCACCAGAACGAGCTGCCGGAGACCGAGGTGTCCAGCACGTAGTCGTTGCGGCCGTCGCCGTTCAGATCTGCCAGCTGCATGAAGCCGGTGCGCTGCAACAGCTGCTCGCCCGAGGGTTCGGAGCTGGCGGCGACCTCATCCACCGCATGGCTGACTTCCGGCGGCAGACCGCCGTAGGTGTTGCCGCCATAGCTGCTGCCGGCGGTGCGCAGGCCCGCCGCCTCATCGCGCCAGCCGTGCAGCAGGCCGCGCACGCCCTGCGGGCCCTGCATCGCCTTGATCACCTGCGGGCCGCCGATCTGCGCGCGGTTATAGGAGCTGACAAGGAAGTTGCGCTCATACGGGGCCAGATGGCCGGTCGCCGGATAGCCCATGTGGATCTGATACTGGCTGATCGCCGCACGCGACCGGCGGCCCAGAACCCCGTCGGCAGAGCCGGCATTGAAGCCGAAATAGTTGAGCGCGGTCTGGGTCTCGCGGTTTTCAGTCCGCGCGGCGGAATAGGCCGGCGCCCGGCGGTAGGTCCGGGCAGTGCTGCGCTGGCGCTGTTTATTCTTGTGAATTTCATTGACGATAACACCGCCAATGACGCCCCCGACAATTGCGGCGCCCAATTCGTCCGCGATGGCAGGGCCCGTGGCCGAGGTTGCCAAAAATGCGGCCGCCAAGGCCGGCTTGAGCGGCTTGGTAAACATGATACTCGCCCCCTATGGATACTCGTTACGGAATCAGGATACTCCACAGGCGGCGCCTGCACCTAGGGGTTTTCCGGCCGATTTGCCGGCCTGCGCCTTGCGCACGGATGGAAAAGGACGGTTTCAGCCATGGTTGAGTGGATCACAGCAGACGGTCTTGTCGAGTATGATCAAGCGGTTGCCTTCATGGAAGCGCGCGCCGCGGCAATTGCTGCGGGAACGGCGGAGGAGTGCATCTGGCTGGTCGAGCATCCGCCGCTTTATACCGCCGGCACCTCGGCCAAGCGCGAAGACCTGACCGATCCGGACCGTTTCCCGGTCTATGAGAGCAAGCGCGGCGGCCAGTACACCTATCACGGGCCGGGGCAGCGGGTGGTCTATGTGATGCTGAACGTCGGCCAGCGCGGCCACGACGTGCGCCGGTTCGTGGAGCAGCTGGAAAGCTGGGTGATCGCCGCGCTCGAGGAATTTAACGTCAAGGGCCATATCCGCGACGGCCGGGTCGGCGTCTGGGTCGAGCGCCCGGACAAGCCGCGCACTGTCTCGGGCGGCATGGCAGAGGACAAGATCGCGGCCATCGGCATCCGCCTGCGCAAATGGGTGAGCTTTCACGGCATCTCGATCAACGTCGAGCCGGAGCTGGAGCATTTCACCGGCATCGTGCCCTGCGGGATCACCGAATACGGGGTCACCAGCCTGGTCGACCTGGGCCTGCCGGTCACCCTGGCGGATGTGGATGTCGCCCTTAGACGCAGCTTTGCGCAGGTGTTCGGAGGCTAGCAGGCGTCAGGTGCCGCTGCGGCGCAGTCCTGCAGGGCCGTCAGAACCAGCTCCGGAAAGGTGTAGAACACCAGCGCGCCCGCTTCCTGGCTGACGCACAGCTGGGCGCCGCCAAGCCCGTTCAGCGCATCCCGCACGTCACGCAGCGGCGCCACGTGATCCTCGCCGCCATGCAGGAAGACCGCCCGCGTCCCGCGCGGCAGCGGCAGTTTGGGGACGCCCCGCCGCATCATCTGCACATCCGTCAGGAACCCGGCCCCGCCCTGCTGCAGGAACAGGGCCTGGCTCTGCTGCAGCAGCGGCAGCAGCGCCATTTTGTGCAGCAGCGCCCTTTCGCGGCTGCCGCGGGCGGTCTGGAACCGCAGCAGCGCCTTGGGGCCGTACCAGCGCAGCGCCGCAGACCAGCCCTTCATCAGCACCGGCAGCAGCCAGTTGGCCCGCGCGGCGCAGGCGGCGGCAAGCCAGGCATACCCCCGCAGCCCGGAAAACTGCCGCGTCGAGGTGATGGAGCAATTCGGCGCCACCGCCACCAGCCCGGCGATCCGCTGGTGCAGGCGGTTGGCGGCGCGGCAGCCGTAAAGCGCGCCGCCGCGGTGGCTCAGCAGCACCGGGCGCTGCAGGTTTTCGCGGTGCATCAGCCCCTCCAGCTGCCGCACAAAAGCGTCCGCCGGATCCTGCCCGCGCGGCAGCGGCGCTGAGCCGCCGTAGCCGGCCCGCATCGGCGCATATACCCGGAACCCAAGCATCCGCAGCTGCGGCTGCAGCCGCTGCAGCGGCGCGATGCCGTCCAGCAGCCCGTGCACGAAGACCACCGGCTGGCCGGTTTCCGACCCCAGCCGGAAATACTGGCAGCGCAGCCCGCTCGTGTCCTGGAACTCCTCCGCAGGCGGCAGCAGCTCTCCGCGCGCAATCTTCAGATCCCGGGTATGTTCGGTCATCAGGAAGGCGGTCAGCCGGATCAGCTCCGCCGCGCCCGGCGCCCCGGCCCGTGCGGCGGCCTGCTGCAGCCCGCCAGCCACCCTGCCGCCGGGGCCGCTCAGCACCGCTTTCAGCGGCTTGAGGTCAGCTTTGCGCAGGCCAAAGGCCGCAGCAACCTGGCCCGCGGCTTCGCCGTTCCATTCCCACTCCAGAAGCTCCGCCATCACCGCCACCGCCGTGCCGCCTGCCGTGTCCAGCCGGACCGGGCGGCACAGAAAACGCTCGCCGGGGCGGCGGGTACGCAGCACCAGAACGTCCTGCCACGAGAACGCCCCCTGGCGCACTTGCTTCAGAAAGGTATGCCAGCGTCCGGCAGCCGCCCGGGTCAGCCCCATGGCTGCGGCAAGACCGCCGCGGCCCTCGATTTGCCCCGCCGCCCGCTGCGAAGCATTGAGCAGCCTGCCGCCGGTCCCGGTTCCGGTCCCGGCGAGCAGCCAGAACCGGCTCCCCATACTGCAGCAGCTGCTGGGATGCGGGCGCCCGGCCTGCTCCCATTGCTGTTCCTGAATCTCCGCGGCGCGGGCAAAATGCGCCCGCAGCACCGGTGCCCCCCGCGGGCGCTGCGGCATCTGGCCGCCCGCGGCGGCCTGCCCTGCCGCCGGCGGCCCGGAGAAAAACCGGTCGAACTGCTCCGGCCGGATCATGGTCTCGTAAATTGCGGCGGCGACCTGCTCCTGGGACATGGCCTGCGCGCGGTACAAGAGCGTCACGGCGCCCCTCCAATACTGCTATCCGGGCCAAAGAGACCACGCGCGCCGCAAGCATAGGACAGCGTGCAGGCGCAGCGGCCCGCACGGTTCAGGCAGTCAGCCTGTCATTCATGAAAACCCGGCATTTGCGCCCCTGAAAGAGCAGCCAATTGGTGCCGGACCACCCCAATTCTAGGGACCCTATACGCTTGGGCGCGTGCGCCCTCTCTGACTTACAACCAATCTGGGAAACAGCTATGATCAAATTCAACTGAAATTCAACATTTAATTCAAATGCGCTCAGCCGCGGATGATTTCACGGAAGAATTCGCTGTGAAAACGCCGCCTGAACCGGCGGCGTTCCCAATGCATTGCGCGGGCGGCAGCCGTCAGTCCCGGCCAAGGGCCGCGCGAATCTTCTCTGCCTGGGCCTGGATCTGATCCATATCGCCCATCTGCCCGGGCGGGCGCAGCCGGTCGCCCTCCTTGCGCGGCAGCACGTGCATATGCAGGTGAAAGACCTCCTGCCCGCCGGCCGCCTCGTTGAACTGCTGCACGGTGACGCCATCGGCGCCCAGCCCCTTGATCACCGCATGGGAGAGTTTCTGCACCGTCTGCATCACCGCTGCAATCTGCGCCGGGCTGGCATCCAGCAGGTTGCGGCAGGGCGTTTTCGGAATCACCAAGAGATGCCCGTCCGCCCGCGGCATGATATCCATGAAGGCCAGCGTCTCATCGTCCTCATAAACGCGGGTTGAGGGGATCTCGCCGCGCAAGAGCTTGGCAAAGATGTTGTCGGGATCATATGCGGGCATGCGCCTGGCCTCCTTCTCTGGCTTTTCCCGGTTGTGCGCGTGCCCGGACGCCAGGTCAAGCGCTCCCGGCCCCGGCCGCAGCCTGAGGATTCAAGGCCCTGCGGCAATAAATCTTGATCCAGATCAAACTCCGCCATTGAAGGCGCCGGCCGGCCATTCTAATACTCCCAAGGAATCCAGGCCGCCCGGAGTCCGTCTCCGGGGGCCTTTCGTTATGCAGCAGGAGGCACCTAAATGGCAGACGCAGCCATTCATGGTCACGGCCACGAGGACGAGCGGAGTTTTTTCACCCGCTGGTTCATGAGCACGAACCATAAGGATATCGGCATTCTTTACCTGATCGTTTCGGCGATCGCAGGTCTCATCTCCGTCATCTTCACCGTCTACATGCGGCTTGAACTGATGGACCCCGGCGTTCAGTACATGTGCCTGGAGGGTGCGCGCATGTTTGCCGACGCCTCCGCGGAATGTACTCCGAACGGCCATCTTTGGAACGTGATGATCACCGCTCACGGCATCCTGATGATGTTCTTCGTGGTGATCCCGGCGCTGTTCGGCGGTTTCGGCAACTACTTCATGCCGCTGCAGATCGGCGCGCCGGACATGGCGTTCCCGCGCATGAACAACCTGTCGTTCTGGATGTATGTCGCAGGCACCTCGCTGGCGGTTCTCTCGGTTGTCTCCCCGGGCGGCAATGACCAGCTGGGCTCCGGCGTCGGCTGGGTTCTGTACCCGCCGCTGTCGGTGAACGAGGGCGGCTACTCGATGGACCTGGCAATCTTTGCCGTGCACGTCTCGGGCGCGTCGTCGATCCTGGGTGCGATCAACATGATCACCACCTTCCTGAACATGCGCGCGCCGGGCATGACCCTGTTCAAGGTGCCGCTGTTCAGCTGGTCGATCTTCGTGACCGCCTGGCTGATCCTGCTGTCCCTGCCGGTTCTGGCAGGCGCCATCACCATGCTGCTGATGGACCGCAACTTCGGCTTCACCTTCTTTGACGCGGCAGGCGGCGGCGACCCGATCCTGTACCAGCACATCCTGTGGTTCTTCGGCCACCCGGAAGTGTACATCGTGATCCTGCCGGGCTTCGGCATCATCTCCCACGTCATCGCCACCTTCGCGCGCAAGCCGGTGTTCGGCTACCTGCCGATGGTCTGGGCGATCATCGCCATCGGCGTGCTGGGCTTTGTCGTGTGGGCGCACCACATGTACACCGTCGGCATGTCGCTGAACCAGCAGGCCTACTTCATGCTGGCCACCATGGTGATCGCGGTTCCGACCGGGGTTAAGGTGTTCTCCTGGATCGCCACCATGTGGGGCGGCTCCATCGAGTTCAAGGCACCGATGATGTTCGCCTTCGGCTTCCTGTTCCTGTTCACCGTCGGCGGTGTGACCGGCGTGGTGCTGTCGCAGGCGGCTGTCGACCGCGCCTATCACGACACCTACTATGTTGTGGCTCACTTCCATTACGTGATGTCGCTGGGTGCGGTGTTCGCGATCTTCGCAGGCGTGTACTTCTACTTCGGCAAGATGACCGGCCGCCAGTACAACGAGCTGGGCGCCCAGATCCACTTCTGGATGTTCTTCATCGGCGCCAACCTGACCTTCTTCCCCCAGCACTTCCTGGGCCGTCAGGGCATGCCGCGCCGGTACATCGACTATCCGGAAGGCTTCGCCTACTGGAACAAGATCTCCTCCTACGGCGCGTTCCTGTCCTTTGCATCGTTCCTGCTGTTCTTCGGCGTGGTGATCTATTCGCTGCTGCGCGGCGCCCGCGTCACCCAGAACAACTACTGGAACGAATACGCGGACACGCTGGAGTGGACCCTGCCCTCTCCGCCGCCGGAGCACACCTTCGAAATCCTGCCCAAGCAGGAAGACTGGGACCGCTCGCATTCGCACTAAGCGGCGTGAAGCAATGACATCAGAAAAGGCCCCGAAGCATCCGCTCCGAGGCCTTTTTCCTGACGCCCGCCCGCGGTATCAAGGCAGTGGAAATCCGGACTTTCCGCCACATCATTAAGAATGAAGCTTCCGTCACAGCAGACGCTATCCGATGCCTTACAACTGGACCCGACCGCAAACCGGTGCCGAACGCGAGCTGCACCTCTGGCCGCATCAGTCGCTGCCGCCGCAGGGCTATGCCCGGTTCCTCGGCCTCACCGCCGCACTGATCTGCGTGCCGCTGATCCCGGTCCTGGGCTCCGTCCTACTGTGGGGGCTGCTGCCATTCCTGCTGCTTGCAGTGTTTGGCATGAAGTGGGCGCTGGACCGCAGCCGCCGCGACCACCAGATCCTGGAGGTGCTGACCATCGGCCCGCAGGATGCCCGGCTGGAGCGGATCAACCCGGACGGCAAACGGCAAAGCTGGCACTGCAACCGCCACTGGGCGCGGGTCGAGATGCACGACCACGACGGCCCGGTGCCGCATTATGTCACCCTGCACGGCTGCGGCCGCGAGGTGGAGATTGGCGCCTTCCTGTCTGAGGAAGAGCGGGTCGCGCTTTACGGCGACCTCAAATCCGCCTTCACCCGCTGAGCCGCAAAAGAAAAGGCCCGCACTGCGGGCCTGCTCTCTTCATCTTTCCCGAAATACTCCCGCCGGAGGCCGCGCGCGCAAGCGCGCTCTCCCGGTCAGCAATCGCCTTTGCTGCAGAGCTGGTCCTTGACCATGGGCCCGGCTTTGCCGAAATCCATCTGGCCGGTGTATTTCGCCTTCAGCGCAGCCATCACCTTGCCCATGTCGCGAATCGATTCGGCGCCGGTTTCAGCCACCGCGGCCTTCACCGCATCCGCGGCTTCCTCGTCGCTCAGCTGCTGCGGCAGGAATTCCTCGATGACAGCGATCTCGCCCAGTTCCCGTTCCGCCAGGTCCAGCCGCCCGCCTTCCTCATAGGCGCGGGCGCTTTCCTTGCGCTGCTTGGTCATCTTGCCCAGGATGGCCAGAATTTCCTCATCGCCGATGCTGCTTTCCTCGCCATCGGCGCGGGCCGCAATCTCGCGGTCCTTGATGGCCGCATTGATCAGCCGCAGCGTGGCCAGCCGGTCGGCGGCCTTGTCTTTCATCGCCTGCTTCAGGGCCTGATTGACCCGTGTGCGCGTATCCATATTCAAAAGCATCCCCATGGTTGCCGGACACCGATGGTTATCCATTCTGCCGCCGCTGTGCAAGTTTACAGTAAATTTTCCATTCCGGACCCCGCGTCAGCCTGCCCGCCCCTTGCCGGGTTGACCCGCTGCCGCGCCCCCCTTACAAGCCCATGAATTTATCCCGCATGGAGACTCGCGCAATGGCCGCTTCCGCCCCGTCCAAGCCCACCGCATGCCTGGCGCTCGCTGATGGCACCGTCTTTTACGGCACCGGCTTCGGCGCCACCGGCGACACCGTGGCCGAGCTCTGCTTCAACACCGCGATGACCGGCTATCAGGAGATCATGACCGATCCCTCTTATGCGGGGCAGATCGTTACCTTCACCTTTCCCCACATCGGCAACACCGGCGTGACCCCGGAGGATGACGAGACCGCCGATCCGGTTGCCGCCGGCATGGTGGTGAAATGGGATCCGACCCTGGCCTCCAACTGGCGCGCCACCGAGGAGCTGAAGGACTGGCTCACCCGCACCGGCCGCATCGCCATCGGCGGCGTCGACACCCGCCGCCTGACCCGTGCGATCCGCCAGCAGGGCGCGCCGCATGTGGCGCTGGCGCATGACCCCGAAGGCAACTTCGACATTGAGGCGCTGGTCGCCAAGGCGCGCGCCTGGTCCGGCCTGGTGGGTCTGGACCTGGCCAAGGACGTGACCTGCGCGCAAAGCTACCGCTGGGACCAGATGCGCTGGGCCTGGCCCGACGGCTATGCCCGCCAGGAAGCCCCCAAGCACAAGGTTGTGGCGGTTGACTACGGCGCCAAGCGCAACATCCTGCGCTGCCTGGCCTCGGCCGGCTGCGACGTGACCGTGCTGCCCGCCACTGCCACTGCCGAGGAGGTGCTGGCGCACAACCCCGACGGCGTGTTCCTCTCCAACGGCCCGGGCGACCCGGCAGCCACCGGCGAATACGCGGTGCCGATGATCCAGGAAGTTCTGAAGGCAGACCTGCCGGTGTTCGGCATCTGCCTGGGCCACCAGATGCTGGCGCTGGCGCTGGGGGCAAAGACCGTCAAGATGAACCACGGCCACCACGGGGCCAACCATCCGGTCAAGGAGCACGCCACCGGCAAGGTCGAGATCACCTCGATGAACCATGGCTTTGCGGTGGACGCGCAAACCCTGCCCGAAGGCGTCGAAGAGACCCATGTGTCGCTGTTTGACGGCTCCAACTGCGGCATCCGGGTGTCCGGCCGCCCGGTGTATTCGGTGCAGCACCACCCCGAGGCCAGCCCCGGCCCGCAGGACAGCTTCTACCTGTTCGAGCGCTTTGCCGAGGCGATGGCCGAGCGCAAATCTGCGTAAAAAAGCTGTTAACCACGCCGCCCGGTGGCATGGTTAACGCCGCGTTTACCGTTTTTTAAGCCGCCGCCGCCAGCCTGAGGGCCTGACGGGTTTATTGGTGCGGGCAGGCGATGGGTTATGTGTCACTACCGCTGCGGCAGGTCAGGCTGCCGCAGCCTGCGGGGAAGCTCTCTCCGGGTCCGCGGCAGCCGCTGGATGGCACCAGCATGATGCGCGCGCTGGTGCTGCGCCAGCACCAGAAGGCAGCGCTGGGACGGGTGCTGGTGGCCGAAGGGCTGGCCAGCGAGGAGCAGGTGCAGGACACGCTGGCGCGGCAGTACCGGATGCCCCGCGCCGATCTGGCCGGCCAGATTGCCAACACCCGGCTGCTGGCCCGAAAACCTGCCCAGTTCTGGCTGCGCCATTGCGCCCTGCCCTGGCTGCAGCTGGGCCAGACCGTCACCGTTGCCATTGCCCACCCCGACCGGTTCGAGGCGCTGCAGCGCGAACTTCAGGACAGCTTCAGCAGCATCACGCCGGTGCTGGCCGGCGAGGCGCAGATCACCGCCCTGCTTACCCGCCATTTCAGCCCCGCCCTGGTGCGCCAGGCCAGCAGCAGCGTGGTGGCGCAGCTCAGCTGCCGCACCCTGCAGCCTGCCCGGGGCCGCGCTGTGGCAGCCGCCTGCGCCCTGCCCGCCCTGTACCTGTGCTGCACTGCTCCGGCGGCGCTGTTTACCGTCCTCAGCCTGCTGGCGCTTGCGTCGGTGCTGCTGTTCACGGCGCTGAAGGCCTGCGGGCTTGCGGCCTATTGGTCCGCCCGCGCCCGCCGCGGGCGTCCCGCCGCCCCGCCGCCGCTGCCTGCCCCCCGCCCGCAGCACGGGCCGGACCTGCCAGTCATTTCGGTCATGGTCCCGCTCTACAAGGAGGCTGAGATCAGCCGCGCCCTCTTGTCGCGCATCCGCAAGCTCAGCTATCCCCGGGCTTTGACCGACGTGATCCTGGTGCTGGAAGAACACGACAGCGTCACCCGCACGGCCCTGAAGAACACCCGGCTGCCGCCCTGGATCCGGGTGGTGGAGGTTCCGGCCTTCGGCGGCCTGACCACCAAGCCGCGGGCGATGAACTATGCGCTGAACTTCTGCCGCGGCGCCATCATCGGCGTCTGGGACGCCGAAGACGCGCCAGACGCGGACCAGCTTGCCAAGGTGGCGCAGGCCTTTGCCCGGGCGGACAGCAAGACCGCCTGCGTTCAGGGTGTTCTCGACTATTACAACCCGCGCACCAACTGGATCTCGCGCTGCTTCACGCTGGAATACGGCAGCTGGTTCCGCATTGTCCTGCAGGGCATCTCCCGGCTGGGCCTGGTGGTGCCGCTGGGCGGCACCACCATGTTTGTCCGCCGCCATGTGCTGGAGGAGCTGGGCGGCTGGGACGCCCACAACGTGACCGAGGACGCCGACCTGGGCGTCCGCCTGTACCGCGCCGGCTACCGCACCGAAATGCTGCCCAGCGCCACTTATGAGGAGGCCAACTGCCGTCCCTGGCCCTGGGTCAAGCAGCGCTCGCGCTGGCTGAAGGGGTTCATGCTCACCTACCTGGTGCACATGCGCCGGCCGCTGCGGCTGCTGGGCGATCTCGGCTGGAAACGCTTTCTGGGGTTTCAGGCGTTCTTTCTAGGCACGCTGGGGCAATTCCTGTTTGCGCCGCTATTGTGGTCGTTCTGGCTGATTGCCCTGGGACTGCCGCATCCCAGCGAAGGCGCGGGACCGCCGTTTCTGCTGCCGCTGGCGGCGGCGGCGCTGGTGTTTTTCGAACTGCTGGGCGTGCTTATCTGCATCACCGCTGCCCGGGACATGGGCCGCCCCTGGCTGGCGGCCTGGGCGCCCGTGATGGTCCTGTATTTCCCGATGGGCGCCCTCGCCGCTGCCAAGGCGGCTTATGAGCTGGTGGCCCGCCCCTTCTTCTGGGACAAGACCGCCCACGGCGTCAAACCCAACGCCAAACCCGGTGCCAAACCGCGCCGGAAATCCAGGCTCGGGCGGTTCAGCCCCGCCCGCTGGCGTCTTGTTTCAGCCTGGTCATGAAGGCAATGGAGATGTGATCTTTCAGCGCCTGGCCCGCGGCATCCTCATCGCGGCGGCTGATCGCGTCGACAATCCCCTTATGCTCGGACTGGGCAATCTCGCTGCGCCCTTCCGCCGCCAGCGAGGTGGTCGCCATCAGCGCCATGGTCCGGTGCACCAGGTCCAGCTGCTGCACCAGATACCGGTTGTGCGAGGCCAAGTGGATCTGCTCGTGAAAGCGGCGGTTGGCCTTGGACAGCGCCGCCGGGTCGCCGATCAGCTGGTCATCCGCCTCGACCATTTCCTGCAGGACACGGATCTCTTCCTCGGTGGCATGGCGCGCCGCCAGCCGGGCCGCCAGGCCCTCCAGCTCGCGCCGCACCACATAGAGCTCCGCCATCTGGTTGTGGTCCAGCGACGCGACGATCAGCGACCGCCCGTCACGCTCCAGCAGGGATTGCGTCTCCAGCCGCTGCAGCGCCTCCCGGATCGGGGTGCGCGAGACGCCAAAGCGCTCGGCCAGGTCGCTCTCCACCAGCCGGTCGCCCGGTTTGTAGACCCCTGAGTCGATCGCTTCGAGGATCAGCGCATAGGCGTCTTTCTGGTTGCTGCGGCTCTGGTTCATTGTCGTTCCTGTTCATTCCGGTGCGCCAATCTCTACAGGCCAAGGGGCAGCAATCAACCCTGATGGCGCCAATGTGCTGAAAACCCGCAGGCAAAATGCGCTTTTGATTGCAATCGCGGCCATCGCGCCCTAATCCGGCGGCATGCCCAAACACGCCTTTTCCCATGTCTCGCAATGGGTGTTCGACCTCGACAACACCCTGTACCATCCGTCCGCGCGGCTGTTCGACCAGATCGAGGTCAAGATGACCGCCTATGTGATGGACGCCCTCAGGGTGGACCGGGCCGAGGCCGACCGCCTGCGCAGCCAGTACTGGCGCGAGCACGGCACCACGCTTGCGGGCCTCATGCGCGAGCATGATCTGGATCCGGACCCCTATCTTGTGGCAGTGCATGACATCTCGATGGACCACCTGGAAGAGGACGCGGACCTGGCCGCAGGCATCCGCAACCTGCCGGGCAAGAAGATCGTCTATACCAACGGCTCCGCCCCTTATGCCGAGAGGGTGCTGGCCGCCCGCGGGCTGTCGGGGCTGTTTGACGGCGTCTTTGGCGTCGAGCACGCGGATTACCACCCGAAACCGGAGCGGCGCGCCTTTGACAGGGTCTTTGCCCGCGCGGGCATCGCGCCGCAGCAGGCCGCGATGTTCGAGGATGACGCACGCAATCTCGCCGCTCCGCATGAGATGGGCATGCGCACGGTGCATGTGGCGCCAGAGCCCGTGGACGCCGCCCACATCCATCATCATTCGGATGATCTGGCCGGTTTTCTGGCACGGCTGATCTAATTTTCCGGCTCTGACTGCGGCGCGTGCAGGGGGCAATGCCCCGTTTCTGCATGTGCACAATCGCATACCGGCGAATCTTCGCACCTGCGGCAAAATATACCTGTTTGCCGCATGTTTTCCTCCCTATATGCGCCGCGTACCCAAACGTAGGAGCCCGACCGATGAGCGCATATGCCCTTCCCGCACAACTGACCCTGTGGCAGCGAATCCTGTTTGCCGTGCCGCTCCTGGGCCGGATGATCAAAGAGGTTGCCTACGGCCCGGCAGAGAACCTCTATTACGCCATCGCCACCTTCGTCAGCCTGTGGGGCTGCTCGATCCTGCTGTTCGGCATTCCCGGGCTGTATCTCCCGGCGCTGGCGATGGTGCCGGTGATCTTTACCCTGCTGATCACCATCACCCGCGGCTAAGCGCCCTATCTGCCGGTATCGGCTTGTCTTCCCCCGCTGTCCGGGCCTATTTCTGGCCCCAGAACGGAGGGCTGACGAGATGGCCGATACCTGCGATATCCTGATTTCCGGCGGCGGCATTGCGGGACTGACCGCAGCCGCCGCTTTTGCGTCCAGCGGCTTCAGCGTGATCTGCGCGGACCCCGCCCCGCCGGTAACCGACCGCGACGCCGAAGGATCCGATCTGCGCACCACCGCGTTTCTGCAGCCCGCGCAGGCCCTGCTGGACCGCTGCGGCATCTGGACGCGGCTGGAAGAGCATGCGGCGCCCTTGCAGATCATGCGCATCGTCGATGCGGGCGGCGCCCGGCCCGAACCGCGGGTGGTCAAGGATTTCAACGCCGCCGATATTTCCGACCAGCCCTTCGGGTGGAACCTGCCCAACTGGCTGCTGCGGCGCGAGATGATTGCCCGGCTGGCGGAGCTGCCCAACGTCGACCTGCGCTTTGGCACCGGCACCACGGGCCTGTTCACCCGCACCGGTGAGGCGCGCGTCAGCCTCAGCGACGGCAGCCAGGTGACGGCGAAACTGGTGGTGGCCTGCGACGGCCGCAACTCCCCGATGCGCGCGGCGGCGGGCATTCCGGTGAAAACCACCCGCTACGGCCAAAAGGCGCTGGCTTTTGCCGTCACCCACCCGGTGCCGCACGAGAATGTCTCCACCGAGATCCACCGCTCCGGCGGCCCGTTCACCCTGGTGCCGTTGCCCGACTACCAGGGGCAGCCGTCTTCGGCCATTGTCTGGATGGAGCGCGGGCCGCGCGCGCAGGAGCTGTTGAACCTGGACCCCGCAGCCTTCGAGGCCGCGATGACAGAGCGCAGCTGCGGCTTGTTCGGCGATCTGAAACTGGCCTCGCGCCGCACCATCTGGCCGATCATCAGCCAGTCCGCGGAGCGGCTGAACGGCGAGCGGCTGGCGCTGATGGCCGAGGCGGCCCATGTGGTGCCGCCGATCGGCGCGCAGGGCCTCAACATGTCGCTGGGCGATCTGCGCAGCCTGCTGGAGCTGGCCGAAGCCCGCCCCGAAGGCCTGGGCGATGCGCAGATGCTGGCGGCCTACCACAAGGCCCGCCACAACGAGATCCTGCTGCGGGTGAAGGGCATTGACCTGTTGAACCGGACCTCGATGCTGGCCCCGCGCCCGTTGCGCGACCTGCGCGCTTTTGGCCTCAACGCGCTGTATTCTCTGGCGCCGGTGCGCAAGACGCTGATGCAGATGGGGCTGGGCGTAAAGTAAAGTAAAGCGGCTTTCCTAGTGGAAAGCCGCTGCCTCCGGCGGGAGTATTTTTTGGAAAGATGAAACGCCGGCGCGTTTACAGCACCTGATCCACGACCGTCTTCAGCCGTGCCAAGGTTCCATCCACATCATACAGCTTGTCGAGGCCAAACAGGCCCAGGCGGAAGGTGCGGAAACCGTCAGGCTCGTCGCATTGCAGCGGCACGCCCGCGGCGATCTGTGTCCCCAGCGCCAGGAATTTCTTGCCGTTCTGCACGTCCGGGTCGCTGGTGTAGCTCACCACCACCCCCGGCGCGCCAAAGCCGTCCGCGGCAACCGAGGTGATGCCCTTGTCCTTCAGCATCATCCGCACACCGTTGCCCAGCTCCCATTGCGCCTCGCGCAGGCGCTCAAAGCCGTACTCCTTGGTCTCCAGCATGGTGTCGCGGAAGGCACGCAGCGCATCGGTCGGCATGGTGGCGTGATAGGCATGGCCGCCGTCCTCATAGGCCTTCATGATGGCGCGCCACTGTTTCAGGTTCAGCGCAAAGCTGTCGGAGGCGGTCTCCTCCAGCCGTGCCAGCGCGCGGTCTGACAGCATCACCAGACCGGCAGAGGGCGAGGCGCTCCAGCCCTTCTGCGGGGCGGAGATCAGCACATCGACGCCGGTCGCCTTCATGTCGACCCAGGCGCAGCCCGAGGCGATGCAGTCCAGCACCATCAGCGCGCCAACCTCATGCGCGGCCGCCGCCATTGCGGTCACATAGTCGTCCGGCAGGATCACACCCGCAGCGGTTTCCACATGCGGGGCAAATACGATGTCCGGTTTCTGCTCCTTGATCGCGGCCACCACATCCGCAATCGGCGCCGGTTCAAAGGGCGAGGCCGGTTCATTGCCGGTGCGGCGTGCCTTCATCACGGTCGAGGACGCGGTAAAACCGCCCGCCTCGAAAATCTGGCTCCAGCGGTAGGAGAACCAGCCATTGCGCACCACCAGCGCGTTCGCATCCCGGGCAAACTGGCGCGCCACCGCCTCCATCGCATAGGTGCCGCCGCCCGGCACCAGCGCCACGGCTTCGGCGTTATAGACCTCTTTCAGCATCCCGTTGATGTCCAGCATCACCTGCTGGAAGGCTTTGGACATGTGGTTGAGCGAGCGGTCGGTGAACACCACCGAGAATTCATCCAGACCCTGCGGGTCGACGGTATCGAGCAATGCCATTGCGGCCTCCCTGAAATATTTCATGAAACGGCTAGCCGGTGCTGCGGGCTTTGGCAAACCCTGACTTGGCATACATCGGAACTGCCGTTCCCCGAAGGGGGATATTGACGCCAGCCCGGCAAAAAGACAGCCCAGGCACGACAGAAAGCCCCCGCATTTGCGCCAGGCGGGTTCCGGACCGGCAACAAAAGGGCGGCGTCAGCCCAGCGGCCCCGGCCTGCGCTCCTCGCTCAACAGCACATTGGCCTCCACATTGCCGACGCCCGGCAGGGTCATCACCCGGCGGCGCAGCACGCGTTCAAAGTCGGAAATGTCCCGCGCCGTCACCCGCAGGCGGTAGTCGTACATGCCCAGCACATGCTCCACCGTCTGCACCTCGGGAATGGCCGAGACCGCGCGCTCGAAATCCTCCAGGGAGACCCTTCCCTTGGCCGCCAGCTTCACCCCCAGAAAGACGGTGACGCCAAACCCCAGCTTTTCCTTGTCCAGCTCCAGCTTGCGCCCGGCAATGATGCCCGCCTCCTGCAGCCGCTTGATCCGCCGCCAGGTGGCAGGCTGGCTGAGGCCCAGCTGCCGCCCCAGCGCGCCCGCCGATTGCGTCGCATCCTCCGACAAGGCGCGCAGCAGGGCGAAATCGAGAGCATCCAGCGCGCTCATACCGGCAGCACCTCGTCCGACTTGATCCGCGCCACATGCATCAGCGCCTCGATATCGGCGATGTGCGGCAGCGTCAGGATGCCTGCGCGGTAGATCTGCTGGTAATGCGGCATATCCCGCGCGATCACCGAAAGCCGCACATCGACCTGACCCAGAAAGGTCTGGATCTCCAGAACCTCCGGAATGTCGCGGGCAGCGGCAATGAACTCGTCAAAGGCGCGCGGGTTGGTCTTGTCCAGCGTTACCCGCAGCGAGACCTCCACCGCGTACCCCAAGGCCCGCCAGTCGATCACTGCCCGCTGGCCCAGGATCACCCCGCCCTCGCGCAGCTTCTCCAGCCGCCGCGCTAGCCGCGAGGCGGTCATGCCCAGCCGGTCGGCCAGATCCGGAATCGATTGCTCCGGCTCGCTCTGCAGGTGGCGGAGAATGCGCCGGTCAAGATCATCAAGCATGAATTCTTCACTATCACTGCATTTCACGAATGACCATCGCAAAGAAACTGAAGAATATACGCGCAACCGCAATCGCTTTCCCCGCCCGCTTGCCTATGATGCCTTCAAACACCAAATGAAAGGACGTGGATCATGCGCGTTTATTACGACCGCGATTGCGATGTGAACCTCATCAAGGACAAGAAAGTGGCCATCCTGGGCTATGGCTCCCAAGGCCACGCCCACGCGCTGAACCTGCGCGACAGCGGCGCCAAGAACCTTGTCGTTGCCCTGCGCGAAGGCTCCCCTTCGGCCAAGAAAGCCGAAGGCGAAGGCCTGCAAGTGATGGGCATCGCAGAAGCGGCCGCCTGGTGCGACGTGATCATGTTCACCATGCCCGACGAACTGCAGGCGGAAACCTACAAGAAATACGTCCACGACAACATCCGTCCGGGTGCCGCCATCGCATTTGCCCACGGCCTGAACGTTCACTTCGGCCTGATCGAGCCGAAAGAAGGCGTCGACGTCATCATGATGGCGCCCAAGGGCCCGGGCCACACCGTGCGCGGCGAATACACCAAAGGCGGCGGCGTGCCCTGCCTGGTTGCGGTTCACACCGACGCCACCGGCAAAGCGCTGGAAACCGGCCTGTCCTACTGCTCCGCCATCGGCGGCGGCCGCTCCGGCATTATTGAGACCAACTTCCGCGAAGAATGCGAAACCGACCTGTTCGGCGAGCAGGCGGTTCTCTGCGGCGGCCTGGTTGAGCTGATCCGCTGCGGCTTCGAGACCCTGGTCGAAGCCGGCTATGCCCCGGAAATGGCCTATTTCGAGTGTCTGCACGAAGTGAAGCTGATCGTTGACCTGATCTATGAAGGCGGCATCGCCAACATGGACTACTCGATCTCCAACACTGCCGAGTACGGCCAGTACGTCACCGGCCCGCGCATCCTGAAGTACGACGAGACCAAAGCCCGCATGAAGGCGGTTCTGGAAGACATCCAGCAGGGCAAGTTCGTCCGCGACTTCATGCTGGAAAACGCGGTTGGCCAGCCGACCCTGAAAGCTTCCCGCCGAGCCAACGACGAGCACCTGATCGAGGAAACCGGCGCCAAGCTGCGCGGCATGATGCCGTGGATCTCGGCCGGCAAGATGGTCGACAAAGAGAAGAACTAAGGCGCCCGCGGGTACACCCGCTGACCTTACCTCTGCAGGGCGCTCCGTTTCGGGGCGCCCTTTTTTACAGGCGCAACTCAGTTGCGCTTACGTATTTTCGTCGAGCCATACGCCCAAGTCCGGATAACTGCATGTGATGCGCAAAAAGCCGCGCCCGACCCCGGGTGGGCGTGAAGTGCCCTCCCATATGGAGGGTCGGGCGCTGCCCGGCCTTCAGCCGGGCGATACAGGAGACAAAGATGAACCACTCCCCCGGCGCCGCCAATTGGGTCAAGCTTCTGTTTCTCGGCGTGATCTGGGGTGCTTCCTTCATGGCGGTGTCACTGGCGCTGCGGGGCTTTCCGCCGATGACCATCGCTGCGCTCCGCATCTTGATCGGCGCGATTTGCCTGCTGGCCGTCGTCTATGCCATGGGCATCGGCCTTCCGTCGCTGCGAGCGCGCGAGGGCCGGATCATCTGGGCCTGCGCGGCTGGGATGGGGTTCTTCACCAACGCCCTGCCCTTCACTCTGCTCAGCTGGGGGCAAACTTATGTGGCCAGCGGCTTTGCCGGGGTCTGCATGGCCGTTGTCCCGCTGTTTGTGCTGCCGCTCGCGCATCTTCTGGTGCCGGGCGAGCATATGACCCTGCGCCGCACCATCAGCTTCCTCATTGGCTTTGCCGGCGTGGTGGTGCTGATCGGGCTCGATGCGTTCCGCTCCGCCGGAACCGATTTTGAATCGCTGGCCCGCCTGGCCTGCCTGGGCGCGTCGCTGTGTTATGCCATCGGCTCGATCATCACCCGGCTCTGCCCGCAGGTGAACATGCTGTCGCTCTCCGCCGCAGCGCTGCTGTGCGGCGCTGGCATGATGACCCCTGCCGCGCTTTGGGCCGAAGGCGTGCCGGAGCTGCCCGCAGTTCTGCCGCTCGGTGCTGTCATCTACCTTGGGCTCCTGCCCACGGCGCTGGCGCAGGTGCTTCTTGTCCAGGTCGCCCGCAGCGCAGGCCCGGCCTTCCTGTCCACCGTGAACTACCAGGTGCCGGTCTGGTCGGTGATCTTTGGCGCGGCCCTTCTGGGCGAAACCCTGCCGCCGCAGCTGTTCGCTGCGCTGGCGCTGATCCTCGGCGGCCTTCTCCTCAGCCGCAGCCGCCGCCCGCGCGTTGCCTGAACCGCAAACCGTTCGATCGATAACAAAGCAATTGCCATTGACCCTGCCCGCCCGGCGGGGTCTTGTCGCGCGGTGAACCGGCAAGAGGGATCCATGCCCGATATCGCACCGCGCTACTGGCTAATGATTGCCATCCTGGGCTTTGTCTGGGGCGGGACCTTTCTGCTGATCAAGCTGGCGCTGGACGGCATCACCCCGTTCTGGCTCGCCGCCGGGCGGATCGGCTTTGCGGCACTTCTGTTGTGCGCGGTCTGGGGCTGGCGCGGGTTCAAGCTGTTCCGGGGCGAGACCAGCTGGCCCTCGCTGGTGATCATCGGCATCCTCAGCACCGCCCTGCCCTTCATGCTGATCTCCTGGGGGCAGCAGCATGTCTCTTCCGGCTTTACCGGCGTCAGCATGGCGGCGATCCCGCTGATGGTGCTGCCGCTGGCGCATGTCTTCGTGCCGGGTGAGCAGATGACCCTGCGCCGCTTGATTGGTTTTGCCATCGGCTTTGCCGGTGTTGCGCTGCTGATCGGCGGCAAGGCGTTTGAGACCAGCGGCGCCGAGCTGGAGGCCTATGGCCGCGCCGCCTGCCTGTCGGCAGCGGCCTGCTATTCGGTCAGCTCGATCCTGACCCGCCGCCTGCCGCCGGTGGACCCGGTGGGGCTGGCGGCCATCCTGCTGGTGATCGGCTGCTTCGTCATCTTCCCGGCCGCCTGGGCAGCCGAAGGCCCGCCGGTGATGCCGGACACGCAGACGCTGCTGATTGCCGCCATCCTCGGCCTGATCCCCACCGCCGCGGCCAATCTGCTGCGGGTGATCGTGGTGCGCGAGGCCGGGCCGACCTTCATGACCCTCACCAATTACCAGGTGCCGGTCTGGGCGGTGGTGCTGGGCGCGATTTTCCTGGGCGAAGAGCTGCCGCCCTCAATGCTGCTGGCGATGGTAATGATCCTGGGCGGCCTCGGCCTCAGCCAGTTCGGCAGGCTGAGCCGGCTGTTCGGCAAAGGGGGCTGACGCCCCCCCTGCCTTATTCGGACACAGCTGCCTCGACCGCGGCCACAACGCTGTCGACTGCCAGCGTCATCAGCTCGGCGTCTTCGCTTTCCGCCATCACCCGCACCAAGGGCTCAGTTCCGGACTTGCGGATCAGCAGCCGCCCCTGACCGTCCAGCATCTTCTCAGCCGCGGCAATCGCCTCCTGCACCTGCTCATCCTCCAGCGGCGCCTGGCCTGCCTCAAAGCGCACGTTGCGCAGCCGCTGCGGGACGGTTTCAAACTGATGCGCCAGGGCGGAGGCCTTCTGGCCGGTCTGAACCATCTCCGACAGGAAATGCAGCCCCGCCATCAGCCCGTCGCCGGTGGTGGCATAATCGCTCATCACGATATGGCCGGACTGCTCGCCACCCAGGTTAAAACCGCCCTCGCGCATCCGCTCCACCACGTAACGGTCGCCGACGGCGGTACGCTCCAGCCCCAGGCCCTTGGCCTCCAGATGCCGCTCCAGGCCCAGGTTCGACATTACCGTCGCCACCAGAGCGCCGCCCGCCAGCTGATCCTGCTCGGCCCAGCGGGTCGCCAGCAGCGCCATCAGCTGGTCGCCGTCGGCCACCGTGCCGGTTTCGTCAATCACGATCACCCGGTCCGCATCGCCATCCAGACAGATGCCTGCATGGGCGCCATGCGCCACAACCGCCTCCGCCGCGGTCTGCGGCTGGGTCGAGCCGCAGCCGCGGTTGATGTTCAGCCCGTCCGGGGACACGCCAACCGGGATCACATCGGCGCCCAGTTCCCACAAGACCTCCGGAGCCGTCCGGTGCGCTGCGCCATTGGCGCAGTCGATCACCACCTTCAGCCCGCTAAGGCTCAGGTTGCGCGGCAGCGAGCTTTTGACACGCTCGCCGTAGCGGAAGCGGGCGTCGTCGATCCGTTTGGCGCGGCCGATATTGGCGGCCTGCGCCAGTTCAACGCCGGTGTCGATCAGCGCCTCGATGTCCAGCTCGGCACTGTCGGACAGCTTGAAACCATCCGGGCCGAAAAACTTGATGCCGTTGTCCTCGGACGGGTTGTGGCTGGCGGAGATCATCACCCCGAGATCGGCCCGCATCGAGCGCGTCATCAGGCCCACCGCAGGCGTCGGCACCGGTCCCAGCAGCAGCACGTTCATGCCGGTCGAGGTCAGTCCCGCCGTCAGCGCGTTTTCAAACATATAGCCGGACAGCCGGGTATCCTTGCCGATCACCACCCGGTGCGCCCCGGTGCCATCGCGCCGGAAATAGCGCCCGACAGCAGCGCCGATGCGCAGTGCCATCTCGGCGGTCATGGGGTGGATATTGGCCGTGCCGCGCACGCCATCGGTGCCAAAAAGCTTTCGCATTATTATTTTCCTGCCCAATAAAGCCCTAGCGGACGGCCTGCCAGAGGCGCAGCGCCTGAACCGTCTCGGCCACGTCATGCACCCGCAGAAATTGCACGCCTTGCGCCAGCGCTGCAAGCCCGGCGGCAATGGACCCCGGCGCGCGGGCCTCCGCGCGCGGCTCTTCGCCGATCCTGCCGATAAAGCCCTTGCGGGACACGCCCAGCAGGATCGGGCAGCCAAGCCCGTGAAACAGGCTGAGATTGCGCAGAAGCGTCAGATTGTGCTCCTGCGTCTTGCCAAAGCCGATGCCGGGGTCGATCACGATCTGCTCGCGGATCACCCCGATGGCTTCCAGCCGGTCGATCTGCTGCTCCAGGAAATCATACACGTCCAGCAGCACGTTGGCATACTGGGGGTCCTGCTGCATGGTGGCGGGATCGCCCTGCGCATGCATGATGCAGACCGGCACGCTGGCCTGCGCCGCCAGCGGCGCCAGCGCGGGGTCGAAGGTGAAACCAGACACGTCGTTCAGCAGGTCGGCGCCCGCCTCCAGCGCTTCCAGCCCGACCGTGGCCTTGCGGGTGTCGATGGACACCGGCACCTGGCTTTCGGCCCGGATTGCCGCAATCACCGGAGCGGTGCGGGCGATCTCGTCGGCCTCAGCCACGTCCGCGGCCCCCGGACGGGTGGACTCGCCGCCCACATCAATAATCGTGGCGCCGTCGGCCACCATCTGCAGCGCCGCGGCCTTGGCGGCCTCGACGCCTGCATGTTTGCCGCCGTCGGAGAAGCTGTCAGGGGTCACATTCAAAATGCCCATGATCTGCGGCTGGGTCATGTCCAGCCCTGCGATCGAGGCGCGCCGCGCGCTCAGGCGGCGGCGCTCCTTCTCGGGCACCAGCCCGGCCGGGGCAATCCGCGGCGGCGCCTCGCGGCTCAGAATCTCAACCTCGGTGAACCACAGGGCACTGCCCGCCAGCGGAACCGCGCCCTCGGGGCGCGCCTCGCCATGTCGAACCAACGGCCGGTAATATGTCACAGTTGTGCTTGCTCCACGCTCACGCCCCGCAACGGGACGCCGGGATTATCAGGCAAATTCCCGCCAAGCACAATCATTTCACCCGCCTCGAATGTGGCGGCAAACCAGGCCGCCAGCGCCACCGAGTTCGACGGCGGCGCCGAGGGCCCTTCCACCGCGTCCAGCACGATCTTGGAGGGCGCCCAGACGCAGATTTGGCCGTTCTTCATCGCCCAGTCCAGTTCGGTCCGGGTCGACACCACAACGCAGCGGTCGTCCCTGGCCGCCAGCCGCCAGGCGTTTTGTTCAATCGCCAACAGGTCGATCCGCCGCTGCGTCCATTTGTGCCCGGTTGCGGGCACCGGCAGCGGATGGGTGCCGACGCACAGGATCAGCGGCCGCTTGCGGCACTGCATCTGGTCGATCCAGCCGGTCAGGTTCTCGCTGTCGATGGCGTCATTGGACAGATACATCAGGCGCGGATGCGGGCGCTCTTCCTCATTCACCAGATGGCTGATCTGATCCTTCGAGCGCACCACCTCGACACCCAGCGCGCCAGGACCGCGGTCCAGTTTCTCGATCCGCACAAAGGCGCGCACCGCCTGATGCTCCAGCAGGATCCGCTCGGCCACGCGTTCGGCCAGGGTTTCCAGCAGGTTCAGCCGCTCGGCCGCCAGCTCATGCGCAATCGCCTCCGTCACCTTGTCATAGGACAGGATGCGGTCAACATCGTCATCCAGGTCCTTGGGCAAGGGCGCCACTTCGACCACCACGTTGAAACAGATCCGCTGGGTGGTGCCGCGCTCCGCCTGAAAGGCGCCGATCTCCACCTCGACGGTGTGGTCCCGCAGGGAAATGCGGTCCAGCGGACCCGGTGCGGCGGTCGCCACGGAACGCTCAGAGGGGTGCGCAAAGGCGAGGCGGATTTCAGAGGGCATGGGAAACGGGCCTTTGGCTGGCTGTGTCGGGTGTGGGTCCCAACAATAGTCTTTTGGCGCCTTCATAACAGTCCCGCAAACGCCACGCCAGTAGCCGAAAGCGGCACGGATATGCCGCCTTCAGGCGTTCAGTTGCTCAGCGCGGTCCGGTAGCGATCGTCGCGGTAGAACACATGCACGCCGATGCGCGCGGTGTTTGTGAAGACCCGGCTCCAGCGCGGCCGCACCGCGGTGGTGTGATAGTAGGTCGCGCCATCCGTCAGCTCGGTCTTCAGCCCGTCCAGCGCCGCCCGCGCCACCTTCGACACCCGCTGATAGGCCTTCTTTTCGTTGATCACTTCCTTGTAGCCGTCGCAGGTGTAGGTGAACTGGCACTGGTACTTGCGCCCGGTGCCCTGTTTGATCACCCCGCACAGCGTATTCGGGAACTGGGCGCTTTTGACCCGGTTCAGGATCACCTCGGCCACGGCAAACTGGCCTTTCACGGTCTCGCCCCGGGCCTCGAAATACAGCGCCTCCGCCAGGCAGGCAAATTGCTCGCCGCCTGTCGCTTTTGGCCGCGAATCCAGCCACGCTTTGCTGTATTCGACTTTCGCCTGAGGCTTACGGCTATTGAGCGGATTTGAGCGGTATCCAAACAATCCGCTGAACTTTCGGGCAGGTACTGCGTTGAGACTGGCCTGTTCACGCTCGATCAGCGCATCCAGGCCGGTTTCGGCGGCAACACTTTTACCCATCGTGATGGTGGCAGCCATCACGGCAATCATAGTCAACAATTTCATTCAGGGTTCCCCCGTCCTAGCAGCTTGTGCCCGGTGTCCCCAGCACATGCGATCGCATCCCTTAATGGAATTGGCCCCAAACGTCCAGCTTTCGGGGGGCTGCCGCACGGTACAGGAAACACACGAGCCGCCGGTCTGACGCCGGCGGCCGCTGGATGCCCCAATTTTTCTTAATATTTTGTGTAGGTTGGTGCGACCTGGCCGGTTTGGCTGGAAATCGCCAATTGGGCTGCGGCCAAACGCGCAACCGGCACGCGAAACGGCGAGCACGAAACGTAATCAAAGCCCGCATCCCGGCAAAACGCAATCGATTCGGGGTTGCCGCCGTGCTCGCCGCAGATCGACAGGGTGATATCCGGATTCTCCGCCCGGCCGCGCTGCACCCCCAGTTTCAGCAGCTCTCCCACGCCGTCAGTGTCCAGCACGTGGAAGGGATCTTCAGGGAAAACGCCCTGGTTCACGTAATCCGACATGAACCGGCCCGCATCGTCGCGCGACAGGCCATAGGTCATCTGGGTCAGGTCGTTGGTGCCAAAGCTGAGGAACGCCGTATGCGGTGAAATCTCGCCCGCGCGCAGCGCCGCGCGCGGCGTTTCCACCATCACCCCCAGCCGGTAGGTAAAATCCTCGCTGCGCTCGGCCTTCACCGCGGCGGCCACCGCGTCAATACGGGTCTTGACCAGTTCCACCTCGCGCTTGGCCGAAACCAGCGGGATCATGATCTCCGGCACCACCGGCTCGCCCCATTTGGAGGCTTCCAAAGTGGCCTCAAAGATCGCCCGCGCCTGCATGTCGTAGATTTCCGGCACCGTGACCCCCAGCCGCACGCCGCGCAGGCCCAGCATCGGGTTGTACTCGCCCATCTCCTCCACCCGGCGCGTCACATCGCTGACCGGGATGCCCAAGGCCTCCGACAGCTCGCGCTGGCCGGATTTGGTGGCGGGCAGGAATTCATGCAGCGGCGGGTCGAACAGGCGGATGCAAACCGGCATCCCCTCCATGATCCGGAACAGCTCGCGGAAGTCATTGCGCTGCATCGGCAGCAAGCGCTCCAGCACCGCAGCCCGGCCAGAGGATGTCTCGGCAAAGATCATCTCCCGCATCACCGTCAGGCGGCCGGGATCAAAGAACATGTGCTCGGTGCGGCAGAGCCCAATGCCTTGGGCGTTGAATTTCCGTGCCGTTTCAGCATCTTCCGGCGTATCCGCATTGGCCCGGATGCCGATGTCGCGGGCACCGTCCGCCCAGGTCAGCAGGGTCAGCAGCGCGCCGTCCTCCGCCGCCTCCAGCATCTCCGGCTGGCCCGCCAGAACCTGGCCGCTGCTGCCGTCGATGGTGATGATCTCGCCAGCCTTGAACATCCGCCCATCCGCGGCCTGCAGCATCTTGAGCTTGGTGTGGAACTTGATGTTGGACGCGCCGACAATACAGGGCAGCCCCAGACCGCGGCCGATCACCGCGGCGTGGCTGGTCATGCCGCCCTTCTCGGTCAGCACCCCGGCAGCGGCGTGCATACCGCGCACATCCTCCGGCGAGGTTTCCCGCCGCACCAGGATGCAAGGCTCGCCGCGCGCCGCGCTGGCCTGCGCCCCGGCGGCAGTGAACACCAGCTTGCCGGTGGCCGCGCCCGGGCTGGCGGCAATGCCGCGCCCGATCACGTCGCGCTTGGCATAAGGCGCCACCTGGCGGTGCAAAAGCTCGTTCAGGATATGCGCATCGACCCGCATCAGCGCCTCTTGCTGCGGGATAATCCCGTCTTCCGCCAGCGCCACCGCAATCCGCACCGCCGCCCGCGCCGAGCGGACCACCCGCACCCCGTCCAGGATATGCACCCGGCCGTTGTCGACGACGAACTCCAGCTGCATCTCCTCGCGCAGCTTGCGGCGCATCAGCGCGGCGTGAGCCTTGAGATCCGCAAAGGCTTCCGGCGCCAGTTCCTCCAGCGACAGCCCGCGGGCGTCCTTGGCCAGATACAACGCCCCGGCCCCGGCCCCCAGCGCGTCGCGGCCCTGGCTTTGGCTCAGGTAGCGCCCGGTCAGCTGCGGCTGGCCGGTGGTGGAATTCACCAGCTGCAGCACGCCGGAGCCGCATTCGCCCTGCCCCACACCGGGGATCATCTCCTGCACCACCAGCCCGAGGCCGGCATCGGCCGGTGCGCCCTTGGCCTGGCGCAACAGCCGCGCCGAGGTGCCCTCCCACGCCCGCGCCATCGAGCGCAGCACCTCCGCCAGCTGCTCGCCCGGGTCCTGCGGGAACGGCTCGTCGGTTTCCGCCTCATAGGCATGCAGGATTTCGCTCAGCGCATCCGGGCCGCCGTCCTCGACATCGTCGAACACATCCGGGTCCAGCCGCGCCACATGCACTGCGTAGGATTGCACGAACCGCAGATACAGCGCCGCCGCCGCTTCCCGGCCCAGGGTGTCGCACAGGTCAACATAGCGCGCATCATTCATGCCGATGTTCAGGATCGCGCCGGGACCGCCCCAGTCCGGGTCCTCGGACGAGGGGCGCACGCACAGCAGCGCCTCCGGGTCGAACTCCCCCAGCACCGCTGACAGATCGGGCATCTGCCCTTCGGCGATGGCATGCACCGCATCAAAGGACAGCGCCACCGTGCGCGGCACCGGCAGGTCCAGCCGCACCAGCCGCTGCAAGCATTTTGCCCGCCCGCCATGGGTGGCGGTGGCAATTGGCGCGGTGGCGGTGATGAGGCAGGCCGGCGGGGTCTGTACGAAATCTTTCTGCACTGCAGCACGTCTCCTTTGCCAGTCACCATAAGGGGATGCGGCGATGGCGCAAGAGCCTTGTAGCGGCCTGCGGAGGCTGAAAGCGCTGCGGAAACGAAAAACCGGCCTTCCCTTGCGGAAAGGCCGGTCCCTGCGGGGCGAGTATTTCTTGGAAAGATGAAAGCGCGGCCGCGCCCTTTCAGCCCTCGACTTTGGTGAGGTCGGCCACCTGGCCGCAGACCTGGCGGATCTGGCTGAGGAGGTTGAGGCGGTTGCGGCGCAGCACCTCGTTCTCCGCGTTCACCTGCACCGCTTCAAAGAACGCATCGACCGGCGCGCGCAGAGCGGCCATGCCCCGCATGGCTGCCGCGAAATCTTCGGCCTCGATGGCCGGAGAGATCGCCGCCCCGCCTGCCTCCAGCGCAACGAACAGCGCTTTCTCCGCCGGGTCCTCGGCAAACTTGCGGTCGGCGCCAAAGGAGTATTCCACGCCGTCCTTTTCCTCCGCCTGGCTGAGGATGTTGTTGGCGCGTTTGAAACCCTGCAAGAGGTTTTCGCCATCCTCGGTCTTCAGGAAGTCTTCCAAGGCGCGGGCGCGTTTCACCAGCAGGGTCAGATCGTCGTTGCCGTCCATGGCGATACAAGCGTCGATCACGTCGTGGCGGATGCCCTGGTCGCGCAGGAACACCTTAAGGCGGTCGTGGAAGAAGCCACGCAAATCATTCACGTCAGCAAATGCTTCACCTGACGCACCTTCACGCTTGCCAGTAATCTCAGCGGCTTTGCCGAAGACCATATTGAGAGGCATCCGCACATCATTCTCCAGCACCAGCCGGATCACCCCCAGCGCGGCGCGGCGCAGGGCGTAGGGGTCTTTGGAGCCGGTGGGCTTTTCATCAATCGCCCAGAAGCCGGTCAGCGTGTCCAGCTTGTCGGCCAGCGCCACTGCAACCGAGACCGGCTCCGACGGCACATCGTCGCCCGGCCCGAGCGGCGAGTAATGCTGTTCGCAGGCGTTGGCGACTTCTTGCGGCAGGCCCGCGGCCTCGGCGTAGTAGCGGCCCATCAGGCCCTGCAGTTCCGGGAATTCATAGACCATTTCCGACGACAGGTCGGCCTTCGCCACCCGCGCTGCCTGCTCTGCCAGACCGGCATCGGCGCCGACCACCGGCGCGATCTCCCGCGCCAGCGCGGCGATCCGGTCGATGCGCGCCGCCTGGGTGCCCAGTTTGTTGTGGAAGGTCACGTTGGAGAGGTTCTCCACCCAGACGCCCATGCCCGCTTCGGACTTCGCCGTGCGCAGGTCGTTCTCCCAGAAGAACTTGGCATCCGCCAGACGCGCCGACAGGACCTTCTGGTTGCCCGCCAGGATGGTGGCGCCATTGTCCGCCGTTTCGCGGTTGGCAACGGTGATGAACTTCTCAATCCGGCCGGTCTTGGGGTTCTTCACCGAGAAGAATTTCTGGTGCTCGCGCATGCTGGTCTGCAGCACCTCCGGAGGCAGTTCCAGGAACTCCTCGCCGATCGCACCCATCAGCACCACCGGCCATTCGACCAGACCGGCGACCTCGGCCAGCAGGCCTTTATCCTCGACCACGTCCAGCCCGCTGGCGAAGGCCTGATTGGTCGCCTCCTGCCAGATCGCCTCCGCCCGTTCGCGGGCGTCGAGCACCACGTGCGCGCGCTTCAGCTTGGCCGCGTAGTCGTCAAAGCCGGTAACGGTGATTTTCTCCGGCGCCATGAAGCGGTGACCGCGGGTGGTGTTGCCCGATTTGATGCCGTCGATATCCAGGTCCACCACGGAGGTGCCGTTTTCATCCGACAGGATGCACAGAATCGAATGCAGCGGACGAACCCAGCGCAAGGATCCTGCGCCCCAGCGCATGGATTTGGGCCAGGGGAAGTTGCGGATACAGTCTTCCAGCACTTCGGCAATGATCTCCGCCGCCGGGCGGCCCGGCTTTTCGATCATCGCGAAATAGACCGCGCCCTTGGGGGTTTCACGCTCCTCCAGCTGGTCGCGGGTCAACCCCGCGCCGCGCAGGAAGCCCTCGATGGCCTTCTCCGGCGCGCCCACTTTCGGGCCTTTGCGCTCTTCGCGGATGGTCGGGCTTTGCGCCAGGAGGCCATCCACCGCCAGCGTCAGGCGGCGCGGCGTCGACAGCGCCGCGGCGCCGGCGTAGGTGAGGCCTGCCTCGACCAAACCATCGGTCACGCGCTTCTTCAGGTCCTCCGCCGCACGCGCCTGCATACGGGCCGGGATTTCCTCGGAAAACAGTTCAATCAGCAGATCGGGCATTGGATGTCCTCGGGCGTGGCCGCGCATACGGGCGCAGCAGTATTATTGAATAGGGCGGGCTTGCGGCGACGGCTCATCATTCGCTTCCGCCCACCTCGGGCCGCGGCGGGCATTCCTCGCCGACCACGGTGCCGTCATAGGCTTTCTGGCCGCAGTCGTTCAGCTCATGCCAGACATAGCCGCGGCCCTCCCCGGTGACGGCAACAATGCGGTCGACGCCATAGGAGATGTTCTTGACCGACAGGAACGACTTGGCCGAGCCATCCGCCAGTTTGGCACCGATGGCGGCAGCATCGAAACACTCGAACCAGTCCGGCGCATTGCGCGGCTCGGTCTTGTCCGACAGGGTGAAGACCTGCGCCAGCTCATCCGGCGACACCTTGGTGCTGAAACAGGCCCGGTAGCGGATCGGGGAGCTGCCGGCGTCAATCGCCTCGAAGTCCGAATAGGCAATCGGCTGCCCCTCGCCGCCGTCCAGCGGCACCAGCACAACATCGCGGCCCGGCTGCAGCGCGACCTCATCGTAGAAGCCGTAGACCTGCAGGTAATACATCGCGCCGCCGGCGGCGAGCGCGGAGACGATCAGGATCAGGGCAAGGAATTTCCCCATAACGTTCTGTCCCCTGCTCAGGCCGCGGTCTCTGCCGTGTGGCCGCCAGCCCCGGTCAGCACAAAGGCGTCGGCGCATTGCTTGGCCAGCGCCCGGACCCGGCCGATATAGGCCTGGCGTTCGGTAACGGAAATCACCCCGCGGGCGTCCAGCAGGTTGAAGATATGCGAGGCCTTGATGCACTGGTCATAGGCGGGATGCGCCATGATGATGCGTTTGCCGGTCTTGGGGTCGATATGCTCCTGCGCCAGGATCGCGGCGCATTCGGCCTCGGCCTCCTCGAAATGGCGCAGCAGCACATCGGTGCTGGCCACGTCAAAGTTCCAGCGGGCGTATTCTTCCTCGGTCTGCTTGAACACATCGCCATAGGTCAGCGGGATCATCGCGTCCGGATCGTTGAACGGCATGTCCATCACGTGATCGACGCCCAGCACATACATCGCCAGACGCTCCAGGCCATAGGTCAGCTCGCCGGACACCGGGTGGCAGTCATGGCCGCCGACCTGCTGGAAATAGGTGAATTGGCTGACTTCCATGCCGTCGCACCAGACCTCCCAGCCCAGGCCCCAGGCGCCCAGCGTCGGGCTTTCCCAGTCATCCTCGACAAAGCGGATGTCATGCAGCGCCATGTCAATGCCAATCGCCTCCAGCGAGCCCAGATACAGCTCCTGCAGGTTCGGCGGGCTGGGTTTGATCAGCACCTGGTACTGGTAATAATGCTGCAAGCGGTTCGGGTTCTCGCCATAGCGCCCGTCGGTGGGGCGGCGCGAGGGCTGCACGTAGGCCGCGGCCCAGGCCTTGGACCCCAGCGAGCGCAGCGTGGTCGCCGGGTGGAAGGTGCCGGCGCCGACTTCCATGTCATAGGGCTGCATCACCGCGCAGCCTTTGGCGGCCCAGTAGTTCTGAAGCCTCAGGATAATCTCTTGGAAAGAGCGCGGCGCGCCGTTGGTCTGGGTCATGTCTTATCCCTTTATGGGCGCAGTTGCTGTGAATTCGAGCATTTGCCGCCGCGGGGTCATAATCAAAGGAGACACCCGAAGCTGCCTAAGGATGCGTCCAAAGTTGTCTCTGGGGTCATATGCAAGGCTTTTGGCAGGGTCAACGCCCTGCGGCAGCTTGCCCGGCAGCTGCGGCCCGCTGCACGCAGCGGATCGGCAACAAAAGTGCGGGAATGCGGCAACGGGCCGGGAATTCCCCCTGCGATGAGGAGTTCCCTTTGCTGCTGCAAAATGCTTTACCTCCGCGGCAAAGAATTAAGAGTAATTCCGGGATACGAGGCCCTGACAATGAATAAACTGTTTGCCGCTCTGGCGCTGCCGCTGATCGCGCTGGCCATTGCGTTCGCTGCGCCTGTGTCGGCGCAAAGCAGCCGGGAAGCGGTCTGGATCCAGATTGCCGCCCGCCCCTCCCTGCGCGAAGCCGAAAGCGAGGCCCGCACCTATGCCGCGCGCCTGCCGGATGTGTCGGGCTACGCGCTTGGCGGCGGCTGGTACGGCGTGGTGCTGGGCCCCTATGCCCGCGAGGACGCAGAGCGGGTGCTGCAGGTCTACCGCGCCGAGGGCCAGATTCCGCGCGACAGCTTCATCGCCTTCCGCCGCAATCTGCGCAGCCAGTTCTACCCGGTGGCGGCAGATGCCACCCCGCCGGCGGAGCCAGCCCCGGCCCCTGCCCCGGCAGAGCCTGCGGTGCAGGAGCCTGAACCGCAGCAGCAGACGGCCCCGCAATCGGCCCTGCCCGACGAGACTCCTGCCCAGGCGCGCCGCAGCGAAAGCGCGCTCAGCCGTGAACAGCGGATGGATCTGCAAGTCGCGCTGAAAGCCGCTGGCTTCTACGAGTCCGCTATCGACGGTGCCTTTGGCCGCGGCACCCGCGCCTCGATGAGCGACTGGCAGGCGGCCCGCGGCTTTGAGCCGACCGGGGTGCTGACCACCGCCCAGCGCCAGGTGCTGATGGATGAATACAACGCGCCGCTGATCTCCGCCGGCATGGCACGGGTAGAAGACACCAAGGCCGGCATCGCCGTGCAGTTGCCCGCAGCTGAGGTGAGTTTCGACCGCTATGAATCACCCTTTGCCCATTACACCAGCAAGGGGGATGCGGGCGCCCGGGTGCTGCTGATCAGCCAGCCCGGCGACAAGCGCACCCTGTTCGGCCTCTACGACATCCTGCAGACGCTGGACATCGTGCCGCTCGAGGGTCCGCGCCAGCGCGGCAGCAACAGCTTCACCATCGAAGGCCGCAACGACCGGATCGTCTCCTTCACCCAGGCCAGCTTGGAAAACGGCGAAGTGAAGGGGTTCACCCTGATCTGGCCCGCCGGTGACGAGGACCGCCGCACCCGGGTTCTGGCCGCAATGCAAGCCAGCTTCACCCGCCTCGAAGGTGTGCTCGATCCGGCCGCGGGCGGCGACGCGGTGCAGGACATCGACCTGGTTTCCGGCCTGGAGATCCGCAAGCCGAAGTTGTCGCGCTCGGGCTTCTTTGTGGACGGCAACGGCAGCGTGCTGACCACATCGGACGTGGTGGCGGGCTGCACCCGGATCACCCTGGATCACGGCTATCAGGCCGAGGTCATGGCCAATGACGCGGCCGGCGGCATCGCCATCCTGCGCCCGGCAGAGCCGCTGGCCCCCGCCGCCGTGGCCGAGCTCAGCACCGCCTCCCCGCGCCTTCAATCCGAGATTGCGGTCTCCGGGTTCTCCTACGAGGGCGTGCTGGGCGCGCCGAGCCTCACCTGGGGCAAGATCGCCGATGTCAAAAGCCTCGATGGCAACACCGCTGTGGCGCGGCTCGACCTGACCGCCCAGGCCGGCGATGCCGGCGGCCCGGTGATTGACAGCACCGGCGCGGTGCACGGCATGCTTCTGCCGCGGCAGCCCGATGGCAAGCAGCTGCCCGAGGGCGTGAGCTTTGCGGTCAATGCCGAAGCCCTCCGCAGCGCGCTGAGCGCAGCCGGCGTAACCGCAGCCAGCAAGTCCCCCGCCGCCGGCAGCCTGCCCAGCGCGGCAATCTCCCGGCTCGCCTCCGGCATGACCGTCCTGGTCAGCTGCTGGGAGTAAGCGCCCGGCCCGGATACGGGCACCAAGGGTCAAAAGCATCAGCCGGCGCGCCCACCGCGCCGGCTTTTTTTTGCGGCCGGTGCCGCGCCGGAAAGAGGTCTATCCGCTTGTGGCGCACGGGGCTGCTCCCGCCCGGCGCCGGGCCCTGCCAGGCCCTCAGCCCGTTGGGCATGGCACCGCACCTCCGTGCGGTGCCGCGCCGCGCGCAGGCGCGGCGCCGGGCCCAAGGCCTCCAAGGCGGCATCAGCCCCGCTGAGGACGCCTGCGGGCGCGGGAGCCCCGCCGCTGCGTTTCAAGTACAGCGCCGGGAAGAACAGCAGGGCCGGGAGGTGTATCAGTACGGGTGAATGCGGCCGTCCCAGGTGTGGAAGCAGCCGGTGGTCTCCAGCGACAGCACGTCGAATTCGTTGATCAGCCCGGCAACCGACTCTGACACCGTGATGTCGCCCTCATCGCCGCCCATGTCGGTGCGCACCCAGCCCGGGTGGTATATGCCGACGGCAATCCCTTCGGCCTTCAGATCGGCGGCCAGGTTGCGGCCAAGGTTCAGCGCCGCCGCCTTCGACGCACGGTAGGCATAGCTGCCGCCCGGCGCCCGTGACTGGCTGGCCATTTGCGATGACAGGATGGCGATCTTCGGCTCCTGCGCCAGCCGCAGGTTGGGCATCATCGCCTGCACCGTCAGGAACACGCCCGTCACATTGGCCGCCAGCGTCTTGGCCCAGACTTCGGCCGAGTAATCCGCCAGCCCCATCGCCTTGTCGATATAAACCCCGGCATTGCAGACCAGCAGGTCCACCGGCCGGTTCCGGATCTGGGCGGCAAAACGCGCCTGCTGGCCGGGGTCGGAGACATCCAGCTTCACCCCCGAGGAGTGATCCCGCGAGGTGCCGGTCACATCGTGGCCTGCCTCCCGCAGCTGCTTCACCAGCTCCTTGCCGATGCCGCGGCTGGTTCCCGTCACGACTGCATGCATACTGCCCTGCCTCTCAATTCGCTTTGCGCCCGGGACGGAACGGCAGCGGCAGCACCGGCACACCTTCCTCGATCAGCTCCCGCGCGTCTTCAAGTTTGGCCTCGCCATGAATGGCCCGCTCCGGCGCCTCGCCCAGATGCATCGCCCGCGCCTCCCGCACAAAGCGGTCGCCCACATAATCGGAGTTCTCTTCCACCTTCCGGCGCAGCTCGGCAATGGCCTTCTCCACCTCGCCTGACGGACGGCTCAGCAGGCCCGGCCCGGCCTGCGCCGCCGCAGGTGCCGGCAGCGAAACGGAAGGTGCAGCGGCAGCGGGCGCGGCGGCCTGCGGTTCGGGCTCGCCAACAGCGGACACTGCCTTGCGCCCCGGGCGCACCCGCGGGGCCATGATCGCCTTTTTCACCCCGGTGCCGCCGCAAACCGCACAGGACACCATGCCGGCCGCCGCCAGCTTGTCAAACGCCGCCGCAGACTGGAACCAGCTGTCAAAGCTGTGGCCCTCTGCGCATTTGAGGCTGTATTGAATCATGTTTTCCCTCATAGCAGGAAGAGGCGATTAAATCTCCCTTTCCGGCAAGTGCAAGTGCTCTATGCGCTCAATCCGCCGCACCGGGGCGCTGCAGCCGCTGCCGCAGCCGCGCCGCAAGTTCCTCCTGCGGCGTTCCAGCCTCCACCGCCAGCCGCCGCAGGCCGAAATGCACATGCGCCATCTCCCGGTAATAGCCGGAGAAGACATAGTTCACCGCGGCCCCCGCAACCGCGCCGGCAAGCGGCACCGCCTGTGCCGCCAGCTTCTGCCCCAGCACCGCCCCCAGCTTGGGCGCCACCTGCGCAATCAGCTTATGCACCCCGCCGGGCAGCCCCAGCCGCAGCGAGACGAAGCCCAGATCGGCCCCGTCATCGCTGGCCAGCGGGCCCGCCGCGGCAAACACCTGGATGCAATCGAAGGTGACGCTCTCGGCTTCCGGGTCAAAGCCTTCGGCCGCTGCGGCGCTTTGAATGGTGCGCAGCAAAAAGGCGGTGGTGGCAGGCAGCTCGACCAGCGCCCCCGGCAGTCCCGCCGCGCCGCCCGCCGCGCCCATGGCGGCGCTGACAACCCGGTCGACGCCGGGCTTCTGGTCCGGCACCAGGCGGCGCGACGTGGTCGCGCCTTTCATGGCCAGCCGCAGCGCGGTTTCCGTGGCGCCGGTCAGCCCGGCGCGCACCGGCGCCGGCAAGCGTTCCAGCAGGCTCTCGCCGCTGCCGCCCAGCCGGGTCATCAGCTCCACGCCGAACCCGCCTGCCGCGTGATAGCGATTGGCCAGCGCGTCCAGCTCCGCCTCGACCTCTTGCGGGGTCAGCTCCCGCGCGTTGCTCAGAATGTCTGCCACATCCGTCTCCTGTACCTGCATAACAGATCGGCGGAAGCGGCGGCGATTTCAACCCTGCCAGCGGGTCACCTGGCCGCGGAGTCCGTCCCAGGCGCCATCCTGCAGGGCAAGCCCCAGAACCCGGTCCGGGTTGGTGGGCGGCGGCATCTCAACCCCCTCCAGCCGGGTGAAGCCAAAGCGCCGGTAATAGGGCGCATCGCCCACCAGCATCACCCGCGCCCAGCCGCTCTCCTGCGCCTTGGCCAGGCTGTCGCGAATCAGCGACCCGCCCAGCCCCTCGCCCTGCCGCGTCGGATGCACCGCCACCGGCCCCAGCAAGAGCGCCGGCGCGTCCCCGATCAGCACCGGCCAGAACCGGATCGCCGCAGCCAGGATACCGTCGCTGTCGCGCGCCACCTGACTGAGGCCCGCCACCGGCGGCACCCCTTCGCGCAGCCGGTACGAGGACAGCGCCTCGCGGCCCGGCGCAAAGCACAGGTCGTAAAGCGCCTCGACCTCCCACCGGTCGTCCGCCCGTTCCGCTTGCAATTCGATCACGCTGCCCTGCCTCCGCCAATATCTCCTGCAGGCTGGCATTTGGCCTAACACGGGCGTAAGGCTTGGGCAAACACCTAAGCCACAGAACAGGAAGCCAGAATGTTCTACCGCCCCGAGGACGGCCACGGCCTGCCCCACAACCCGTTCAACGCCATTGTCACGCCCCGCCCCATCGGCTGGATCTCTTCCCGTTCCGCCGACGGGGTGAACAATCTGGCGCCCTACTCCTTCTTCAACGCGGTCGCCTATACGCCGCCGCAGGTGATGTTTGCCTCCACCAGCGCCAAGCCCGACCAGGACGGCACCAAGGACAGCGTCGCCAACATCGAGGCCACCGGCGTCTTTTGCGTCAACGTGGTGTCCTATGCGCTGCGCGATGCGATGAACGCCAGCTCCGGCGCGCTGCCCAAGGACGTGGACGAGTTCGCCCATGCCGGCCTGACCGCCGTGGAGTGCGAAACCATCGCCTGCGCCCGTGTCGCCGAAGCCCCCGCGGCGCTGGAATGCCGGCTGACCCGAATCGTGACCCTCCCGGGCGAGGCCAACAAGGTCGTGTTCGGCGAGGTGACCGGCGTCCACATGCGCGACGAGTGCCTGAAGGACGGCGCCTTTGATGTCACCACCTTCCAGCCGCTCGCCCGCCTCGGCTACCGCGACTATTCGGTGGTGCGCGACCTGTTCCCGCTCACCCGCCCCGATGATTGAGACCCGCGATGCCGCTGCCTGACCCCCGCAAACGCAACCCCATCATCCTGCCGGATGGCACGCCGCACGCAGGCACCGTGATGCTGAGCCAGGTTCTGGACCACCCGAACATCCAGGCTGGCGATTACAGCTATGCCTCCGACTTCGACCCGCCGGACAACTGGGCGCAGCACTTGGCCCCCTACCTGTTTCCCGGCGCCCGCGAGCGGCTGGTGATCGGCCGCTTCTGCCAGATCGCCCACGGCGCGCGCTTCATCACCGCCTCGGCCAACCACGCGCAGGAAGGCCTCAGCTGCTACCCGTTCCCGGTGTTCGACCCTAGCCAGATGGCCGGCTTCCAGCCCGACACCCGCGACACGGTGGCGGGCAACGATGTCTGGATCGGCTACGGCGCCCTGATCCTGCCCGGCGCCCGCATCGGCGACGGTGCCATCATCGGCGCAGGCGCGGTGGTGCGCGGCACGGTGCCGCCCTACGCCATCGTCACCGGCAACCCCGGCACCGTGCAGGGCTACCGCTTCTCCAAGCCGCAGATCGCCCGGCTGCTGGCACTTAAATGGTGGGACTGGCCCGCGGACCTCATTACCCGTGCCGAACCAGCGCTTTTGTCTGGCGACCTCGACATGCTGGAGAGCATCGCGCCTGACTGAGCGTTTGCTGATATGGTGAGCCGGAAGCCACCTTCGAAATTAAAAAAGCCCGCAGTTCATTCGAACCGCGGGCTCTTTTGTCAAACCGTCAGCGATTAGTGGCCGCCCAGGATTCCGGTCCTGACCGAGTAGTCCACCGCCAGCTCATAGTCCGGGTCGTCGTCGCTATCGACCATCAGGTGGCCCGCCTTGGTCAGCAGCTGGTGGCAGTCGCGGCTCAGGTGGCGCAGCACCAGTTTCTTGCCCTCGGCTTCATACTTTCCAGCCAGCGCCTCGATTGCCTGCAGCGCCGACTGGTCCACCACCCGGCTGCGCGCGAAGTCCACGATCACATGGTCCGGATCGCCCGCCACATCAAACAGCTCGATGAACCCGTCGGTGGAGCCAAAGAACAGCGGCCCTTCGATCTCATAAACCTTGGCGCCTTTGTCGGATGCCGACTCGCGGGTATAGGCGTGGATGCGGCGCGCGTTGTTCCAGGCATAGGCCAGCGCCGAGACGATGACGCCCACCACAACCGCAATCGCGAGGTCAGTCATCACCGTCACCACGGTCACCAGCACGATCACGAAGGCATCCATCAGCGGCACCTTGGTCATGATCTTGAGGCTGTTCCAGGCAAAAGTGCCGATCACCACCATGAACATCACGCCCACAAGCGCGGCCAGCGGGATCTGCTCGATCAGCGGCGAGGCCGCCACGATGAACAGCAAGAGGAACAGCGCCGCGGCAATGCCCGCAATCCGCGTCCGCCCGCCCGATTTCACGTTGATCATCGACTGGCCGATCATCGCGCAACCGCCCATGCCGCCGAAAAAGCCGGTCACCACGTTGGAGGCGCCCTGCGCAATGCACTCCTGGCTGGCACCGCCGCGCTTGCCGGTGATCTCGCCCACCAGGTTCAGCGTCAGCAGGCTCTCGATCAGGCCGATCGCCGCCAGGATCACCGCATAGGGCAGGATGATCCACAGGGTTTCCAGCGTGAAGGGCGCCAGCGCGGTGCCATAAAGCCCCTCACCGGTGCCAAACGGGTTATGGAACGCCGGGAAGCCGCCCTCGATCGAGGCCATGTCGCCGACCCGCGGCACATCCAGACCCAGCGCAATCACCAGCACCGCGACGATGCCGATGCCCGCCAGCGGCGCCGGGATGATGCTGGTGATCTTGGGCGTCCCCCAGATGATCACCATGGTCAGCGCCACCAGCCCCAGCATCATGTAAAGCGAGGCACCGCTCAGCCACTCCGCGCCATCACTGCCCGGCACCTTGAACTGGGTGAGCTGCGCCAGGAAGATCACGATGGCGAGGCCGTTCACAAAGCCCAGCATCACCGGATGCGGCACCAGGCGGATAAACTTGCCCCAATGCATGACGCCCGCAAAGATCTGCAGGATCCCCATCAGCACCACTGTGGCAAACAGGTATTCCACCCCGTGCTGTGCCACCAGCGCCACCATCACCACCGCCAGCGCGCCGGTCGCGCCGGAAATCATCCCGGGCCGGCCGCCGAACACCGCGGTGATCAGCCCCACCATGAAGGCCGCGTACAGCCCGACCAGCGGATGCACCCCCGCAACAAAGGCGAATGCCACCGCCTCCGGCACCAGCGCCAGCGCCACGGTGAGACCGGACAGCAATTCAGTGCGCACGCGGGCCACGGTAAAGCCCTCGTCCTGCATGATGGAAAGGTTCGGAGGGGATATCTGCTTGGCCAGCAAAGCCATGGCTGCGCGTCTCATTGGGTGTACCTGTGCTCGGGAGGAGGAGTGTTCGCTGCCCGCCCCTAGCGGAAATACGCCAATGGGGCAAGGGCGCGGGGCCAGGCGGCCATCCATCGCGCGAACGTGAATTGCACCAGCCGCCCGCCATACACAGGTACAGCCGCAGTAAGCTCCCAGGGGAAAAGATGATGCGGATCCTGCTTGCCTGCCTTGCCCTCGCCGCCGCCCCTGCCCTTGCACAGGACCGGGCCGGAAATGACACCGCCAGCGACTGGCGGGTCAAGCATTATGAAAACTTTAGCATTTGGACCTCCGCCTGCGACGAGCGCGAGGAGGCCAAAGCCCTGGTGCAGCGCTGCTACATCCGCTGGGTGGATGTGTTCTCGCCGCGCCCCAGATTTGCGGGCCAGTTCCTTTTCCTCACCCCAGATGCGGAGGGCTGGAAGGTCAGCTTCGGCATTGAACCCGGAACTCTGTTCAGCCCCGGAGGCTTCCGCATCGAACGGCAGGGAGAGGTCGCATGGCGCAGCCTGCATCCCGGCTGCCTCACCGGTCTCAGCTGCAGCTTTACCGGCGCCGGCGCGGACAAGCTGATTGCGCAGATGCGTGAGGGCGGCGCCTTCCGCTTCACTTTCCGCGACCGGCACGGGCAGGCGCAGGATCTCACTTGGCCGCTGGAAGGGTTTGATGCGGCCTTTGCCGATTTCCAGGCCGCCGCCAAAACCCGGAGCCTTGTGAAATAGCCTGCGTGGAACGTCAGCAATCCCACTCTGCAAGGCTCAACCCGCCCCCCCCCGGCACTCAGGAGCCTCTTGCGGAATGCCCGGCTGGCCGGCTTCATCTTTCCTCAAATACTCTCGCCGAAGGCGAAACGTCATGGGAGCTCTGCCCGTCCGGTCCTGAAGCTTTGCCCTTGAAAGCCGCCAAGGCGGGCCTCACCCCGCCGCAGACTCCCGCCGTCTGCGGCACCCGCCCGGTGCACGGGGGGTGCACAGGGGGTGCACGCATGCCACTCCCTCATTTCGCACCTTGGGCTTGCCAAACCCCGGCCCGCTTGCGCATATCCCTTCAACAGCATCAGGAGGGCAGCACGTGACCGCATCAGAACCCCGCGAAACCATGATCGCCGTGATCGGCGGTTCGGGCATCTACGAAATCGACGGGCTCGAAAACGCCGAGTGGGTTTCGGTGGAAACCCCTTGGGGCGCCCCGTCCGATCACATTTTCACCGGCTCCCTGGGCGGCGTGAAGATGGCCTTCCTGCCCCGCCACGGCCGCGGCCATGTGCACTCCCCGACCGAAGTCCCCTACCGCGCCAATATCGACGCGCTGAAGCGGCTGGGCGTCACCGATGTGTTCTCCGTCTCCGCCTGCGGATCGTTCCGCGAGGAGATGGCGCCGGGAGATTTTGTCATTGTGGATCAGTTCATTGACCGGACCTTCGCGCGCGAGAAAAGCTTCTTCGGCACCGGCTGCGTCGCCCATGTGAGCGTCGCGCACCCGACCTGCGCGCGGCTCTCGGACGCGGCGGAGGCTGCGGGCCGGGACGCGGGCATCAAGGTCCACCGCGGCGGCACGTATCTCTGCATGGAGGGGCCGCAGTTTTCGTCCATGGCGGAAAGCAAGATGTACCGCGAGCACTGGGGCTGCGACGTGATCGGCATGACCAACATGCCCGAGGCCAAGCTCGCCCGCGAGGCCGAGCTGTGCTACGCCTCGATCGCCATGGTCACCGATTACGACAGCTGGCACCCGGAGCACGGCGCGGTGGAAATCACTGAAATCATTGCGACTTTACAGGGCAATTCGGCCAACGCCCGCGAGCTGGTGCGCCGTCTGCCCGACCTGCTGGGACAACAGCGCGCGGACTGCCCGCACGGCTGCGACAAGGCCCTGGAATACGCCATCATGACCGCGCCGGAGCGGCGGGATCCAGCGCTGCTGGCCAAGCTCGACGCGGTCGCCGGCCGGGTGCTGGGCTGATCCCCGGCAGCAACAGTTTTCAGGTTTCGGGGCGGGCCAGAGGGTGCCGCCCCTTTTCTTTGCCCAACAGGGTGCCTTTATCGGTCAACAGGATTTACCTCAGGATTTCAGGACTTTTTCATGCGCCTTCACGGATTGGACATCGCCCGTTTCCTCGCCTTCTGCGGCATGGTGCTGGTCAACTTCCGGATCGCAGCGCAAGTAAGCCCGGGGACAGATGCCATCTCGCTGTTCACCAACGCCCTGGAAGGCCGCGCCGCGGCGCTATTTGTCATCCTTGCCGGCGTTGGCTTGTCTGCCGGCAAGCCGGACCGGGCAACCCTGCTGCGCCGCGCGCTGTTCCTGTTCCTGATCGGTCTCTTGAACCTGACCATCTTCGAAGCCGACATCCTGCATTTCTACGCGCTCTACTTCCTGGTGGCGCTGCCGTTCCTGACGGCCTCCGGCCGGGTGCTGCTGCTGGCTGCCGCGGGCACGGTGCTGATCGGCCTGATCAGCCTGCTGGCACTGGACTACGAGGCGCATTGGAACTGGGCGACGCTGGCTTACGCGGACTTCTGGACGCTGGAAGGCTTCCTGCGCCATTCGTTCTTCAATGGCTGGCACCCCGTGTTTCCCTGGGCGGCCTTCCTGTTTCTGGGCATGTGGATCGGCCGCCTGAACCTGGCCAGCCGTACCGTGCAGGCGCGCCTGGTGCTATGGGGCGCAGCTGCCGCAGCGCTGGCGGCCTTGCCCGGGCTATTGGTACAGAACCCGGAACTGGCAGAGCTTTCGGGCACCAGCGCCATCCCCCCCGGGCCTTTCTACATCCTCGCAGCCTCTGGCAGCGCGATGGCAGTGATTGGACTGACGCTGGCCATCACCCCGGCTCTGGACAAGGCGGGCATTGCCGAATGGCTGGCCGCCCCGGGCCGGCAGGCCCTGAGCCTCTATGCGGCGCATATCCTGCTTGGCATGGGTACCCTGGAGGCCATGGGGCAGCTTGATGGCTCGCTGTCTGCCGAGCAAATCTTCGGCTACTCTCTGGGCTTCTGTGCCCTGTCCATGGTGGCGGCCTGGATCTGGAGCCTCTTTGCCAAACGCGGGCCGCTGGAGGCCTTGCTGCGCTGGAGCACCAGCTTTCCCAGGTGAAGCCCGCCAGCGGACCAGCCGCGGCGCAGAAGGAATAGTCCGCACGCCGCCAACGCTTGCCGCGTTACGTCAGAATCCTTTGGATAAAGCGGCGGATTTCGCGGGCCGCCGTCGTGTCCAGATCCCTGCACAGCCCGGCAAGGGCGCCCCGGTTCTCCTTGCCCAAGCGCAGGATCAGCTGGCTGGCCTTCTTGCCCAGCGCCGCCGCGACTGGCGACGTGCGCATCTGGCCCGGCTTCCATAAAGCCTCTACCGCAGCGGCCTGTCGCGGCGGGATACCCGGCACGGCAAGTGACGTCACCGGCACGGCTGCCGGTTCCCCCTTGCATGACAGCGCGGCTTCGGCCAAACCCCCTGTGCCCGGCGGCAGTGCCGGGCCGCCGGAACCGATGCGCCAAGGGGAGCCAAGCCGATGCCCAAGAAGACCGCTGTTAAGGATTACATCCGCACCATCGTCGACTTCCCGCACGAAGGGATCATGTTCCGCGATGTGACCACCCTGTTTGCCGATCCGCGCGGCTTCCGCATGGCGATCGACCAGATGCTGCATCCCTACGCGGGCGAGCAGATCGACAAGGTTGTGGGGCTTGAGGCGCGCGGCTTCATCCTGGGCGGCGCGATCGCGCATCAGCTGAGCGTCGGATTCGTGCCGATCCGCAAGAAGGGCAAGCTGCCCGGCACCACCATCAGCCAGGAGTACAAGCTGGAATACGGCGAGGCGATTGTCGAAATCCACGATGATGCGATTAAACCGGGCGAGAAGATCCTGGTGGTGGATGACCTGCTGGCAACCGGCGGCACCGCGGGGGCGGGCATCAAGCTGATCGAGCGGCTGGGCGGCGAGATCGTGTCCTGCTCCTTCATCGTGGATCTGCCAGAACTGGGCGGCCGCAAGCTGTTGGAGAGCATGGGCATGGATGTGCATGTGCTCTGCGAATTCGAAGGGCTCTGACGCCCGGCCTGCAGCACCTTCCCGCGATTGAGGCGCAGGCAGCGCGGCGCTCCCGCCCGCCATGCGCCATTTTCTGCGAAAACGGCTTTGCCGGTTGGGCATGGCCTTTCAGGTGCCCCGCAAGGGCACCTGAAAGGCACGCCGCGCGGATGCGCGGCGCCGGGCCCAAAGCCGCCAGGCGGTCCGGCGCAGCCGGGCAGCCGCGGGTGCGGGAGCCCTTCCTTTTTCAGAGAAATCAGACTGCCCTCAGCACCGCGCCCGGGTTCATGATCCCGTTCGGGTCCAGCGCCTGCTTGATCGCGCGCATGGCCGCCAGTTTGACCGGGTCGCCGTACCGCTCCAGATCACTGGTCTTCATCCGTCCGACGCCATGCTCCGCGCTGAAGGAGCCGCCGAAGGTGTGGACCAGGTCATGCACGGCCTCCTTCACGGCACCCCGCAGGTGGTCAAAGTCCTCCCGCCCGCGGCCTTTGGGCGGGAAGACGTTGTAGTGCAGGTTGCCGTCCCCCAGATGGCCGAAGCAGTTGATCCGGAACGCGCCCAGTCTCTCCACCACCTCATGGCCGCGTTTGATGAACGCCGGGATCTCTGAGATCGGGACCGAGATGTCATGGCTTGAAATCGCGCCGATCGCCTTGTTCGCCACCGGGATATGCTCGCGCAGCGACCACAGCGCCTGCCGCTGCGCCTCAGATTGGGCAATGACGCCATCCTGCGCGAGCCCGGCCTGCTCGGCCGCCTCGAACAGCTCCGCCAGGGCGGTTTCAGGATCCAGCCCGCGCGGCAGGCCAACGTCGATCAGCGCCGACCACTCCGGCGCCGGGGCGAACGGCTGGCGCACTTGCGGCTGGGTCTCGGCCAGGAACTCCAGCCCCTGCCGGTGGATCAGCTCAAAGGCGCTGACGGCCTCTCCGGCCTGATCCCGGGCCAGCGCCAGCAGCGCGATGGCCGCTTCCGGGTCCTTCACTGTGAACAGGGCCGTGCCCTGCCCCGCCGGGATGGGCGACAGTTTCAGGGCCGCAGCGGTGATCACCCCCAGAGTGCCCTCGGCGCCGATCAGCAGGTTCTTCAGGTCATAGCCGGTGTTGTCTTTTCGAAGGCGCGACAGCCCGTGCCAGACCTCTCCGGATGGCAGCACCGCTTCCAGCCCCAGGCACAAGTCGCGGGCGTTGCCATAGCGCAGCACGTTCACCCCGCCAGCATTGGTCGCGAGGTTGCCGCCGATCCGGGCCGAGCCTTCCGCCGCCAGCGACAGGGGAAACAGCCGGTCTGCCGCCTGCGCAGCGTCTTGCACATCCGCCAGAATGGCACCAGCCTCGGCGATAATCACGTTTTCCCGCGGGTGAACCGCGCGGATCGCCGTCATCCGCTCCAGTGACAGCAGAAGCGGTGCCGGGCCGTCCGGCATCACCTGGCCGCCGACCAGACCGGTGCCGCCGCCGTAGGGCACGACCGGCACCCGTGCGGCATTGGCCTCGCGCACCAGGGTTGCGGCCTGTTCCACGGTGTGCGGCAGCGCCAGCACGCCCGCCTGCCCGCGATAGCGCCCGCGCGGCTCCTCCAGGTGGCGCGGCTCAGGCTGGCGCAGCACGCCTTCGGGCAGCAGGGCAGAGAGGCGGGCGGCAAAGGCGGGATCGGCGGGGTTCAGGCTCATGCCTTATCCATGCCGCAAGGCCCGGCGGCTGGCAAGCAGGCTCACTCCTCTTCCAGCAGGTGCTTCGGCCGCAGCACATGGATCGTCGGGCGGCTGGGCAGGCTGCGCAGCGAAACGCTGAGTGTGCTGCTGCCGTCAGCGACCACATCGAACTCCGGGCCGATCCGGGCCAGGAAGCGGTCCAGGGAGTAGTCGCTGAACCAGTGCATCGGGATGATGACAGAGGACCGCAGCCGCCCCAGCACCTCCAGCATCTGATCGAGCGGCAGAGTGATGCCGCCGTCCACCGCTGCCATCACCACGTCCAGCCGCCCCAGCGCCGCGTATTGTTCCGGCGTCGGCACATGGTGCAGGTGGCCCAGGTGGCCGATGCAGAGACCCGCAGCCTCGAACACGAAAATCGAATTGCCCCGCTGCTCCACCCCGCCGAACATATTGCGGATATCGGTGGAGACATTGCGGATCAGCATCTCCCCAAGGTCGAGGTGATGGTCGATGCCCGCCCCGAAAGGGCCCCATCCTTCCAGCACATGCGGGATCGCCGGATCGGGGTGGGCCGTCCAATGGGTTTCATGGGCGTGGTTCATGGTCACGACATCGGGGATCAAGGGCGCGGCGCCGGTGAAGCCGGTGAAATCGGTGACCACATTCAGCCCGCCTTCGGTGCGCAGCAGAAAGGAGGCATGGGCGATATAGCGGATCAGCACGCTGTCCTTGGCCACCGGGTCCTGCCAGCTGGCCTTGTGCAGGTAATCCAGGCCGGGCGTGCCTTGTGCCAGCGCGATGCAATGGCTCGCCCGCCGCTCCTGTGCGGGGAGGGCACTGGCACAAAGGATCAGCCAAATGAAACAGCAAAGCGCGCGCATGGGGCAGGTTCTAGGGCGCAAACCACCGCTGTCAGCCCCGGGCGCGAAAGAATCTGCTGGGGCGCTCCCGCCCGCTCCGGCAGAATTGAAAAATTCCGCCTAGCGGTTGGGCCGGGCGCCGGGCCTGCGGCCCGGCGCGGACCCGGCAGACCGCCGCCGTCTCTCCCGGCCACTAGGCCGGAAGGCGCCGCGCCGCAGGTGCGGCGCCATGCCCAACGGTCGCGGTGCATGCCCTATGCACCGGCGGCGGGCGGGAGACTTTGCCTTTTGCGGGGCCGGAGCGCCTAGGCCTGGCCAGTCAGGGTCTTGCCGCGCCGATCGTGGCGCAGGGCGGCGTAGAGCACATGGGTGCGCCAGCGGCCGTTGATCTGCAGATAGGACTGGGCAACGCCTTCATACTTGAAGCCGGATTTTTCCAGCAGCCCGCGGGAGGCCTGGTTTTCCGGCAGGCAGGCGGCCTCGATCCGGCTGAGGTCCAGCTTGGTGAACGCATGATGCACCACCGCGCCGATCGCCTCGCGCATGAAACCTTTGCGGGCAAAGGGCTGGCCGGTCCAATAGCCCAGCGTGCCGGCCTGGGCGGGGCCGCGGCGGATGTTGTCGAGCGTGATCGCCCCGACCAGAACCTGGTCCGACCGGCGGATCAGGAACAGCGGCAAGGCTGAGCCCGAGGCGACCGAGCGGCGCGCCCAGTAGACCCGGTTGGTAAAGCTCTTGCGGCTGAGATGATCCGCCGCCCAGCTGGGCTCCCACGGTGTCAGATAGGGCTGGCTTTGCAGCCTCAACGCCGCCCAGCCGTGAAAATCCGCATGCACCGGCGGCCTGAGGGTCAGGCGCTCGGTTTCAATGCGGACCTTGCGGCGGCTGAGCAGCATCAGGCAGCGCGCCTCTCCTGCAGCCTCTCAAGCGCCGGGGCGTCCGCCACCGGGCCATAAAGCGCCAGCGCCGCCGGGGCGGTCACCGCCATGGTCTTTGCCAGTTCCCGCACGTCCCTGGTGGTCACCGCGTTGATGCGTTCCACCGTACGCTCCAGCGACGGCACCTTGCCCCAGATCTGCACCAGCCGCGCCAGCCGCTCCGCCCGGTTCGAGGGGCTTTCCAGCCCCATCAGCATCCCCGCCTTCATCTGGGCGCGGGCGCGTTCCACCTCGGCCTCGCTCATATCGTCCGCGGCGCGCTTCATCTCGTCGATTGTGATGCCCGCCAGTTCCGCCAGCTGCTCGCCGGAGGTGCCTGCGTAGACGGTCATCGAGCCGGTATCGGCATAAGACCCCGCCTGCGAGAAAATGGTGTAGCAGAGGCCGCGCTTTTCACGCACCTCCTGGAACAGCCGCGAGGACATGCCGCCGCCCAGGGCGCTGGCATAGATCTGCGCGGTGTACATCGACTGATCGCGGTAGCCCGGCCCCTCAAAGGCCAGCGCAAAATGCGCCTGCTCCAGGTCCTTGACCTGCCGCGCCTCGCCGCCGGTGAAGGTGGCGCCTTCGGCGGTGAAGTCCGGCTTGGCCTCCATATGGCCGAACAGCTGCTCCGCCAGTTTGACCAGCGCGTCATGGTCCACACCGCCGGCGGCTGCCAGGATCATCTGGCCGGGGCCGTAATGTTCGGCGACAAAGCCCTGCAGATCCTCGCGGGAGAAGCTGCGCACGCGTTCTGCGGGGCCCAAGATGGTCCGGCCCAGCGGCTGGCCGCGGTAGCTTTCTTCCTGCAGCCAGTCAAAGATCACATCGTCCGGCGTGTCCAGCGACTGGCCGATCTCCTGCAGGATCACCCCGCGCTCGACCTCAATCTCGCGCTGGTCGAACACCGGATTGAGCAGGATGTCCCCGATCACATCCACTGCCAGCGGCACGTCATCCTTCAGCACACGGGCATAATACGCCGTCACCTCGCGCGAGGTGTAGGCGTTGATATAGCCGCCAACATCCTCGATCTCCTCGGCGATCTGCAGGGCCGAGCGCCTTTTGGTGCCCTTGAAGGCCATGTGCTCCAGGAAATGGGCGATGCCGTTCTGTTCAAGCCGCTCGTGGCGGCCTCCGGCAGTGACCCAGATCCCGACCGCCGCGGATTCCAGACCCGGCATATGCTCGGAGACGATGCGGAACCCGTTGGCGAGTGTGTGCTGCTGAACTGTCAATTCGCGATGTTCTTTCTGATATGATCCTCAAGGGCAGCCAGATCGTTGGCAATCCGGGTCACCCGCTCCGGCCTGTCATACAGGTCTGCCATGCGCGGGGGAAGAGGCGGATGAATGCCGCTGGCCTCTTCCACAGCCGCCGGGAATTTCGCCGGATGCGCAGTGGCCAGGGTGATCATCGGCACATCCGCCTTGCGGTGCTCATTGGCGACTTTCACCGCAACCGCGCCATGCGGGCACAGCAACTCGCCGGAGGAGGCCAGTTCCGATTTGATGGTCGCCAGCGTCTCCTCCTCCGAGGTGCGGCCGGAGGTGTAGTTTTCGGCCAGCGCCTGCATCGCGCCTTGCGAGACATCAAAGCCGCCGTTCTTCAGCTCATCCATCAAAAGGGCTACGGCTTTGCTGTCCTGGCCGTAGGCGTAGAACAGGGCGCGCTCAAAGTTCGACGACACCTGAATATCCATCGAAGGGCTGATCGAGGGCTGGGTGTCCCCCTTGTAATACCCCTGCCCCGACAGGCAGCGGTGCAGGATGTCGTTCTGATTGGTGGCAACGACCAGCTGGTCGATCGGCAGGCCCATCTGCTTGGCGATGAAGCCCGCGAAGATATCGCCGAAATTGCCGGTCGGCACGGTAAAGCTCACCTTGCGCTGCGGCGCGCCGAGGCTCACGGCCGAGGAGAAATAATAGACCACCTGCGCCAGCACCCGGGCGATGTTGATCGAGTTCACGCCGGCCAGTTTTACCCCGTCGCGGAAATCGAAATCGTTGAACATGTCCTTGACGCGGGCCTGGCAGTCGTCGAAGTCGCCATCGATGGCCAGCGCGTGCACGTTCTTGTCCTGCGGCGTGGTCATCTGGCGGCGCTGCACCTCAGAGACGCGGCCATGCGGGTAGAGGATGAACACATCCACGTTGCTGAGGCCGCGGAACGCTTCCATCGCTGCTGAGCCGGTGTCGCCGGAGGTGGCACCGGCTATGGTCACCCGGTCGCCGCGGCGCTCCAGGGCAGTCTGGAACAGCTGGCCGATCAGCTGCATGGCGAAATCCTTGAACGCCAGCGTGGGACCGTGGAATAGTTCCAGCAGGAAATGGTTCGGGGCCAGCTGCTTCAGCGGCGCGCGGGCGGCGTGGCCGAAGCCCTCGTAGGCGCGGGCAATGATGGCGCGGAATTCCTCATCCGTGAAGCAGTCGCCGAGGAAAGGACGCATGACGCGGAAAGCGGTTTCCTCGTAAGACAGGCCCGCCAGCGCCGCGATGTCGTGATGGGACATCTGCGGGATGTCCGCGGGCACATAGAGGCCGCCGTCGCGGGCCAAGCCGGTCAGCATCGCGTCTTCAAAGGTCAGCTCGGGCGCTTGGCCCCGGGTCGAGATATATTTCATCGCCTTCAGCTCTTCAGGTTCAAGGGCGGCTGCGCCGCAGGAAGTAGAGGGTCATCGCCGCCCAGATAAAGGCCAGCGAAAACCAGGTGATCGCATATTGCAAGTGGTCATTGGGGATGCCCGCGGCAGAGACCGGGACCGGGCGCAAGCCTGCCTCCCCCTCGGGGTTTTCGCGCAGGACAATCATCACCGGTTCGGTGTCCAGCTGCGCCGCCATCTGTTCCGCGTCGCGGGCATACCAGATGTTGCCGGAGAGATCCGGTTCAGGCGTGTAGCTATCGACCTCCTGAGGCCAATGGATGTTGCCCTCGATGGCGGCGGGGCCGGCCAGACGCGCGGCCTGCTTCTCCTTAACCGGGATAAAGCCGCGGTCGATCAGCACCCGGCGGCCATCCTCCAGAGTGAACGGTGAAATCACCCGGTAGCCGGGGCCGACATCCTTGATCGAAGTGAGGACGTGCAGTTCCTGCGCGCCGATCTCGCCTTGCAGGCGCACGGGGCGGTACTTGTCGGTTTCGGGGTCCAGCTCTGCGGGCAGACCGGCGGCAGGCGCACCAGCAATCCGCGCCTCGATGGTGGCCAGAATGCCATCCTTCCAAGCCTTGCGCTGCAGCTGCCAGGTGCCCAGCCCGATCAGCACGGCCAAGCCCGCGCCGCTGATGATCAACAGGAAGATGACACGCCGCATCTGTGCCGCTCCGCTCCAAAAACAAAGGCGCGCAAGGTCTCCCCTGCGCGCCCTGTGTGTGACTTCATGAGTGCGGATAATCAACCGCAAACATGTAACCGGTACAAACCGCCCGCTACAGGCCGCCCGTTACAGGCCGGATGTGCCCCAGATGTAGACGGCGAAGAACAGGAACAGCCAGACAACGTCCACGAAGTGCCAGTACCAGGCCGCGGCCTCGAAGCCGACGTGCTGTTCCGGGGTGAAGTCGCCCTTGATCGCGCGGATCAGGCAGACGGTCAGGAAAATCGTGCCGATGACCACGTGGAAGCCGTGGAAGCCGGTAGCCATGAAGAAGTTCGAGTAGAACTCGTCTTCGCCGAACTTCCAGCCTTCGTGCAGCAGGTGGGCGTATTCATAGCCCTGCAGGAAGGTGAAGGCGACGCCGAAGGCGATACCGATGGCCAGGCCCTGGATCAGCGCCTTGCGGTCGTTATTGTGCACCAGCGCATGGTGCGCCCAGGTCACGGCACAGCCGGACAGCAGCAGGATCAGGGTGTTGATCAGCGGCAGGTGGAACGGATCAACCGGGTAGATCTCCGGCGCCACGTATTCGGTGCCGATATAGGTCTCCATCGGGTACATGGCGTGTTTGAAGAACGACCAGAACCAAGCGAAGAAGAACATCACCTCGGACATCACGAACAGGATGAAACCGTAGCGCAGACCGATGCGCACGACCGGGGTGTGATCGCCCTGGCGGCTTTCGGCCACAACTTCGGACCACCAGGCAAAGGCGGAGTACAGGACCGCAACAAAGCCGATCCAGAAGGCCCAGGCCGTGATGCCCTTCATCCAGAACACTGCGCCAACCAGCATGACGAATGTGCCCACAGAGGCGGCCAGCGGCCAGATCGACGGCGGCAGAATATGATAATCGTGATTTTTAGCGTGCGCCATTTAAGTGTCCCTCACCTAGCGGCCTAGTTCGTGGTTGCGCCTGCCCCGGTGTTACCCCCGGTGTCGAGAGCGGCATAGCCCTCGGGCAGATCGATTTGATGGAACGTGTACGAAAGCGTGATCGTATGCACGTATTTTGCATCCCGGTCGTCAATGATTTCGGGATCCACATAGAAGGTCACGGGCATCTGCACCCGTTCCCCCGGCTGAAGCACCTGCTCGGTAAAGCAGAAGCAGTCGATTTTCGAAAAGAACCCGCCGGCCTGATACGGCGCGACATTGTAGGACGCCTGACCCGCCACCGGGCGGTCAGTCGGGTTGTACGCCTCATAGAACGCCAGGCCAGTTTCGCCCAGGCGGATTTCCATCTCGCGCTGAAGCGGCTTGAACTCCCACGGCATGCCGCGCTCTTTAGAGCCATCGAAGCGCACCTTGATGGTCTGGTCCAGAATGGTGTCGGAGCCGCTGCTGGCCACGCCGGTGACGCCGCCAAAGCCGGTGACCCGGCAGAACCAGTCATAAAACGGCACCGAGGCCCAGGACAGGCCGCCCATCAGGACGACGACGCCGACCAGCTGGAGTACGGTTTTCCGGGGGCCCTTCAGCGCCATCAGTTCTGCTCCGCCTGAGTGTCAGGGAAAGAGAAGCCGTTGGAGGTGACCTTGACCATGGTCAGGGCCAGGATCAGCACCACGAAGGCCGCCAGCAGAATGCCCACGCCCATGTTGCGGCCCGACCGGCGCTTGTGGATCTCATGTTGCTTGCTCAGTGCCATGTTACCAGCCTCCCAGCCCGTAGGGCTTCAGCAGCGCCTCGGCCAGGATCGCGCCGAAGTGCAGGAACAGATAGAGCAGCGACAGTTTGAAGAAGCTGCGCTCCACCGTGAAATTGTCGGCCTCGGAATCGTCCTCGTCGCGGCGGGTGATCTTCCAGGCGCCATGCAGGAACAACGCGTTCATCACCAGCGCCGCGGCCAGATAGATCGGGCCGCCAATGCCGGAGAATGCGGTGCCGACGGCCAGCAGCGCCAGCAGCACGGTGTAAACCAGGATATGCACGCGGGTGGCGCGGCGGCCGTGGGTCACGGTCAGCATCGGCACGCCTGCGTCGTCATAATCGGAGCGCATGAACAGCGCCAGCGCCCAGAAATGCGGCGGCGTCCACATGAAGGTCAGCAGGAACATCAGCCAGGGTTCCACCGACATGGTGCCGGTGGCGGCGATCCAGCCAATGACCGGCGGGAAGGCCCCGGCGGCACCGCCGATGACGATATTCTGCGGCGTCGCACGCTTCAGCCACATGGTGTAAACCACCACGTAGAAAAAGATGGTGAAGGCCAGGAACGCGCCGGCAAAGACGTTGGCGGCCAGCGCCAGCATGATCACCGACAGGCCCGACAGCGCCAGGCCCAGCGCCAGCGCCTCGCCCGGCTCAACCTTGCCGGCGGGGATCGGGCGGGATTTGGTGCGTTTCATCACCTTGTCGATATCGGCGTCCCACCACATGTTCAGCGCCCCGGAGGCACCGCCGCCGATGGCAATGAACAGGATGGCGCAGAAACCGACGACCGGATGCACGGAGACGGGCGCGGCCAGCAGACCCACCAGAGCAGTGAAGACCACCAGCGACATGACACGGGGTTTCAGCAGGGCGAAATAGTCGCCAAAGCTGGCCTCGTCCTCGTATGCCCGGCTTGCGTTGATGCTTGCGTCGCTCATCTTGGGTCCTTTTGGCGGCAACGGGTGCGCATCGCTGCGCACCCTCATCTTAGGTCTGACCTGCAGGACGCCCGCTCAGGCACCCCGCAGCCAGCTATCAGTTGGAGGCGACCTGGTAGGCCTGCGGCAGCCCCGCGTATTCTTCCTTGGCACCTTCCAGCCAGGCGTCATATTCTTCCTGGGTCACGACCTTGACGGTGATCGGCATATAGGCGTGATCCTTGCCGCACAGCTCGGAGCACTGGCCGAAGTAGACGCCTTCCTTGCCCTCGTCGACCTTGAACCACAGCTGTGCCAGACGGCCCGGAACGCCGTCCTGCTTCACGCCGAAGGCCGGGATGGTCCAGGAATGGATCACGTCGGCGGCGGTCACGTTCATCACGATGGTCTTGCCCGACGGTACCACCACGGCGGTATCGGTGGCCAGCAGGTACTCGTCCTCGGCATAGCCGTTTGCAGCCAGCTGGTCCTTGGGCAGCAGGAAGCTTTCGAACCCGAACTCGTGGTCGGTGTACTCATAGCCCCAGTACCACTGGTAGCCGGTCACCTTGATGTTGATGTCGCCCTCGGGGATCTCCTGCTGGGCAAACAGCTGCGGCAGCGAGAAGGAGCCGATGAACACCAGGATCAGGATCGGGATCACGGTCCAGGCGATCTCGATCGGGGTGTAGTGGCTGAACTTGGCCGGGGTCGGGTTGGCGCGCTTGTTGAACCGCAGGATCGCCCACAGCAGCAGGCCCGCGACGAACACGCAGATCACGGTGATGATCACCAGGATCATATAGTCCAGGCGCTGCAGGCCTTCGGCCAGCGAGGTCGCCGCCGGCTGGAAGTTCAGCCCGCCGTCAACCGGCTTACCAATGGTTTCCAGACCTTCTTGCGCCATTGCTGGAAGGCTTGAAAGGCCGGCAAAAAGGCCCGAAAGCATCAAAGCGTTTTTCATGTTCTGTCCTGATCGGTTGATCGCATTTTTCTGCGGCAGCACGAATGGGGGGAATCAATGATTCCACAAAACGCACCAGCCCCGTTGTCTTTGACGCCGCTTAAAATCATATTCGGGCGTACAGATAAAGAGGCAGCCAAGCGTCAAACCGTCGCTTTCTTGATTTAGATCAAAAAAATCTGAGGACCGTGCCATGGAAAACCCAGCCTTCCGCCCCTTTGAAACCGCGCTTCCGCAGGATGAGGCGCTGGCGACCCTGCGCGATGCGCTGAATGGTGCGGAGGATGGAGAGATCTTTGCCGAGCGCCGCAAGTCGGAAGCGCTGTCGTTTGACGACGGGCGGCTGCGCAGCGCCAGCTACGATGCCTCCGAAGGCTTTGGTTTGCGGGCCGTGAACGGCGATGTGGCCGGTTACGCGCATTCCACCGATGTCTCCATCGCATCGCTGAAACGGGCGGCAGAGACCGCCAGGCTGGCTGTCGGAGCGGGCGGCGGCACTTACTCGGACCCGCCGCAGGCCACCAACAAGAAGCTCTATACCGATGCCGACCCGATCAGCGCCATGCCGTTCCCGGTGAAGGTGGAGACGCTGCGCGAAATTGATTCTTATGCACGTGATCTGGATCAACGCGTGGTCCAGGTCTCCGCGTCATTGGCCGCCTCGCTGCAGGAGGTAGAGATTCTGCGCGCCGACGGGGTGCGGGTGCGCGACACCCGCCCGATGGCACGGCTGAACGTGTCGGTGATCGTAGAAAAAGACGGCCGCCGCGAAAGCGGCTCTGCCGGCGGCGGCGGGCGGCTGGGCCTGGACGGGCTGGTCGACCCCAAGCACTGGCAGGCCCAGGTGCAGGAAGCGCTGCGTATTGCGCTGGTCAATCTGGACGCGGTCCCTGCCCCGGCGGGCGAAATGGACGTGGTGCTAGGCCCCGGCTGGCCCGGCATCCTGCTGCACGAGGCGATCGGCCACGGGCTGGAGGGCGATTTCAACCGCAAGGGGTCCTCTGCCTTTGCCGGTCTCATGGGCCAGCAGATCGCCGCCCGGGGGGTGACGGTGCTGGATGACGGCACCATCCCGGACCGGCGCGGCTCGATCACTGTGGATGACGAGGGCACGCCCAGCCAGAAGACCACGCTGATCGAGGACGGTATTCTGGTCGGCTTTATGCAGGACCGCCAGAACGCGCGGCTGATGGGGGTTTCCCCCACCGGCAACGGGCGGCGCCAAAGCTATGCCCATGCGCCGATGCCGCGGATGACCAACACCTATATGCTGGGCGGCGGCGCCGACCCCGGCGATCTGGTGGCTGGCATCAAGGACGGCATCTGGGCGGTGGGCTTTGGCGGCGGCCAGGTGGACATCACCAACGGCAAGTTCGTGTTTTCCTGCACCGAGGCCTACCGCGTGAAGGACGGCAAGGTCGGCGCACCGGTTAAGGGTGCCACGCTGATCGGCGACGGCGCCACCGCGCTGAAGCAGATTCGAGGCCTTGGCAACGACATGGCGCTGGACCCCGGCATGGGCAATTGCGGCAAGGCGGGCCAGTGGGTTCCGGTCGGCGTCGGCCAGCCCTCGGTGCTGATGGGCGGGCTGACTGTTGGCGGCTCGGCGGCGTGAATCACTGCGTCAAAAACCGGTAAAACCATGATACTGCCGCAAATTTCCGGGCCGGAAGCCAGCGCTTCCGGCCCCTTTTTCTGCTTCGGGCGGCGCGCGCTCTCTGCCGGATTTGTATTTCTTCATTTGTTCTCGACACTTAGGAAAATTTTCAGGGTATTGGTTAAAAACTGCGGGCTGTTCACCAACTGTTAACCGCCTAAGGGTTAATTCTAGTCCTGCAAACAGGCGGAGCTGCGGATGACTGAAGAAGCACATTCTTCCACTCACCCCCCACTCCCACCCACCACGGAAGATACTCAGTTTTCATGGCTTCGCCTGTTGCGCTCCAAGCGGGTCGGCCCGGTGACATTTCACCGGCTGCTCGCTGAATACGGTTCAGCGCAGAACGCGCTGGATGCGCTGCCCGAAGTGGCACGCTCCGCAGGCATCAAAGGGTATGAAACATGCCCTGCCAATGCGGTGGACGCCGAAATTAAGGCCGCAAAAGCCGCCAAAGCGCGGCTTTTGTGCTTTCCGGACCCTGACTATCCCAAACTGCTTGCCGGGCTTAAGGATGCCCCGCCCCTGCTGTGGGCCATTGGCGACCTCTCTGTGCTGGAGCGGCCGGTGATTGCCATGGTCGGGGCACGCAACGCGTCTTCGCTGGGCTTGCGGATGGCGCGGTCGCTGGCGCAGAACCTGGGCGAGGCAGGCTATACCGTGGTGTCCGGCATGGCGCGCGGCATCGACACCGCCGCCCACCAGGCAGCCCTGAAGACCGGCACCATCGCGGTGCTGGCCGGCGGCGCCGACGTGATTTACCCCGCAGAAAACGCCCGGCTGGCAGAAGACATCTGCAAAACCGGGCTGCGGCTGTCGGAACAGCCGATGGGCCTGACACCGCGGGCCCGCGACTTTCCCAAACGCAACCGGATCATTGCAGGCCTCGCCCGCGCCGTTGTCGTGGTGGAGGCCGCGGCGAAGTCCGGCACCCTGATCACCGCCCGCGACGCGCTGGATTACGGGCGCGAGGTCCTGGCGGTGCCGGGCCATCCCTTCGATGCCCGCAGTTCCGGCTGCAACCGGCTGATCCGCGACGGCGCCCAGCTGGTGCGCGATGCCGCCGATGTGCTGGAAGCCCTGCCGCCGCTCGACCCGCCCCCGCCCGCCGAAGCCCGGCCCAGCCTGCAGGAGGCCCTGGCGGAGCTGCCCCCGCCGCCGCCCCAGCGGCGCAGCTTGGCGCAGACTCACGCCCTGCACCAGCAGATCCTGGGCAGGCTGGGCCCCTCCCCCACTTCCGAGACCGAACTGCTGCGCGGCCTCGCCCTGCCGCCGCATGAATTGGCACCCGCACTTACGGATCTGGAGCTTGAAGGGGCGATCCTCCGCCAGCCGGGCGGGCTGCTGTGCAAGGCGTTTCCGGATGACAGCGAGTGACCGCAGGCGCCGCTGAAACGGCCCTCCCGGCACCGCGGCCAATGCACCCGGATTGACAATCGCCTCTTGCGCCCCACATGTTGCCCCGCCATAGAACCCGCAGAAGTGGTCCGAAGAGGTATCAGAATTTATGCCAGTCGTTGTTGTCGAATCCCCGGCCAAAGCAAAAACAATCAATAAGTATCTTGGCCCCGACTATACGGTTCTGGCGTCTTACGGCCACGTGCGCGACCTGCCGGCCAAAGACGGATCCGTCGACCCGGATGCGGATTTCGGCATGACCTGGGAGGTCGCCAACGATTCCCGCAAACACGTTAAGGCCATCGCCGACGCGCTGAAGGACGACAATGCGCTGATTCTCGCCACCGACCCCGACCGCGAGGGCGAGGCGATCAGCTGGCATTTGCAGGAAGCGCTGACCAAACGGCGGTCGATCAAGAAGGACACCGCCGTCAGCCGCGTCACCTTCAACGCGATCACCAAGGAAGCGGTAACCGAGGCGATGCGGAACCCGCGCGAGGTCGACATGCCGCTGGTCGAGGCCTATCTGGCCCGCCGGGCGCTGGATTACCTCGTGGGCTTCAACCTGTCGCCGGTCCTGTGGCGCAAGCTGCCGGGCGCGCGCTCTGCCGGCCGGGTGCAATCGGTCTGCCTGCGCCTGATCGTAGAGCGCGAGATGGAGATCGAGGCCTTCAACCCGCAGGAATACTGGTCGGTGCGCGCCCAGCTGGCCACCCCGCGCGGCCAGGAGTTCGAGGCGCGCCTGACCGTCATGGGCGGCGAAAAGCTCGACAAGTACAGCCTGAAAAACTCCACCGCAGCAGAGCTGGCAGTGCAGGCCGTGGCCTCGCGCAAGCTCAAGGTGCTGTCGGTCGAGGCCAAGCCGGCGGCCCGCAACCCCTCTGCCCCCTTCATGACCTCCACCCTCCAGCAGGAGGCCAGCCGCAAATTCGGCATGGGCGCACGCCAGACCATGAACGCGGCGCAGCGGCTTTATGAGGCGGGCTACATCACCTATATGCGGACCGACGGCATCGACATGGCGCCGGAAGCCGTGCAGGCCGCCCGCGCCGAGATCGAAAAGCGCTATGGCGCCGAGTATGTTCCCTCCTCGCCGCGGATCTACAAGAACAAGGCCAAGAACGCCCAGGAGGCGCACGAGTGCATCCGCCCGACCGATATGGGCCGCGATGCCAAGGCGCTGAAGGTGACCGACGACGACCAGCGCAAGCTCTATGACCTGATCTGGAAGCGGACGCTGTCGTGCCAGATGGAAGGCGCCCGGCTGGAACGCACCACCGTCGACATCGGCTCGGACGATCAGCAGGTTGTGCTGCGCGCCACCGGCCAGGTGGTGCTGTTTGACGGCTTCATGCGGGTTTACGAGGAAGGCCGCGACGATGTCGCGGATGAGGACGACAAGCGCCTGCCGCAGATCATGGAAGGCGAAGCGCTGAAATTCGCCTCCTCGCTGGCGGCACAGGCCGAAAAGGCCGGCAAGGAGGCTTCGGTCCTGTCGGACAACGGCGCCGTGCTGGCGCTGCAGCACCACACCCAGCCGCCGCCGCGCTATACCGAGGCGACGCTGGTCAAGCGCATGGAAGAGCTCGGCATCGGCCGCCCCTCGACCTACGCCTCTGTCATCACCACGATCCAGGACCGCGAATACGTCCGCAAGGACAAGAACCGCCTGTTCCCGGAGGACAAGGGCCGGATCGTCACCATCTTCCTGCTGAACTTCTTCCGCAAATACGTGGGCTATGAGTTCACCGCCAATCTGGAGGAAGAACTCGACGACGTGAGTGCGGGTGAACGCGACTACAAGGACCTCCTGGGCCGATTCTGGCGTGATTTCTCGGCGGCGATCGCTGAAACTTCCGAACTGCGCATCACCGAGGTGCTGGACGTGCTGGACGCAGCACTTGCGCCGCAGCTTTACCCGCCGCGCGAGGATGGCACCGATCCGCGCACCTGCCCGAAATGCGGCCAGGGCCAGCTGCACCTGAAGACCTCGCGCACCGGCGGCTTTGTCGGCTGCGGCAACTATCCCGAATGCAACTACACCCGCCCGATTTCCGGCGAAGGCGCCGAAGGGTATGAACGCGTCCTGGGCGAGGATGACGGCGACGAAATCCACCTGAAATCCGGCCGCTTCGGGCCCTATGTTCAGCGCGGCGAAGCCACGCCCGAGAACAAGAAGCCGCCGCGCTCCTCGCTGCCCAAGCAGGGCAAGGACTTCCTGCCCGGCTGGGGGCCGAATGAGATCACTCTTGAGCAGGCTCTGACCCTGCTCACCCTGCCGCGCGACATCGGCCAGCACCCGGACGGCGGTGCCATCCAGTCCAACCTGGGCCGGTTCGGGCCCTATATCGCGCATCAGCTGCCCGATGAGGAAAAGCCGGTGTATGTGAACCTCAAGGAGACGCTGGACGTCTTTGAGATCGGCATGAACCGCGCGGTGGAGATGCTGGCCGAGAAGCGTGCAAACCCGGGCCGCCGCGGCAGCCGGGCGGCCGCCAAGCCGCTGAAGGAGCTGGGCGAGCACCCCGAAGGCGGCGGCGCGGTCAACATCATGGACGGGCGGTACGGGCCTTATGTCAAATGGGAGAAGGTGAATGCCACCCTGCCCAAGGACGTTGAGCCCAAGGACGTGACCATGGAAATGGCGGTGGAGCTGATCGCCGAGAAATCGTCCAAGGGCGGCAAGAAGAAAGCCGCGGCGAAAAAGCCCGCTGCCAAGAAGAAGGCCGCCCCGAAAAAGGCCGCGTCCTAAGACCGGGGGCGGATGGCGGCACCTATCAGTGCCGCCATAGCCGCCTCGTAGGGCGCAGGCTCAGCGCCTTCGGCAATGGCAAGCGCCGCCCTGTCGAAGGCCGCTGACACCACCACTGCAAGCGCATCAAGCCCGGCTTCGTCCAGGCCGGTGCCCGCAGACGCAAGCCCCGTCCGCAGGGCCCTGCGCCCTCCTCCGGCGTCGATCTCATCCATTGCAGCAGCGCCGAGCACCGCGGGCCCGTCGACCAGCAGAATGCGGGCGCGCCCGGGAACGGCCATCGCGGCAAAATACGCCCTGCTGCCGGCTTCCAGCCCCTCCGCGCCCGGCACCCTGGCCGCGGCCTCAATCGCTTGGGTCACCGCTTGGGCCTCCGCCTCGGCGACGGCAGCGAACAGCGCCTCTTTCCCGTCAAAATGATGATACAGCGCCCCGCGCGTGACCTCAGCGGCCTTGACGATTTCGGGCGTCGACGTCTCGGCATAGCCTTTTTCCGCAAACAGAATTCGGGCGGCAGTGATCAGCCGCTCGAGCATGGCAGCCCGGCGGGCGGCGTTCGGGACCGGGGCTTTATTTTCTTGCATACATGCAGCCTGTATGTTTATTTCCACATACATACAGACTGTATGCTTTACAGAAGAGGTGCAAGATGAAAGTGACCCAATACTATCCGGTGCTGCAAACAAACGACGTCGCGGGCACCGCCGCATTCTACCAAACCCACTTCGGCTTCAGGCCAGCGTTTGAATCGGATTGGTACGTGCATCTCCAATCCTGCGCGGACCCCGCCGTGAACCTGGCCATTCTGGACGGAACCCACCCGACGATCCCCGAAGCCGGGCGCGGCAACAGCGCCGGCGTCATCCTGAACTTCGAGGTCGAGGACGCCGCCGCCGAATACGCCCGGCTGACCGGCGCTGGCCTGCCGGTGCTGAAACCGCTTGTGGACGAGGACTTCGGGCAGCGCCACTTCATCACCGCGGACCCGAACGGCGTGCTGATCGATGTCATCACACCGATCCCGCCCAGCGCGGCGTTTGCAGACCAGTACGCCGAAGACGCCCTGCCAGTATGACCTTCGGCCGTGGCGGATCGCCTGCCCGCGCAGGCCGCCACGGCCGCTCCGTAGAAATACGCAAACTTCTCCGTATCGTTGACTTGTGCCCGCCCCGGCGTCAGAACCACTGTCAAACGGTAGTTGTTGGGAGAGCTCCATGAAAAAGGTTTACGCCAACGCCGCCGAAGCGCTCGACGGGCTGCTTCACGACGGCATGCTGATCGCCGCGGGGGGCTTTGGCCTCTGCGGCATCCCCGAACTGCTTTTGCAGGCAATCAAGGACGCGGGCACCAAGGACCTGACCTTTGCCTCCAACAATGCAGGCGTTGACGATTTCGGCATCGGCATCCTGCTGCAGACCAAGCAGGTGAAGAAGATGATCTCCTCCTACGTGGGCGAGAACGCGGAATTCATGCGCCAGTACCTGTCGGGCGAGCTGGAGCTGGAATTCAACCCGCAGGGCACCCTGGCCGAGCGCATGCGCGCCGGCGGCTGCGGCATTCCGGGCTTTTACACCAAGACCGGCGTCGGCACCGTGATCGCCGAGGGCAAGGAGCACAAGGACTTCAACGGCGAGACCTATATCCTGGAGGAGGGCATCTTTGCCGATCTCTCCATCGTGAAGGCCTGGAAGGCGGATGACACCGGCAACCTGATCTTCCGCAAGACCGCCCGCAACTTCAACCCGCCCGCCGCAATGTGCGGCAAGATCTGCGTGGCGGAAGTGGAGGAAATCGTGCCCCGGGGCGCGCTTGACCCCGACCAGATCCACCTGCCGGGCATCTACGTGCACCGCATCATCCAGGGCGAGCACGAGAAGCGCATCGAGCAGCGCACCACCCGCAAGCGTGAGGAGGCTTGAACCATGGCTTGGGACCGCAATCAAATGGCCGAGCGCGCTGCGCAGGAGCTTGAAGACGGCATGTACGTGAACCTCGGCATCGGCATTCCGACGCTGGTGGCGAACTACGTGGGCGACAAGGACATCACCCTGCAGTCGGAAAACGGCATGCTGGGCATGGGCCCCTTCCCCTATGAGGGCGATGAGGATCCGGACCTGATCAACGCGGGCAAGCAGACCATCACCGAGCTGGCGCGCACCTCCTACTTCGACAGTGCCACCTCCTTCGGCATGATCCGCGGCGGCAAGATTGCAGCGGCGATCCTGGGCGCGATGGAAGTGGCCGAAAACGGCGACTTGGCCAACTGGATGATCCCGGGCAAGCTGGTCAAGGGCATGGGCGGCGCCATGGATCTGGTCGCGGGCGTCGGCCGCGTGATCGTGGTAATGGACCACACCAACAAGCACGGCGACAGCAAGGTGCTGAAGGAATGCACCCTGCCGCTGACCGGCAAGGGCGTGGTCGACCGCATCATCACCAACCTGGGCGTTCTGGATGTCGTCGATGGCGGCCTGAAGATCGTCGAGCTGGCCGAGAGTGTCAGCGAAGAGGAGCTGCGCAGCTCCACCGAAGCCACCATCGTCGGCTGATCCCGGATCAGAGCTGACAAGATAAGGCCCGCCGGTTTCCGGCGGGCCCTTTGCGTGCGGATCGTGCTGGCGCTCACACTCCGGCGGCAGCCCCCGGACGCGGCCGGGGCCGCAGCGTGTGCCAGACCGCGCCTTCCGGCGGGTTGATGATTTCCCACATATAGACGCGCTTATCGTGCCAGTTGACGATCTTTTCCCGCCCGTCCTCGAACACCACCACGCAATAGCTGCCCTGCGCCGGATCGCAGCTGTCGCGGCCCAGCACGGTGACAATGACCGGATCGACCAAATGGCTTTTGAACAGAACCATCGCCTTGGTTTGCTTGCCCGAGATGTAGAGCGCCCCTGCAAACAGCGCCACCGCCAGCAGGACAAATCCCAGACCCGAGAAATTCCGGAACGGGTTAAACTCCGCTAGCTGCGGCCCGAAGGCGGAAAAGACCAGCCGCCCAAAAAACCCGATGAACGCCAGCAAGGCGAACAGCAGAAGCTTTCCACTAACACCCTGCGCACCCACGGCAATTTCCGATGGGTTAAATCCCAAATCCAAATCCGTTCTCCAAAAAATTTAAGCTAAAAAATGTGCTTTACTGCCACCATACCGGCGTCTCGGGGCGGATGGCAGGCCCTTTGCGAAAAAACTCCGCAAATCGGGCCGCGGCGCAACGCCTGTTCAGAAGGTTTTCCGCCGAGGCGTTTCGGGCCCCGCAATCCCTGCAGATGCGCCGCCTGCCAGTCGCCGCCGGGCGGTGCGGCGCACCGGCACCGGCAGGTTTCTCTAGCCACTGCACCGGTTCGCTCAGGGGGCGCCCCCGTTACCGTGGGCAGACGCCCGGCTTCAGCCGCCGTTCGGAGCTTGCACCGCGACTGTCCCGGCAGCCGGCCGCGGCAATGTCACCGGCAGCAGAACGCCGCCGGCAAGAACAGCGGCCAGCGCCGCCATGAGAATATCCCGTTTCATGCCTTGGCCCCTCCCGCATTGAATTGCACGCCTGTCCCGGACGCCGAATCCGGGCGTGTGTCCGTGGCCGGTGCCGTCAGCGCAGCGGCAATGCATGCAGCCAGTATTACTGGCCCGAACGGTGAAGCCATCGGTTTGAAAAGACGTCTCATCCCAGCCCCCTAACAAAGTGTACCGATCTGTCAACTCGCGCAAACAAAGTGTACCGATCGGTACTTATAATCAAGGATTTTTTCACGCGCCCGGCGCTGCACGGCGGTGCCTCGCCCTAAGACCTTTTTGTTGCGGCAAAAATTATTTTGATTTGCAGGGCTGTCCCGGCGCCAATATGTACCGAACGGTACACTTGAGGACGAATCATGCGCCCCAACAAGCGAGACGAACTGGTCAGCAAAGCCCTGGACGTATTTTACCGAAGCGGGTTCCACGCAACAGGAATGGACACGCTGGTCAAGGAAACCGGCATCTCCAAGACCTCCATCTACAAGCACTTCCGCACCAAGGACGACCTGATTATTGCCGTGCTGCGCCTGCGGGACGAGAACTTCCGCTCTTGGCTGTTCAGCCGGATGGCGGCTTTGTCGGACGCACCCGCCGGGCAGCTGATTGCGATGTTCACGGCTCTTGGCGAATGGTTCGGCAAGCCGGAATTTGCAGGCTGCATGTTCATAAAGGCCAGCGCCGAGTTCCAGAACCGGGCTCATCCGGTGTATCAGCAATCGACGGAGCACAAGCAGATGCTGCTGGAGCATTTCACCGGCCTGGCCAAAGCAGCCGGCGCGTCTGACCCCGCAGGTCTGGCGCGGCAGCTTCTGACGTTAAAGGAAGGCGCAATCGTTCTGGCGGCCATGTCGGTGACCCCGGATCCGGCCGGGGACGCGCGGCACACTGCCCGGATGCTGCTTCAGCCCTACCTGGCGGAGGACTGAGCCCGGACGGCTAGTTCATCACCCGGAACACGCAGCCGTCGGAGATCAGCTGCGGCGGTGTCAGGCACAGGCCGCGGGCCACCTGATAGGCGGCCAGAACCTTGGGCACGTAATCCCGTGTTTCGGCAAAGGGCGGCACCCCCTGGTGGCTGCGCACAGCCCCCTCGCCCGCGTTGTAACCGGCCAGCACCAGGATCGGATCGCCGCCGAACTCCGTCATCAGCCAGTCGAGATAGCGGATGCCCCCCGAGATGTTTTGATGCGCCTCAAGCGAGTCCGTCACCCCAAAGCGCGCCGCAGTATCCGGCATCAGCTGCATCAGCCCCTGGGCGCCTGCGGAACTGATCGCATCAGCCTTGCCCGCGGATTCAACAGCAATCACGGCCAGCACCAGGGCAGGCGAAACCTGGGTGCTGGCGCTCTCGGTCAGGATCTGCACACCGCGGGTCTGGGCGATTTCCTGCATCAGCTGCAACCGCGGCGCCGCCAGTCCCTTGGCACCGGCCAGCGCCTGCAGGGCATCGTCCAGGCGGCCCGGCCCGCTCTCCTCCAGCCCGGGAGAGATCTTGTCCCAGAACCAGCCATACCGCCCGGCGGGCAGCTTTGCGCTCTCTGCCAGCTCCGGAACCGGTTCAGCCGCCCTGGGCTCCGGCTGCGGTTCGATCTGCACGGTGATGCGCTTGCCGGTGCCCGGCACAGGCGGTTTCACCCGCTTCGCCTCGAACTGGGGAAACGGTTGCGGCGGGGCTTCCTGCCCTCTTGCTGCCAGGGGCACGGCACAGGCCGCCAGTGCCAAAATCGCGTTACGGACTGCCATTTCCTTGCCTGCCAGTGGATTCTGCCACGAAAGACTCGGGAAAATGGCTGCTGAAAACCAGTCTCAGCCCCCCAGAATCTGGCGCAATCGCCATATTTTCCCGCGTCTGGCGCGGAAATGCCACGGACAGCAGACGGGTAACGAAAATTTAACGGAGCAAAATCATTCGGTTACGCAAATCATTGCCAAAAAGTAAAATTGGGGCGGCGATTTCCGGCTTTCAGCCCAAATCCTGCCACGCTGGGCTGGCTATATAGGCTCATCCAAGCCGGACAGAGGTCAAGCAGGTGAGAGAGCGGACCCTGGCGCGAAGGCGGGATAGTGCAAATTCTGAGATCCTTTGGAGGGACCAAGCCATGATCAAATTCTTCAAAAACTTCCGCAAAGACGACTCCGGTGCCGTGACTGTTGACTGGGTTGTGCTGACCGCAGCCGTGGCCGCTCTGGGCGGCGTTGTCTACACCGCCATCGAAGACGGCGCGTCGGACCTGACCAGCAAGACCGGTTCTTACCTGGGCACCCAGGCTCCGACCTAATCGCCTTTAGTGGTCTAACCGACCGCGTGACAGGCCGCCCGTTTCCGGGCGGCCTGTTTCGTTTGCAGGTTCCCCAAATCCCGCTGCCTCCCTCAGCTTTTTCCAGCACCAAGTAAAGCGTCAGGTTTCCCGGCAATAGGGCAGAAAACTCAGTATTACGCCCAATTAACGCCCCATTCATGAAGCTTAATAGACTCATCAACCGGCGGGCAGGCCAGAAGGAGAGAGCTGGCCAGATCGCCCGGCGGGTCAGATACAGCATTCCAGTTTCCTTTGGAGGGACCAAGCCATGATCAAATTCTTCAAGAACTTCCGCAAAGACGACTCCGGCGCCGTGACTGTTGACTGGGTTGTGCTGACCGCAGCCGTGGCCGCTCTGGGCGGCGTGGTCTACACCGCCATCGAAGACGGCGCGTCGGACCTGACCAGCAAGACCGGCTCCTATCTGGGCACCCAGGCTCCGACCTGATCACTGCCTGATTTCTGAGGCGGCACCGGGCAGTCCGGTGCTGCCTCTGCCCCGGAACCGTTCAGGCAGCGAGGTTCAGACTATGAAAAAGTTACGGTTATATATCGCAAGCGACGACGGTGCGGTTTCCGTCGACTGGGTTGTTCTATGCGCTGCAATCGTCGGGATGGCCGCAATGATTGCGGCGGCAATGGAAGATGGCGCCCTGGGTGCGGCACAAGCGATTGCCGCCTTCATGTCCAATTGGTCATTCAGCTGACAACGGCCGAAATGACCAGCTCCGGACCACTGCCTTCCAGGCGGCCGCGCTGACCAGGCCAACGCCCGGTTTCTTGTTTCAGTTTGAAACACCCAGCAGCCGGTTCCGATTGCGGAACGCCGGCTTAAGTTGATGAGAGGTAACACAATGCGTGCAGTTTTCGGACTAGTGCTGATTGTCGGTGTCGCCCTCGCCGGCGGCGCAGTCATGATGGCCAAGAACTATATCTCGGCCTACCAGAATGAACTGGCGCGCGAGCGTGCGGCCCGCGCCGAGGCGGTGCCGACGGTGGACGTGTTTGTCGCCACCAAGCCGCTGAAATACGGCGAGCGGCTGTCCCAGGACGCGGTGCGCGCCGTGCGCTGGCCTGAAAACGCCATTCCCGAAGGGGCCTATACCACCCTGGACGCATTGTTCCCGCCGCAAAGCGGCGACAAGCTGCGCGTGGTGCTGCGCGCCATGGAAAAGGATGAGGCGGTTATGGCCGCCAAGGTCACCGCCCCGGGCGAGGATGCGGGCATCACCTCGCGGCTGCAGCGCGGCATGCGCGCCTTTGCGATCAAGGTCGATGTGTCCTCCGGCGTCTCGGGCTTCCTGCGCCCCGGCGACAAGGTCGATGTCTACTGGACCGGTATGATGCCCGGCGCCGGCGGCTCCCGCGGGGAGGTCACCCGGCTGATCGAAACCAACGTGGAACTGGTGGCTGTGGACCAGAGCGCCGGCGGCGACATCAACGAGGCCATTATCGCCCGCACAGTTACTGTTGCGGCCAAGCCCGCACAGGTGGCGGCGCTGGCGCAGGCCCAGACCACAGGACGGCTGTCGCTGGCCCTGGTGGGCGCAGGCGACGACACCATTGCCTCAGTGGTCGAAGTGGACCAGCGCACGCTGCTGGGACTGGGCGCCCTGGAGGCGCCGCAAGAAGTGGAAAAGGAAAAGATCTGCACCATCCGCACCCGCCGCGGCGCCGAAGTTGTGGAAATCCCGATCCCGTGCACCAACTAGAAAACATACGCCCGCACAAACCGTTAACGCATTCAGCCGCTTCTTCCCTGCGAAGAGCGGCTGCTTTGCCTGTTGCGCAGGCCCCACATGGGCGTCCTGCAAGGAAAGGCCTCAAAGCCTTTGATTCTTGCAATATTTCGGGATCTGAACCACAGTGCCCGAAAGAGCGGGCAAAAAGACCCGGATTTTGAGGCGTGATCGGAAAGGCAGGTCACATGGCAATTCGACGGTTCGTGGCGGCGGCCCTGATGGGTCTATCGCTGATTGGCGTGCCGCAGGCAGATGGGGCCTGGGCGCAGTCTTTGCGTGTGGTGAAAAAGGGCACGGCGGCAACGCTGGACGTTCCGATGAACCGCGCGGTGGTGGTGGAAAGCGAAATCCCGTTTGCTGAACTCAGCATTGCCAACCCCAGCATTGCCGATATCTCCTCGCTGTCCGACCGCACCATCTATGTTCTGGGCAAATCGCCGGGCCTGACGACACTGACATTGCTCGACGGCTCCGGCCGGCTGATCACCAACGTCGACGTGCGGGTGGCCGCCGACGTGACCGAGTTCAAGCAGCGCCTGCGCCAGATCCTGCCCAACGAGAAAATCGAAGTGCGCACCGCCAATGACGGCATCGTGCTATCCGGCACAGTGTCCAGCTCGGCCCGGCTGCAGCGGGCGCTGGACCTGGCAGAGCGCTATGCGCCGGAGCGGGTCAGCAACCTGATGTCGGTGGGCGGCGTGCAGCAGGTGATGCTCAAGGTCCGCTTTGCCGAAATGCAGCGCTCGGTCTCGAAATCGCTCAGCGCCTCGCTGGGTTTCAACGGCGGCACCGGCAACGGCCGCACCGGCGGCTACAACACCCTGAACACCTCCGGCGCACTGGCCAACTCGCTGGCCGGCAACATCCCCGCCGCCAACGAAAACACCGGCGCCTTCCTGTTCGGCTTCAACGCAGGCTCCGTTCAGGTCAGCCTGCTGCTGGAAGCGCTGGAGCAGAAGGGCGTGGTCCGCACCCTGGCCGAACCCAACCTCTCTGCCCTCTCGGGTCAGGAAGCGAAGTTCCTGGCTGGCGGTGAATACCCGGTGCCGGTCGCCCAGGAAGGCGGCGTGATCACCATCGAATTCAAACCCTTCGGGATTGAGCTGAACTTCATTCCGCGGGTGATTGACGGCGATCTGATCAACCTCGAACTGAACGCCGCGGTGTCCGCCATCGACCCGACCAATTCGCTGGAACTCAGCGGCCTGACCATCGACGCCTTCTCCCGCCGCGAGACCTCCACCACGGTGGAAATGCGCGACGGCGAAAGCTTTGCCATTGCCGGGCTGATCCGCGACGAATTCCTCGACAACTCCTCGCAGCTGCCTTGGCTGGGCGACGTGCCGGTGCTGGGCGCGCTGTTCCGCAGCGCCGATTACCAGCGCGAGCAGACCGAGCTGGTGATCATCGTCAGCGCCCATCTGGTCACTCCGACCCGCGGCGAGGCGCTGACCCTGCCCACCGACCGCGTGGCACCGCCCAGCGAGAAGGATCTGTTCCTGTTCGGGCGCACGTCCCGCAACCGCGCCGGGCCTGCCGCCGAGGTCGCCAAGCAGGATTTCAACGGCTCTTACGGCTACGTGCTGGACTGATAGGGAGTGGCACAGATGATCAGAACCGCTGCAATTCTCGGCCTTCTCCTCACCGCTGCCGCCTGCGAGCGGGAAGCCGGGCGCGAGCTGAACCGCCAGGGAACCTTTGGCGAGGCCACCCTCAACAACGCGGCGGTGATGAGCGGCGAGCGCAGCTTTGCCATCCAGCTGGCCGGCCGGTTCGCCCAGGAAGTGCCCACCACCATCACCTTTGACTTTGACAGCGCCCGTCTGGACCAGACCGCGCTTGCGGTGCTGGACCAGCAGGCGCATTGGATCCGGCAGTTCCCCGAGGTGCGGTTCCGCGTCTTCGGTCACACGGATGCAGTCGGCAGCAACGCCTACAACCGCGCGCTAGGCCTGCGCCGGGCCCGGGCCGCGGTGAATTACCTGGTCTCCCGCGGCATCAGCCGCAGCCGCCTGGAAGCGGTGATCTCGCACGGGGAAACCCAGCCGCTGATCCCGACGCCGGAGCGCGAGCGCCGCAACCGCCGCACCGTCACCGAGGTGAGTGGCTTCCTCAAAAACCACCAGTCGGTGCTGGACGGCAAATATGCCCAGATCATCTACCGCGAGTATCTGGAGAGCGCGGTTCCGGCCACCACCCTGACCCAGCAGAAGTCGCTGGAGCGCACGCTGCAATAAGCCCGCCGCGCAGGCGGCCGGTTACGAAGTAGTAACAATTCCCCACATTTGGGGATTTTTGGCCCCAATATCGCCTAGATTGCCACCGACATTGTTTCCAAGAGGCGGACTGTGCCCATGGCCCGGTTCTGCCCATGTGAACAAGGATGATGGCGATGAGCAGCGGTATGCCGCAAACAGAAACACCAGCGATTGTTGCCTGCACAATCAGCCGCGATGTGCAGAACTTCGACCTTCTGATCGAGGATATGGAAGCCTCGCTGGGAGAGGCCTGGGGCGATCTGGGCTTTACCGAGGCGCTGGCGTTCTTTGGTCAGACCGAGGCGGAGCCGCTGCAATTTGTTGCCCTGGCCATCGACAGCGCCGACGAGGGGGATCTGCCGCTGATGGGGGAGATCATCACCCAGGCCAAGGCGCGCGGCATCAAGGTCATTCTGATCGCCGAAGACGTCACCCCGGCCGCGCTGCACACGCTGCTGCGCCAGGGTGCGGATGAGTTTGTCCCCTACCCGCTGCCCGAGCAGGAGCTGCAGGCCGCCATCGAGCGGCTGCAGGCACCGCCGCCGCCGGCGGCGCAGAAGCCGCATCAGCTGCAATCCGGCAGCCAGCGCGAAGGCGCGGTGATCGTTTGCCACGGGCTGGCCGGCGGCACCGGCTCGACCACCATGGCGGTGAACCTGGCCTGGGAGCTTGCCGCGCTCAGCGAGCAGGAGGAGCCCAGCGTCTGCCTGCTGGATCTGGACCTGCAGCATGGTTCGGTTTCCACCTACCTGGACCTGCCCCGCCGCGAGGTGGTGATGGAAATGCTGAGCGAATCCGAAAGCATGGACGAGGAGCTGTTCGGCCAGGCGCTGCTGCCGTTCCAGGAGAAGCTGCAGGTTCTGACCGCCCCGCTGGAGATGGTGCCGCTGGACCTCTTGTCGCCCGAGGACATCACCCGGGTGATCGAAATGGCGCGCAGCCACTTCGATTTTGTCGTCATCGACATGCCGCACACGCTGGTGCAGTGGTCCGAAACCGTGCTGACCACGGCGCATGTCTATTTCGCCCTGATTGAGCTGGACATGCGCTCGGCCCAGAACGCGCTGCGCATGAAACGCGCGCTGCAGTCGGAGGACCTGCCGTTCGAGAAGCTGCGCTTTGCGCTGAACCGGGCACCCAAGTTCACCGATCTTGCCGGCAAAAGCCGGGTCAAGCGGATGGCCGAGTCCCTGAGCATCTCCATCGACCTGCAATTGCCCGACGGCGGCAAGCAGGTGCTGCAAAGCTGCGACCACGGGCTGCCGCTGGCTGTTTCGGCGGCGAAGAATCCCTTGCGCAAGGAAATCGCCAAGCTCGCGGCCTCGCTGCATGCGCTGGGCCGCAGTGAAGCAGAAGCCGCCTGAACGGCTTGAATTGGGGGTGAGTTGATGTTTTCCAAGTATAAGAAACAAGCGCCAAAACCTGCCGCGCCGGCACCTGAACCGGTAACTGCGCCCGCCGCTGCCGCCCCTGCCGCCAGCCTGCGCCGCCCGGTGCAGCGCAAAGCGGCTGAGGCGCAGCCAATGGACAAGGAGCGCAAGCGCAAGGAGCGTCTGGGCGAGATCAAGGTCCAGCTGCACCGGGAGCTGCTGGAGAACCTGAACCTGGCCGCCCTGGAACGCGCCGGCGAAGCGGAACTGCGCTCCGAGATCGCCACCATCGCCACGGAGATCCTGGCCGAGAAAAGCATCGTCCTGAACCGCGAGGACCGCCAGCAGCTCACCAAGGAGCTGTATGACGAGGTGACGGGCCTGGGCCCTCTGGAGACGCTGCTGCAGGATGAATCGATCAGCGATATCCTGGTGAACGGCCCGCATCAGATCTTTGTCGAACGCAGTGGCAAGCTTCAGCTTTCCGACATCACCTTCAAGGATGAGAAGCACCTGATGCGGATCATCGACAAGATCGTCTCTGCCGTGGGACGCCGGGTCGATGAATCCAACCCTTACGTGGACGCCCGCCTCGCCGATGGCTCCCGATTCAACGCGATGGTGCCGCCGATCGCGGTGGACGGCTCGCTGGTGTCGATCCGGAAATTCAAGAAAGACAAGCTGGGCATCGACGACCTGGTGCAATTCGGCGCTTTCACCGAGGAAATGGCGGCCTACTTGCAAGCCGCCGTTTCCACCCGCCTGAACGTGATCGTCTCCGGCGGCACCGGCTCCGGTAAAACCACGACGCTGAACGCGCTCTCCTCCTTTATCGACAATTCCGAACGGATCCTCACCATCGAGGACACCGCGGAACTTCAACTGCAGCAGAGCCATGTGGGCCGGATGGAAAGCCGCCCGCCCAACGTGGAAGGCAAGGGCGAGGTCTCCCCGCGTGACTGCCTGAAGAACGCGCTGCGGATGCGCCCCGACCGCATCATCGTCGGCGAAACCCGCGGCGAGGAAGTGATCGACATGCTGCAGGCCATGAACACCGGCCACGACGGCTCGATGACGACGATCCACGCCAACTCCGCCCGCGACGGCATTTCCCGTCTGGAAAACATGATCGCCATGGCGGGGATCGAGATGCCGATCAAGGCGGTGCGCAGCCAGATTGCATCCGCTGTGAACCTGATCGTGCAGGCCTCCCGCCTGCAGGACGGCTCGCGCCGGATGACCTCGATCACCGAAATCACCGGGATGGAGGGCGACGTGATCTCGATGCAGGAAATCTTCCGTTTCCAGCGCGTCGGCCTGACCCCGGACAACAAGATCATCGGCCACTTCACCGCCACCGGCGTGCGCAGCCACTATTCCGAGCGCTTCCGCCTGTGGGGGTACGACCTGCCGCCCTCGATCTATGAACCCACCGTGATGGAGAAGCGCTGATGCAGCTGAGTGCGGAACCGCTTATCTACGGCCTGATCTTCTTCGGGGTGCTGGCCCTGGTCGAGGGCCTGTATCTGTTCACCTTCGGCAAATCCATCAGCCTCAACAGCCGGGTCAACCGCCGGCTGGAGATGATGGAGAAGGGCAGCAATCGCGAGCAGGTGCTGGAGCAGCTGCGCAAGGAACTGGGCCAGCACGCAAAATCGCAGTCGATCCCGCTGTACTCGCTGCTGTCGGAACGGGCGCAGAAAGCGGCCATTGCCTTTTCACCGAAACAGCTGATCCTGATCATGGCCGGGCTGGCCGTGCTGGCCTTCGCCGGCCTCAGCATCGGCACGTCGGCCCCCCTGCCCGTCCGCATTCTGGGCTCTGTCATCATCGGCGTCGGCGCGGTGTTCTTCTGGGTCAACAAGAAGGCCGCCAAGCGGATGGCGATGATCGAGGAGCAGCTGCCCGACGCGGTGGAGCTGATGGTGCGCTCCCTGCGTGTCGGCCACCCGTTCACCTCTGCCGTGCAGATCGTCGCCAACGAGGTCGAGGACCCGCTGGCCACTGAATTCGGCATTATCTCCGATGAATGCGCCTATGGCCGCGATGTCGGCGAAGCGCTCAAGGAAATGGCGGAGCGGCTGGACATGCAGGACATGCGCTTCCTTGCGGTCGCGGTGACGATCCAGCAGCAGTCGGGCGGCAACCTGGCCGAAGTGCTGGCAGGCCTTGCCAAGGTGATCCGCGCCCGCTTCCGCCTGTTCCGCCGGGTGAAGGCCATCACCGCAGAGGCGCAATGGTCGGGCAAGTTTCTGTCAGGCTTCCCGCTGTTCTGTCTGGCTGGCATCCTGGTCAAGGACCCCAACTATTATGACAAGGTGCTGGATCACCCCTGGTTCATTCCCGCCTGCTTCACGGTTGGCGTGATGCTGACGGCCAACCTCTTTGTCATGCGCATGCTGACCAACATCAAAGTCTAAGGAGGCGGACCGTGGGTTTTCTGACCGGAATAAACGACTACCTGACCTCGCACTTCGGCGAATTCGGCCCGCTTCTGGCGCTTGGCATTGCCGGGCTGTTCATGATCCTGCTGGCGGTTCCGCTGCTGCTGAACCAGCCCGAAGACCCGCTGAAGAAGCTGCAGAAGAACATCAAGCCGGAAACCCGCAACGTCCCCAAGAAGGAGCGTCTGCGCCAGGCCAACCGCAACGAGCAGCTGCAGAAATTCGCAGGCTTCCTGGAACCGCAAAACGCGGATGAGCTGTCGGCGATGGAGCTGAAGCTGCGCCAGGCGGGCTATCACTCCAAGGACTCGGTGCGCCTGTTCCACTTTGCCCAGTTTGCCCTCGGCCTGCTGGGGCTGATGGGCGGGCTGTTCTTTGTCTATGTGCTGAAGGCCGACATCGACTATGACAGCCAGCAGATGGCCATCCGCATCGTCGGCCCTGGCGCGGCCGGGTACTTGCTGCCGAAATACTGGATCACCCGCCGCATCGAAGAGCGCAAGCAGAAGATCACCGAAGGCTTCCCGGACGCGCTGGACATGATGCTGGTCTGTGTCGAAGCCGGCCAGTCGCTGGACCAGGCGATTGTCCGCGTCGCCAAGGAGCTGCACGCCTCCTACCCGGATCTGGCCGAGGAATTTGAAGTCGTCGCCTATGAGATGAAGGCGGGCAAGGAAAAGGACAAGGTGCTGCGCGACATGGGCACCCGCTGCGGGGTGCAGGATATCTCCTCCTTCGTGACGGTGATGATCCAATCCGCCAGTTTCGGCACCTCGATCGCCGATGCGCTGCGTGTCTATGCCGGTGAAATGCGTGACAAGCGCGTGATGCGCGCCGAGGAGGCCGCAAACAAGTTGCCCGTGAAGATGACCCTTGCCACAATGGGCCTGACGGTGCCGCCGCTGCTGATCATTCTGGTTGGCCCGTCGATACAGGGCATCATGAATATGGGCAACGCAGGCAACTGAACATGACATCACAAGGACGGGCCGCGCCTGTCCGCCTCAGCTGCGCTCTTGCCGCCGCCAGCGTTCTTGCGCTGGCGGCGGCCTGCGCGCCGGGCGGTCTGAAACAGGACACGGGCAGCCCCTGGGCGCCGGGCGCCGATCACCGCAAAACCGCAGAGGACGGCTTGCAGGTCGGCCACCGGCTGATGGCCGCAGGCGAGCACGAGCTGGCGCTGGAGGCCTTCACCCGCGCCGCCCTCGACCAGGGCCTGACGGCCGAGGTGCTGTCCGGCATGGGGTCGGCCAAGCTGGGCCTCCGGCGGCTGGGGCAGGCAGAGGATCTGCTGCGCCAAGCGGTCGATGCCGACCCGGCCTGGCCCGAGCCGATGAACAACCTTGGCGTGGTTCTGATGGAACGGGGCAAGACCGCCGAAGCCGTGCAGGTGTTCCAGCGCGCCTATGCGCTCGACAATGGCGAAAGTGACGCAATCCGCGATAATTTGCGCCTGGCCCTCGCAAAACTGGACGATCCTGCGCATACTGAGCCGCAAAACCAAGATTACAAATTGGTGCGGCAAGGCGGTGGCAGCTACCTGATTCGCCCGACACCATGACAGAGGCAGAGCAGTAAAAGGACGCACAAATGCGCCAGCAGTTTTTCCTATCCGCTTCTCTGGCAGGGGCGCTGGTCTTGTCGGCCTGCGCAGAGAAAGCCGACGAAACCGTGGAACGGGCCTTTCAGGAAGTGAATGTCATCGACGAGAGCAATCTCAACGATGTCATGATGACCGTGGCCGACCCGAATGAGGCGGTGGCCCATTTCCAGCGCACCCTCAAGACCGGTCCGGACCGGATCGAGCTGCAGCGCGGCCTCGCCTACTCGCTGATCCGCGCCAAGCGCACCACCGAGGGCACAACCGCCTGGAAAAAGGTGGTGTCGATGAAAGGCGCCACCAGCGAGGACCAGGTGCAACTGGCGGGCGCTCTGGTGCGCAGCGGCGAATGGGACGCGGCCAAGGGCATTCTGGACAAGGTGCCGCCAACCCATGAAACCTACGAGCGCTACCGGCTTGAGGCCGTGGTGGCGGACGCGAACAAGGACTGGAAGCGGGCGGACAGTTTCTACGAGATTGCCACGGGGCTGACCACCAAACCCGCCAAGGTGATGAACAACTGGGGCTATTCCAAGCTGACCCGCGGCGATTTCACCGGGGCTGAGCGGCTGTTCGGCGAAGCGATCCGCCAGAACCCGGGCCTGTTCACCGCCAAGAACAACCTGGTGCTGGCCCGCGGCGCACAGCGCAACTACACCCTGCCGGTGATCCCGCTGGACCAGACCGAACGCGCGCTGCTGCTCCACACACTGGCGCTGTCGGCGGTCAAGCAAGGCGACGTCAAGGTGGGCGAGAACCTGCTGCGCGAAGCCATCGACACCCATCCGCAGCACTTCGAGGAAGCCTCGCGCTCGCTGGCGGCACTGGAAAACGGCTGATCCATGCAGTTCCCGGCCCATGCCGCCCTGTGGTTCCTGCCCTTCGTGCTGCCGCTGTGCTACACGGTGGCGCTGACCGACCTGCGCGGCATGCGCATTCCCAACTGGGCGGTGGACCTGCTGGCAGTGATCTATGTGGCTGTGGGCGCCTTTGCGATGCCCTCCTGGGCAGACTACGGCTGGCACCTGCTGCATCTGCCGGTGGGGATCGGCCTGGGCTTCCTGTTCTATTCCGCTGGCGCCGTCGGCGCCGGCGATGCCAAGTTTGCCGGCGCCGCCGCGCCGTTCTTTGCGCTTGGCGATTTGCGGCTCTTGATGATCATCTTTGCCGCCACCCTGCTGGCGGGCTTCACCGCCCACCGGATCGCCAAATACACGCCGCTGCGCCAGCTGGCGCCGCAATGGCAAAGCTGGGAAACCGGCAAGAGCTTTCCCATGGGCCTGTGCCTCGGCGGAACCCTCGCGCTCTATCTGATCCTGGCCGCCCTGTTCGGCAGCTAAACGCCGCCGACGCCTGAACAGGCCGCGGATTTTCCCGCCGCCTCCGCGGAAATGCTGCAGCTCTGCCCCGCTGTTGCCACAGTCCTGAATAGTCTGTTTCCAAGGCCGCCTCCCGAACCGGGGGCGCAAACCCGGAATTCAGGAACAGGCACCGCCATGAACATGCAGAACCTCACCGTGACGGCCCCGCCCGCCCCCAAGGGGCTGGAGCAGATGCAGCTGCCGCTGGTGATGATGCGGGACATCCTGCTCAAGACCATCTTCCGCAAGAATGCGGAAACGGTGACGGAGATTGCCGAGGCACTCTGCCTGCCCGGCGCCGTCACCCAGGAACTGGTGGACATGGCCCGCGAGCAGAAACTGCTCGAAGCCACCGGCACGCTGAACGCCAACAGCGGCAACGAGATGGGCTACCAGCTGACCGATGCAGGCAAGGCGAGGGCGCTGGATGCGCTCAGCCAGTCGGAATACTTCGGCGCCATGCCGGTGCCGCTGGCGGTCTACCGCGAGCAGGTCAAGCGCCAGTCGATCCGCAATATCCAGGTGACCCGCGACCAGCTGATCAGCGCCATGGGCCACCTGATCCTGCCGGGCAGCCTGCTGGACCACCTGGGCCCGGCGGTCAGCGCCGGCCGCTCGATCCTGATGTACGGCCCGCCGGGCAACGGGAAATCCTCGATCTCCAACGGCATCCGCGACGCCCTTGGCGATCATGTCTACGTGCCGCGCGCCATCGAATACGCGGGCCAGGTGATCACCGTCTACGACCCGATCGTGCACACCATGGTCGAGCAGGAGCCGGAAGACCCCAACGCCCTGCGCCGCCGCCGCCGCTTTGACGAGCGCTACGTGATGTGCGAACGCCCCACCGTGATCACCGGCGGCGAGCTGTCGCTGGACATGCTGGACCTGGTCTACAACCCCACCGCACGCACCTATCAGGCGCCCTTGCAGCTGAAATCCACCGGCGGCATCTTCATCGTCGACGACCTTGGCCGCCAGGCCGAGCCGCCGCAGGCGCTGGTCAACCGCTGGATCGTGCCGCTGGAGGAAAGCAAGGACATCCTGGCGCTGCAGTCGGGCGAGAAATTCGAAGTGCCCTTCGACACGCTGGTGATCTTCTCCACCAACTTCCACCCGAACGAGATCTTTGACCAAGCCGCCCTGCGCCGGATCTTCTTCAAGATCAAGATCGACGGCCCGGATCAGGAGAACTTCCTCAAGATTTTTGCCATGGTGGCCCGCAAGAAAGGCATCCCCTTGGATGAACGCACGCTGGTCCACCTGCTCAAGAACAAATACCCAACCATCAGCAACGTTTACGCGAATTATCAGCCGGGGTTCCTGATCGACCAGATGATCGCGATCTGCGAGTTCGAGGGCATCCCCTATCAGATGTCGCCGGAACTGATCGACCGGGCCTGGGCCAACATGTTTGTCAGGGACGAGCAGATCGTGAAATGACCCGGCCCCAAAGTTTTTTGAAAACTTTGGGCCACCCTTTTCTAAAAAGTTTTGCGGCAGCACCTACATGGGACGGATGAGCATTCTGCCGCCCGTCATCGAGAACTGGTTCGCCTCCAAGGGCTGGTCCATCCACCCGCACCAGCACGCCATGCTGGAGCGGGCGTCTCAGCCCTGCACCCTGCTGATCGCCCCCACCGGCGGCGGCAAGACCATGGCCGGTTTCCTGCCCACCCTGGCGGAGCTGGCGGACGGCAGCCATAAAGGGCTGCACACTCTCTACATCTCCCCGCTCAAGGCGCTGGCTGCCGACATCAAGCGCAACCTGCGCACCCCGGTGGAGGAGATGGGCCTGCCTATCCGCATCGACGACCGCACCGGCGACACCCCCTCCAGCCGCAAGAAACGCCAGCGCGCCGACCCGCCGCATATCCTGCTGACCACCCCGGAAAGCCTCGCCCTGCTCACCTCCTACGAGGACGCCGCCCGCACCTTCAAGGGCCTGAAGCGCGTAGTGGTCGACGAAATCCACGCCCTGGCCGAAAGCAAGCGCGGCGACCAGCTGATGCTGGCGCTGGCGCGGCTGCAGACCCTCTGCCCGGATCTGCGCCGGATCGGGCTGTCGGCCACCGTGGACGACCCGCAGGCCATCGCCAGCTACCTCGCCCGCCATCCGGACCCCTGCGAGATCGTGCAGGCCGATCCCGGTCCTGCCCCCGATATCCGGATGCTGGAAACCGCTGAGCCGCCGCCCTGGGCCGGGGGCGGCGCGGCCTATGCGATCCCGGCGGTGATGGAACAGATCAGGGCCCACAAGACCACGCTGATATTCCACAACACCCGCGCCCAAGCAGAGATTTTCTTTCACAATCTCTGGCTCGCCAACGACGACGCCCTGCCGATTGGCATCCACCACGGCTCGCTCGACCGGGTCCAGCGCGAGCGGGTCGAGGCGGCGATGGTCCGCGGCGAGCTGCGCGCCATCGTCTGCACCGGCTCGCTGGACCTCGGCATCGACTGGGGCGACGTGGACCTGGTGATCCAGATCGGCGCGCCCAAGAACGTGAAACGCCTGGTCCAGCGCATCGGCCGGGCCAATCACCGCTACAACGCCCCGTCCAAGGCGCTTCTGGTGCCTGCCAACCGGTTCGAAGTGGTCGAATGCCGCGCCGCGCTGGAGGCGGTGCGCGCAAACGATCTGGACGGCGCGCCGCGTGGCCCCGGCCCCCGCGACGTGCTCTGCCAGCACATCCTGATCGCGGCCTGCGCGGGTCCCTTCGACGCCGACCAGCTTTACGCCGAAATGACCCAGGCCGGCGCCTACGCCGCTCTCACCCCTGCCGAATTCGATGCCTGCCTCGATTTCTGCGCCACCGGCGGCTACGCGCTGAAAGCTTACGACCAATGGCAGCGCCTGCGGCAGCGCCCGGACGGCAAGTGGCAGCTGCGCGACCCCCGCGCCGCGGCCCGCATCCGCATGAACCTGGGCACCATCCAGGACACCGATCTGGTCAAGGTCCGCCTGAAACGCAACCGCGGCGGCAAGCCGCTGGGCGAAATCGAGGAAGCCTTTGCCGCCACCCTCACCCCCGGAGACACCTTCCTGATCGGCGGCCAGACCGTGCGCTACGAGGGCCTGCGGGAAATGACCGTGGAGGTCAGCCGCAACCCCGGGAAAAAACCCAAGATCGCTGTCTTCTCGGGCACCAAATTCGCCACCTCCACCCAGCTCAGCGCCCGCATTCTGGAGATGTTCAAGCAGGACAGCTGGCCCAGCCTGCCGCGCCATACGGCAGAGTGGCTGGAACTCCAGCGCGAAGTCTCCGAGCTTCCCCGCGCAGGCAGTCTGCTGATCGAAAGCTTCCCGCATGACGGGCGCGCGCACGCGTGCGTCTATGGCTTCGCCGGCCGCAATGCCCAGCAGACGCTGGGCCTCTTGCTGACCAAGCGGATGGAGGAACTGGGCCTAGATCCCCTGGGCTTCGTCTCCACCGATTACGCCACGCTGATCTGGGGGCTGGAGGAGTTCACCGACCCCGCGCCGCTGTTCGACATCGGCGCCTTGCGCGAGGGGCTAGAGGGCTGGCTGGCCGGCAACGCGGTGATGAAACGCGCCTTCCGCGGTGCCGCCACCATCGCCGGGCTGATCGAGCGCAACACCCCGGGGCAGCGCAAGAACGGGCGGCAGGCGACCTTCTCCTCTGACATCCTCTATGACACGCTGCGCAAATACGACCCGGATCACCTGCTGCTGGACATCACCCGCGAGGAGGCCCTGCGCGGGCTGGTGGATTTCGGCCGCATCGAGGAGATGATCGCCCGCATAGACGGCCGCATCACCCTCCGGCGGCTGCAGCGGATCTCCCCCCTTGCCGCGCCGCTGCTGCTGGAGGCAGGCAAGGTCCCGGTCAAAGGCGCCGCCGAGGAGAAACTGCTGCTGCGGGAAACCGAAGCGCTGATGCAGCAATCCGGTCTCAGCGCCCTGCCGCAATAGGCCTTGCCAGCGCCGCTGGCACCGTTAAGAACGCATCATGAACGGCTTCGATTTCACCCTCGCTGGCACCCGCCTGACCGCCCTCGGCAGCGGTGCGCTCTGGTGGGCGGAGCAGCGCACCCTCTGCGTCTCCGACCTGCACCTGGGCAAATCCGAACGCCACGCGCGGCGCGGCGGCAGCGCCCTGCCGCCCTATGAAACCCGCGACACGCTGGACCGCCTCGACGCCGCGCTCCAGATCACCGGCGCGCACACGCTGATCTGCCTTGGCGACAGTTTCGACGATGACGCGGCCTGCCGCGCGCTGCCGCAGGCAGACCTGGGCCGCATCACCCGGCTGATGCAGACCCGTCGCTGGATCTGGATCGAGGGCAACCACGACCCCGCCCCGCCGGCCCTGGGCGGAGAGCACGCCGCCGCTCTGACACTGGGCCCGCTCACCTTCCGCCACATTGCCGACCCGCAGTCCAGCGCCGAAATCTCCGGCCACTACCACCCCAAGGCGCGGGTCCGCAGCACCTCCCGGCCCGCTTTTCTGGTGGACGCCGCCCGCGTGATCCTGCCCGCCTTCGGCACTTACACGGGCGGCCTGCGCAGCAGCGATCCGGCGTTCGCGCCGCTGATGGCGCCCGATGCCCTGGCCATCCTGACCGGGCCGCGGCCGCTGCCGGTGCCAATGCCGCGCTGACCGGGCAAATGGCGCAGCGTCACCTGCGCAAGGGTCCCGCGCTCCTCTATGCTGCGGGCAGACCAGCAGAAGGACACCGCCATGGACCACCGCATCCGCAGCAGCTTCGCCAGGCAAAGCATGATGCAAACCCTGGGCGCAGAGATTGAACGCGTCGCAGCCGGTGAAGTGGTGATCACCGCCCCCATCCTGCCCGGCAGCCGCCAGCAGCACGATGTGGCCCATGCCGCCCTCAGCTTTGCCATCGGCGACACGGCGGCAGGCTACGCCGCGCTCACCGTGATGCCCGAGGACTGCGAAGTGATGACCGCAGAGATGAAGATCAACCTGCTGGCCCCCGGCGCCGGAGACCACCTGCGCGCCACCGGCAAGGTCATCAAGCCGGGCCGCCGCCTGGTCATCGTCACCGCGGAGGTCCACGTCGTGACAGCGAAAGAAGAAAAACTGATCGCGCTCCTGCAAGGCACCATGGTGCCGGTCACCGCCTGACCCCCAGCTCATTCATCTTTCAAAAAGGGGCTCCGCCCGTTCCCGGGCGAAACGCTCACCCCTTCATCTTTCAAAAAATACTCCC
>MRWG01000271.1_pt1 | contig 81622 bp, 78 predicted proteins | sample 1013341 | NCBI WGS metagenome assembly MRWG01 (sample SAMN06117577, study PRJNA244670) | biofilm metagenome | biome: Water; feature: Cathode Biofilm; material: Biofilm; isolation source: microbial consortium enriched at the cathode of a solar microbial fuel cell | place: USA: District of Columbia ...
CCCCGCCGCGATCTGTCCGAGCCCCTGCCCCACGAGTTCCCGCCCCGCGTGGTGGCGCGCGCCGGTCGAGACATCCGCGACCACGGCCGTGAGCAGCGTGTCCAGTGAGGCCAGCACCGACAACGCAAGCGCGGCCGGGACGATGACGTTCCACGGCATCGTGGACAACACGGCGGCAAAATCGAACGACGGCGCCCGCATCCCGGGTAACGCGCCGATCATCCACGCCTCCGGCAACGCCACCCCGCGCAGAACGGCAACGAGATGAAAAGCCACGGTACCGACGATGAGACCGGCCACCGGGCCCGGCAGCCACGCGAGCACGCGACCGGCGCCGGCCGCGCTCGCAATCGTGAGCGCGGCCGCGGCCGCGGGCAACCACCACCATTGCGCCCACCCGGCAATCGCGTGATTACCGGCCAGCGTATCGAATTGCGAATGCACCATGAGCAACGCGGACCCGAGCATGAAGCCGCTGACAACCGGGTACGGGATGTACTTGATCAGACGGCCGCCGCCGCCAACGCCGATCAGTACCTGAAACACGCCGGTCAGGGCCGTGACGATGGCGAGCCCGAGCAACAGCGCACCGCCGGCGAGTCCGGCATTCGAAAGCGCCGCGAGCACCCCGCCGAGCAGCACGAGCGTTGGCCCGGTCGGAGAACTGATCAGGGCGCGGGTGCCACCGATCAGGCCGCTGGCGAGACACAGCACGGCGGTCCCGACGAGTCCGGCATAGGCGCCGTCCGCGGCGCCGACCCCGGCCGGGGCATACAGGGCGACACCGAACGCCATCGCCTGCGGCAACAACACGGCCGCGGCCGCGAGTCCGCCGCTGAAATCACCGGACTGCCAGCTTGCGTCGCGATTCCCGTGGGTCGCTGACGTCCTCCGCGGGTTTGTCGTGCCGGTCATGTTCGTCATCCCGTCAGTAGACGCGTGTTACGGATTCGCATGTTGATCAGCGTCATGCACGGGTATCGTAATGCCGGGGGCAGAAAGAATATCTGGTAGCATGCGGGCCATGTTCAAACGCCTGATGTGCGGCGCGATCGGGGTGCTCGGATTCCGCATCGCGCTCGCGGTTTCGCCGCTCAATTACACCGCGCCGGAATTTCTGGAAGGCCCGATCGTCGCGAACTCAATGCTCGGCACAACCTATGCCTACCGCGCGCGTGACATCTACGAACCGACGTCATTACAAATCACGGTGGTACGCCTGCCAAAAGCGGCCGTGTCGGCCGGCGAGTTTTCCGCCGATCATTGTATCGGACTGTTCCTGACCGAAATCGCGCGCGATCAGGCCGACTTTTTCGCCGTCCCGTCGGAACACCCGCTCGAGGCCGGACGCCTGCGGCTGCGCCAGGTGCGCTGGACCCGCAAGGACCAGGCGAACGGTATGACCGGGGTGACGAGTTGCGGCCTCGACGAGGATCGCTACGTTTCGATCAATTTCGAGGATACCCTGAACCGCGCGATGAACACGTTCCCGGCGATCCGTAAAAGCCTCAAATCACTGGAACTCGATCCGTGAGCAGCGAGGTCGTCGCCCTCGCCCGCACGCCGTCGACGTTTCGATATTTCGATCTGATCATGGCGGGCTTTGTCACCGTCCTGCTGTGCGCGAACCTGATCGGCCCGGCGAAAGTCTGCCAAATCGACCTGCCGGTGGTGCTGCCCGTGATCGGTGCGAGCCTGATTTTCGGCGCCGGCAATATCTTTTTTCCGATCAGCTACATCTTCGGCGACGTTCTCACCGAGGTGTACGGCTATGCGCGCGCGCGCAAGGTGATCTGGGCGGGTTTCGTGGCGATGATCTTCGCCACGATCATGACGCAAACGATACTCTCGCTGCCGCCGAGTTCGTCGGAGCCGTTCAACGACATACTCCAGCCGGCGCTCGATGTCGTGTTCGGCAATACCTGGCGGATCGTCGTCGCCTCGATCCTTGCGTTCTGGGTCGGCGATTTCGTCAACGCCTATGTGCTCGCGCGGATGAAGGTCTGGATGGCCGGACGCCACTTGTGGATGCGCACGATCGGGTCGACAATCCTCGGCCAGGGTGTCGACAGTCTCGTGTTCTATCCGGTCGCGTTTTTCGGCATCTGGGACCACGGCGTCCTGCTCACCGTGCTCGCGTTCAATTTCACGTTCAAAGTCGGGATCGAAGTACTGATGACGCCGGCGACTTACGCCGCCGTCGGCTTCCTGAAACGGCACGAAGGCGTCGACTACTACGATAACGACACGAATTTCACGCCGTTTTCCCTCGACGAGCGTTAGCCCGCTGCTGGCCAGGTTGCGGTCCGCATCCTGCGTCCGCGCGACCCGAACCGGCCGTCGCCGGGGTTCGCAACGGCGCGCGCTGGCGGCCGTCTCCATCCGGACCGGTTCGGTGATTTCGCGGCTCAGTCCGCGGTGTCGCCGGCCTGCAGGCGCGCGAGTGAACGGATGATCAGCGCACCGACCCCGACCAGCGTCACGCCGCCGAACAGGAACACCTGAATGCCTGTCGCGGCGATGATCCCGAGCGTCTCGGAATGGCCGAACGCCGCCATCGCGAGCGCGGCAACGAGTTGATACGTGCCGATATAACCGGGCGCCGTCGGCACGAGCGTACTCAACGACATCGCGCCCATGACGACGAGCGCTTCGCTCGCACGCAGATCAATCGCCGCCGCATGGAACATGGCCACGAGCGCGAGCAACTCGAAGATCCAGATCCCGAGCGACAATGCGCCGGTTGTAATCAGCGACCGCCGATTCAGCGAACCGACCCCGACGACGAAGTCACCGACGAGCCGGCGCGCCGCGTCGGGCACGGGGATCCGGCTCAGTTCGCCACTACGCAGGAAGTAAACTCCGATCAGTACGAGCCCGATCAGGGTCGTCGCGGACACCGCGACGTATTCGAACTGTTCGCGAACCCCGGCGCCGCCGCCGATTTCGGCAAACACGAGCCCGGTGACGAGCAGCAGCGCGATCACGCACAGATCGAGCATGCGCTCGATCAGGATCGAACCGAGAATTGTCGTGCGTGAAAAGCCAAAGCGGCGCTTCGCGTAATCGGCACGGAACAATTCGCCGAGACGGGCCGGCAATACATTATTCACCGCATAGCCAATGATCAGCGTCTCGGCGACGTGGTGGTTGCGAACAAAGCCGATTTGCCGCAACAGGCCCGACCAGCGCACGACGCGCAGGCCGAGCGCCGTCCAGTACAGCGCGAGCGCGATGCCGATCGGCGCGAACGAAAACTCCGTCAACGAACGACGCAATTCATCACCGTCGATGTGTCCGATCGCAAGCCACAGGAACGTGGCGCCGAGCGCGGTGCCGAACAGCGCCGCGGCGGCATTACGCATCGATGACGAAATTCTGACGATCGCGCCTAGTCCCGAAGTGCTGTCGGCGGCGTCACTCGAAGCGATACTTCAGCAGGTACCACAGGGCCTTGACGCCATCTTTCCAGTTGATCTTCTTGCCTTCTTCGTAAGTGCGTCCGAAATAACGAATGCCCAGTTCGTAGATTCGCCAGCGTCGTGCGAGTGCAACCTGGGCACTGAACTGCACCTCGAAGCCGAAGTCGTTCGCGGTGATCCGCAGTGACTCGAGCACCGGCCGCGTAAACATCTTGTAGCAGACTTCGATATCCGTGAGTTGCTGGTTGAACAGCAGGTTGAACAGAAACGAGATGAAGCGGTTCGCCATGTAGTGGTGAAAATACAGCGCCCGGTGCGGGCGGCCGTAAAAGCGTGAACCATAGACAACATCGGCAACGCCGCGCGCGACGATCAAATCATACATTTCGCGCCAGTCCGCGGGATCGTATTCGAGGTCCGCATCCTGGATCACGATCACCGCGCCGGACACCGTGGCGAGCCCGGTCTGCAATGCCCCGCCCTTGCCGCGGTTGTGGTCGTGGAACACGAGTTTAAGCGAGATCGCGCGCGCATCACCCTCGACCACCGTGAGTGCGCCCGTATCATCAAGAGCCAGCGCGCAATTCTCGGCTTCGAGTGCGTCGACGTTCGCACGCAGCCATTCACGTGTACCGTCGGTGGAGCCGTCGTCGACGATGACAATTTCCTTGCGGGTCTCCGGCAGCGCCGCGGCGACGCGAACGAGGCACGGCCCGATCGTCGTCACTTCGTTGTACGCCGGGATGATGACCGAAAAATCCATGGGTGCCGTCATCGACTGTTGTTGTTCGTATTCTTGTGCGATGGGCGATGACGTTACGTCATCGTTCCGGGACGGTCAATTTAACCCTCGCCGGTCACCGCGGCGTCGCTGCTACGGGCAAAAAAAACCCCGCTGGGGGAAGCGGGGTAAGAGGGGGAGTTAAGGGGGAAGTTAACGGTGATGGAAATTACGCCGATTAGTCATCGTCGTAACGGAACAAGTTCCGCATTTCTGTTTACAATTGTCACAGTCATGTGACCCAAATGTTAAATCCCAGCAGATCCAAACCCTTAGCGTGCAACGTTTAACGATTTTCTTGAAAAAACCCCGGATGAGGCCGCCGTTTTGCCGGGATAGCCATCGCAAGCTATTGATTAATAAAAGAACTTCTGCGCTGCATTCATCGTGAGTACGCCTCCGGTCCCGGCCGTAAGCCTGCACAGACTGACGAAAAGCTATGTCGCCGGCGACAGCGTGCAAACCGTACTGCACGAGGCGGAACTCGACATCGCCGCGGGACAGTTCGTCGTGGTCCTCGGGCGCAGCGGGTCGGGAAAGTCGACCCTGTTGAATCTGATCGGCGCGATGGATCGGCCGACGACCGGCGACGTGCGCATCGACGGTACCTTGATCTCGACGATGCCGGAGCGCGACCGCACGCTGTTCCGGCGTCGCTCACTCGGTTTTATTTTCCAGGCCTACAACCTCGTGCCGTCACTCAATGTGCTCGAAAACGTGGCCTTGCCGCTCGCCCTGAACGGGATCGGCGATTACGGCGCGGCGCACACGCTGCTCGACGAACTCGGGATCGCCCACAAGGCCGGGGCCGCGGCCGAAGACCTGTCCGGCGGCGAACAGCAGCGCGTGGCGATCGCCCGGGCCCTCGTCCATGCACCGGGTCTGATCCTGGCGGACGAGCCAACCGGCAACCTCGATGTCGATACCGCCCGTCACACGATAGAACTGCTCGATGATCTCGTGCGACGCAATGGCCAGACCCTGATCATGGCCACGCATTCGCGCGAAGTGATCGGCTATGCCGACCGCGTGCTCACGATCAGGGATCGGCAACTCGTCGACTGCTGAAGCAAGGTGCCGGATTTAATCGTCAAGGCCTTATCGCGCCACCTGCGGCAACACCCGTGGCAGCTTGCGCTCGCGCTGCTCGGGATCACGGTCGGGGTTGCCGTGATCGTTGCCATCAGGCTCACGCAGCACAGCGCCATCGACGCGTTCGACGCCGCCACCCGGACGACGACGGGACCCGCGAGCCACCGACTCCTGAGCGAGCACGGCTTCATCACGCACGACGACATCCGGCTGCTCGAAGAGCGCTTTCCCGATTTGCGTCGCACCCCCGTAATCCGCGCCCTGCTGCGCCTGCCTGACCACGGTGACCAGCGCATCACGCTGCTGGGCATCGACCCCATCTCGCGCGCCGACCTCGTCCGTTCCGGGCATCAACGGGAAGTCATCCTGTTCGACCCCGCGACATTGATCGCGGAACCCGGGGCGACCGTAATCAGCATCGCGACCGCGCGTGAACTCGGTCTCGACGCAGGTTCGATGCTCGCGGTGGCCAGCGCCGGTGTCGTCTCCCGACTCAGGATTATCGCGATCGTGCCCGGGCCCCAGGCCGCCGGCGGACTCGTCGCCGATCTTGCGATCGTTGATCTCGCGACGGCCCAGGAAACACTCGGGTCCACCGATCGGGTTTCCTGGATCGATGTCGCGATCGACGACGCGTCCACACGCGCGGCCTTGCACGCCTGGCTGCCGACGCATCTCGAGTTGCTCGATCTCGACGAACAGGCGCGTGACGTCAGGCGGATGACCGATGCGTTCTACACGAACCTGACGGCGCTCAGTCTCATGGCGCTGCTCGTCGGCATGTTTTTGATCTACAACACCGAGACCTTCCTCGTGCTGCAGCGACGCGAAATCTTTGGCCGCCTGCGCGCGCTCGGCGTGACCCGCGGACAACTGCTTGCAGCCGCACTCGCCGAGGCCGCCGTGATCGGCGCCGCCGGCAGTGTCTGCGGCGTTGCGCTCGGGGTACTGCTTGCCGATGGTTTGCTCGCGGTTGTCGCAACGACAATCAATGATTTGTATTTCGAAGCATCGATCGAAACGCTGTCCCTTGCCCCGGCGACGCTCGTCGCAAGTTTTCTGCTCGGGGTCGGCGCAACGCTGTTCGCGGCCTACTGGCCCGTGCGCGAGGCGACCCGGGTCGAACCGAATCTCGTCATGACGCAAACGAGTCTGCGCACGCATGACATCCGGCGAATTTGCCTCGTCGTCGGCGGCGTCTTCGCGACGTGTCTCGTCGTCGCGACCATCGCACTCACGATAACCACATCGACGAGCGGCGGATTCGCGGCGATTTGCCTCGTCGTCGTCGGTTTCGCCGCGCTGTGTCCGGTCGTGATCATGCTGCTCGCGCTACTCGGGAGACGCCTCCTCGGCTTGCGTTTCGTGCCCGAGCGACTCGGCCTGCGCACCGTCACGGCAAGTCTCAACCGCACCGGCACCGCGACCGCGGCGCTGATGATCGCGACGGCCGCGAGCATCGGCATCGGCATCATGGTGTCGAGCTTCCGGATCTCGGTGTCGGACTGGCTCGACAGCGCGTTACGCGCCGATCTGTATATCGCCGATTCCGCGTTCGACAACACCGCCAGCACGAACAAGATCCCGCTCGCCGTGGCCGAGCGCCTCGCGGACCTCGGGTCCGTCGCCGATGTCAGTACGGTGCTGCGGCGTGAGATCCGCGGCGGTGACGGACGGCTGCGGTTGTCGGCGTTCCGCCTGACGGATGCGGCACGCGCCGGGTTTCGCTTCCGCGACGGGGTACCGGCAGCAATTTGGCCGGCCTGGGAAAGCGCGGACATCGCGCTCGTCACCGAACCCTATGCGTATCACCACAACATCGCGCTCGGCGATGAACTGACCCTGCACACCGACGCCGGGCCGCGCGCATTCCGCGTTGCCGGGATCTACCTCGATTACGCCTCGGAGCGCGGCGGCGTCGCGATCAGTCGCGCCACCTACGACCGTTACTGGGAATCCACCGGCGTCGACGGGATCGGGGTTTATCGCACACCGTCCGCGGACCCGGAAACGCTGCGCGCCGACGTCACCGCGCTGCTCGGATCACAGACCACGCTCATCGTGAGTTCACCGGCCGAGCTGAAGCAGGAATCGCTGACGGTTTTCGACCGCACGTTTCTGATCACGGAGCTGTTGCGCGGCATCGCGGTCGCGGTTTCGTTTGTCGGTATCCTCGGTGCCCTGCTCGCGCAACAGCTCGAACGCACGCGCGAGTACGGCGTATTGCGCGCGATCGGATTCAATGTGCCGGAGATGTACCGCAACGTGCTGACGCAAACCGTGCTGCTCGGCCTCACCGCCTCACTGCTGGCCGTCCCCGTCGGCGTTTTGATCGGCATCATTCTGATCGAGGTGATCAACCCGCGCTCGTTCGGCTGGACGATGACGATGCTGGTAGAGCCGGCTTTGATCGTGAACGCGTGCGCCGTCGCGCTGACGGCCGCGGTCGCCGCGGGAATCTATCCGGCCTGGCGCGCCGCGCGCATCGAGCCGGCCGACGCGATGCGCTACGAATGATCCGCGCGGCCCTCACGCTCGCCACGGCCGCGTTCGTCGGCGCCATCATCGCCGGCAACGCGCTCGAGCGCGACGCGTCCCGGCGGTCGGGGGTTGCGGCCCTGTTGACGGAAACGAATCCGCCGGCCGGGTTTGCCTACGCCCGCGAACCGCGCGCGTTCGTGTTTCCCCGCGATCACGGCGAGCACCCGGATTTCCGCTCCGAATGGTGGTACTTCACCGGCAACCTGAACGCGGGTGAACGCACGTTCGGATTTCAGCTCACGGTGTTTCGTTTTGCCTTGCGGCCGGGTGGCAGCAGCAGCGGCCGTTCCTCACCGTGGCGATCGAACCAGGTGTATCTCGCGCATTTCGCGGTCAGCGACGTCGACGCTGACCGGTTCTACAGCGCCGAACGGCGCGCCCGCCCGGCGCTCGATCAGGCCGGCGTCTCGGCGCACCCGACGACGGTTTGGTTGCGCGACTGGCGCATGCAACGCGATGACGGAGCGACGGAAACGTGGCACCTGCGCGCGGCCGGGGAATCCGCCGCGATCGAGCTGACGCTGCGTGCCGAACGCGCGATCGTCGCGCAGGGCGATCGTGGTTTGTCACAAAAGAGTGCCGCCGCCGGTAACGCATCGTATTACTACTCGATTCCGCGCTTTGCGGCCGCGGGCACGGTTGAAATCGCGGGCGAAACCCACGCTGTACGCGGCGCGGCCTGGTTCGACCATGAATGGAGTACGAGCGCGCTGGCCGCGGATCAGATCGGGTGGGACTGGTTTTCCCTGCAACTCGACGACGGCCGCGACCTCATGTTCTATCAGTTACGCGACGTCCGGGGCCGCGCGGATCCGGCGAGCCACGGCATCCTCATGAACCCGGACGGCAGCAGTACGCCGCTCACGCGCACGCAAATCACGCTGAACGTGCTCGATTACTGGCGCAGTCCGGCCAGCGGTGCGCGCTATCCCGCCGCGTGGCGGATCCGGATCCCCGACCATGGACTCGACTTGCGCGTGCGACCGCGCATGGCCGCGCAGGAATGGCACGCAAATTTCACGTACTGGGAAGGCGCGGTGACGGCCACGGGCACGGCGAACGATGCCACGATTGCGGGCAGTGGCTACGTCGAACTCGTCGGCTACGAACGAAAGCGCTGACCCGCAGCGCGATGCGGCATCGCGGCCGCGCGGACCCGCGGTCGATAAGCTGCGCTACCGGGTGCGCCGCATCGCCTGAGCGCATACAATTCGCGCGAACCCGCCGATCCTGGTGCGCGAGTCGCTTGAAAATATCCCGGTGCTGAACAGTCTCGACGTGAACGAAGCTCGTGTTATCGGGTGCCTGATGGAAAAGTCCGTCGTCACCCCGGATCAATATCCGTTAACGCTGAACGCGCTGACGAACGCGTGCAACCAGAAATCCAGCCGCACGCCGGTCATGGCGCTCGACCCGACGGTCGTGCGGCGCACCGCGCACACGCTCGCCGGGCGACACCTCGTGAACATCGAGGAAAATTCGCGCACCGGGGTCGAGAAATATCGCCAGCGCTTTTGCAATACGAGTTACAGCGACTTTCGCTTCGCCCCGGACGAGTTCGCCATCGTTTGTCTGTTATTGTTGCGCGGCCCGCAGACCCCCGGAGAATTGCGCGCGCGCAGCGGACGCCTGCACGCGTTCGCGGACAATAACGACGTTGTCAGCGCGGCGACCCGCTTGCTGGAACGCGAAGGTGAACCCCTGATCATGCGGCTGCCGCGCACCGCCGGACGCAAGGATGCCGCCTATGCGCACCTGTTTTCCGGCCCCATCGATCTCGACGCGCTCGAACTCGCCGAAGCACGGGAACCGCAACGCAGTACGCGCAACGACAGACTCGAGGAACGCGTGAGCGCGCTTGAAATCGAGCTCGCCGAATTGCGTCAGGCCATCGCCGATCTGAAGCGCTGATCACGACCCGGGCTCGCTTGCCGATCGCGCGCTGCCCGGCCACGCCCGGTTCACGCGTAGCTACCCGCGACGAACCCCGATGCCCATGCCCACTGGAAGTTGTAGCCGCCGAGGTGTCCGGTGACATCGACGACTTCACCGACAAAATACAGACCCGGTACGCGTTTCGCTTCCATCGTCTTTGATGAAATCTCGTGCGTGTCGACCCCGCCGAGCGTCACCTCGGCGGTCGCGAAACCCTGGGTACCGGATGGCGTAAGCGACCAGTGCGTCAGGCGCCACGCGATCGCGTCGAGCTCACTGTCGCTGATACCCGCTAACGGGAGCTCGCGGCTGCGCGCCCAGAACAACTGCTCGAGCAACAGGACGAGGCGCCTGGGCAATTTTTCCGTGAGCGTGGATCGCAGCAGTGTTTTCGGCCGGTTCCGCCTGGCTGCGCTGAGCCATTCCCGCACCGCCTCCCCCGGGAGCAGATCGACGATGACCGGCTGCTTTTCCGTCCAGTAGTTCGAGATCTGCAGGACGGCGGGTCCGGTGAGGCCGCGGTGGGAAAACATGAGCGCTTCGGTGAACGCGGCGTGCGCGGCTTTCGCGCGGCCCGGATCGCGGTCGATACTCACGCGACAATCCAGCGAGACCCCGGACAGTGAGGCACAGGCATCGCTGAACGCGTCATCAAAAACGAGCGGTACGAGCCCGGCGCGGGTCGGCAGGACATTCAGGCCGAACTCGCGCGCGAGGTCGTAACCGTACCCGCTCGCGCCCATTTTCGGAATCGACAGTCCGCCCGTTGCGACGATCAGCGATGCGGCCGTATACGACTGCGTCCCGTCGGTGATTGCGAAGCGCGCCGGAGCCGCGTCTGTCGCGGCGATTCCCGCCGGCTGCCAGCGGGTGCGGATCGTGACCCCGACGTCGTCGCACTCGCTCTGCAGCATGCCCAGAATGTCCTTCGCCGAGTGGTCGCAAAATAACTGACCATGCTTGCGCTCGTGGTAGGCAATGCCGTGTTTCTCGACGAGTGCGATGAAATCCCACTGGGTGTAACGACTCAACGCCGATTTGCAGAAATGCGGATTCGCCGACAGATAGTGCTCCGGCTCGACGTTCAGGTTCGTGAAATTGCAGCGGCCGCCGCCGGACATGAGAATTTTCTTGCCCACCCGGTTGCTGCTGTCGAGAACGAGCACCCGACGACCGCGACGACCGGCGACGAGTGCGCTCATCAGGCCGGCGGCGCCGCCACCGAGCACAATCACATCGTAATGAGGCATGCCGCCGTGTTGTTCAGCGAGCGCGCGCCGGCGGCTTGTCGGACACGCGGTAGCACGGCTCGTAGATCGTGCCCGGCAGCCGCATGCGCTGATCGCGAATGAACGACTGCAGCAGCGTATCGAGCGCCGCGGCGATCGCGGGATCGGCATGGATTTCGAACGGGCCGTGGCGCGCGACGGCACGGATGCCGGATTCCTTCACGTTGCCGGCCACGATGCCCGAAAACGCGCGCCGCAGGTTGCACGCGAGTTCGTGCGGCGGCAAGCCACGGTGCAGTTCGAGCGCTGCCATCGCGTCATGCGAGGCCGGGAACGGCTCCTGGAACCGGTGATCGACGGTTAACGACCAGTTGAAGTTCGCCGCGTCATCGACACCGTCGCGGTAATCGAACACGTCGCCGACGCGTTGCCGCATCCGCACGGCGACATCGCCCGGTTCGTCGATCACGATTTCGTAGAGCTTCGTGAATTCGGCGCCGAGCGTCGCGCGGATGAAATTGTCGAGTGCCGTGAAATACGGCTCGCTGTGACCGGGGCCGCTCAGGATCACGGGCAAGGGATGGCCCGCGTTCTTCGGGTGCGACAGCACCCCGAGCAGGTACAGGATTTCCTCGGCCGTCCCGGCGCCCCCGGGAAACACGACGATGCCGTGGGCGAGACGAATAAACGCTTCGAGCCGCTTTTCGATGTCCGGCAGGATGCACAGGTTGTTGACGATCGCATTCGGCGGCTCGGCGGCGATGATGCCGGGCTCAGTCACCCCGATGTAGCGCCCGTTGCCGATCCGCTGTTTCGCGTGGCCGATCGTGGCGCCTTTCATCGGTCCTTTCATTGCCCCCGGCCCGCAGCCGGTGCAGATATCGAGACCACGCAGGCCCAATTCATAACCGAGTTCCTTCGTGTAGTCGTACTCGGGGCCGTCGATCGAGTGTCCTCCCCAGCAAACGATCAGGCCGCGTTGACGGCCCGGCCGGACGAGGCCCGCGTGTCGCAACACGCGGAACACGATTTCCGTGACGTCTTCGCCACGGGTTTCGTCAAACCCGAACGCGGTCAGATCATTGGCTACGAATATGATGTCGCGCAGTACCGCGAACAGGTGGTCGCGGGCGCCGACGATCATGTCCCCATCGACGAACGCGGCGGCCGGCGCATTTTTCAGGTGCACGACGATGCCGCGATCCACCTGCTCGAAGCGGACTTCGAAGTCCGTGAACGCATCGAACAGTTCGGCCGCGTTGTCGCTGGCGATGCCACTGGTCAGAACGGCGAGCGCACAGCGGCGGAAAAGCTCGTAGATCCGGCTGTTTTGTGCGGCGCACAAATCGTTCACTTCACGCGTGGACAGCACCGCGAGATGAGAGTCCGGACGGACCGAGGCGGTGGCTATCGTTTCGGTGGGAATTGATTTCATTGATTCGGGATCGGCAGCTTAGTTAAAGGTATTGAAGTCTTTTCTCATGATCCTATAATATTCTCCGTAAGATCATAAGATTAAACGATCAAAATAAGATCGATAATTAGGATCTCGCTGTAACTTGCAAGCTTATGGATGATACGGGGGTTGCTGCAGATGGCTGCAAATATGATGTCTGAAGGGTTCCGGGATCTCGTCGACGAGCTCAAGCTGCTCGAAGACTTTTTCCCGCTGCTGGGCGCCACGCAGCACACGGTCGATTATGACGAGTTGGCCGACGACGTGCGAGAGCTGGAACAACTGATCGCCGTTGCCGGCGAACCGACCGATCAGCACTCGATGCAGGCCCTCGCGTTCCTGCAAACGGAACTCGTGCGCAAGCGCGCCCTGCTCGACGATCGCTGAACTTCCCGTCCGGCTGCAACCCGTGGCGCAACGCGCGCGGCTCCGCCGGCGTGAGTGAATGACGACCCGCCGCCGCTTCCTCGCGCACCTCGGCGCCACGACGCTCGCGCCACTCACGCTGCCTGTCGGCGCGGCGCAACCCCCTCACGTCGCGCTGACGTTTACCGAAGTCAGCCGCGGCGTCGACCACACCCATCATCTGCCACCCGGCTATCACGCCGACGTACTGCTGCGCTGGGGCGACCCGTTGTTCGCCGACGTCGCGGCATGGCGGCCGGGCTTTGCCGATGCCGTCGCCGATCCCTTGCGTTTCGGCTGCAACAACGACTTCGTCGCGTATTTCCCGCTCGGCCCGGAACGTTCCGGATCGTGGCGCGGTTTGCTCGCCGTGAACCATGAATACGTGACGCCGTCGATGATGTGGCCGGCGGCCACGACGACGACCCGGGCCGCGCGCGTACGCGCGGAACTGTCGGCACTCGGGCACAGCGTGGTCGAGGTACGGCGTACCACCGCCGGCTGGCGGTACGTGCGGACACCGCACAACGGGCGCACGACCGGCGCTACACCGATTGCACTCACGGGTCCGGCGGCGGGCCATGCGCGCCTGCGCTGGTCCGATGATCCGGCCGGACGCACGTCGATCGGGATCCTCGGTGCGTGTGGCGGCGGCAAGACGCCGTGGGGTACGGTGCTCGTCGCCGAAGAAAATTTCAACGTCTACTTCACCGGACGCAGTAACGGTGCGCTCGAACGCAGCCGCCAGGAACGTTACGGCGTCGGACGGGGAACTGCATTCGCGCACTGGGCCGAACACGAGCCGCGCTTTCGCGCGGATCGCAACCCCGGGGCCGCAAACGGCTATGGCTGGGTGGTTGAAATCGACCCTTATGACCCGGCCCGTCGCGCCGCGAAACGAACGGCGCTCGGCCGTTTCAAACACGAATCCGCGAACTGCGTACTCGCGCCCGACGGTCGGGTCGTCGTGTATTCCGGTGACGATGAGATGTTCGAATATATCTACCGCTTCGTCAGCGCGGAGCGTTTCGATGCCGGCAACCGGGCGCGAAATTTTTCGCTGCTGGACCGCGGTACCTTGTCCGTCGCGCGGTTTGCCGACGACGGCACCGTGCACTGGCTCGACCTCGTTCATGGCGCGGGGCCGCTCACCGCCGACAACGACTTCGACGACCAGGCCGATGTCCTGATCGATACGCGTCGCGCGGCCGATCTCCTCCGCGCGACCCGCATGGATCGTCCCGAGGAAATCGAAACCGATCCCGTCACGGGCATCGTCTACGTCATGCTCACGAACAATACCCGCCGTACCGCGGACACGACGGACGCCGCGAATCCCCGTGCAGACAATGTGTTCGGCCACATCCTGCGACTGTATCCGCCGGCGCAGACACCCGGGGTCCGCGATCATGCGGCGCCGGAATACCGCTGGGATATTGCCCTGCTCGCGGGCAATCCGCGCGATCCGCAACACGGCGCGCGCTATCCCGTGGCGGTCAGTGAACACGGCTGGTTTGCCGCGCCCGATAATTGCGCGTTCGATCCACACGGGCGCCTGTGGGTCGCCACGGATCAGGGCCGGGCCTGGGGCGTGACGGGATCGGCGGATGGCTTGTTCGCGTGTGAATTCGTGCCGGGGCAGGAACACCCGGGGATCCGCCGGTTTTTCCGTGCGCCACTCGGCGCCGAGGTGTGTGGCCCCGAATTTACCCCGGATGGCGAGACGCTGTTTCTCGCCGTCCAGCATCCCGGGGTCGACGGGGTCGCCGGCGCGCGTTTCGAGCGCCCGGGAACGCGCTGGCCGGACTTCGACGACGCGTTGCCGGCACGCTCATCGGTGCTCGCGATCACGCGGCAAGACGGCGGCCCGATCGGCGGCTGAGCCCGACGCACCGCGCGCAAGCGCGCACGCGCGGTTGATCGCCGCCGGTTTAGCGGTTACAGACGCTCGACGCGCGCGCGCAGAAACGCGGCGAATTCCTGCTGCAATTCGGGGTGCTTCAGCGCGTAGTCGACGGACGCTTCGAGATAACCGAGTTTCGAGCCACAGTCGTAACGCGTCCCTTCGAATTCATAGGCCAGTACCTGCTGCTGCTGGAGCAAGGTCGCAATCGCGTCCGTCAACTGGATCTCATTTCCCGCCCCGCGCGGGGTCTGCTCGAGGATCGACATGATTTCGCCGGGCAATACGTAACGCCCGACGACCCCGAGATTCGACGGCGCATCGGCGGGTTTCGGCTTCTCGACGATACTGTGGATCTTGCCGATCCGCTCGTCGATCGGTTTTACCTCGACGATACCGTAGCGATGCGTTTCGTTTTCCGGCACGGGTTCGACCGCAATGACGGCGGAATGATAGTGCGCATACAGATCCACCATCTGTTTCAGGCATCCGCGTGCGCCGCCGTCGATCAGATCGTCGGCGAGCAATACCGCGAACGGTTCGTTGCCAACCGCGGGTTTCGCGCACAACACGGCATGGCCGAGGCCGAGCGGTTCGGCCTGACGGATGTAGATGCACGCAACGTCGCTCGGCAGGATGTTCTGCACGATGTCCAGCATCTCGGTTTTCTGGTTTTTCTCGAGCTCCGCTTCGAGCTCATAAGCCTTGTCGAAGTGATCGGGAATCGATCGTTTTGCGCGTCCCGTGACGAATATCAACTCCTTGATCCCGGCGTTCACGGCCTCTTCGGCGGCGTACTGGATCAGGGGTTTGTCCACAATCGGCAGCATTTCCTTCGGATTCGCTTTCGTGGCGGGTAAAAAGCGCGTGCCCATTCCGGCGACGGGGAACACGGCTTTTCTGACTATCGTGGTCATTACTTACTCCGGTTAAATTCGAGGACGTTGCCGAACTCATCGGCCTCGCGGCCGCCACTGTCCAGCAGCTCGGGTACGACTTCGATCAGGCGTCGCCTGATCCCGTCCTCATCAAATACGTCGCAGGCGCGCCGCAACTCTTCAAACAATTGCATGATCCGCTCGGCGTCCGTCGACGAGTGATTCGCGAGCAGCAGTTTTTCGTGGCCCGTCGGCGACAGGTCTTCCGATGCGTGAAACAGCTCTTCGTGCAGTTTCTCGCCCGGACGCAGGCCCGTGTAGACGATCGGGATATCAACTCCCGGCTCGTGGCCGGACAGTCGGATCATTTGTTCCGCGAGGTAGGCGATGTTGATCGACTCGCCCATGTCGAGTACGAAAATCTCACCGCCGCGCCCCATCGCCGAAGCCTGCAGGATGAGCTGGCAGGCTTCCGGGATCGTCATGAAATACCGGGTAGCGTCGGGATGCGTCACGGTAACCGGTCCGCCGTTGCGGATTTGTTCACGGAACAACGGCACCACGCTGCCGGCGGAGCCGAGTACGTTGCCGAAGCGCACGGTGATAAAGCGCGTGGTCGACTCGCGGTTGCGCAATTCGCACACGAGTTCGGCGAGACGCTTCGTTGCACCCATGACGCTGCTCGGGCGTACGGCCTTGTCGGTCGAGATCAGGATGACGTTCTCGCAGCCGTGCCGATCGGCCGCGCCGGCTACTTCAAACGTGCCGAGCACGTTGTTGCGCACGGCTTCACGCGCCTGGGATTCGAGCATGGGCACGTGTTTATAGGCCGCGGCGTGAAACACGAGACGCGGGGCATAGGCACTGAACAGGTGGTCGAGCGCCGCCCGGTCACACACGTCACCGATGACGCAATGTAATGTCAGGTGCGGGAACGATTCACGCAGTTCGCGATCGATACGGTAGAGGTTGAATTCACTGTGATCGAACACGATCACCTTCGATGCCCCGAGGCGCGCCACCTGGCGGCACAGCTCCGAACCGATCGAGCCGCCGCCGCCGGTAACGAGTACGGCCTTGCCGACGAGCGCGGACTGGATCACCTGCCAGTCGAGTTCGACCTTGTCGCGCCCGAGCAGATCGTCGATGGAGACATCGCGGATTTCCTGCAGGCCGACGCGGCCGGAAACGATGTCCTGGATCCTCGGCAGCGTGCGAAACGGCAGCGCGCACTGTTCGCAAATCGATACGATGCGCTGCATTTCCGTATTGCTCGCGGACGGCACGGCGATGATCAGCGAATCGATACCGTAGCGCCCGCTGATCGACGGCAGTGCGTCGATCGGCCCGAGCACCGGCACGCCGTGGATGCGGCGCTTCAACAGGGCCGGATCGTCGTCGACGAGCCCGACCGGTACGAATTCGCCATCGCGCAGCATGTCGCGCACGATCATTTCGCCGCCCGTGCCGGCGCCGACGACGACGACGCGCTGGCCGCCGCTGATCGTTTTCAGGCTCAGCGAGTGATCTTTCAGCACGCGATAAGCGAGCCGCGGCCCGCCGAGGAAGAAAATGAGAAAAATCGGATACAGCACGAGCAGCGAGCGCGGAATATCCTCGAGGCGTGTCATCACGAACAGGACGAGCGCGATCGAGACGGCACCGAGCGCGGCGGCGCGGATGATATTCCACAGATCCGGCAGACTCGCGAAACGCCATAAGCCCTTGTACAGGCCGAAATAGCGCGCGATCAGGCCCTGGACGATGAGGACGACCGGAAACGCGGCGAGCGCGGCATCGACGTAATCGGCCGGCGGCATTTCGAAATTGAAACGCGCAAACAGGCTCACGGCCCACGCCGCCGTGACGGCGATCAGATCGTGCAGGATGACAGTGGTGCGGTTAGAGATGATCACGTGCTCGTGGTGACGTTTCCGGGTCGACGTTGAGCCGCCAGCCATAGCATACCATTTAAGCCGTACACGGCGGCGGCCAGCGCGGGCGCGAACGCGGGCTGCAGGCGCGCATAAAGCGCTACCGGCGCCAGTACGACGAGCGTGAGTACAATTATCCCCGTGCTCACCGTGGCATGGCTGAGTCCCGACAGGATCAACACCTGGTAGGCGTGCGTGCGGTGCGCGCGCCAAAAGTGCTCCCGCCGCAGGATACGACGCGTGAGCGTCAGCACCCCGTCGGTAATGAACGGCGCGAGCAGGATCAGCCACAACCACGCGCCGCGTCCCGCGAGGACGTCCCAGGCCGTCAGCGCGCAGAACTGGAAGCCGAGAAAGTAACTGCCGACGTCGCCCATGAAAATGCGTGCCGGTTGCCAGTTCCAGACGAGAAAGCCCGCGGCGGCGGCGCTCAACGTGACCGTCACGAGCAGAACGTCGCGCTCCCCGGTGAGCGCCGCGATAGCGCCGCCACTGGCCAGCGCGGCAACGGTCGCGCCAGCGGCGTAACCATCGGCGCCATCCATGAAATTGAACACGTTGACGAAGCCGGCAATTGCGACCACGACGACAAGCTGCACAAGCCACGCGGGCAGGTCGGTGATCGCGGCAAGCGGATGCGCGAGGCCGGCACCGCTGACGGCGACGAAGACGCCGGCAAACAGTAATTGCGCGAGCAGGCGCGGCGCGATCGGCAGACTCGTGTGGTCATCGAACCAGCCGAGCGCGCCGTAAGCGATGCCGATCGCGATCAGCGCCGGGGTCGCGAACCAGCCGCCGAGCCCGCAGGCGTGCAAACCGAGCAGGGCTGCGCACGTCGTGAGCCCAATCGCGGCGCCACCGCCGCGCGGCGTCGCCTGTTCGTGCAGGCCGCGTGCGCTCGGATGATCGAGGATCCGGCGATGCAGCGCGTAGCGCGTCACGAGCCACGTCGCGACGACGCTCGCGGCGAACGTCGCGCCGAACACGAGCCATTCGAACATCATTCCGGGGTCCCCGCGGGCGCCGGGGTCGCATCGTCGTGCAGACCTTCGCGCAGGCTTCGCCGCGCGGTCCAGCCCGATGCGGCGGTGTAACGGGAACTGTCGACGAGCAGCGGCTGGCTCAGCTTTGCCACGCTGTCCGCGCGCCCGACCGCCGCCGCGAGTACCCCGAGCGCGGCGACCGGCACCGGCCACAGGCGCGCGCGCCGCCCGACGAGCCGGCCGAGTTCGCGCGCGAGTTCGGCCGACGACACGTCCACATCGGCAAGCGTGTACGTGCCGCTTACCCGCGCTTCGGGACGTAGGGCGGCGACGACGGCGTCGGCCAGGTTCGCGACCCCGATGAGACTGCGGGGTGCGGTCATCGATCCGAGCGGCAGTGGCCAGCCGCGCGCGATCGCCCGCGTGAGAGCCGCGAGGTTGCCCTTCTGCCCGGGTCCGTACACGAGCGGCGGGCGCAGGATCACGGAGCGCATCCGCGCGCATCCCGCGTCCGCGGTGACGACGCGCTCCGCTTCGAGTTTCGACTGACCGTACGCCGTGATCGGATGCGGCGGGTCGTCGCCGCTGAAGCGGAGCGGCTGACCGTCGCGGTCGAGCGGCGAGGTTTCGCCGTTGACCTTGATCGAACTCATGAATACGAACGCGCCGATCCCGCGAGCGCGTGCCGCCGCGACAAGACCGCGCGTGCCCTCGACATTGATTCGCCGGTAGTGCGCGAGCGCATCGGCACGATCGGGCGTATGCGTCCGCGCCGCGAGGTGGACCACCGCCTGCACATCGCTCAGGGCATCCGTCCACACGGTGGTGCCATCGATATCGCCGACGATGACGGTTTCGCAATCCGCGTACGCACGATCGGGGTCGGTGCGTACGGCGGCGCGAACCGTGTAGCCGGCCGCGACGAGCGCGCGGCTCACCACGTGGCCGACGAAACCCGTCGCGCCGGTTACGAGGACGCGCAAGACCCGCTCCCCGGCAACGGCCCGGCGCGCGATGCGCCGCCGACAGGCGTCCGCTTGCCGATCATGCGGGCCCTGCCGCGAGGATCCGCGCGTAACACGCGAGCGTTTCCCGCCCGATCCGGTCGAGCGAAAATTCCGCTTCGACGAGTTCGCGGCCGGCCCGGCCGTAACGGCGGCGCAGTGCCGGCGCCGCGACGAGTTCCGCGATCGCATCGGCCAGCGCCGGCGCCGAGCGCGGCGGCACGAGCGTACCGTTCACGCCGTCCCGGCAGACCTCGCGACAGCCGGCGACATCCGTTGCGACGAGCGGGCACCCGCAGGCCGCCGCTTCGATCAGTACTTTCGGCAGCCCTTCGCGATACGACGGCAGGCACACGATGTCCGCGGCGTGATACACGGACGGCATGTCATCCCGATGGCCCCACCATTCGACGATGCCGTCCGCGACCCAGGCGTCGATCGTCGCGCGGGCAATCGCGGCCGGGTTGTCCGGATCGTCGGCGCCGGCGAGCACGCAACGGACGGCCACTGAGCGCCGCTTCAGTTCACGCGCCGCGGCCACGAATTCCTCGATCCCCTTGTCGCGGATCAGTCGCGCCGGCAGGACGACAACGGGCGCTCCATCCGCAACCGCTTCACGGTAGCTGAATGTCGCGATATCGACGCCGACCCCGCGGATCAGGATCGTGCGCGCGGGATCGCCGAGGCGTTCGGAGCGCAGCAATGCGCGATCGTCTTCATTTTGCACGATGATCCAGCACGTTCGCCGCCGCAACAACAGGCGCAATAACGCAACCACGCCGCGGCGGTACCAGTGCGCACGCCGGTCGCGCGATGAAAACAGATACCCCATGCCGGTGAATGCGGCGACGAACCGGGTGCGCCGTTCGCATACGAGCGCGAGTGCGCTCAACAGGATGGGTTTCAGCGACACGAGGTGGACGACATCGGGTTGCGTGCGACGGATCGCGCGCCACAGCGACACCACGGCGCGCAGATCGCGCACGGGATAACGCAGCGATCGTTCGAACGGCAAGGCGATGCAGTTGAACCCGAGTTCGCGCAGGCGCGTTTCGAAGCGGTTGAAGCGGGTCGCGACCGTAACGACCCAACCGTGGCGCTGGAGAAACGCCGCGAGCGGCTTGCGGTGCGACCAGAAATACCAGTCCTCGGTGACCGCGAACAGCACCGAGGGACTGGAACGCGGCGTTCCGGTCATCACGCGGAACCGGCGATCAGCGCCGCGACCGGCGGCGCCTGCGGATCCGCGATGCCGGCGTACAGCCGCCGGTAGGCCGTGCAGCAGCCCACCAGCGAAAATTGTTGCCGCACGCGTTCGCGCCCGGCGTGCCCGAGCGCGGCGCGCCGCTGCGGGTTGCCGGCAAGCGCCACGAGTTGCGCGGCGATTGCCGCCGGACTGCGGGGCGGCACGAGTACGCCGGTGTCACCATCGCTGATGGCATCGAGATTGCCGCCGACCGCGGTCGCGATCAGCGGCAAGCCTGCCGCCATCGCCTCGAGCACGGCATTTGAAAAGCCCTCTTCGTGCGCTGCATGGATCGCGATATCGGCGGCGTCCCAGGCCGGACCCGGATCGTCTACCCGACCGAGCCAGCGGATGTGCGGATCGACGCACGCGCGCACGGCCGCGGCCTCGAGCGCTGCGCGAATGCCGCTGTCCGCGCCGACGAACAGCATCGCCCAGTTCGCGGGCAGGTCGGCACGGGCCAGACCGAGCGCGGCGATCACATCCGCATGCCCCTTGTACGGGATCAGGTTGGCCACCATCACGAACACGACGGCATCACGCTCGATCGCGAGTGTCTCGCGCAGCGCCGCCGCCGCGTCGGGATCCGCCCGGTGTGGCCGCACGCCGTTATGCAGTACGGCCAGGCGTGCCGCCGGAACCCCTTCCCCGACCAGCTCTTGCGCCACGGCCGACGAATTCGCGAGCACCGCATCCATGCGTGCATGCAGCCAGCGTTCCAGCACCCGCACCCCGGGCCATTTGCGCTGGTAGGCGTTCAGCGATCGGCGACTCATGATCCGCCGGCAACGCGGCGCGAGAATACTGCACAGGCCGCCGAGCAGGTAGGCCTCGGGCAGGAAAAAGTGCACCACCTGCGGGCGTTCGCGACGCCACGTCGCGAGCAAATGCCGGGCCGTCCGCGCGAGACCGAGCCAGCGGCGCGAATGATGCGCCGGTGAGATGACGCGGATCCCCGCGCGTTCGAACCGTTCGTGCAGGCGACCGCCACCACGCATCGTGTACACGATGATTTCGAGCGGGGAATGATTGACGTCCGGCAGTACGTTCAACAGATGCAGTTCCGTGCCGCCGACTTCGAGCTGTCCGATGACGACGAGAACCTTAACCCGAGCGCTCATAATGCTCGAACCACGCCTGGTACATGAGTACCGGCCACAGCAGGTAGTGCCAGTCGGCCTTGCCGCTCAGGTGTTCCTGCCATTTGCCACGGACTTCAGCCGGATGAAAGTACTCCTCCTCGCGCAGCCGTCGTTCATCGAGCAGTGCTTCGGCCCACTCCCGCAGCGGACCGCGCAGCCACTCACCCACCGGCACGCCGAAGCCCATTTTCGGGCGCTCGATCAGCGCCCGGGGAACGTAGCGGTACAGCACCTGCTTCAGCAGCCACTTGCCGTCCGTGCCACGGACTTTCTGTTCGAACGGCACCGTCCACGCGTGTTCGACCACGCGATGATCGAGGAACGGCACACGCACCTCGAGGCTTTCGCCCATGCTCGCGCGATCGACCTTCGCGAGGATGTCGCCCGGCAGATAAGACAGTAAATCCATCAGCATCATGCGCTCGGTGAAGTTCGGCACGCTCGCAATAATCGACGGCAGCTCCGCGAGCATATCGACATCGCCGGCGCCGATCACGACCTGCGACGGCCGCAGCCACATGCTGATGAGCGATTTGTACACGGCCTGCGAATCATTCGAGCCGCAGATCAATGCAAGCTTGTGCAATTTGTTGCCGAACTGTTTGTAACGCCAATGCTCGGGCATGAGCGGTTTCAGCGGCGCGACGAGCTGATCCACCCTTGCGGCCGGCAACATGCCCGCGAGTTTGCCGAGCCCGGCGCGCAGCGGCCCGGGCATGCGCTCGAAGCGCTGCCACATGTTCTCGGCCAACAGGTAGCGCGTGTAACCGCCGAACAACTCGTCACCGCCGTCGCCCGACAGCGCGACGGTGACCCGGCGACGCGCCAGCGCCGAGACGAGATACGTCGGGATCTGCGAGGAATCGGCAAACGGTTCGGAGTACAGGTGTGGCAGTTGCGGAATCACTGCCTGCGCTTCTTCGGGCGAGACATACAATTCCGTGTGTTCCGTACCGAGGTGTTCGGCCACCCGCTTCGCTTCGTCCGCCTCGTTGAACTCCCCTTCGGCGAACCCGATGCTGAACGTTTTCACCTGGTCCATGCTCTCGGCCTGCATCAGCGCGACGACCGTGGACGAATCGACCCCGCCGGACAGGAACGCGCCGAGCGGTACGTCGGAGATCATCTTGTCGCGGATCGTATGGCGCAGCAGGCCGTCGAGTGCATCGATCGCGCTCTCATCGTCGATCGGTTTGCGCGCGGCCATCGCCGCGGCGGCGAGTTCGGCCGCGGGCCAGTAGGATTCCGGTGCCGGTGCCGCCGTCATATTGTCGGCGTCGACAGTGAGCCAGGTACCGGGGAGCAGTTTCTTCACCCCGGTATAAATCGTGCGCGGCGCGGGCACATAGAAATGCTGCATCATGAGGCCGACGGCATCGCGATCGATCGTCGCGCGCCAGCCCGGCATCTGGCGCAGGCTGTGCAGATCCGAGGCAAACGCGAACGCGCCGTCGACGATCCCGTAGTACAGCGGCTTCTCGCCGAGCCGGTCGCGCGCGAGCGACAGGGTCCGCGCCTCGCGATCCCACAGACCGATCGCGAACATGCCGACGAACTGGCGCAGACTGTCGGCGAAACCGTCACGCTCGATCAGGGCGAGCGCGACCTCGGTGTCGGACTCACCGCGGAACGGATAGCCGGCGCGTTCGAGCTCGCCGCGCAGTTCGAGGAAGTTGTAGATTTCCCCGTTCAGCACGATGACGTAGCGGCCACTGGCCGAAATCATCGGCTGGTGTCCGGCCGGGGACAAGTCGTTGATCGACAGGCGCCGCTGGCCAAACACGATGCCGGCGTCCGCGTCGCACCATTCGCCGTGATCGTCGGGGCCGCGGTGGGCGATCACATCGCCCATACGCCGCGCGAGCGCGAGTGCGTCAGCGGCGCGTACGCCGTCGCGTTTCAGATATCCAAGAATGCCACACATAGCGTTATCAGGCTTCGCCGGTAATTCAACGTGATGTCAGGCTGTCAGCGAGTCCGGAGACTTTCTCTTCATAGACCTGCTCGATATCGGCAAGCGGCCCGAACGCCGCAACCTGCCCTTCCCACATGAGAATGCCCTTATTGCAGTAGCGCTGCAGTACATTGTGCGAGTGGCTGGCGACGAGCAGTATTTCAACGCTGTCGATCAAGTCTTTCATCCGCGCCATCGCCTTGCTCGCAAATCGTTGATCGCCCGCTCCGATGCCCTCGTCCATGATCAGAATCTGCGGTCGAATCGACGTCGCAACGGCAAACGCCAGGCGCGTGCGCATACCGCTCGAATACGTCCGCAAAGGCAGGTGCATATAGTCGCCGAGTTCGGAAAACCCGATGATGTCGTCGAGCTTTTTGCGCATTTCCCGGCGCGGGCAGCCGTGGATCAGGCCGGCGATGAAGATATTTTCGTAACCTGTCTTATCCTGCTCGAGGCCAAGTCCCGACTGCAGGATCGACGCGATCGCGCCGGTCGTAGTCACGCGTCCGCTCGATGCCGGATAGACACCGGCAACAACCTTCAGCAGCGTCGATTTACCCGCGCCGTTATGACCGACGAGGCCGACCCGATCGCCGGACCGCAGTTGCAAATTAACTGCCTTCAGCGCCGTCACCTTCGTCGACGCACCCCCGGCGCCGGAATTCATGCTGATCACCCCGCCAACCGATTTCTTGAGTCCGGCCAACAGCCGTCGGTTGACCCCCGCGATCGGAAACTCGACCGACAGGTTTTCCAGCGTTACTGATGCAGACATGACTTTGCTAGAGCCAGAAAACGACGCTTCGACCGGAATGGCGGATCAGCCAGACCGCGAATGTGAGACCGACGAGCGTAATAACGGAAACATACATATAGGAAAACGGCTCGGGCGCGGTCATGAGCAGCGGCGCCCTCACAAGTTCGATGAAGTTATAAAACGGGTTCCATTCGCTGAAGACTACGGCTTTCGCGGCGAGCTTGTCGTGCCCCCACAGGATTGGCGTAATGAAAAACATCGGCTGCATGATATTGCTCACGAGTTGCAGCAAATCCCGGTAGCGCGTGGCGAAGTGCGCCAGCGTCAACCCGACCCAAATCGAGTTCAGGAAAATATAGGCGACACCGATCGGAAACAGCAGGATCTCCCACGACCAGTGGATCTGAAAAATCAGCAGTATCGCCAGATGCACTGATAAGGTCAGCGCGAAAATCAGGTGGTTGCGCCATACCATGCGCAGCACGAGAACGTAGGGTGATATCGCCGAATTCAGCAGCAGCCGGGAGTTGCTGATGTAGCAACGTCCCGATTCCATAATGACCGATCGAATCAGGTTCCACGTAATGATGCCGCCTGAAAGATAGGGAATGTAACTCTCTGCGCTGTAGTTCAGGATCATTGCATAGAGCACGCCCAGAACGGAGATAAAAATCGCCTGCGAAGCCGGAACCCACAGCACGCCGAGCTTCATCCGGGAGTAGCCGCGGACCACGTCGGCCCAACCCATGAACATCCAGTAGTCGTAAAACCGGCAGGCGGCGAAAAAACCGTGCAGGTTTCCCGGGTTCAGCACCGTGCTTTTCGCTTCGTCGTTCAAGTTTTTCGACCGTCGCGCAGGCTACAGGTATCCATACTGCGTCAGGTGCTCCGCGAGGATCGTGTTCATCTCTTCGATCGTCGCGGGCTTGAGTTTTCTTTTGTGATCGCCGGGTACGACCTGACGCTTGTGCTGCGTGACGTCTTCCGAAGGCACGTCGAAATTCGCGAGATCCGCGACCTGGGTGCGAATGGGTTCCGGCGGATCCACGTCGAGATAGGTGTACAACTGGCTTTCCCAGGACGGAAAATCCAGCACCATGTTTTCGTACGTCAACAACGTGTAGTCGTCGTACTTGTTGCACAGATCGGTGATCATGCTCAGCCGGCGCGAATACGTCTTTGCCTGCTCGAGCGCGAAGCTGTCGATATCCGTTTCCTCGACGTGCGTGCGGATACGGTTGAAAATTTTCTTCAGTACCCCCTCTCCCGGCGCGCCGTGGCTGAATTTGTAGGAATAATACAGCGACACGATGCAGTCACGCGGGTCGCGAACCTGCACCACAATCCTGTTGTCCGCGAGCGATTCGAATTTATCGATGTACGGGCCCCGGAACGCACCGAAATAGTAGCCGGGGGTGGAGAACAGGTGCGATTTTGACACGCAATATTCCCACTCCTTCGTTCCGCTCGTAAATGCCTCGCCGGCGAAGTCGACGTGGACCATGCCTTCGTTCGTGAGTACGAGATCCAGTACCCGATTGACAAAAACACTCGCGGCCTTGTGCATCGTGACAAAGACGACGCTCTTTCGGTCCGAAGTGGTGTTTGGTAATTCGTTCAATTAATCCTTGCCTCCGTTGCTAGAAAATTCAGATCCTGGTTTCGTCCCGAACGAAGCCGGGTCGTCGATGGCCTATTCATCGAATGAAAATATCCCGTCGCGTAACTGAGACTGGTACAGAACCGACGTGTTGCCGCCACTGCGAGCGTCGTATATCCGGAACAGGTGCGCCGCGAAATCCCAGTATGAATACACGTAATGCGCGATAGCCGCCGCTTTCAGTGTCTTGCCTGCGTCCAGCTTTGCGAGTTCGGCGTCAGACTTGAAGTAGACCGCATCCGCCCACCCGAGCCGGGAACCGCCGTAACCCGCCGGATTCTCACTGTAGGTGAGGTAGCCGTGGTCGCGGAAGTCCATCAGTACAAACCCGCGCTCGCGCAGGAACGAGTCAACCTCGTGGTGCAGCGGCTGGTTCCGGTAAACCTGCGCAAATTCAATCTCGACATCGATCGCAACGACGTTCTCCAGCGTTTTCTCGCCGCCCCGCAGGCACGCGAGTTCGCTGCCCTGGACATCGATCTTCAAAAAATCGATGTCCCGCAGATGTTCGATGTCGTCCATTTTGCGCGTCGTTACTTCCGATTCGTTCACGACCTCGAGCATTGATTTCAATGCATGGAACTGCCCGAGAAATTCGAAGTCGGGCTCGAAGTTCGACGACGCCGGATTGAACGCGGTCTCGTAGAACTTCCGCGCGCTTCCGTCACCGATAAAATACGGCAGCAGGACCGTCTCCGTATCGCTGACATGCCGTCGCTCAAGTTCCTCCTGCAGCGGTTCAAACCCGATGATGTGACACGGAAACTTTCGGGTGAGCGGCGAATAGATGTGATCCTGCGAATCGAGTAATTGCGCACCGATATCGGCAATGACGAACGTCGTCTCCGACAACAGCGCCTCGACGGCCTTGTGCATACGGAAATTGTTCGCGACGATCCACTTGAAATTACCGAGCAAGGAACGCTTCAGTCCGGCCGCCGCGGGATCGAGCGCGGCTATTTTCGCCAGCGCCTGAGACCAGTCATCGTGTTTCGAAAGTGCTTTTGCCACGAGCGCACGCTGGGCATCCGTCACCGCGGGATCGCGCATGGCTACCTGAGTGAGGACGTCAACGAGCTGCTCGAAGTGCCGCTGGTCCTGCGCACGGGTTGCCTGGATCTGCTCCAGAGCCTCCCGTGCGGCGCGTAACTGTTCGTTCAGGAGTCGCGCGTCGGATCGACTCTCGAACAGTTCACGAATTCGTGCAAGGAACCGGAGCGGATTAATTTTCACGGCCGGCCGCTTCCAGCCGCGGGGCTGACAAGGTGGATAATATTCGGTCGCAAACCGCGAACACGTCCTCGCACGGGTCCTGCGCGATCAGGCTTTGCCGCTTCGACACCGAAACGGTGAATGCTTCGCTGTCCGTGGTGCACGCGTTCTCAATGACGTGGTCGGCGGCAACGAGTCCGTGGCGGGCGAAAAGCTGCGCAACGAAATCGCGGCCGTAACGAACCTCACCGGTGGCAAAGATCACTTTGTGCGGTGCTTCGAGTTCGAGTAATTCCCGGAACCACTGCATGTAATCGTGCGCGGAACCCCAGTCACAGTAGAAATCGAGTGTTCGAACGGACTGACGGTAATCGCGATCTTCGAGTGCTCTTGCGAGTATCGAGCTTATTGTCGGAATGAAGTATTGTGCCCCCCGTCGCTCCGACTCGTGGTTGAACAGGTACGCGACTGCACCGAATATCGCATGCTCCCGGGCGTAATGATCGATCAGCTGTTCGGCGCTGTTTTTCGTTATCGAGTAAAGGCATTCGGAACGTCGCGGCGTCGCCTCGTCGATGGCGCCGTGCAATGGCGTCCCGAACACCTTCGACGAACTCGCGTAAGCGATACGTAGCCGGGGATCGTGGACGCGCGCATACTCGAGGACGGTATGTAGCGCGCCGACGTTCACGGCTAACGCGTCGGCCCACACCGCCTCGTAAGGAAACCCGTCGGCCCCGTGTATCGCCGCGAGATGGTACGCCTGTGACGGCCGGAATTCCCTGAGCGCGGCCGCGAGCGCGCCGGGAGTACACAAGTCGACGCAGCGATACTGAAACTGCTCCTGTGGCAGCGCGAATCGCGGACCGGGCTGGCGTCCAACGCCCATGACCGTGTCGCCTCGCGCGAGCAACTGCTCGACGAGGATGCTGCCGTCCTGGCCGTTTGCGCCGAGGACGATGGAGCGTCGGGCGGAACCTACTCCCACATCAACGCCTCGAGATCCTGTCCGGTGCTGCCGCCGTCGGCCATTTTCGCAATGACCTCGTCGATGTTCGAGCGGTCGACGATTTCGAGTTCCGGCAACGGAAAGATCAGTTTCGTGCCCTGTTCGACGATGTCCCGTTCCCGGTCGATGAACTCCCGCTTGAAGTGCCAGGGCAGGACGAGGTAGTAGTCCGGGTTCATCGCGCGGGATTTTTCCTCGGAAAGGATCGGGATGTCGGTTCCGAGCGTGAACGCGCCGTCCTTCTCCGGGTTACGATCCGCGGCGGCTTCGGCGATGAGGCAATCGATACCGTACCACTGCAACAGCACATTTCCTTTCGTTGACGCGCCGTATATGTGGATCGTTTCCCCGCGTCGTCGAATGTCATAGAGCAGCGCGCGCGTCGCATCCCGCAGCCGGTTGATGTTCGAACGAAAATGCCCGTACGGTACTTCCGTGTCGAGCGCCATATCGAATTCGCGCAGCCGCAGGCGTTTCAGGTAGTTTTCGTCTTCCTGGGTGCCGTTCGTTACATTGTTTCCGTGCGTGACGTAGCAACGTATCGAACCGCCATTGATGTCGTTGATCGCGATCTTGAATACCCGCAATCCGGCCGCTTTAAAAATGAATTCCAGCGCCGCAAGGCTGTAATACTCGAGGTGTTCATGACAAATCGTATCGAACGAATTCTGCAGCAGCATGAGCGGCAGGTACGACATCTCGACGACCCAGACACCGCCGTCAGCCAGAACGCTCTTGATCCCCTTCGCGAATTCAACCGGATCGTCGAGGTCGTAGTACATCGCAATCGATGTGACGATATCGAACTTCACATCCCCGATGACCTGATACGCCCGCTCCGACGGAAAAACGGTGTTCGCGAGCGTAACGTTGAGCTCGGGAGCGATATCGAGCGCGATGTCGGAAGGGTCGACACCAAACCTGACCGAGTCGGCCGGATAATTGGAGAGCAGAGTGCCGTCGTTGCAGCCGATATCGAGCGCCTTCAGGCGCGCCGGCTTGTTCACGAGCGAGTCCATTGCCGACGATGCGATCTCCGCGAGATGATTGCGCATCGTCGCGTTCGTACCGGATCGATACCAGTAGTTCGTGTACAGCACGTCAGGCGGAAACGTGTGCGCCAGCTGGACCAGGCCGCAGCTGTTTCCGCCCGCGGTAACGTCGCAACGCACGAGGCGGGTTGGCAGTTTCCGCCGCGGGGGCGCGGGCGTATCACGTTTCACGAACGCGCCTTGCAAACACTGGTCGCCGAGGTCAACGACCTCCACCAGGTTTTCCGACCCGCAGACTCGGCATCGGGTTAAGTATCGTGGGTGCATGATTTACTCCTCAGGTCGAGCGATGCGTCAATGGCCCGGATTGACCGTGCTGCAGGCTTCTACAATCGCTTTGTAATCGCTCAGAATGCCGTGAATCTGTGGCAGGTACGCCATCGTGCCGTGCTGGGTTTTTTGCTGGTCGTGTTGGCGGGACACGCCGATCGTTCGGGGTATGTGCACGATCTCCGCACCGGCCATGGCCATGCGCAGGAACAAGTCGTAGTCCATCGCGTAATAAAGATGCTCGCGCAGGAATGCCCCGGATGCCTCCCAGATCCTGCGGGAAAAGAACACCTCGGGCTGGAAAAAAAAGTCGGACGCCTGCCAGTTACCGAGAAAATTCGACACGTCACCGAAACTGAGTCGCTGGACCCGGTTCAGCTCGACGGCAGAATGATGCAGGAAAGACAACTCCCCCGCACCGTTAATCACCCGGCATCCGCCCGCGACGATGTCCACGGGATTGTCCGAGAATGCTTTCGCGATATGGAACAGTGCATTTTCCGCGAGGACATCGTCACTGCAGATCCAGGTCATGATGTCGCCCGTCGCCAGCCTGAACCCCTTGTTCAGGGCCTCGGACTGGCCATCATCCGGTTCGATCACGAGCGTCGAGATGCGATCGCGATAGCGCTCGAGTATTTCAACGGTGCCGTCACCGGAATTCCCGTCGACCACGATGTACTCGAGTGCGGGGTAACCCTGATCCAGGATCGATCGAAGGCACGCCTCGATGTAGTCCGCCTGGTTGTAGCTGACCGTAATCACCGAAATTTTCGGCCAGCCGCCGGCCGGCTCCGGCGGGACGCCGGACTTTGTCGCGGATTCCGGTACGCCACGATAAAGCCACTGGTTTCGCGCCACCTCCGTAACACTGTCCCAGCCGGCGAGGATCTCCGAGGGTTGACCCAACAGCAGGACGCTGTCGTCGCGCGAGTAATTGCCGTCCAAGGCGCTCAGCGTGTCGTCTGCATCGCCACCGCCCTTGAGTACGAACAGCCGACCGCCGGATGCCTGATTCTGCTCGCACTCGTGGAGCGCGAAATGAACGAGGCTCATTTTGCGCCGCCGCGTCAATGACATCCCCTGGCCCTGATGATCGATGCGGGACTTGAGCGCAACGATGACCGCGCGCATGCTGACCCGCGGCGCGTTGCGAACGAGCCAGGTCATCGAGTCGCAGATGATGAGCGAGCTGTTTTCGATCGCTTCGCTCAGCGCCGGATGCGCGTGTTGCGCGAATTTGTCCGCGTAACGCCCGAGCCGCGGCAACCCTCGCAGGAGCAGCGATCGGGTTTTTGTAAAGGCACGGTAAACCCTGTTTTTCCAGTGGAATTGCGCCGCGTCGTCGATTTTTCTGCCGATGACGTCACTGAACCGCGTACCCATGCCGTTCGTACCGGATCGCGTCGCTGCCGCGTTCGCCCGGGGTAAGGTCCCGCGGCATGCGCGGACGTTCAAACCCGACAGCGAAGCTGCGCGGGCGTCGATTTCTTCGGCCACACCATGGGAGTTCGCGTCGTATTTGATCCGATCACACTGCGTGTCGATCAGGGCCGAATATGCCTGCCATCCGAACGCGGATTCAGGCACGAAATGAAGCGGGCACGACTCGCCCATGCCCGTAATTTCCAGCTGCCCGGGGCCGCTGTCGCGTTGTTGTTCTGTCGCTGCCATCACACGGACCAGACGGTATCGAGGTACTGTTTCATTTCACGCTCGACGTCCGGCATCCGGCACGTCGGATCGGACAGGACCTTCGGCGCGACGACGTAGCGCGCGAAATGCAGCAACTGCGGGTGCCAGCCGTAACGCGCGGCGGTTACGAGCGTCGACCGCGCGGCGTCGGCATACTTCATTCTCTGCAACAGCCAGCGGTCGATCAAAGTCGTATAAAATTCGAACGAAATGGTCGCGGAATCCTCGTGAAAACGGGTCCGACACGCCGGTACACCGTCGCGAACGAGCGTGAGCACTGCCTCGACGAGCGTCTCGGCAGAGACATCATGCATTTCGACGAAATGATCCGATGACCGGCCGAAATAGTCGAAATCCTGCGCAAACGACGCGTACATCGATGTCTCGCCTTTGAGCAACTGGATGTTCGGCAGGACTTTCGCGCTCTGTGACGTTGCAATCACCGTGAGTCCACTGCCGCAACCGATGAACAGTGTGCAGTGATGGGTCAGCCCCGCGGATTCCCGCATCGTCAATCCGCTGCCGTCGATGATCTCGGCCCGGTCGCTGGTAAACGGGAGGTGCGAGGACACGATGACGCACGTATCGTCGCGGGCTTTAACGATTCGGTTCGCTGCTTCGATCGCGAACTCAGGCGTAACGTACGACTGCCCGCTTTTCGAAAAGCTCTCGAACAGGATTACGTGTTTGAATCGCTCGAGCTGATGGCGATGCCGGAACGCCTCGACGTGCGAGACTTCCTCGTCATCCAGAGCGATGACCGTCTCCACCGGAACGGCGATCTCCGCGCCATAGGCGCGCAGGATGCTCGGGCGGATACTGCCGTCGAAATTACGGAAGTTGTTCGGCCAGATCTGCGACAGGATCACCTTGTCGTAAGCCGGCGCACACCCGCCCTGCCGGCGGAGCAGATCCGCCTCGAACGAATACCATGCCTGTTCCTGCGTCGACCAGTCCTCGACCGGGATTTCCCAAATCTCATCAACGTGCGGATTGTTTCGCAGCACCGACTTGCACAATCCCGAGATCGCCCACGTCAGGTGGCAGTCCGGGAAATCGTGCTTGACCTGGTGCGCCAACACCGTGGCGTACAGGCAGTCGCCGTTCGAGCCGAGCTGTCCCAGTAATACCTTCACAGTCTTCGACCGCGGTTTGACGGCGCTGCCCGCTTCACGACATCAATAATCCTGGTAGGACTTTTCTTCGACAATTGCCGAACCGAGAAGCACGTTGATCTCGCGTTTCAGCGCGGCGCGTTTATCGTTCGTTTTGTAAACGCTGCGCGCCAACTGCACGAACTTCTCACCGAAATCACGGCGCCGCTCCTGATCGCGAATATCATCTTCGAGGTTCCAGATCTCGAGGTTGACGGCTTTGAGCCTGTCCTTCAGAACATCCAGGGCGTCGGACTTCGGTACGCTGTGCAGAAATTCGTCGTTCAGGATCCCGAGCTCGTTGCTCACATTCGCGAGCTTGTCCGGATCGTCGATATGCTCCTGCTTGATTTCAAGAATGCTGATCTTGTCGACCAGTTCACCAACCGAAATGTCAACCTTGATGGATACCACGATGTAATCTTCTCGCGCTTGCTGGAAATTCTAATCCGTTGCCCGCGACTACATGTCCGCGAGCCAGGATTCGCTGTACAGCGGGCCCAGATCCCGCAACAGCCGCTGCTGGCCGTCGGCGACACAGACAACCGGCATATCGTCGATTAACGCGAGGCGGTCCTCGCCGGCCGCATACGACAAATTACCGTGCTGGTCTCTGGAATCGCGGTGACGTGACGGGTAAGCCTTGAGTGATTTCAGCTTCGGCTCGATATGCGCGAACAGCTCTTCGCGGACGAAAAACGCGTTGATCCCGTTCGAGCAGGTTCCCACGAAGCGATACCCTTTGCGTTCCGCGAGTTCACGCACCGCGCCGATGGACGCGCCGAAATACATGCCCGAGTAATGCGCGTTGAAGCGCGAAAAACCGGCATCGTAAGGCACGGTTACCGGGACCATGTCGCCGAAAACCGGGTTGTATTCCATGATCAGAATTGCCGGATCAATCACGTCTATCGCCTCGGCGACCCAGTAATCGTTGCCGTCGATATCAACGCTGAGCAGCCCGACTTTGCCGCTGAAGCCGTTGTCTTTGAGCACCTCGTTGATATTTTCGCGGGTGACGAACGCGCATGCGGCCGTCAAATCGTGCTTCCAGTACAGCGGCGTCGAGCGGACGTAGTCCATATGCGCGGCATTGCCGTCGAGAATCAGGCCACGCCAGTTGCGATTTTGAATCAGGAATCGCGTATTCGCTTCCATATAGTTCTCGACGCCGAACTCCACGAACGTCGTTTCCTTAATCGGCAAATTCTGGATCAGCCACTCGATGATGCCGTCCTCGCCCCATTGCGAAAATACGCGAAACTCGGCCGCGGCAAGGTCATGCAGGTCGCGCCGTTGCTGCAGCATCCAGCTGCTCTGGCGCCCCATCAGCATCAGCTGACGATCATGTACGTCGATCTGGTAGTGAAAACTTCCGGGAATACTTTGAATCGCCCGGATCAACTGTCGCACTCGTTCAAGCATCGTCATTCAACCGACGATTCCAGGACGCCTGCCGACGTGCGGCCACGCCTGCGGAGCACGCGGCTGCAATAGAGAGCAAGCAGAACTTGCGATCGAACTGTCGAGATCAAGTGCGGTTACCTTAAGTAGAAATTCCGGTTGCAAACGTATGCCCGTCGCTTGCTGTTAGTCTGGCCCCACGGGACGCAGCCCCAAAATCGACGGGACCAGCACCCTGTTCGTGCCTGCCTCGCGACACAGATCCCGCAGCTTTTCCGCCGGGTCGCGCAACTCCGTGAATAACCACGCGTCCACTGCCGGCGCATCGGCTAAACGCCGGTACACCGGCACGTCGAGCAATTTCCCCGAACCCTCACCGGTATGCACGAGGCACCTGATTTCAAAGCCGAACTCGAGCGCGCGGAACGCGGCGATTTCAGCCAGGTCCGAATGTCCGTACAGACCGAGTTTCGCGTAGCCGCGCTCGCGCGCGACGTTCAGCAACTCGGCACAGGATTCCGAAGCACTGCGGTAAAAGCTGAACGAGTAACTGAGGTACGAAGCCGTCAGTCTGCCCTTCTCCGCGAACCCCTTCGGCGTGAGGTAATAAAGGTACCGGTTCGCGGGCGCTTGCTTGATTTTGACGAGCCCCTTGTTCACGCAACGCTTCAGGTACGAATTTGCGAGCCCGAGAGCGACGCCCATGTGCCCGGCGAGGTAGCGTTGCGTGATGTCGCTCTTGGCGTCGATCGCTTCGAGGATTTCACGGGTTACGGCTTCTTCGCGTTGCTCAGCGTTCATACTTTGAACACTATAGTCGGGTACCGTGCCCCGGGTCAACGCAAGCCGCGCCCGTATGCACGCGCCGCGGCGCAGTTTGCGCGGCGGCCGGGGAACTCGCCCGGCACGCAGGAGAACCACGGGCGAGCGCGGTCCGGAGCCAGGGAAATACCGGCAGGAAAGTGCCGAATCGCTCGGTTAAACTTTGAACGCGGGCGATATAAAACGAAGCTTGAAACTTCTGCATGCCGGCAGGTTTCGTAACCGGAGCGCCGGCGGGGGGCACGATGGCAAACACACGCAGCGGATTACAACCGCAATCGCCAAACAAATATGTCGCCGGCCTGACGAACGGGACACAGTGGGCCCTGCCCGCGAACCGCACGCTGGCCTGGGCGCTCGCGGATTTGGGCTACGATGACGATTGGCACTGGCCCAACCCGTCCGCAACCGCAAGCCTCGGCGCCGGGATTTTCGCGAGCTTCGCGGAAGTCGCGAATATTCGCTTCGCCTATGCCGGGCATGTCGAAAATCCGAACGCAACCTTAGCCGACATCGTTGTTACGGGAACCAGCAATCCCTCGCTTTGGGGTTTCGCCCCGAATGTTATCGCGCGCGCGTATTTTCCGAATGATCCGCTGACGAACGAATTTCTCGCCTACCAGGGAATCAGTTCATACCCGAACGCATCCGGAGACGTCTGGTTCAATTTCACGAACACGACAATAGCCGGCTCGAGCTTCAATCCGGGCAGCGCCGGGCATTTCGTCGCTTTGCACGAACTGGGTCACGCGCTCGGGCTCAAACACCCGCACGACGATGGCGGCACCGGACGGCCTACGTTTACGCAACTCGGACTCGCCCCGCGGGATACCCAACTGCTAACAGTCATGTCTTACTGCGCGGCGCCCCGGGCACGAACCGGCTTATGGGATGTGGCGGCGCCGACACGTTGATCGGCGGCGATGGCAACGACAGACTCCTCGGCGGGTCCGGCGATGACACGCTGATCGGCAGCGCGGGTGATGACACGTTTGTCTACGATGCGGACGACGCGAATGTCAGAGGCGGCCCCGGCGAAGACACGATTAAACTCGTCGGGACGGGAATGCTCGTGGACCTGACCGCAATCGACAACACGACCTTCATCGGTATCGAGATCATCGATCTGACGGGCGCGGGCAACAACACTCTGCGTTTGAATGGCCTCGACGTGCTCGACCTCTCGGACACCGACGTGATGCGTGTGGACGGAAACGCAGGCGACTCGGTGCTTACGCAAGACAGCGGCTGGAACCAGGCCGCTGGCGGCCCGGTAGCGCTCGCGGGGCATTCCTACGCGACCTATACGCAACTCGGCGCGACCCCTGCTCGTCGATACCGATATCGATCGCAGCGGTATCACGTTCGTATGAGCGCCCGGCGCAGTCATGTTCCGCTGCGATGAGATTTGAATTGCGCTCCGACCGGACACCGGTTCGCGGGATCGCGCCCGACGTCCCATGCCTGGCGCGACCATACCGGAGCAACGGGCTTCCCCGCGAAAATCCCCAGCTGCGCACGGCCGCGGCGGCGTCCGACGCTTGCGTTAGCCTCAAGACCGCACCTTCAAACGGCGCCTGTTGAGCGGTGATCGGCTTTCACGACGCTGTCGGCGCCGGCACCCACGCCCCGTAACCAAATTTGCCCCGAAGAATTTAGACCTTATTATGCAGGCACCTCCTCCGGGCCTCATGCGTCACTGTGAAAACATTAAAACATTGGATATCAGATCGTTATTCGGCAATTTTTGGCAGTACGAAACGGGCACGCAACTCACACCCGAAAGCCTATCGCGACAACCTTCGTTTCGCGCACCTCAAGAACCAGGATCCTGAAGATCTTTCGCCCGCGGCGGCGGAACATCTCGCTGTGTTCGTGCATATTCCAAAAGCGGGGGGGACGAGTATCAAGAACCTGCTGCTGCACAACTATGCACGGCTATACCAGGACCACCATCGCCGTCTGAACAATTTGCGTGAATCGATCGAGGGTATCGGCGCCATACGCGCGCTGTCGGCGCATGCACCGATGGGTTTCGAAAAACGGCTTATCGATGAATTTTCGGCGCTCGTACCGCACAACGGACAGTTTGATATCCGCGACGCAAAGATCGTGCGTTTTTCCATTACACGCGACCCGATCGATCGCCTCGTATCCACGTACAACTTCGTACGTTCGTTTCCCATGCATGTACTGCATAAGCAGGCCAAGGATCTCGATCCCGACGAATTCTTCGTACTCATGGAACGTGAACGTCCCAGGGAATATTCGAACCTGCAGTGCTTTTTTTTATCCGGTGCAAAGCCCACGTTTGTCGCTGCACGGGAATCCATGGAGCGGAATTTCGCCAAGGTCGTTGATATTTCCGCCCAATCGAAACTCGTAGATTATCTCGTGCAATCCCTCGGCCTGAATCGCCCACCCGGCGACCTCCCGCGAAATGCGAGTCCAAACCAGATTCGCCGCGGCGATCTCACACAGAGATCGTTGGACCGGCTGTTAGCGGCGAACCAGGAAGATTTGCGTCTTGCGGACTTCGTACAGGCTCGCGATGCCTGAACGTCCGCAACGCGTACCGGACCCTGGGCTGGCGGGCCGTTGAGTTGTGGCGTGAGTAAACCGCCCATCCGGCCGACTTCGGCAGAATCGGCTGCCCGTCTAGGCACAGGCTGCGATTAGCGTCATCTGCGGGTTCCGCGCACTATGAACCGGGCCGCAAGGATGGTCGCTCTACGAAAACACGACCTGCCACAGCCGACCCGCTCTTGCGTTGTCAGTTCCCGAGCAATACGTATACAGAGGAGCATTGCGGCGTGCATTGCTCGGCTTCAGCTCTTCAGCGACGCCAGCGAAGTCGGTCGCTTTGATTGCGACCAGGCGATTTCGGCCGGTCTGTCCCCTGGCAAGGATCGGAGCGGCTCGCGCTCGACCCGAGTACGGGCAGCGGTGGAAGTACGTCTACGTGGTACGGACCAGCCGCGCCTCCTCCCTCCATTACCCGCATGAACCGGCTCCGTTATCAAAAGGCATCGCGGCCGGATAAGTTTGCACTGGGAATGCTGAGCGTCGCAGCGCGCGAGAATGCCTTGATAAAACGCTGCGAAGAACTGCTGCGAACGCGGAGTTCGCCGGCGCGGATCCGGGGATATTCCGACTTGATCTGCAATTCGGCGCGTCGCGTCCGCGGTTCCGGTTCCGGTTCCGGTTCCGGTTCCGGTTCCGGTTCCGGTTCCGGTTCCGTGAAAATCGTGCAGGATCGTTTACGAAATGCGGTGCCAGGATGTTACGTACAGCACCCGTGGCCAGCGCGAGGTATTGCGGTTCGATGCGGGAACAGTCGTCGCCTGATGCTGATGCCCGACCGACAATATGTTTGCGGTAACCAGGCGGTGACAAGTTTCACTGTCAGCCGCGGCCACGGACTTCAATACCGCGGCAACGAGTCGCCGCGTTATCTCGAAAGGGGTATATTAATTTTTTTCCTCAATGGGCGATGAGTAATGGGCGATTGTAGTTTCGATGGCTGAGCAACTGCCGGATGCTGACGAGCCGTGCGTCGTGCTGATATCGGCGCCCGGGGTGGACTCCGCACCCCTAAGACAGATATTCGACAAGGTTTACGGCGACCATTGCTTTCACGTCCCGTTTGTTGGTGCAGTCGACGCCGTTCGCGCCTGTACGCTCCAGGACGCGCGCAAAATAAAATGCATCACCATGTCGAACCCGCTTGGTTTCCACCGATATTTCGGCGCGCCCGTGCCCAACGTGCCGCTCAGGGAAGACGGACTGTTCACCGGCAGGGATATCGTTCATGTCGCACTCGTCGCCAACCCGGTGCATCGTCAATTAACCCTGCAACAGCAAATCGCGTCTGCGCCGGACCATCCCTACAATGAACGGGCTAAATCGTGCAATTTTCACGAGTTTCTCGAATTCATGAGTGAGGCAGAACCGGGAATTACGAACAACCAGCAATGCGGATTGTTATCGGGGGAGTCGAGCCGCACGTTCAAATCCGCCAAAATGGCCATTATGTCGCAGCCGTTTCTCGCTTCCACGCCCGAAAATATCGGGCCGCTGGCGAGAGCGCTCGGGATTCGACTCGGTTGGGACACGAACCACCTGTCCGTGGTCGCCGCCTCGTCGCCCCCGGGAACGAACGGGATATCCCGGATTCTGACATCAACGAAGGACTCGTTTATGCAGTTATACTACCGCCACCGTCAATCTGTGAACGATCACGACGAGGCGCTTTTCCGCTGGATCAAGTCTGCCCCGGATTCCGTCAGGCGGGGATCTGAACTCGAGGTCGGGGCCAACGCGAACGGAGCAATCGATGCACATGACTCCGAGGCGAGCTGACGTATCCCGCCAGCCCCTGTCAGAGACCAGCGCGGCGCGATCGTTCCTAATCGATTTGTTTCGACGTTTAAGCGCCTCAATTTACCATAGCGCGCCCCGGATCCGGGCGACTAGCCAGCCGCGCCGGTGCGCCGACGCCCTCATCAACTACGAGAAGCCAACGGATTAAACGTGGCTTGAACAGCAGGCTCGCGGAAATGAATAAATCGGCTCCAATAAACGCCAACATGCTAACAGTGCCCGCCACGAAGAATGCAGACACAGTCTTGTGCGAACATTTTTCACGTGAGATCACGATACTTTCGGACGGAGACGTAACTACCTGCTGCGTCGATAACATGGGCCTTAATCGGTTTGCGAACATATACGAGCATAGTCTCGAAGAGACGATGGTTCGTCATCGTGAAAGCAAGAGAAATTTCGTTAACCAGCCGAGGAAAACCCCGGCCTGCCTTGCCTGTCTGCGCAACTGGACGATTCGCCCGTACATGTACACAGACGACGAAGCAGCGATCGAACGCTTCGAAAATGATCTGTTTTTGCCTGACCAGTTCGTGCTCGAAGTAACTTCACGATGCAACGCGCAGTGCATGACATGCATACATAACTGGATGGACAATGATTTGTCTTCGGTCAGATCCGGGACAACCGGCTTTCTTGATCTTGAATATCTCGCAGAGTGGCTTGAGCCTGCGTATTCGAACATGCGACGAATGCGGATGTACAACTACGGAGAACCTTTTTTGCATAAAGGCCTCGAGCGCTTTTGCGGGTTTCTCAAGTCGAAAAACCAGGATGTAATGATTGGTATTTCGTCGAACGGCACATCTTTTGGTTCCGACAAACGGATCGCGGCAATACTTGAAAGTGGCATAGATGCGGTGATCGTATCGCTGCACGGCGGCACGTCGGAAATCAGCCGTCGATACATGGGAGAGAAGTTTCCGTTTGACAAGGCGCTCGACAACATCGGCAGACTCATGGCCGCAAAGAGACAGCAGAACATACAACTTCCGGTCGTCGACCTGAAATGTGTACTGTTTGAGTGGAATGACAGTGAAAAAGACATTACGCGGTTCGCGGAGCTTGCCGATGAACTCGACGTTGACGCTTATCATTTCGTTCCTACCGGAGGCAAGATCGGTACAAAGCGTCTGGCTCCCGGCAGCGATGCCTGGAAAGCATTCGAAGCGGCGGGAAAGGCCGCGGTTAATCGACGCGTCGGCGACATACCGAACGACTACGCCCGGACACTCGTCGAGAAGGATGATTTGTGACAATCGCGAAACAGGCTGCGGACGTCATTAATAGGTTGATACTGTACTGCGTGATCACCGTCGTGCGATAGATTGCCTCCCGGGCAGTGCACATGGACACATGCACATCCCTCCTCTTCGGCTTTTATGAGCCTTTGCAGTCAAACCGGATCGTCGCCGACCCGTGAACATTGCGGGGCGTGATCCGGAGTGTCACGAGAAGCGTTGTAGTAGTCCGTCCCCTGCGGTGCATCAGTCAATGCCGTGATCCCGGTAACCGCGCGGTTCGACTCGGGCACGCGCGACGCGCCACCGGAGGGAACAGCCAAGCGGCTACGGCAGAACCGCTTTTGAACTCAGGCTTCATATCCAGGCGCTGTTGACGCGTGTTAGACTTTCGCACGCCCTGCGATGAGCCAGTAATCCGTCCGTGCAGAATGAAAAAGCTGGTTAAAAAATTCGTCCGCTTGTTCGGCGCGGAACTGGTCAGCAGCGACACCCTGCAACACTGGCAGCGCCAGTCGCAGGAAGCGGTACTGCAACAGATCGTGACACTCGATCAGGAAATCAATACCGTGATCGACGTCGGCGCCGCGCACGGGGAATGGAGCCTCGCCTGCGCACGAATATTTCCCGCTGCCCGCTACGAACTGTTCGAACCGCTCGTCGAATACGCCGAACGGCTCGACAGCGCGGTCGGCAAACTCGGGCGCGCAGTCCATCACAATGTCGCGCTCCATCGCGCACCCGGCGAAATGCAGATTAACGTGCACCCGGATCTCGTCGGCTCCTCGTTCTATCTCGAGAACGAGGACAGCGACGTCAACGGTTATCCGCGTTCGGTGAAAGTCGCGACCCTCGATTCCGTACGCGACGCCGGCGGGTTCGAACCGCCGTACCTGTTGAAAATCGACGTGCAGGGTGCCGAACACGACGTACTCGCCGGGGCCGGGCGCACGCTTGAACAGTGCGCGTTCGTCGTGTGCGAAACGTCGTTTTTCAATTTTTACGAACACGGCGGCTCCGTCGGGCAGATTATTCATCTGATGGAACAGGCCGGCTTTGCCATCTACGACATCTTCGGCCTGTCCTACCGGCCGCTCGACGGTGCACTGGCGCAGGCGGATTTATGCTTCGTGCGCGCCGACAGCAAATTCCGCGCCCGTCACGAGTTCGCAACCGCCGCGCAGCGCCGGGAGGTCACCGCCCGCCTGCACCGCCTCAGCGCCACGACGATCCGGTGACGTCGCGACCGGACGACCATGGATACGCCCGCAGTACCCGGCCCCGTGCTTTCGATCATCACGCCGTGCCTTAACCAGGCGAACACGATCCGCCGCACGATCGAAAGCGTCGCCGCGAATGACGGCGCCGTGATCGAGCACATCATCGTCGACGGTGGCTCGAATGACGGGACGCTGGAAATTGCCTCGGAGTATCCCGGTGTGACGGTGATCAGCGGCCTCGACGCAGGCCCTTACGATGCGATCAACACGGGTTTCAAACACGCCCGGGGGGACGTACTCGCGTGGCTGAATGCCGATGACTTTTATCTTCCGCACGCGCTCGATGTCGTCGCCCGGATCTTCGACGCGTTCGACGATATTCGCTGGTTGACGAGCCGGTACCCGCTGACGGCGAACCCTGACGGTCATGTGACGGGTGCCGGACGCATCGGCTGCTACAGTCGTGAACGCGCGCTGCGTCCGGATTCGCTGCGCTTCGTTCGCGACGTGCCGGCAATGATGCAGCAGGAATCGACGTTCTGGCGCCGCGATCTGTGGGACGAGGCCGGGGCTGCGCTCGACCCGCAATTCCGGCTCGCCGCGGATTTCGAACTGTGGCTGCGGTTCTGGAAACTCACCGAACCGGTAGCACTCGAGGCGCCGCTTGCGTGTTTCCGGCAACTCCCGGACCAGCGCAGCCGCGTGCATGAAAACGAGTACCGGCACGAAGTGGAAGCCGCATTACAGTTGCACGCGATCACGCGTGCCGGCCCGCTCCGAACGCTCGCGAGACGCGCCGCGTTGTCGCTGCGGGGACTGCCGCAGGCATTACTGCGCCAGTGTCCGTTCGCCGCCGGGCAACGCGTTGTTGCATTCAACCGGCAGTCCGGCGCGTGGGAACTGCGACTCGAATACGCGGTACCCGCGTAGCGGCACGGTTTTGATGACGAACCCGGGTTTCAGCGTCATTACGCCGTCGTTCAATCAGGCGCAATATATTCGCGAAAACATCGAATCCGTGCTCGCACAGGACTATCCGAACGTCGAACACATCGTCATCGATAATGCGTCCACCGATGGTACGGTAGAAATACTCGAGGCGTACCCGGGGCTGATCTGGCGCTCGGAGCCCGATTCAGGACAATCGGACGCCGTCAACAAAGCGCTGCAACTCGCGACGAAGGAATGGATCATCTGGGTCAACTCCGACGATTTTCTGTTGCCGGGCGCACTGCACGCGCTGGCGGCAATGATCGGCCGGAACCCGTCCACGGCGGCGCTGATCAGCAATCACATCCGGGTGGATGCAGCGGGAAAGCGCATCGCGAAAGTCAGGCCGAACTACTCGCCGTGGAAACTCCGGCACTGGTGGTGGAGCGCATTACAGTTATGGCAACCCGGCTCCGTATTCAAAAAGCAGGTCTTTACCGACACGGGCCCGCTCGATACCGGGTTGCATTACGCGATGGATTTCGATTTCATGCTGCGCGCCCATGCGCGCTACCCGTTCCGGTTTTTCGATGCCGACCTCGTCGCGTTCCGGCTGCATGAGCGACAAAAAGGTCACGTCAATGAAATGCCGTTCATCGAGGAGCGGATCCGCGCAACGTTGCGTTACTGGCGCGAACGAAGCCGGGCGAAATACCTGCTGTATTCCGTTGTCCTGTATTTCGCGCACGGCTCGCTCGAATTCGTACAGGGGCTGCGACGCTACGAAGCAGGTGATCGCGAACAGGGAGCGCGGATGATCCGGCAAGGATTGATGCGCAACCCGGCCGCGTTGCTGCGACCCGAACATGTCGGTTTCTGGTTGCGCAAGCTCCTCGGAGCCGAGCGCTACTATCGGTTTCGCTGAGCGCATGGCGTGACCGGCGCTATCGCCCGCCGCGTTCGATCCCGGGCCGTTCCCCGCGATAACTCCCGTCCATGACGGCCCGCCACCAGTCTTCGTTCGCGAGATACCATGCGACAGTCTTGCGCAGCGCCGACGTAAAGTTCTCGCGCGGGCGCCAGCCGAGGTCGCGCTCGATTTTCGTCGCATCGATTGCGTAACGCAGATCGTGGCCCGGGCGATCGGCAATAAATTCGATCAGTTCGGCCTGCGCTCGTCGGCGCGGGCGCAACTCGTCGAGCAGCGCGCAGATCGCGTGGACGACATCGATGTTGCGCAGTTCTTCGCCGCCACCGACATTGTAGGTTTCGCCACTCGCGCCACGACGGATGACCTCCCATAAGGCTTCGACGTGATCCTGGACGTAGAGCCAGTCGCGCACATTCGTACCGTCGCCGTACACGGGCAGGCGTTCGCCGGAGATAGCGCTGATGATCATGAGCGGGATCAGTTTTTCGGGCGACTGGTAAGGGCCGTAATTGTTCGAGCAGTTCGTCATGACCACAGGCAGGCCGTAGGTCTTGTGCCACGCCCGCACGAGATGGTCGGCCGCCGCCTTGCTCGCGGAATACGGCGAGTTCGGACGATAAGGCGAGGCCTCCGTGAAGCGCCCCGGTGACGGCAGGCTGCCGAACACCTCGTCGGTCGAGATGTGATGGAACACGAACGCCGCATCTTCGGCTCGCCGCTGTTGCCAGTGACGCCGCGCCGCACTCAGCAGTGCATACGTGCCGACGATATTCGTATTGACGAATTCCCCGGGCCCGTCGATCGAGCGATCGACATGGGATTCGGCGGCGAGATGCGCCACCGCGTCCGGCATGTACTGCGCGAACAGGCGGTCGAGCGCGGCTTCGTCACACACGTCGACCCGCGCGAAGTGATGCCGGGGGTTGTCGAGTACGCCGGCCAGCGATTGCAGGTTGCCCGCATACGTTAACTTGTCGACATTGACGACGGTAAGCGCCGTTGTTTCGAGCAGATGCCGCACGAACGCCGAACCGATGAATCCTGCCCCCCCGGTTACGAGGATGGTTGCGATCGTGCGCTCGCTGCCTGCATCAGTCATACCGTTCTACCCCGGTATTGCACCGTGTAATGACGCGCCGGTTAACGGACGCGTTCGGGTTGCGGGATTAACCCGAATTCACCGCGTCGACTACCGCATCAATGACGCGGTCCTGTTGTTCGGGATCCAGGAAAGGATGCATCGGTACGCTGAACACGCGCTCGGCAACCGCTTCCGTCACCGGCAGGGATACGTCGCGCAGGTGCGCGAACGCCACCTGCTTGTGCAGCGGTACCGGGTAGTAAACCGCCGTCGGTACTCCCCGTGCGTTAATCCGTTCCAGCACTTCGGATCGCCGGTCGCATTGCAGCGTGTATTGCGCGTACACCGAGGTATTGCCCGGTGCGATGGCCGGCACGACGAGCGCCGGGCAACGCGCGGCGAATGCCGCCGAGTAACGCGCGCCGATGCGTGCGCGCGCGTCCACCTCGTGCGGGAACGACTCGAGCTTCGCCAGCAGGATCGCCGCCTGCAGCGTATCCATACGGCCATTAATCCCGATCACATCGTGATGATAGCGCTCGCCCTGACCGTGAACACGCACACTCGCCATGCGCGCGGCGAGTGCCGGGTCGTTCGTGAAACACGCGCCGCCATCGCCGTAGCAGCCGAGCGGTTTCGCCGGGAAAAAACTCGTCGCGCCCACCGTGGCCAGGCCGCCGGAACGTTTGCCGTTGCGGGTGGCGCCGAAGCTCTGCGCGGCGTCTTCGATGACGGCGAGACCGCGGGCAGCGGCAAGCGCGTTGATCGCGTCAAACGCGGCGCACTGACCAAACAGGTTCACCGGCATGATGGCGCGCGTGCGCGGCGTGATCGCCGCCTCGATCAGGTTCGGGTCGAGGTTGTACGTGTCGGCTTCGATATCAACGAACACCGGCCGCGCGCCGAGCAGCGCGATCATCTCCGCCGTCGCGATGAACGTGAACGCGGACGTGATGACCTCGTCGCCGGCGCCGACCCCGAGCGCCATCAACGCGGCAAGCAGGGCATCGGAGCCGCTCGACACCGCGATGCAGTGCGAGGTGCCGACATAGTCCGCGAGCCGTTGCTCGAGTTCCGCGACTTCGGGACCGAGAATGTACTGGCCGTGTGCGAGCACCCGGTCCATGCGTTCGCGGATCGGGGCTTCGAGGTGCTGGAACTGGGTCTTTAGGTCGATGAATTGCATAGTTGCCGTCGGCGTCGTTCGCGATCAAGGGTGGGTTGCGGCCGCGGAGGCATGGATCCGGTACCACGATTGCGGTTCCGGGTGCCCGTTCAGCGCCGCGCCGATGTCGTGTTCGATTATACGGGCCACCGCGGCGCGATAGTGCAGCGGATCCCAGTAATTGTCGTCCTCACGGGTGATCACGGAGTCGCGCATGTAGTCGAATACGGTAACCCGCCGGTCTTCCGCGAGCGCGAGTATCCGCGCCTTGCATTCCCGGTACAGGCGCTCGCTGCGGGCAAGATAATCCCCGTGCATCGGGGCGAAAACGAGCACGGTATCGGTGTCCGGTGGCGTGCGTTCGAGCATCGTACGCAACAGGGCATGGGTAGCGAAGTGCCATTGTGGATGCAGCGCCTGTGGCGGGATATCCGGAATGCGTCGCGTCGCGGGGCGACCTTGCGGGTACAGGCGGGCCGCCGCCGCGCGCGGATCGTAAGTGCCGAAATCAAGCGTGAAGTCACGATAGCCGTTCGTCTCATACTTCGGCGAACGCCTGCCCGCGAGCAGTTCGAGCAGGCGCACGGTATTCTCCAGCGCCTTGTCGTTGAACATGTAGAGCAGATCGTTCCACGGATTCTCGTCGTACATCCATTCAGGAAACTCGCGGAACGTGTAGCGTTCGAATGCATTCTCGCGCCGACACCAGCTGTCGTCGATACCGATGATCACGGCCCTCGGGTCCGGGTGATGGCGCAGAAACAGCTCGTGGATCCGCATCTGCTCGTAGGCCGTCGCGGAATTCATCGCGAGGTTCACGAACCGCGCGCCACTCGCCGCATCGAGCCTGGCCGGGTCGAGCAGGCGTAAGGTCGACGATCCGATGATCGCGCTGTCGAAGCGTGCCGCGCGCGCGAGCACCGGATAGGAAAAACGCTGGTTCGTGCTGATCGGCGCGCGTTCCAGCGGCAGCGAAAACGGGATATTGCCATACGGATCGACGAGCAAAATCAGCGCATACGTGGCTCCCGCGAGCGCCGCGAACACCCCCGCCGCGGTGCGCAGAAAGCCGCGCCAGGCGCGCGCTTCAGAACTGGAAGTAGATGAATTCAAGGCCGCGACCCTGGCCCACACGGAGCGTAACGAGAAACAGTATGCAACCGACCGCGACGGCATAGCGGCGCTGCACGAGCGTCGCGCGCGCGGCTGCCGCGAACGCGGTCGGCCCGAGCAGTGCGAACGCCGCGGCGATCGCGACGATAGCCCAGTCACCCGTATCGCCATCGCCGGCGGCAAAACCGGCCGCCCCCGCCAGCGTCCGCAACATGAGCGCGGCGGCGGCGAAATCGTCCGCCCGGAACAATACCCAGCCGGCGATCACGAACAGCATCGTCAACGCCCACGCCGCCGGGCCTGGCAGGCGCCCGCCCGCGGTTTGCCACGCGCGATTGACGCAGATCGCCGCGCCGTGCAGCGCGCCCCAGGCGATGAACGTCCAGCCCGCGCCATGCCACAGACCACACAGCAACATCGTCGCCATGACGGTGAACACGGTCCGCGCGACACTGCCGCGGTTGCCGCCGAGCGGAATGTAGACGTAGTCGCGCAGAAACCGCGACAGCGTCATATGCCACCGCCGCCAGAACGCGCGGATATCGAGGGCGCGGTACGGCGCGTCGAAGTTCAGCGGCAGGCGCAATCCGAACAGGGCGCCGAGTCCGATCGCCATGTCGGAGTACGCGGAGAAATCGAAATACAGCTGCAGGGTATAGGCGACCGCCGACAACCACGAATCGCCGAACGCGAGAGCGCCGCCGGCCGCGGCGACGTCGAAACCGCCATCGGCGATCGGCGCGAGTTCATCGGCGAAAAACACCTTCTTCGTCAGCCCGAGCGCAAACAGGGCAAGCCCGCGTGCGGCGAGTTCGAGGTTTGCCGTGGTGCGGGGATCGGGTTCGAACTGAGCGATGAGTTCGTTGTGGCGAACGATCGGGCCCGCGATCAACTGCGGAAAAAAACTGACGTAAGCGGCATAGTCGAGCAAGCCGTAAACCGGCGCTTCGCCACGGTAGCGATCGACGAGGTAGGAGATCTGCTGGAACGTGAAAAAGCTGATCCCGAGCGGCAGGATCAGGCCCCAGGGTTCGTGTTCGATACCGACGACCGCGAGCAGGTTCTCGGCGAGAAAATTCGCGTACTTGAACAGCGCGAGAAACACCAGGTTCACCCCGACCCCGAGCATCAGCACGAACGCGCGTGCGTGCCCCGCGTGCGCCCGGACTATGAGCCAGTTCAAGCCGATCAGTCCTGCAAGCAGGGGTACGAAGCGCGGGTCCCACCACGCGTAAAACAGGAACGAAGCGGCCGTAATCAGCGCGACCCGTGCCCGTCGCGAACCCGCCACGGCGTAGTAGGCCGCAAGCGTCAGCGGCAGGAACAGGAGCAGGAAGGATTGCGTGGAAAACAGCATGGCGCGGGTATGTTACACCGCCCGCACCACGGCACGGATCGTTTACGCGCGGTCGTTGCTCAGCGTCCGATGCAGTAGTAGGAAAAGCCGAGTGATTCCATCGTTGCGCGTTCGTACACGTTGCGCAGATCGACAAACACGGGTGTGCGCATGACCGCTTTCGCGCGCACGAGATCGAGTCCGCGGTAGAGATTCCATTCCGTCAGCAACAGCACCGCGTCAGCGCCGTCGAACACCTCGTAGTGATCATCGCAGTACGTGACATCGGCCGGCAGCAGTTCGCGCGCTTCGTGCATGCCCTGCGGGTCGTGCGCACGTACGTTCGCGCCCTTCTCCATCAGGGCCGGCAGGATCGACAGGGCCGGGGCATCGCGCATGTCGTCGGTTTCCGGTTTGAACGTGAGTCCGAGCACACCGATCGTTTTCTCGGCCTCGGAACCGCCGAGCGCGAGCCGCACTTTCTTGATCATGCGCGCCTTCTGCGCCGCGTTCACTTCGATCACGGATTCGACGATGCGGCTCGAGGTATCGTGCTCCTGGGCAATGCGCACGAGTGCCTGGGTGTCCTTCGGAAAGCACGAGCCGCCGTAACCCGGTCCCGGATGCAAAAATTTCGACCCGATCCGCTTATCCATGCCCATGCCTTTCGCCACCGCGTGGACGTCGGCGCCGACGGCTTCGCACAGCATGGACATTTCGTTTATGAAACTGATTTTCGTCGCGAGAAACGCGTTCGACGCGTACTTGATCAGCTCCGCGCTTTCCAGCCCGGTGAACAGGATCGGCGCCTCGATCAGGTTCAACGGCCGGTAAAGTTCGCGCAGCAGCGCTTCCGCGCGCTCGCTCTCGGCGCCGATCACGACCCGATCGGGGCGCATGAAATCAGAGATCGCGGCGCCTTCACGCAGGAATTCCGGGTTCGAGGCGACGTCGAAATCGGCATCCGGGTTGGTTTCGCGAATGATCCGGGCCACGTTGCGCGCGGTCCCGACGGGCACCGTCGATTTGTCCACGATCACCGTATAGTCGCGCAGGTGCGGTGCGAGTTGGCGCGCCGCCTCGTAGACGAAACTCAGATCGGCGAAACCGTCACCGCGACGACTCGGCGTACCGACGGCAATGAACACGAGATCCGCGTTCGGCGCGACGGCACCGAGGTCGGTCGTGAACGACAGGCGTCCGGCCTTGACGTTACCGGCAACGAGGTCATCGAGCCCCGGCTCGTAGATCGGGATCTCCCCGGCCAGCAGGCGGGAGACCTTGCCCTTGTCGACATCGACACAGGTTACGTTCGCCCCGAATTCGGCGAAACACGTGCCCGAGACGAGTCCGACGTAACCCGTCCCTATCATGACGACATTCATCTAGTTCATAGCCTCCAGTGCGTAATGTGAGCCGGGCGGGTCGCCCGATCGAGCCGGGCTTTGACATCCATGACGATGCCGGAGCCGGTTTTCAGGCGTTCCGTCACGCCGGTCCAGCCGGCCTCGAGATACGCGGCGTGCGGTACCGCCAGGATGACGGCATCGGCGGGCGCGAGTTCACCGGTCTTCAGCAGATTAACGCCGTATTCCTCATGCGCTTCGGCCGCGCTCGCGTAAGGATCGTGGATCTGGACCTCGACGCCGTATTCGCGCATCGCCTTGACGATATCGATCACGCGCGTGTTGCGCAGATCCGGTACGTTCTCCTTGAACGTGAACCCGAGCACCGTGACGACGCTGCCCTTGATCAGCATGCCCTGCTGGATCATCAGCTTGACAGTTTGGGTGGCGACGAAATCGCCCATGTCGTCGTTGATGCTGCGGCCGGCGAGAATAACCTGCGGGATGTAGCCGGTAATCTGCGCCTTGTGCGTGAGGTAGTAAGGATCGACCCCGATGCAGTGCCCGCCGACGAGACCGGGATCGAACGGCAGAAAATTCCATTTCGTGCCCGAAGCGGCGAGCACATCGCGGGTGTCGATGTCCATGCGGTGAAAGATCAGCGCAAGTTCGTTCATGAGCGCAATGTTCAAATCACGTTGCGTGTTCTCGATCACTTTCGCGGCCTCGGCCACCTTGATCGTCGCGGCCCGGTGCACCCCTGCGGTGACAACGCTCTCATACACGCTGGCGACGATATCGAGCACTTCCGGTGTCTGACCGGACACGACTTTCGTGATCTTCGTAAACGTGTGTTCCTTGTCACCGGGATTGATCCGTTCCGGCGAATAACCGACGAAGAAATCCTTGCCGCACACGAGCCCGGAACAGCGTTCGAGCACCGGAACGCAGTCTTCTTCCGTGGCGCCGGGGTACACCGTCGATTCAAACACGACGATGTCGCCGGCTTTCAGCTGGGCGCCGACGGTCTCCGAGGCTTTCAGGACCGGGGTCAAATCCGGTCGCTTGGCCTGATCGATCGGCGTCGGTACGGCGACGATGTGGAAATCCGCTTTTTGCAGATCTTTCGGATCCGAGGTGAACAGGATATTCGCCTGCGCGAGATCGGCAGGTTCGACTTCGAGCGTACTGTCCTCACCGCGCTTCAGCTCGGCGATCCGCGCGGCGTTGATATCAAAGCCTATCGATTGCGCTTGCCGGCCAAACGCGACGGCCACCGGCAGCCCGACGTAGCCCAGTCCGACGACCGATACGGTGCGATTATGCGTGCTCATGAGATGTTGTAGTAATCCTTGTACCAGGCAATGAAATTTGCGATGCCGTCCTCGATCGAGGTTGCCGGCTTGTAGCCGAGGTCGTCGACGAGCGCCTGGACGTCCGCGTAGGTGTCCGGCACGTCGCCGAGTTGCAGCGGCAACAGGTTCTTTTCGGCTGTCATCCCGAGCGCCTTTTCGATCGCGCCGATGAAATCCATCAATTCAACCGGGGCGTTATTGCCGATGTTGTAAACCCGGTACGGTGCGTTCGACGTGCCCGGATCCGGCTCATCGCCGCTCCATTGCGGCGACGGTTCGGCAACCTGATCGATACAGCGGATCACACCCTCGACGATGTCATCGACGTAAGTGAAATCACGGCGATGATTACCGTAATTGAAGACGTCGATGGGCTTGCCTTCGAGGATATTTTTCGTGAACAGGAACAACGACATATCGGGACGGCCCCAGGGACCGTAGACGGTAAAAAAGCGTAATCCCGTTGTCGGCAGCCGGTACAGATGACTGTAGGAGTGAGCCATCAATTCGTTCGATTTCTTCGTCGCCGCATACATCGACACGGGATGGTCGACGTTATTGTGGATGGAAAACGGCATATTCGTGTTCGCGCCGTAGACCGAGCTCGACGAGGCGTACACGAGGTGTTCGAGTTCGCCATGACGGCAGGCCTCGAGGATGTTCATGAAGCCGACGATGTTCGACTCGATATAGGCGCGCGGGTTCTCGATCGAATAACGCACCCCCGCCTGCGCGGCGAGGTGCATCACGCGGTCGGCTTTGGCCGCGTCGAACACGCGTTCGACCGCGGCCTGGTCGGCGACGTCGATGCGATGAAATTCAAAATTTGACTGTGGGGTGAGGCGCGCGAGCCGCGCCTCTTTCAGCGAGACGTCGTAATAGTCGTTCAGGTTATCGATCCCGACGACCTCGTCGCCGCGCGCCAGAAGTTTCTCGCTCAAGCGGGAGCCGATGAATCCCGCCGCCCCCGTTACGATGATTTTCATACCGTAATTTTCGTTTCGATAAAAAGCGTCAGTCTACAATAATCAGCCACTTCCCGATGTTACAAACCGCAACGCGGCGGTAACGGATCCGTGCTTCGGGTGACCGACTTCGCAAAACGGCGCGGCATGATATCCACTCGCCACCGTTTCCATGAGCCTGCCTGGCAGTGGCCCGCGCAGTTTCGTCGACGTGGCAGCAGGCATAACGCAGCTCCAGACCAATAATCGGCCGGGATTTGATAAACTCGACAAATTATTATGCTGCGAGGAAAAATCAATGGCCGCCGATAACGCGCAAACGCCGGCCGGACTGGTTGTCGATGTCGACAATCTGTACCGGGAAGAATCGTTCACTGACTTAAGGTCAGCAAATATCAAACGCCTGACTCCGGTAACGGCCAGTGGCGAACCCGACCCGTCGCGCCCAACGCAATTCATCGGCGACACCACCCTGATGACGCAAATGGGCCCGATCCCCGTTCAGTTCCCGCTCGATACGGATTCCCTCGACAAGGCCTTCGAAATGTTCCCGGCCGGGGTCAGCGAAGCGATCGAACGCCTGCAGGAACGCGCCCAGGAAATGGCGCGCGAAGAAGCCTCCCGGATCGTCGTTCCCGGTGCCCCGGGCGGCGGCATGCCCGGCGGTGGCTTACCCGGCGGCGGCATGCCCGGTGGTGGCAAGTTCGTCATCGACTGACCGATCCACTTTTAATCGGCACGCCACGGGTCGCTTGCGCGGCCCCGGCGCCGTGCCGTTACCCCGTTGTCCCACAACCCCAACGAGTTGACGATATCCGGCCTCGCCTGCGTGCGTGGCGACACCACATTGTTCGCCGCGCTCGATTTTTCGGTCGCCGCGGGCGACGTGCTGCAGATCCAGGGCGCGAACGGCAGCGGCAAGACGAGCCTGTTGCGACTGCTTTGCGGTCTGAGTCCCCCCGCGGCCGGAACGATCCGCTGGAACGGGGTCGATATCGCGGTGCAGGCCGAGGATTATCGCTGTGCGGTCAGCTACATCGGTCACCGGCGCGGGGTCAGTGAGGAACTGTCCCCGCTCGAAAATCTCGAGTTCGCCTGCGCCCTCCACCATCCGGCCGCGCCGCCAGCGTGCCGCGACGCGCTGACCGCGCTCGGACTCGGCCGACGCCTGCACACGCCGGCGCGCCTGCTGTCCGCGGGCCAGGTGCAGCGCACCGCGCTCGCCCGGCTGATGCTCAGCGACGCACCCGTGTGGATCCTCGATGAACCGTTCACCGCGCTCGACAGCGACGGTCGCGCACAAATCGAGCAACTGCTCGAACAACACGCCGCGCGCGGCGGACTCAGCGTCATCGCGACGCACCAGCCGCTGCAGCTCGACACCGGACGCGTGCGCACGCTGCGGATTGACGAATCCTGATGGCGGCGGCGTCCGCGGTCTTCCGGCGCGAACTGAAGCGCAGCCTGCGGCGGCAACAGGACCTCGTCCAGCCTCTGATCTTCTTTGTGCTCGTGGTCACAATTCTCGCGCTCGCGATCGGGCCGGACGAACAGATCTTCGCTGTGATCGCGCCGGCGAGTGTCTGGATCGCGGTACTGCTGGCGACAACCCTGAACCTCGATACGCTGTTTCTCGACGACTACCGGGACGGCGTGATCGAGCAATTCGTCCTCAGCGCGGCGCCGCTGCCCGTACTCGTCGCGGCGAAAATTGCCGCGCACTGGCTAACGACCGCCTGTCCGCAGATTTTCATGGCGCTGCTCGTTGCACTCATACTCGGATTCGAACCGCACGTGCTCGGTGCGCTCGCCGCCACGCTCGTCCTCGGCTCACCCGTGCTGATCCTCGTCGGCGCGATTGCGAGCGCGTTGACCGTGGGTTTGCGCGGCGGGGCCATGCTCGTCGCCCTGCTGATCCTGCCGTTGTACCTGCCGACGCTGATTTTCGGCACCTCGGCGATCCATAATGCACGGCTGGAATTGCCCATCGCGGCGGAATTGTATTTTCTCGGCGGCCTCGCCGTGCTGGCGGCGTGCCTGGCACCGTTCGGCGCCGCGGCGGCGCTGAAAATTCGCCTGAGCTGACCGCCGGGCGGAACCATGTAAACATAATTAATTGAACACGGACGCAGTTCGCATACGCATGAATCTGAAATTCATCCATAAATACGCTTCACCGGTCTATTTCTACGCGTTCGCCTGTCGTCTGAGCCCGTGGCTCACCGCGATTGCCGTGCTGCTGTTCGTGGCCGGGCTCATCGACGGTCTCGTACTCGCCCCGGCGGACTACCAGCAGGGTGAAAGCTTCCGCATTATTTACGTCCACGTACCGGCCGCGTGGATGTCGCTGTTCATCTACATGGTCATGGCCACGGCCGGCGCCATGGGTCTCATCTGGCACGTGAAGATTGGTGATATGATCGCGCGCGCCTGCGCCCCGCTCGGCGCGTGGTTCACCGCGCTCGCGCTGCTGACCGGCTCGTTATGGGGCAAACCAATGTGGGGCACGTACTGGGTGTGGGACGCACGGCTCACCTCGGAGTTAATCCTGCTGTTCCTGTATCTCGGCTACATCGCCTTGCAGGGTGCCATCGAGGATCGCCGGATCGCGGCGCGCGCGGGCGCGATCCTGGCGCTGGTCGGCACGGTTAACATTCCGATCATTCATTACTCCGTGGAGTGGTGGAACACACTGCACCAGGGACCGACCGTAACGAAATTCGATAAACCGTCGATCGATACCGCGATGCTGATACCCTTGCTGATCATGAGTCTGGCCTATACGTTTTATTTTTTCGCGGTGATGATGCAGCGCGCGCGCTGCGAGATCCTCGAGGCCGAACGCCACACCTCGTGGGTAAAGGAACGCGCGGCGCGTACGGCGGTCACACCATGAGCGCGGATTTTTTCGACATGGGCGGGTACGCGTTTTATGTCTGGTTTTCCTACGGGGTCAGCGCCGCGGTCCTCGTGCTGAACGTCTGGTGGGCGCGGCGTCGGGAAAGAACCTTACTGGCGAATATCGCACGAGAATCTCACGAGCATGCATCCAAAACGTAAAAAACGTCTGTTGACGATCGGACTGATCCTCGCGGGCATGGGCGTCGCGACGGCGTTGATCCTGACCGCGTTCGAGAAAAACCTGATGTATTTCTATTCGCCGAGCGAAGTTGCCGCCGGCGAGGCACCGAGCGAGCGCAAGTTCCGGGTTGGCGGCCTCGTCGTCGATGGCAGCGTGCAGCGGGTCCCGGACAGCCTCGCGGTGGAATTCACGGTCACCGATACGGTGCACGAGGTGGTCGTCAGCTACGAAGGGATCCTGCCCGATCTGTTTCGCGAGGGTCAGGGTATCGTCGCGCACGGACGCACGCGCGAAGACGGCGTGTTCGAGGCCTCTGAAGTGCTCGCGAAACACGACGAAAACTACATGCCGCCGGAAGTCGCGAGTGCGCTCGCGGCGGCGAAGCCCGGCACGCTGCCGCCCCACCCGCAATGATCCCCGAAATCGGTCATTTCATGCTCGCGCTCGCACTTGGGGTCGCGGTCGTCCAGGCATTTTTTCCGCTCGTCGGCGGTATTCGCGGCTACCCGAACTGGATCGCGCTGGCGCGCCCGGCCGCCCGTGTCCAGTTCGTCCTCGTGCTCGGCGCGTTTGCGATCCTGATCCACGCGTTCGTGACGAACGATTTTTCGATCGCCTACGTCGCGCAAAACTCGAATTCGGCATTGCCCGTGGCCTACCGCGTGTCGGCCGTGTGGGGCGCGCATGAAGGCTCGCTGCTGTTGTGGGTGCTGATCCTGTGCGGCTGGACGGTGGCCGTCACGGTGTTCGATCGCGGCTTGCCGCCGGCATTTGCCGCCCTCGTCGTTGCCGTACTCGGGATCGTCTCGATCGGCTTTCTCGCGTTCATGCTGTTCACGTCGAATCCGTTCGTGCGTCTGAGCCCGGCGGCACTGGATGGCGGCGATCTGAATCCACTGCTGCAGGATCCGGGACTGATCATCCACCCGCCGATGCTGTACCTCGGCTACGTGGGATCATCGGTCGCGTTCGGCTTCGCCATCGCGGCGCTGATCCAGGGTCGGATCACGGCCCAGGCGGCACGCTGGATCCGGCCGTGGGCGGTGGCATCGTGGATCTTCCTCACCGTCGGTATCGCGCTCGGTAGCTGGTGGGCGTATTACGAACTCGGCTGGGGTGGCTGGTGGTTCTGGGATCCGGTCGAAAATGCCTCGTTCATGCCATGGCTGCTCGGCACCGCGCTGATCCATTCGCTCGCCGTCACGGAAAAGCGCGGCGCGTTCAAGAACTGGACGATACTGCTCGCGCTCGCAACGTTCGCGCTGAGCCTGCTCGGTACGTTCCTCGTCCGCTCCGGTGTACTGACGTCCGTGCATGCGTTCGCGACGGATCCCGGGCGCGGGATTTTCGTCCTCGCGCTGCTCGGCACGGTGATCGGCGGCTCGCTGATCCTGTATGCGTGGCGTGGGCCGTCGACGTTCGCCGGTGGCGACTACGAACCCGTGTCGCGCGAGGTCTTCCTGCTCATGAACAGTGCCCTGCTCGCGGTGGCGACGGCGACGGTACTGCTCGGCACGCTGTACCCGCTCGCGCTCGAAGCGCTCGGTCTCGGCAAGATCTCGGTCGGCCCGCCGTATTTCAATGCCGTGTTCGGCGCCGTCATGCTGCCGTTGATCGCCGTGCTCGGCTTCGGCCAGTTCGCGCGCTGGAAACGCGACTCCATCGGGCGCCTGTGGCGCGCATCACGGCACGCCCTGATCGCCGCGATCATCGGCACGATCATCGCGGTGGCGATGCTCGGCGGCGAGGAAATCGTCGCCGTCGCGATCGGTGTCGGCTTCGCGCTGTGGATATTCGCAACGACGATCAGCGGCATCGTCGCACGCTGCCACGGGCGTAAACGCCCGTGGCTCGCGCTGGCGCAACTGCCGCGCGCGTTCATCGGCCAGTGTCTGGCTCACTGCGGTTTCGCGGTGACGGTCGTCGGCGTCGTCATGACGAGCTACTTCAGCATCGACGAACACCAGCGTCTCGCGCCCGGCGACAGCGCGGTACTCGCCGGTTACGAGTTTCGCTTCGTCGACCTGCGTACGTTCGAAGGACCGAATTTTCGCGCCACCGAGGGTCGCTTCGAGATACTGCGCGACGGCAATTTGCTCACGACCCTGAAGCCGCAAAAGCGCCTCTATCACGTGCGCAACATGCCGATGACCGAGGCCGGAATCGAACCCGGCTTCACACGCGACCTGTATGTTTCGCTCGGGGAACCGCTCGACGAGGGAGCGTGGAGCGTGCGCATGCACTACAAGCCGTTTGTGCGCTGGATCTGGCTCGGGGCCCTGATGATGGCCTGCGGCGGCCTGCTCGCTATCCTCGATACGCGGCTGCTCAGCCCCGCGCGCAGCCGCGACACGGTCGTCGCGGCGCGCTCCCGGTAACCGGTCGATGCGCTACGCGATCCCCATCGGTGTGTTCATCGCGCTCGTCGCCGTCCTCGCCGTCGGCCTGAAGCTCGATCCGCGCCACGTGCCCTCACCCCTGATCGGCAAGCCCCTGCCCGCGTTTACGCTGCCCGAACTCGGCAGCGAGGCAACGCTCTCGGCGGAATCCTTGCACGGCACGCCGCGCCTGCTGAACGTGTGGGCGTCGTGGTGTGTTGCGTGCCGGGTGGAACACCCCCTGCTCGTCGAGCTCGCACGCTCCGGCCGCGTTCCCATCGTCGGATTGAACTACAAGGATGCGCGCGACGACGCGCTCGGCTGGCTCGATCGCCATGGCAATCCGTATGAACGAACCGTGTTCGATCACGAAGGCCGACTCGGGCTCGATCTCGGGGTCTACGGGGTACCGGAAACGTTTGTGCTCGACCGGCACGGCATCATTCGCTACAAGCAGGTGGGCCCGATCTCGCGCGAAGTCCTCGACGACGTGATCCTGCCGCTGCTTGATGAACTCGGTGCGGAGTCGTGAAAACTTTCGTGATATGCGTCCTGTTCGCGCTGTTATCGCCCGCGTTCGCGGCCGATACACCGGTCGAGTTCGACGACCCGGCGAAGCGGGAACGCTACGAAACCCTGCTCGAGGAACTGCGCTGCCTCGTCTGCCAGAACCAGTCGCTGGCCGATTCACACGCCGACCTCGCCCAGGATCTGCGCAACGAGGTTTACTCGATGGTCGTCGCGGGAGAAGACAAGCAGGCCGTGACCGATTTCATGATCGCGCGCTACGGCGACTTCGTGCTGTACAAACCACCGATGAAACTCACGACCTTGCTGCTGTGGTTCGGACCCGCGCTGCTACTGGTGGGTGCCGTCATCATCGTGCGCAGGACGACCCGGGCACGGCGCACCGGCGCGACCCCACTGACCGCTGAACAACGGGCCCAGGCGCGCGCGCTGCTCGAAACCAATTCTGACCAGACCTGAATGAATACATTTTGGCTCATCGCCGCCGCGCTCCTGATCGCGGTCATCGGAATGCTGTTGCCCGCCGCGCTGCGCGCGCGGATCGCCGACGGCGGCCGCGATTCTCACCGCGCTCTGCACGCGCGCCGGCTCGCGGAACTTACCGCCGATCTCGACGACGAGGTGATCGACGCGGCGGATCGGCAGTCCGCCGAAGACGAGATCACGCGCGCCCTGCTCGAAGAAGCGGATACACCGGCGGCCGCTGGCACGGGTCCGGTCGCACGCTGGCTGACAACCGCGGCCGTTGCGCTCGTGATCCCCGGGGTTGCACTGCTCACGTATAACCGGCTCGGGCAACCGCAGCTCAGCGAGACGCCTGTACAGGCGCCGGCACCCGAGGCGACGTCCCCGCAATCGATGGAAGCGGTGCTGGCGCAACTCGAACAACGGCTGCAGCAGAATCCCGACAGTGCCGAAGGCTGGATGCTGCTGGGACGGTCGTACATGGTCCTCGCGCGCTACACGGACGCCGTGGCTGCATTCGAACGTGCCTATGCGCTCCTCGGCGATGTGCCGCAGGTCATGCTGCAGTACGCGGATGCACTCGCGATGACGAACAACGGTCGCATCGGCCCGCAAGCGCGTGAACTCGTGGAACGCACGATCGCGCTCGAGCCCGACAATATCGCCGGCCTGTGGCTCGGCGGGCTTGCCGCGGTGGAAACCGGGCAGCGCGAACTCGCGCTGGAACGCCTGAATCGCGCGCGCACGCTGAGCGCCGAACGCGGCTCGGCGACCGCAGAACTCGATGCGATCATCGCCGGGATCGGTGCCGCGAGCGGCAACACCGTCGCCGGCTCCAGCCCCGCGGACACCGCCGCGCCCGAAGCCGCGAAATCAAGCGCCATTGCCGTTCGCGTGACCCTTGCCCCGGCACTCGCCGAGCGCATCAGCGCGACCGACGTCTTGTTCGTCTTTGCCCGCGCGCCGGGCGGTGGCGGCCCGCCCCTCGCCGTCGTGCGGACGTCGCCCGGGGAGTTGCCGCGGTCCTTCGTCCTCGATGAAACGAGCGCGATGGCGCCACAGTTCCGCCTCACCCCCGGCGCAACAGTCGATATCACGGCACGAATCTCGCGCAGTGGTACGCCAACGGCGACGAGCGGCGATTTGCAGGGGAAGGTAGCGGCGGTAACCGCGGGTCAGAATGAGCCGGTCGAGATTACGATCAACGAGATCGTCGACTAGCTGAAACCGCTGCCGTCTACGACCGCTTGCGCAGCAGATCTATGCGCATCGGCGCCTCGAAGCGGATCCCGTCCGCCCCGGCCGCGGCTTCCATGCGCGACTTCACCTCGGCGTACGTCGCCGCATCCAGTGAGTGTTCGGTATGGGTCGCGCCGATGATCTTGCGTTCGAAGTCCGCGAAATCGGCGAAAAATACCGGCGCGCGAAAGAAAATCTGCTCGACCGACTCGAACAGGCCCGCTGCCACGGCCGCGGTAATCGCGGCGAAGGCGGCCCGGCGCACGTGCTGCTCGTCGTGGAACAGCTTCAGGATATCGTTGAACGGACCGGCGAAGATCGGTTCGGAAATGTAGGCGAGCCCGTCGTCGACGAGCACGCGATGAATTTCGCGCATCGCGGCGCCGAGTGACGACTCCGGCACATGGTGCAGCGATTTGAACATGACCACGATGTCGAACGTTGCCGCATCCGCCGGGATCGCTTCCGCGCCACCGGGCTTGAACTCGATATTCGCCGCGTGTTGTGCGCGGCAGTTTTTCGCGTGCTGGCGCTCATCGACTTCGAGCGCGGTGATACGCAGGCTCGGGTCGAGCGCCGCGAGTGCGCGCGTGTGATCGGCCGCGCCGCAGCCGAGTTCGAGCAGGTGCGCGCCGGCGAGCGGCAGCCGGTCGCGATAGATTTCAGACTCCGCGCACACGCGATCGATGCGCTCCGGTTCGATAAGCAACGGCCCCTGTTCCGCCACCGCGCTCACGATTGTGCCCCCTCGACATCGAACGTACGGGTGAAATTGCGGCCCTTCGAATCCGTCATTTCCGCGGATATCGTCCCGCCTTCGCGCGGGCGAAAAAAGAACCTGAAACTCGGATCCTCGCTGATCGAAATGTCCGTCTCCGCCGTCATCACGTGTTCGCCGTTGAACGAAATCACGACCTTCGTGACGTATTCCGCCGGCACGTAGGCCCGCGTGCGCTGATTCAGCTGCAAACCGGTGACATTCGGATGGCTCACGATCAGCTGACCGAGTGCGAGTGCCTTGTCGTCGTCACTCGCCTGCGCGCGGAACTTCATTTGTCCGATCCGTTCACGCGCCTCTTTCAGCTTGAGGAATTGCGGCGGCTCGGAGCATCCGCCGCTCGCACGCGTGTAGCCGTCATCCATGTGCAGTTCGCCGTTGTTCAGCTCCGCCACGACGCGGACGGTCGTGTATTCGTTGATGCGCAACCGCATCGATAAATCGGCGCGCCCCATGCCGGGGGTCAGATGAAACGTGCCGGCGAGGGGTTTCGGGTTCTTGTCGACGAAGACGTACATGCGTTCGATATAGCGTTCCGGCGACTGCGCTATCGCGGCATTGAGACTCACAGGCACGACCCCGGCGTCTTCGGCACGTTGCGGAATTCGCAGCTCGATCACGGATTTGCCCTGCTGAATTTCCCGATCACCGAAATACTTCGGCTTCAGAAACGTCGCCCAGACATCCACTTCGGACTGCGCCGGGTCCGCCGCCTGAACCGCGAACGGCGCCAGCAAAGCGGCGCAACAGGCCCCGATCAATACGATTCGATTCATAGACTTCCGCTTGATTCGCTTGAAAAAACACGTGCTTGGGCACCGGACTATACCATTGCGATAGCTTATTTCACGCCGGCGAGCGCGTCGGATAGTATTGTGCGATGCGCCATCGGCGCCTTCACCGGCCGGACGGTGATCAAACCGACGGAGGACTTGCATGACCGCCGAACATTTCCGTTTTCTCGCCCGCTACAATTCCTGGATCAACGAAAAACTCTACGCCGCGAGCGCGAATGCCCCGGACCGCGAACGCAAGGCCGATCGCGGCGCGTTCTTCGGCTCCCTGCACGGCACACTGAATCATCTGTTGCTCGCCGACCGGGTGTGGATGGGTCGTTTCGAAAACACACCGTACGCCGCCCCGGGACTCGATGCGGAACTGTATGCCGATTTCGCGCAATTGCGCGCCGCGCGAGTTACCGAGGACGCCCGCATCGTGCGCTGGACGGAACAACTCGATGACCACACGCTCGCCGGCACCCTGCGCTATACGAGCATGGTCAATCCGGCGCCGCGAACGTACGTCTACTGGCAGGCCGCAACGCATTTTTTCAATCACCAGACGCATCATCGCGGCCAGGTGACGACCCTGCTCACGCAAATGGGTATCGATTACGGTGTCACCGATATGATCGGCATGCCCGGGGTCACGTTGGCGTGAGCCGCACACGGGCCGCGTCGGGTGCGCGTGACTGGCCGCGCCGCGTGTGATGGTGCAGGATCCCTCACCCGCCACGCCCCTCGAACGAAGGATATTCACTTAATGGACGAACGCGCATTCAACGAAGATCTGCTGGACTACCTCGACAATTCTCCAACCCCGTTTCATGCGACTCACAATCTCGCCACGGCGTTCGAGCAAGCCGGCTTCATACGTCTCGATGAAGCCGCCGCGTGGTCGTTCGAGGCCGGCGGCAGGTACTTCCTCACGCGCGGCGATTCTTCGCTCGTCGCGTTCACACTGGCCGGCGATCCGGCGCAGACCGGCGTCCGCATGGTCGGTTCACATACGGACAGCCCGTGCCTGAAACTGAAGCCGAACGCCGCGTTCAAGGCGCACGGTTACTGGCAACTCGGGGTGGAAGTGTACGGCGGTGTGCTGTTGAATCCGTGGTTCGACCGCGATCTGTCGCTCGCGGGCCAGGTGAGTATCCGCCACGGCGACGGGCGTATCGAGCAGCGGCTCATCGATTTCGCGCGACCGATCGCGACCATTCCAAGTCTCGCGATCCACCTCGATCGCGAGGCGAACGAAAACCGCGCGATCAACAAACAGACCTACCTTCCCGCGATCGTCTGCCGCGACGACGTCGCGTTCGATTTAGCCGAAACCCTGAATGAGCAATTACGCGCGAGCGACCCCGGGCTTGCGAACAGTGAGATCACCGCATTCGAACTCTCGCTGTATCCGGTGGAGAAAGCCGCGATCGTCGGCTTGCGCGAGGAATTCATTGCGAGCGCGCGACTGGATAATTTGCTCAGCTGTTACGTGAGTGCCCGCGCCCTGCTCGATCTCGAGACGCCGGCAACAGCGCTCATCGTGTGCAATGATCACGAAGAAGTCGGCAGTGGCTCGGCCGTCGGCGCGCGCGGGCCATTCCTGCGCAGCATACTCGAACGCCTCACGGCGACGAGCGAAAACTATGCACGGACGATTGCTCAGTCGATGCTCGTCTCGACCGACAACGCGCACGGCATCCATCCGAATTTCTCCGATCGCCATGACGCGCAGCACGCACCCGTGCTGAACGGCGGGCCGGCGATCAAGGTCAACAGCAACCAGGCCTACGCCTCGACGAATGAGACGATCGCGCTGTTCAAGCAGGCGTGCGGCACGGCCGGGGTGCCGGTGCAAAGTTTCGTCGCCCGCGCGGACATGGGCTGCGGCAGCACGATTGGACCGCTTACCGCGACCGCACTCGGGGTGCGCACGGTCGACGTCGGGGTACCGACGTTCGCGATGCATTCGATCCGCGAACTCGCCGGCGCGCGTGACCCGCATGCGCTGTACCGCGCGCTCGGGTGCTTTTTCGCACAGGCATAAAAAAACCCGGCGCGCTCGCGGCGGAGCGCGCCGGGTCGGTTCAGGATTACCGCTGCCCCAGCGTGTGATCAGGCGCCCGCGGCGGCAAACGCCGGTGCCGCATCTTCTTCAAGATCGAACACCGGGCTGTGTCCGAGCTTGCGCAGCTCCGGCATCACTTCCTTCGCAAACAGGGTCATATTGTTCACGGCCATCTCGTGCGGCATACCCGCGTAGCTGAACACGCCGGTGAGACCGCAGCAGTCCGTGCGTGCGTGCACGTCCTTGATCTTTTCGTAGCACATTTCCGGGGTGCCCCAGGTCTGCAGGCTCATGAAGAACTCGGACATGCCGTCGACACCGATCTCGCTGATCGCTTCGGGCAAGCGTTTGTAGTACTCGTAACCTTTCGTGTTCTGGAAATGATCGCCAAACATTTCGTAATGCTTGACCACGGATTGCCAGTAACCACCGATGTACTTGCGGGCCATTTCCTCCGCCTTGCCGGCGTCCTTGTCGCACGCGATCCAGCTGCCGATGTACGGCCGCGGTGCGGCGACGCCATGCATTTTGCGGAACGTCTCGTTGTAGTCCGCGAGTTCCTGCGCATGGTCGGCCCAGTCCTTCTGCGGGATCACGAGGATCCCGAGCCCGAGGCGCGCCATAATCTGTGAGGATTCCGGCGACACGGCCGCCGCGTACGTGCGGTTACGGAATGAACGGAACGGTTCGGGCCGGATGCGCGCTTTCGGTTGTTTGATGAACTTGCCGTAGTACTCGCAATAGCCCTGTTCGAGTCCTTCGAGCACCATCTCGGCGCATTCGACAAACCGTTCGCGTGATTCGTTCATATCGACGCGGAAGCCTTCGAACTCGACCCGGCCGAGACCGCGTCCGATGCCGAGTATCGCGCGGCCCTCGGTCATGCAGTCGAGCATCGAGACCTTTTCCGCGACCCGCATCGGATCGTTCCATGGCAGGACGATAACCATCGTACCGAGTTTGACTTTCTTGCAGGCACCGCCGACGAACGACAGGAACTGTGTTACATCGGGGGTCATCGTGTAATCCGTGAAATGATGTTCTACCCCCCAGACCGACTCGAATCCAAGGCCTTCGGCCATCAGCGCGAGTTTGAGATCGTCGCGGTAAACGGAGTAGTCGCTGACCCCGTTTTCGTTGCCGGGGTTCTGAAAAATTGACGCCATACCTACGTGCATGCGGATTCCTCCTGCGTGAAATGAAGCGTTAACGCATCAAGACGAGATGCAACCCTGCACTGAATTCTAGCCGGAATAATCGGCTGCAACACGGCACTGCTTGCTGCATCGCAGCAGCGAACCGGTGCGCGGGCACTCAGGGATACACGATGCTGAGCCCTTCGGCGACGAGTGCGGGTCGCTCCGCACCCTCGATTTCGACGACGTGTTCGAACGTGAGCCTGACCCCGTCGTTCTTCACGTCTTCGGCATTCACGAGCGTCTGTCGCAGGCGTACCCGGGTATCAACCGGCACCGTGCCGGTGAAGCGGAGTTTGTTCAGACCGTAATTGACCCCGCGGCTGCGCTGCTCGATTTTCCAGATCCCGGCGGACAGACGCGGGATCAATGACAGGGTCAAAAACCCGTGAGCAATCGTTTTACCGTCCGGCATTTCCTTCCTCGCCCGCTCGACATCAACGTGTATCCACTGATGATCGCCGGTGGCGTCGGCGAATTTGTCGATCATCGCCTGATCCACGAGCACCCATTCGGACACGCCGAATTCCTCGCCAATGTGTTGTTTCATATCGTTCGGGGTCTCGATGATGCGCATACGGGGTCCTCGGTTGCTGCGGTTGATCCGGCTGCGCGGATTTTACGCACAGTTGCGAAACGGATGCCACGGTCCACACCCGACCGACGGGGTCCCGGTTTCGCGCACCCCGGGTGCTGTGACGCAACGATTGAAAACCGGGACCCGAGCCCCCATTTCATAATCTCACCGAGCCCGAAGGATTCATCATGCCCGTTCATCTGCCCTGTCCACACTGCAACAGCATCAACCGTATCCCCGCTGAACGCATTCATGAACGGCCGAAATGCGGCCAGTGCGCGGCGCCGCTCGTCGACGGCAAGCCGGTCGAACTGAACGCCGGCAACTTCACGAAAATGACCACGAAATCCGATCTGCCGGTCGTCGTCGACTTCTGGGCGCCGTGGTGCGGACCGTGCAAAATGATGGCGCCGGCATTCAGCGAGGCCGCAGGCAGGTTTGCCGGTACCGCGGTGCTCGCGAAACTGAACACCGAGGACGTACCGGCCATTGGTGCCGAGTACAATATCCGCTCGATCCCGACGCTCGTCGTGTTCCGCGGCGGTCGCGAAGTAGCGCGGCAGTCCGGCGCCATGGACCTCGGGAGCCTGCAACGCTTTATCGAAGGGCATCTTCAATGACCGCGACGATCACCGCGCTCGTCAGGGCCGTACCGCTCGCCGAGGGCGCCGGCGTTACCGTACATCGAACGATCGGCACGCCGTCGCTGCGCCATCTCGACCCGTTCCTCATGCTCGATCATTTCGGCAGCGACAACCCGCATGAATATATCGCCGGGTTTCCGGATCATCCGCATCGCGGTTTTATCACGCTGACCTACATGCTCGACGGCCACATGCAGCATCGCGACAGCATGGGCAACCAGGGTGATCTCGAAGCCGGCGGGATCCAGTGGATGAAGGCCGCGAGCGGGGTCATCCATTCGGAAATGCCGCAGCAGACGGCCGGCCTCATGCGTGGCTTCCAGTTGTGGATCAACCTGCCGGCGGCGGAGAAAATGAGTGATCCGGCCTACCAGGAATTTTCCGCCGCGGCGATCCCGGAAGTCGGTTCACCGGGTTGCCGGACGCGCGTGATCAGCGGCACGCTCGACGGCACGAAGGGCCCGATCGATGACCCGCATACGAACGTCACGTATTTCGACGTCGCACTCGAAGCGGGCGCTTCGTTCACGCATCGGTTCGAACCCGACATGAGTGCATTCGTTTACGCGTACGCCGGCAATGGGACGCTCGCCGGGGAAACCTTGCCGACGCACGCGCTCGCGACGCTGTCCGACGGCGACACGTTGACGATTCAGGCAAGCGACGCATTGCGTTTCATCCTCGTCGCCGGGCGCCCGATACGCGAACCGGTTGTGCAGCACGGCCCGTTCGTCATGAACTCGCGCGAAGAAATCGAACAGGCCTTCGCGGATTACCGCGATGGCAAACTCGTGCGTAAACGCGCGGCGTGGGTGAGCGACTGAACCCGTTGCGGGGCGCAAGCAGCCTCGCCCCCGGGTAAACCCGTTTCGCTTGCGCGAACGGGATCGTCACGCCCGCCTCTCCGTGCGCCCTGAACACCGCCCGGTTCGCGGTGTAATGCACGTCGAACATTGAGCCGCCTCGCCCCCGATCGCGAGACACGAGGTTTAGCGGAGAATCACCGAACGCTTCGAGCCGGACCCGTCGCGGCAGCGGGTCGCGCGCGCCAGCCGTGCAGCGCGTGAACGTCGGCCCACGACAAACTACAATGAACGCCTTGTGACGCTCCCCCGGATTGACGATGGCACTCGCGGATCCCGAAAAAATCGACTACATCGGCATCGCGCCGGACGGCTATTGCGTACTCACCGTTGCGGATCCCGATCCGTGGGACGATCCGACCGCGCACATCGAAGCGCTCAAGGCCAAGCTGAATACCTACATGCATTTCATCCGCTCCGGTGAAATCGATCGCGCCTACCCGGACGGGCAGAATACACAGCGCAAGATCCTCATCGCCTTGCGCGAAGCGCCGCCAGCATCCGGGGTCGCGTTTTTGCAGGAAGCAAACGCCACGATCACGGCGCTCGGGGTTGCGTTCAGCTGGCAGGTATTTCACGCCGGCTGAGGCCCCGTCGTGCACCGGGGTGCCGCGCGCAGCGGCGGCGAATACACGCGCTTCGCACGACCACGGCGTGCCGCACGAGGGAGACAACACCGGCTATGAGCGAGAACGAAAACCGAACGCAAGCGTCGCGCGCCAGCTGGCGTGCAGCCGTCGTCGAGGATGTCCTGCGCCCGGATCTCCCAATCTGCGACGCGCACCATCATTTGTGGGATCACGCCGGCGATCGTTATCTCGCCGCGGAATTTGCCGCCGATGTTCGCGACGGCCACAACATCGTCGCGACCGTGTATGTCGAATGCGGATCGGCATACCGTAACGGCGGGCCGGCGCGGCTGGCGCCGGTGGGCGAAACGGAATTTGTCCTGGCCCGCGAAGCCGAACTCGCGGCACTGCTCGGCCGGCCGTTGATCCGGGGCATTATCGGCCACGCGGATTTACGTTTGGGTCGCGGTGTCGCCGACGTGCTGAGCGCGCACATCGACGTGGCCGGCGGGCGCTTTGCCGGGGTGCGGCATGCCGCGGCCTGGGATGCCAGCCCGGATATCGTGAATCATCAGACCGACCCGCCGGCGGAATTATTGCTCGACCCGCAATTCACCGATGGCGTGCGCACGCTCGGCACGCTGGGCCTGACTTACGACGCCTGGCTCTACCACCCGCAATTACCGGAACTCACGGCCCTTGCGCGCGCGGCGCCGGAGACGACAATCGTGCTCGATCACCTTGGCGCGCCGCTCGGGATCGGACCCTACGCGGGCCAGCGGACCGACGTGCTGGCGTTTTGTCGCAAGCACCTGGCCGCGCTCGCGGCACTGCCGAACACCCGGATCAAACTCGGCGGTATCGGCATGCCGAGTTACGGCAATCGCTGGCACCGGCTGGCAACGCCACCCGGCTCGGCCGTGATTGCTTCGGCCTGGGGCGATCACATTCGCTGGTGTATCGATACGTTCGGTCCGGAACGGGCGATGTTTGAATCGAATTTCCCGCCCGACGGTCGCTCCTGCAGTTACCGCACGCTGTGGAACGCCTACAAGCGCATCGCCGAGCCGTACAGCGATGCGGAACAGGCGCACCTGTTCCACGACACGGCCCTCACGGTGTACCGCCTGTAACCCGCCTGCCCGCCGGATTCAGAAGCGCGAGCTCGTCAGTTTCACATCGGCCTCGGACCACGCCTTCTCGAACCGGGCGTGGATCACGCGCGCGAGTTCGTCCTTGCCTTGCGCCGTGAGCGCCTGCTCCAGGCCAAACAGGCTGAAGCCATTGTGCGGATAGCGCTTCAGCTCGTTCCAGTACACGGCTTCCGCTTCCGCCGGACGGCCGGCGTCGAGCAACATCGCACCGAGGACATGTCGCACCGGGAAATACCAGTCGGGCGGTTCGTTATAGAGCAATGAATCCTCGAGACGCACGGCACGCTCGATATGGGCGAGCGCGGTATGGAAATCCCCCTGTTTGGCGACGATGTCACCGCGCAGGATTTCCTCGGCAACCCTGAGCAGGGTGCCGGCGGCACCGAACCCGACCCGATAGCCCGGATCCGCTGCGACGTGTTCGCGCAGTGCCGTCAACCTCGCAAGCTCATCTTCCGCGGCGTCACGCCGGCCCGTATGCAGGTACGCGAGACCGCGCGCGTAATGCCAGACACCGTTCATGAAGATGCTGCCCTCGCCGGGCACGCCTTCGGCCAGGATCTCCTCCCACTTGCCGAAGCGCGCGAGCACGTACAGGGGCTGTGAACCGAAAGATTCGTACAGACCCCAGATATTGTCCCGCGAGATCACGCCGACGGACGTGGCGACCTTGCGCGCCGCCGTGATCGCCTCCTCGCTACGCCCCTGGAACATCGCCGACCACGACAGAAAATGCACGTTATGCGGGTAGTACACGAGCGGGTACATGCCCTGGGCGCGGCACTGGGTGATGTAGCCTTCATCGGCCGCAATCGCTTTCACGTTCGTGGCGTACGAATCCGCGTAGCGACCGACGCGCATGTAAATGTGCGACGGCATATGCACGAGATGACCCGAGCCCGGCATCAGCGCGGCGAGCTTGTCCGCGCTCTCGATGCCGAGTTCGGGGCGAAACGCCTCGACCGCGTGGATCCGGTAGTGATGTGCGCCGGCGTGATCGGGATCGAGTTCGAGCGCGCGATCGAGCGCGGCGAGCAGCGTCACCGTCGCGGGTTTCGGCGAGCCGTCGCGATACCAGTAATCCCACGGGTTCGTGTTCATGAGCGCCGCGGCATACAGGGTCCAGGCATGCGCATCGTCCGGATACTGTTCGGCTACCGCGGCCATCGCCTCGGCGTAGGCGTGATCGAGTGGCGCGCGGGGTGCCTCCGGATCGTCGGTGTAACGCACGGCAAGCGCGTCGATGAATGCCTGCTCGCGCGCGCTCACCTTGTCCTTCAACGCAACCGCCGCACGGATCGCGCGGTACGCATCCGCGACGACGGTCGGCTGCATCGGCAGGTTCAGGTTTGGTCCGAGCACGAGCGCCCAGCCCCAGTAAGCCATGGCATTGTGCGGGTCGAGGCGGACGGCCTCCTTGAACGAGCGCAGCGCCTCGGAGTGATTGAAGCCGAGGGTCAGGCGCAGGCCCTGGTTGAAAAAGTACTGCGAGCGTTCATTCGTCGTGGTCACGGTCATGGACTGCGTGCCGAGGCCTTCGAGGACCGGCGCGATCGGGGTGGTTGCGGTCGCCGGGTCGGCATCGATCGCGCGCGGGTCGTGGACTTGAGCATAAGCCCCGCCAGTCGCGAAACTGAACACGACGACAAATAACAACAAAGCTTTCTTCATAAGGGTTTCCCGGATTAATTCAGCGTGCGCGCCAGGCGCGTACGGTAGGTTTTCAGGCGTGGATCGTCGTCGTCCAGCAGTTTGAACACATCGAGTATCGTTTTATGGATTGCGCCGTCACGCCAGTTGCGATGCTGTTCGATCAGATCGAACAGGCGTTCCAGCGCGGTATCGAAATCGCCGTCGATGGCGGCCATGATACCCGACAGGTACTGTGCCTCGATGTCGTCCGCCGGACGTTGCGCGAGATCCTCGCGATCGGCGTCTTCCGGCAGCTCGCGCGCGAGCTGCAGCGTCGCCCTGACCGGCGCGAACGCGTCGTCCGTCGCCACGTTGACCGGCAATGCCTCGAGCAGTTGTTCCGCGGCACGATAATCGCCGCGCCGGATATGCACGTTCGCCAGCAACGGATGTATCGTGTAGTCGCCGGGATCAAGCGCCAGCGCCTCGGCGAGCTTACGGCCGGCCGCCTCGGTGTCACCGGCGGCGAGCTGTGCCCGCGCGGCGTCGACGAGCGCGGTTGCCGGGCGCGGCAACAATTTCTCGACCGCGGCGCGGATCACCGCCGCCGGCTGCGCGCCGATAATCTGCTCGACCGGTTTGCCGTGCCGGAACAACATCATCGTCGGCAGTGACCGTATACCGAAAGCTTGCGCGAGCTCCTGCTCGACGTCGGTGTCGACTTTCGCGACGAGTAGTTCCCCGTCCAGCTCGGCGGCGAGTTGCTCGAGGATCGGCGCGATGGAGCGGCACGGGCCGCACCACTCGGCCCAGAAGTCGACGAGCACCGGTTTACCGTGAGAGACGCCGATAACGTCCTGTTCGAACGTCGCCGCGGTCGTATTGATCACATTTTCATTCGTCACGCTATGACTCCATAGGTATTCACTGGCGACAGCCAGGCCAAATCTTCAGCGATCCCGGACTTCCGGTAACGTGGCGCCGACGGACTCCACGCCGCGGATGCCGTCGCGCGCGGGTCGTGTGTATCGGGCCAGCACGCTTTATAACGGTCTCCACCGCGACACGCCAGCGCAATGCCGGCCCGCGGCTTGCCGAAGCCTGGCCGGCCGTGTAGTTTCGTCGGGCGAAAATAAAAACGAATCGAGTATTTCAACAGGAGGCAAAACATGAATCTCAGATTTGGCTGCTTGTGGTCATTCCGGAATCCGTCGTGGAACCGGATCCCGTGGCAGGACCTGTATCGTAACCAGCTCGACCTTATTGCGGACTCGGAAGCACTCGGTTACGACCACGCGTGGCTGACGGAACACCACTTCGTTGACGACGGCTATTCCCCATCCCTGTTGCCGATCGCCGGCGCCATCGCCTCGCGCACGACCCGGATCCGGATCGGTACGTTTCTCGTGCTGCTGCCGCTGCACAACCCGGTACGGATTGCCGAAGATACCGCCACCGTCGATCTGATCTCGAACGGCCGTTTCGAACTCGGCGTGGGGCTCGGCTACCGGCCTGGTGAATTCGACGACCAGGGGATTCCGCACCAGGAACGCGGCGCGCGTCTGCGCGAAGGCATCGAAATCGTCCAGCGGCTGTTACAGGACGAGGAAGTGACGATTGACGGCAAATTCAGCAAGCTGAACAAAATCCGCATATCGCCGCCCGCGCTGCAACGTCCGCACCCGCCGATCTGGATCGGCGCGCTGGCACCGAAAGCGATCGAACGCGCGGCGAAGATGGGCTTTCACTACCAGGTGACCGGTCCGATGTCGAACGTTGCGCATTATGATGCCTGCCTCGAAGCCGCCGGCCGCAATCCGGCGGATTTCAATACCGCACAGCTGCGCTGGATCCACGTTGCCCAGAGTCGCGAGCAGGCGTGGGAGAATTCGGCGCGGGCCCTGCACCACACCGCATCGTGCTATGCGCAATGGTTCGGCGAAGCGAACGACCAACCGGGCGACGACACCGCACTCGCGGGAATTCCCTCAGTCGACGAGATGATCGCGAAACAGGAATTCGACATGTTCGGCGAACCGGCGATCGTCGGCACGCCGGACGACGCAAAGGAAATCCTGTTCGACTACGTCAAACAGGGACGGGTTACGGATCTAGTCTGCGGCATGGCGTTCGCGGGTCTCGATGCGCACCATATCCGCTCGAGCATGCAGTTGTTCGCGAAAGAAGTGATCCCGGCGTTTCAGAAATAAGCGCGGGGAGACCGGTACCAGGGACCGGGGCGGGCCTGCGCAGGCAGGCCCCGCTTGCGGGTCCACTACCGGCGGTTAATTTATCTCCGTCGACACCATCCAAGCACGCCGAGCGCCGGTAACAACAGGAATACCGCACCCGGCAGCGGCACCGCCGCCGGCGCAATTACCGCGGCCGAGCCGGCATCGAACGCCACCGTAAACGTGCTCGTCGAGTCCGCTATCGCACCGGCGCCGCCGGCATTCGCGCTGAGAAAGCCGACGAGGTAGAACTGCTCACCCTCATCCACCGTCAGGTCTATCGTGCCCATCAGGTTCACCGCACCGCTCGCGCTCTGCGACAGGTTCAGCGCATCGGGTGAGAGCAGGTAGAGTGAAGCAAAGGCCGCCATGAAATCGGTCGGATCGGCGACCTTCATCAACACCGCGGCAGCGCTCAATTCCGTCAGATTGTTCGCGAGCGGGTTTGTGACCGTACCCGTGAGCGTGACCGTCGCGCTGATCAGTTGGCCGTTGCCGCCCCCGGTCACGGTGTAACCCTGGATTCCGGTGGCAGAAATTCCGGCGTACTTGCCGTCCACGGACATGGCCTGGGCGGTCAGGTGCGGGGTATTCAGACCGCCGAGGATCGTGGCGTTCGCGAACAGCGAACCCGAATTGCCTATCGCAGCGCCGCTGACGGTCTGCGTGGACATGAGGATCCCCGTGCTGCCCGTGGTCGGGCCGAATTCGACGGACAAGGTGTCGGTGTCGTTACACGGCGCCAGGCAGTCGCCGTACAGTGTGCTCGTCGACGCCCCTGTCTGGTCCAGATCAATCGCGGCCGTTGCGCCCTGCAGCGGCACCAGCACGCACAGGATGGTTTGAATGAGTCGCTTCGTCTTCATGGCTCGCTCCTTCGCTTGGCCGCCGGGCGCGGCCGATGTGCATCCTACCCGTATAGAACATCCGGGCGGCTACGGACAGGAGTTTCGCTCAGGGACGGTACTGGCTCGCAAAATTAGCCGGTTCTAAACCGCGGTGTCCACGCTGACAGGTGCTTGCGCCGGGCGTTGGGCGTACCCGTTCGCGGCGTTCACCGCCCCCACGGTCGCATCGTCCGGCCCGTGGCGGCCGCCGCAATTCGGGCACACACCGGCTGCGTCCTTCGGCGCGGCTTCCCGTGCCTCGCGCTGCATTTCGATCCGCGCCTCGTTCGCCATCGCGGTGGCGCGCGCGGCCACGGCCCGATCGGCCTGCGACGGCTCAGCCGGCGCGAGCGCCGCGCGGCGAATTTTCCCGGCTTTGTCGATCGTCGCCTGGGGATCTCCGGCGACCGGCGAGACATCGATACTGACCTCGCCACCGGTTGCGTACTGACGACCGTCCGGGCCGCGAACCATCTGGAACCGCGCACCGCCCGTTGCAAGCCCGCCCGCGGCCGCGAGATGCGCGCGCTCGTGGGTGCGCACCTGGGTATCACGCGCGGCGAGTTCCTGCAGGCGTCGTTGTTCGGCCGGCTCCACCGCCGTCGCAGATCGCTGCGGTGGTTCCGATGCCGTTTCGCGCGCGGCCAGCGGCGGCCGCGGCGACGCGGCGGTATGACTCGAATGCGTCGTGTGCAGGCTGATCATGGCGTTCACTCAACGGGACGTCCCGTGCGGGTATAGCGGCCGCGCACGACAAATTCTGAAGCAAACCCGAAGCGTGGCCGCTCGTGTATGATACGCCGGCCGCGCACGCGCGCGGCAGATGCCCGCGGCCGCTCCAGGCGGCGCCCCATTCAAGTACGTACCCGATGAACCAAATCATATTCTGGCTCAGCGCAGCCGCTTTTATCGTCGTCGCGATCATGCGCGTGACCGATCCGCTGCTGCCGATCATCGCGAACGATTTCGGCCTCAGCGTGGGGCGCACGGGCATCATCGTCACCGCGTTCGCGCTGCCGTATGGCTTGTTTCAGCTCGTCTACGGTCCGCTCGGCGACCGTTTCGGTAAACTGACCATCATCGTCTTCGCGCTCGCCGCCTCGGCCGTGTTCACCCTCGCGTGCGCGCTCGCCGGCGGCATCGGAACGCTCGCGCTGCTGCGCTTCATGGCCGGGGTGGCCACGGCCGCGGTGGTACCGCTGTCGATGGCGTTTATCGCCGACCATTTCGCCTACGAAGTCCGGCAGCCGGTCATCGCGCGTTACCTGAACGGGCTGATCATGGGCCAGATCGCCGGTGGCAGTCTCGGCGGCATCATGGCGGAGTTGTTCGGCTGGCGGGTGATCTTCGTGATCTTCGGGGTCATCGTCGGGGCGATGGCCTACCTCGTGTGGCGGTTCTCGAATCACCATCGCGAAACGCTGCGCGCGGCACCGTTGCGCGGCCGCAAGCTGTTCGCGCCCTACCTCGCGTTGCTGCGCGAGCGGCGTCCGCGCCACGTGATCATCACGGCGACGATCGAGGGGTTTTTCTTTTTTGGCGGTGGTGCGTTCATCGGTGCATTCCTGCACCACACGTTCGGCATCGGGTACGCGTGGGTTGGGGTCATGCTCGCGTGTTTCGGGATCGGCAGCCTGATCTACAGCAATACCGCGAAATACATCGTGGCCGCGCTCGGCGAGCGGCGCATGGTGATCGTCGGCGCGCTGCTCATGTCGGCGTGCTATTTCGGACTCGCGCTGGCCCCGAGCTGGCAGTTCTGCGTGCCGGTGCTGATCGTGTGCGGATTCGGTTTCTACGTCATGCACAACACGCTGCAGACACTGGCCACGGAACTCGCACCGGATGCGCGCGGGACCGCGGTGTCGCTGTTCGCGTTCTCGCTCATGATCGGCCAGGGGGCGGGGGTCGCGCTGCTCGGCACGATCATCGATCGCTTTGGCTACAGCGCCGCTTTCAGCGTTACCGCGACGGCCGTCGCGTTACTCGGCTGGTGGTTCCAGGGCAAGCTGAAACCGGCGCTGAAAGACGGCGGCGCCGTCGCGGAGACGAGCTGAGCGCAGCGCGACGCGCGCGCACACTATTGCGCCGGCGGCTCCGGCAGTGCATCGACATCGACGCGCGGCGTGTGCTGCAACACGCTGTGTATGACCGTGTCGGATTCGAAATAAACCGTGTATTGCGGGTAGCGCCACGAGGATATCGGCGGTTCGCCGACCGGGCCGGTCTTGCTCTGCGGCAGGCCGAACTGCTCGAGCACCTGCGTCGTGCTCATACCGCGCACCGGCCGCGGCAGATCCCGGCGCTCGGGCGCCTGCTGACCGACCGGGATGTGGATGACCTCCGCCACCCCCGGCGTCGCGATGAGAATGCCGATCACGAACCCAATCGTCTTCACGTTATGACCTCCTTAAAGCGGACACCGCCGGCCGTGCTCAGGCAAACGCGATGACGGCGCCGCCCGCGGTTTTAACGTCACCGCGTTGATCCGTGGCCGTCAGTTCAACGCGCACGCACGGCGTTCCGGCGTCGTCAAATTTCTCCGCGATCCGACCGCGCACCGTGATCGCATCACCGATCCGGGTCATGGCCTGAAAGCGCGTGTCGAACGAACGTATCGCGCCCTGCGGTACCCAGTTCGTCAATGCGCGTCCCATGTACGCCATGATCAGCATACCGTGGGCGATGACATCGTCGAGTCCCGATTCACGGGCGAAATCAATATCGACGTGAATCGGATTGTGATCGCCCGAAGCGCCACAGTAAATCGCGAGGACCTGGCGGGTGAGCGGGGGCATTTCGAGCACGGGTATCTCATCGTCGAGCTCGATCGCGGCATAGTCCGGCAACGGCATGTTCGGGGTCTCCATCAGGGGTTGCGAACGACTACGGTGCGGCGAAAATCCGCGACCGCTTCGCCGTGCTGGTTCGTGATGAACACATCCTGGACGGCGAATTCGAGCGCGCCGCCCTTCTTCGCGTAGATGTCGACGATCTCGGCGACGAACGTCATCACATCACCGGCGTAGCCCGCGCGGTGGTAGTGAAACGCCTGCTCGCCGTGCAGTGCGTGGGCCAGCGGGATATTCAGCTCGCGAAACCAGCGGTAGGGATCGGGGTGTTCCATTTCGAGGCAGAACAGGAACGTCGGCGGCATCAACAACGAACGGTGTCCCGCCTGTCGGGCGGCGGTTGCGTCGAAATACACCGGGTTCGTCTCGCCGATCGCTTTCGCGAACAGACGCAGGCGACCTTTCTCGACATCGGCGTCGAACGGCGTCGATTTCGCGCCGATGGTACTGCGGTCCAGCATGGACTTCGATCCTCGTTGTATACCCAACAGACGCGCGACATCGTAACATTGCGTTCAGTTCCAGCCACCGACTGTTAATGAAACTCGAAGCGAACCGTTCCACGACCGGCCCGAAAGTACTCGAAGGCGTGCGCGTACTCGATTTCACGTGCGTGATCTCGGGCCCTTATTGCACGCGCATGATGGCGGACCTCGGCGCCGAGGTAATCAAGATCGAGCCGCCGGAAGGCGAGATCATGCGCGCCGTACCACCGCACCGCGACGGCGTGAGTTCGCTGTTCAGTCAACTGAACGCCGGCAAGCGCTGTATTTCGCTCGACCTGAAACACGCGAGTGCGATCGAGGCGGTGAAACAACTCGCGGCGAACGTCGATGTCGTGGTTGAAAATTTCAGTCCCGGCGTCATGTACCGGCTCGGCATCGACTACGCGGCGTTACGCGAAGTGAACGAGAACCTGATCATGTGCTCGATTTCGGGCTTCGGCCAAACCGGTCCCGATGCGAATCGCCCCGCGTTCGCCCCGGTCGTGCATGCCTGGAGCGGCTACGACCTCGCGACGCTGCGCTACCAGCCGGAGATCGAAAAACCCCTGAACCTCGGCCCGCCGGTGGCTGACAACGTCGCCTCGCTGCAGGCATTCGGCGCAATCACGAGCGCGCTGTACTACCGCGAACGCACCGGGATTGGCCAGTACATCGATATCGCGATGTTCGACGCGCTGCTCGGTACGATGCAGAAGGATTTCCAGGTGCGGCTCGAACCAACGACGACCGATCGGCTGTACGGACCGCTCGCCGCGCGCGACGGTTACGTCATGATGATGCTGATCAGCCCGCGGCATTTCGCCTCGATTTGCGATGTGATCGGTCAGCCCGCGCTGAAATCCGATCCGCGCTTTGCCACGACCGCCGAGCGTCTGAATCACTACGACGACCTGTTGCAAATCGTGGCGGCCTGGACGGCCGGTGAAGCGGCAGCCACCGTGATCGAAAAGCTTACGACGGCGAAGATTCCCGTCAGCCCGTACCGCGATCTCGCGGACATGGTCGCCGATCCGCAGTTGCGTCATCGGGGCATGATGACGGAGGTGCACGACGCCGCCGGACCGCTGACCGTGCCGAACACGCCGTTCCTGTTTTCCGCGACCCAGGCCACGGTGCAGCCCTGGGTGGCCGCGGTCGGGGAGCACAACGAGGAAATCCTCCGCGCACAGTGCGGTCTCGAACCGGCGGCGCTGCAGGGCGACGGCTGAGTTATTCCGTGCGCAGTGCCTCGACCGGATCCATGCGCGCCGCCTTCGCCGCCGGCGCGAGTCCCGAGATGACACCGATCAGTGTCGCCATGGCGAACGCGATGACGATGTAAAGCCACACGAGGTTCAACGGAAAATCCGGCAGCGCGAAGCGCACGGATTGCACGAGGGCAATGGCACCGACGATCCCCGCGATGCCACCGGCACCACCAAGGATGGCCGCTTCGATGAGAAACAGTTTCCGGATCTCGCTGCGCGGCGCGCCGATCGCGCGGAACAGACCCACCTCGGAGGTGCGCTCGGCCACGGCAATCGTCATGATCGTCGTGATCCCGACCGCGCCGACAACGAGCGAAATCGCCCCGATCGCGGCGACCCCGAGCGTGAGCAGCCGCAACACCGAATCGAGTACTTCGAGCATCTGCTGTTGCGTCTTGATCGTGAAATCCTCCTGCCCGTGACGCGCGAGCAACAGCCGCCGCAGTGAGGCGACCACGGCGTGCGCGCTGTCTTCCCTGGCGTAGGTCACATCGATTTCCATGAGACCTTCGCGATTGAATACCTCGGTTGCCTTGCCGATCGGAATGAATACGGTATCGTCGAGGTCGAAACCGAGCATCTGCCCTTTCGATTCCATGACGCCGACGACCCGAAAGCGGTCACTGCCAACCCGGATCCGCTGCCCCAGCGGGTTCGCCGTACCGAACAATTCGTCGCGCATGCGCGAGCCCAGCACCGCGAACGCGCGGGCGCTCGTGAACGGATCGTCGGGCAGGAACTGACCCACGGCGACGCGCATCGTCCAGACCTGCGGCATATCCGCACCGACCCCGATGATCGTGGTGCGCCGGTTACGCTGGCGAAATTCGACCCGCGCATTGCCCTGAATAACCGGCACCACGGCTTCGACTTCATTCAACCGGCGCATCGCCGCCGCATCTTCCACCGTCAGGTGTCGCACACTCGAGATCGTCGCCCCGGAGACGCCGAACGTCGACGTTTTGCCGGGCGTGATCGCGACGATATTCGTCCCGAACTGGGTGAACTCCGCGAGCACGAACTGGCGCACCCCTTCACCGACCGCGGTCAGCAACACGACGGCGCCGATCCCGACCGCGATACCGAGCATCGTGAGTCCCGAACGCAGACGATGGCTACGCACGGAGCCGTAAGCAAATCGCAACGAATCACCGGGCGTCATCGTTCAGCGCTTCGACAGTGCGTCGATCGGGTCGAGTGCCGCCGCCCGGCGCGCCGGCAACACCCCGAACACGAGCCCGGTAAGCATCGCGACCCCGACCGCGACGAGGATCGACCACAGCGGTACGGATACCGGAAAATCCGGGTACAGGCCGGCGACGATCCGGGTGCCGACAAGGCCGCCCGCGAGACCGACCGCCGCGCCCAGCGTTGCGAGCAGGAAAGCCTCGACGAGAAACAGGCGGCGGACGTCGGCGAGCCGCGCGCCGAGTGCCTTCAGCAAGCCGATCTCGGCGCGCCGCTGCGTCACCGACACGAGCATCACGTTCATGATCAGGACCCCGGCGACGGCGAGTGAAATCGCGGAAATTCCGCTGACTCCCAGGGTCAGCGCGGTCAGCACGCGGCCGAGCGTCTTCACCACGCTGTCCTGCGCGATCACGGTGACGTCGTCCTCGCCTTCGTGACGGGCGGCGATAATCCGGTGGATGGCGGCTTCACCGGCGTCGAGATCGTGCTCGGAGGCGGCTTCGATCAGAATGCGGAACAGGGATTCGCGATTGAACAGGGCCTGGGCGGACGCCACCGGGATCAGCGCCACGTCGTTGAAATCGACGCCGACCGTGACCCCGGAATCGGCGAGCACCCCGAGCACGCGGAAGCGCCGATCACCGACCCGCACCCACTGCCCCATCGGCGTTCGATTGCCGAACAACTCGGCCGCGAGTTCAAACCCGAGCACGCATACGGACGCGGCACGGCTCGGGTCGCCGGCCGGCAAAAACTTGCCGCGGCTCATCTTCAGGCGCTGCACGTGCAGCAAGGCGTCCGTCGTGCCGAGTATCGTCACTTCACGCTCGAGTCCGGCGGCAGTCGAGACCGGCGCGGAACCGACGATGACCGGCGCCACCCGCTTCAGCGCGGAAGCCTGCAGCAGCGCGTAAGCATCGTCGACCGTCAAATCGCGTGGCGTCTCGCCGAGCATCGGCGGCGGACCGCCCACCGTTTCACTGCGTCCGGGCAACACGATCAGCAGATTCGTCCCGAGCGATTCGAACTGGCCGAGGACATACCGGTGCGCGCCCTCGCCGAGCGCCGTGAGCAGCAGTACCGATGTCACCCCGATCGCGGTCGCGAGTGCAATCAGCGCCGTGCGCCGCCAGTTCGAGCCGAGCGAGCCGAGCGCCAGCGCGAGTACGTCAGCGGGTCGCATGGTCCACCCTGACGTCTTCCGCGATCACGCCGTCGACGATGCGGATCTGGCGCTCCGCGCGACGGCCGAGATCCGCATCATGGGTGACGACAATCAGCGTCACCCCCTGGTCTCGGCGCAGGGATTCGAGCAGTTCGACGACCTGCGCACCGGATCCCGTATCGAGGTTGCCGGTGGGTTCGTCCGCCAGGATCAGCGGCGGATTCATCACGATCGCACGGGCAATCGCGACCCGCTGCCGCTGGCCACCGGACAACTCCTGCGGCCGGTGACCGGCGCGATCGCTCAGCCCCGTCGCCGCAAGCGCATGACTCACCTTGTCGGCACGCTCGGCGCGCGGGACGCCCGCGAGCGTCAGCGGCAGCTCGACGTTTTGCGCCGCTGTCAGCCGCGGGATCAGGTGGAACGACTGAAAGATGAAACCGATCGCGTTGCGGCGCACCGCCGCGAGTTCATCGTCGGAAAGATCCGTGACCGCGCGACCGTTGAAGCGGTACTCACCGGCACTCGGCCGGTCGAGTAAGGCGATCAGGTTCAACAGGGTTGATTTGCCGGAGCCGGACGGCCCCATGATCGAGACGTACTCGCCGGCTTCGATCGTCAGGTCGACACCGTTGACCGCCTTGACCTGCTGATCACCTAAGACGAACGTTTTCGTGATGCCACTGAGTTCGATCATGCGAGCACGGACCCGGCGGCGCGCGGCACTACGGCGCTTTGCGCTCGTCCACGACGATCGCGCCGTCCGCGACGCCCTCGCGTCCCGTCGTCAGGACGACGATTTCACCGGCCGCGATCCCGGAGCGGATTTCCGTGAACTCCCAGTTCGCGACCCCCGGCTCGAATTCCCGCGCGCTCAAGCGGCCGGTTGCGGGATCGAATACATAGACACGCTCGCTCTCCACAACGGCTTCCGTCGGCACGCGCAGCACATCCTCCCGCGCCTCGATCAACACCTCGATGTCCGCGCTGTAGCCCGGCAACAGGCCGGCGGCTTCATCCGGATCGTTGATTTCCACTTCCACTTCAACGGTGCGGGCCTGCTTTTCCAGCGCCAGAACATACGGCGCGATGCGTCGAACCGCGGCGTTGCAGCGACGTTCCGGAAACGCGTCGAGACTGACGCAGGCCGGCATGCCGAGTTCGATCGCCGGCGCGTCGACCTCGTCGATCGGCGCGGAGACGTAGATACACGCGGGGTCGATCAAATCGATCGCCGGCAAGGTCGCGATCCCGGGCGGCGACGGGGTGAGATATTCGCCGAGCCGCACGTCGACTTCCGCGACGATGCCGCCAAACGGCGCGCGCAGGCGCGTGCGTTCGAGGGCTTCGCGCGCCACCGCGATTTGCGCCGCGCTGACCCGGGTCGCGGCGAGTCCGGCTTCGCACGCGGCGCGACGCGACTCGGCCTCGGTCGCAGCGGCATCGACGGCCTCCTCGGCGATCAGTTTGCGTTCGCGCAGCTTCTTCAGGCGTTGCGATTCGCGTTCGGCGCCGGCCGCGGTTGCGCACACTTCCTCGGCGCGCGAACGCGCCGCCGAAGCTTCGGCCTCGGCGAGGCGCAGAT